>OHPV01001395.1_pt1 | contig 10435 bp, 11 predicted proteins | sample 1577781 | NCBI WGS metagenome assembly OHPV01 (sample SAMEA3879518, study PRJEB24766) | human gut metagenome | biome: human-associated habitat; feature: feces | place: USA | collected 1985/1987 | reverse complement strand
GGCTCACGAGGTATCTGACGGTGCATTTCTACGGGGCGATGCTCTACTTCGTGGGATTATTTTGCTGTATAACTCACTGATTATCAGCGTGGTTGTTTTGCAAAACACCTCCACGTAACAAATGTGCAACAAAAATTTCCAAATAAAAAAGAGATAATTGCGTATTTGCAACTATAAAATTACAGCCCAAGCACCATTTCTGCATTTTATGGCTGATTTGAGGGTTTGACAACCAAGTTCCCAAAACAACGTTTCTCTTGTATTCTTACTATCGTTTCTAAGTTTGATTTTGTCTTCACTTTATTTCATCCAAGTATGATTTAGAGTATGAAACAACTTCATTATTATAATATAACTTAAGATTTCGTCATTGACCAAGCATTTCTAACAGAATGAGAAATATCTTACATACCTTTGCACCACTTTCAACTTGCAATCACAAACAATGGTCATGATGAAATAGTCAAATTAAAACATCAACAGATTATGGAATCACGAACCAATCAAAGCGTTACTCCAGATGTTCAAGCACTCATGTTGGAGAACCTGAAACTCGCCAAGCGAGTAGAAGTGCTTGAAAATACCCTGTCAGCAGGTAAGGAAGTGTTGACTTTGGAAGAAGCTGCCCGATTTATGGGAGTGACAAAAAGTTCGCTCTACAAGATGACTCATGAGCAGACCATTCCTTATTACAAGCCGAATGGCAAGATGGTGTATTTCGAGAAAACGGAACTCTTGACATGGATTCGCAGAAATGCGATTGCGTCAAAGGCGCAGGTTTCTGAAGAAGCCAACCGTATCTTGAAAAATTTAAGTGTCAAGTAGCCATGAGGACAACAGAATTTGAAGCCAAGAAGGAACAGGCAGTCAAACTATCTGTCCTCTGGGCTAAGACAGGACTTCATGAACTATCCATGAGGGATGCCGTCAATGATTACATTGAAGCAACTGGTGCAAACCATGCCATAGACAATGACGAACAAGCCATTTTGTATGGAAGACGTGCCGTTGCATTACGAGTAAGCATAGAGGCAATAAACAGTCTTAACAAAGATGAACTTCAACGCTTGGATAGAAAACTCATGGAGATTGTCAGTGAGGATATGCCACGGCAACAGCATGGTCTTCACCGATGATTTGTTGTCCTTTCAGTCATTCACCATTTATAAACCATTCGGACATGGAAAGAAAAGAGATAGACAAAACTCGCCCTGTCACTTACTATTTGTCATTGACGGACGAACAACTGAATTTTCTCAGTAGCAACGAGGGAGGCATCAACAGAATACAATGTTTCCGCAGACTGCTTCACCACACGGCAACTGCCGATACCACCTATACCAAGCGTGGCATATCCAAAACACTTATGCAAGGACAAACTTGTGTATCTGCCCTTGAACTTTCAAAGGAATGGAACTGCAACCGAAAAACGGTAATTCGCTTCTTGAGACAATTGGAACAGTTGGGTATCGTAACAATAAAAACTGATTGCCTTACCACCATAATGGATATGCGGTGCATAGCAGCGTGGAAACATGAGGGAGAAACGGCTTATACAGCCAATGCCCTTTATAAGCGAGACAACGGCAAAGCGAAGTCGGAACAGAACCCGAACAAATCTGTTTCAGATCCTACTTCTTCAACTTTGCCTTCTTCCGATTCATCAGAAATCACTCCTTCGGAAATGGAGCAAATCCATTCCTTGGAAGAAATCCCTGATGATGTGAGAGAGCAGTTGTTGGCGGAAGATATGGAGCAATTCCACGAGCAACGTGAAATGTAACCTACCGTTCATTCATTTTTAGTCTTGGCATTTGCCTTCATGCTGTCAGTTTGCCTGTAAGAACGCAATGCCAAGACTTCATCAAAACCGTTTTAGAGCAGTGATGGTACACAACAGAAAAGGCTTGCCTATATGTACGCATAATGTAGATGGGGAACATAATCCTCGGTATGGTTATCACCAACCGAATTATGCTCCGTCGGGCAAGCCCTCAGGAGGACACCAGAGCAAGCTCATTTTATAAATTTCATTACCCCATCTAAGAAATAACATTATGCCAGAATACCAAGTGTTTCACCAACAAGCCGTCAAGTCGTTTTCGGCAGGTGAAGATAACGAACATCAGAGGCGTTGGACGGAATCCCAATGGGAAGCAAAAGCCTCCAACAAGAAGTTTAACTACGACAAGAGCCGTGCGCATCTCAACTTTGAGATAGTCAAGGGCGGTAAGATTGCGCCTCTAGGCTCTTCTAAACCAATTTTAGAGCGGTTTCAAGACCGTTTGGAAGCCACTGGTGCGGAAGACCCTAACAAAGGGCTTGAAACGCCCAAATACCGCATTGCCTGCAACATGATATTTTCGGGCGATGCCGACAGAATGCGAGAAATGGCTTTCGGAAACCAGAATGTGGAGCGAGCGAAAGGCGCAGACAACAGTCATGTCAAGCGCAAAGCGGAGATAGAATTGTGGGCAAAGGACATCTACAAGGCTGTTGCCGATGCATGGGGCGAAGACAACATCATTGACTTTTCCGTCCATCTTGACGAGTCTTCACCGCATATCCATTGCCTTGTCACGCCCATTATGTACGATGAGAAGAAACAGAAGATGCGTATCAAATACAGAGATACTTTTGGTGGTGACGCAAACAAACTGGATGCTATCCACGACTACTTGGCAGAGGTCAACAAAAAGTGGGGCTTAGTACGTGGCGAATCAGTTTCGGCTACCAATGCCCAGCATGTCCCTCGTGACGAATGGTATAGACAACTCCAAGCCGAAAGCCGTGAGTTGGAAATCGCAAATGGTAAACTGGAACTTGACATTCGCAGAAAGGAGAATGCCGTTAAAGGTCTGAAAACGATGATAGAAAACCTCACTCACCAGAAATCCGAGGTGGAGAACAAAATCCATGAGGTTGAGAAACAGTTGGAACAACAGAATGGCGAACATTCCGAGTTGTCTAGGGAACTGGAACGGCTCAAAAGTCAGTTGTCCACCTTGGAGTTCAAGCTGACGGACAAACGAGAAAAACTGAGTGCAGCCGATGAAGCCCTTGCCGAGTTCAGAGCTATGACAAGGACGCAGAAGTCAGAGGCTGAAACTTTGCGTGTCGTGCAGGAGCAAACTTCACGGACATTGCAAACATACGCCCAAGCCTCTATCCTTGCAGGCAGTTTCCAAGAACTGCTGACGATGAGCAGTAGGATTTGCGCCAATGTACCCGAAGCCAAGAAAATGGCAGAGAACACCATCATTGAAGATATGTGCGATATGCGTTTCAAAGATGTACTTGGCACAGCCGTTAAGATGTTCATTAAGGGCATCAATGGGGCAACAAGCATCACGCAGTCGGGAGGTGGAGGTGGCTCTAACTCGGAATTGCCTTGGAAGGATAAAGACGAGGATATTTTCAGCTTTGCCAGACGTTGCATGAGATTCGCCCACAGCAAACACTATCCCAAGAAGAGTTCGGGCATTAAGCGGTAGTGTCAGCGAGTATTCGCTTCCAGACATCAATATCAGGGAAAGGCATGTATATTTCAAAGAAACCATCGAAATATACCACAGTCTTTCCTTGATTTATTTTCGCCTCTGCATAGGCTCTGCTTTTGTACTTGTCGGCAAGGCGTAACAATTCCTGTTTCTGTTTCTTTTGCAGATTTTCAAAGAAACTTATTGCAAGAACAAGCAACTCCTTTACACCATTTGTAAGTCCTGCCTTATCATAGATATAAAGCAGACGGTTGTAAGGCTCTGGCTTCCAATAGCCGTTGGCAATCAGCTCTTCATAGATATTGGTTGCGGTGATATAATCCTTGCTTTTTTCGGCAACCTTTGCCTTGCGTAGTTCATTCTCTATATGGCTGATTATATATTCTATCTGATGGCACATTGGAGCGTCTTCTGAAAACAGAGCGTCATTTCCACTTGTGTAGAAGTCAAATTCGGGCAGTTGAGCAATCAAACTTTTGTATCGGTTTGCCAATGTATCTTTGGTGAGATTGGCTTGTTTGGGTAGTTTGTCTTCTCGTTGCCTTATTACTTCCCTAAATTCGACAACAAGCGCATCTTGTCTGAATTTTGCAGGGACAAGCAACAGAACACGCTTGGCATCGCTCCATTGTTCTTTGCTTATATAATGGCGAAGTAGCCAATTATAGGGTTCAAGGTTCAATGAATATCCTTTTTGAACCGCACTCTCGTATTGGCATTTAGTCTGTTCTGTGTCATTTGCTTTCAGACACGACCTTGCCTTTATAACCTCTGTAACACCAGGCATTACCAAAGGCTGCTTGGTGGACTGTTGAGGTACATTTATAGAAGAAGGCAAGGAAACGTTCTCTTGCGTGTTTGTCTCCTTGCCTTTGTCGTTGCTGAATATGTCTTTTATCTTCTTGAATAGTCCCATGCGTTTTTTCTTTTGAGTGCAAAGGTAATGCAAAACGCTGATAATCAATTCGACTTGCTGTAAAAAGCATATACACGTTTGCATAGTTTAATAGCATGGATAACATATCAAAAGATATAGAATATGTTCCGTTTACCAGGTTATCACTTTGTCAACTATCTCTTGTTGCTCAATGCTGCTTCTTCGTAGATAGATACGTGTCGTTTCGATGCTTTCATGTCCCATAAGGTCTGCAAGCAGGGCAATGTCGTTGAACTTCTCCAAGAAATTCTTGGCATAACGATGGCGGAACGAGTGAGGGTACACCACTTTTTCATTCAAGCCATACTTCACCGCATAGTTTTTCAACTGCTGTGATATGCCTCTTGTCGTGATGCGCTCGCCAAAGCGATTGAGAAAGAGATAACCACTTGTACGGTTGAGTGTCTGCAACCACTTTTCTGTTTCTGTGCGCAATGTCTTAGGGATATAGATACGGCGTATCTTTCCACCCTTTGTATAGATGTCGTAGTAGCCCACTTGCACATGCTCAATCTTGATTTGCACAAGTTCGCTAACTCTGGCACCAGTCGCAGCCAAGAAGCGTACTACAAAGTACCACTCCAAGTTGTCTTCCTTTTTCAACTTGTTCTTCAAGAAGGTGTAGTCGGCATTGCTGATGACATTCTCCAAATAAGAACGTTGCTGCACCTTGACTGACTTCAAACGTAGCTTGGTCTTGCCTACAAATACAAGGTACTTGTTCAACGCCTGAATACGGAGGTTCACAGTCTTTGGCTTGTAAGTCTCAATCAAGTAGGTCTTGTAAACCAACAAGTTTCTCTTGTTCAACTCTTTGTGTCGAGAGCCAAACTCCTTCACGGCATACAGATATGCCGAAATCGTGTTCTTAGCCATATTGCCTTGGCTTAGGAACTCTTCAAATTTGTCTAATTCCATTTCTATTCGTTTATTAGTGAAACATTATGTTGTCCTAATAAATAGGCATGGATTGTTCTATGAGTTCCTATTATGAGAAGATGCTTGCTACGGAAGAGGTGAAGTGCATTGATGAGGAGATACCATTTGATGTTCCGCAAGGTTGGGAATGGGAACGTTGGGGTAATATAGCCCAAACGATTCAATATGGTTATAATGCTCCTGCTTTAGAGCATGGTGTAATAAAGATGGTTCGCATCAGCGACATTCAAGAAAATTGTGTTCTTTGGGACAATGTACCATATTGTCTAATTGATGAAAATGATATTGATACGTACCTGTTGAAAGTAAACGATATTCTCTTTGCACGAACAGGGGGTACTGTAGGGAAATCATTTTTAGTTGAAGAAGTGCCAGAAAAAGCTATTTATGCAGGGTACTTGATAAGAACGAGATATAGTTCATTACTAAATCCTCGTTACATGAAATCATTCATGGAGAGTCAATTGTATTGGGAGCAACTCAAAAATGGTACTATTGCCACAGCTCAACCAAATTGTAATGGTAAAACACTTGCCAAAATGTTGTTGCCCATACCTCCAACTAAGGAACAAGATAGGATAGTTAAAAAACTAACGCAATTGTCTTCGTTCTTGGATAATTATGGTCTATGCCAAGATAGATTGAATCTGTTGAACGAGGAGATAAAGGAACAATTAAAAAAGTCCATTTTACAGGAAGCAATTCAAGGAAAACTTGTTACGCAACTTGCAGAGGAGGGTACTGCCCAAGATTTGTTGGAGCAGATAAAAAAGGAGAAGCTGAATTTAGTAAAAGAGGGCAAACTAAAGAAGTCCGCTTTGGCTACCTCCGTCATCTTCCGTGGTGACGATAACAAGTATTATGAGTTGATAGATAACAGCCCTGTTTGTATAGACGAGTTTTTGCCGTTCCAAATACCCGAAACATGGGTTTGGTGCAAGGTCAAAGACTTGTTGGAAATACAGACAGGTGCTTCGTTCAAAAAAGAGCAAGCAAATGCAAATAAAAAAGGCATTAGAATATTGCGTGGTGGAAACATTCTACCAAATAAGTATATATTCAAAGATGATGATATATTTGTGTCGGATGAGTTTGTCAATGCGAATACCATTCTAAAGAAGAATTGCATCATTACCCCTGCTGTAACCAGTTTGGAGAATATTGGTAAAATGGCAGTAATAGAAAAAGACTACAATAATGTTAGTGCTGGCGGTTTTATCTTCATCATTAGCCCATACATTCAAGACTTTAATCACTCCTTGTTACTTGCATATTTTTTTCAAAGTCCATTCTTAATTGAGGCTATGCGAGGAATAACTAAGAAGTCTGGTGCTGCTTTTTATAATCTGGGGAAAGAACGGCTGAAAGAGTTGTATTTACCACTGCCTCCAATGGCAGAACAAGGAAGAATAGTAGGCAAAATTAATGAGGTTTTATCAAGTATTATGAGCAGATAGGGAGCGAAGTAACTGAGATTGAGCTTCCTTTTGACTTTCCAAGTTCTTGGTCTATTGCTCGGTTAAATGCAGTTTGCCAACTTACAGACGGCTTGAAAACCACTGGCAAGCAATGCTTATTAGATGCAAAATACTTACGTGGTAAAAGTTCTGAAACTATCGTAGAACAAGGTAAACTTGTATATAAAGGTGACAATATAATGCTTGTGGACGGTGAAAACTCTGGTGAAGTTTTCATCGTTCCACAAGATGGTTATATGGGTAGTACGTTCAAGCAACTATGGATAAGTTCCTCTATGTACAAACCTTATGTTTTGGCTTTCATACAGTTCTACAAAGAAACTTTACGCAATTCTAAGAAAGGTGCAGCAATTCCACACCTCAACAAAGAATTGTTTTATGGGCTTATTATTGGTATTCCACCACTGCAAGAGCAGAGAAGAATGGTTCAGAAAACTGAACAATCATCGCAGTTGCTTAAATAGCTGGTCTATTTTGTTCACGATACGTTTTTGCTCCTCAATTGGAGGTAATGGGTATAGATAATCTTCAATATGACAGTTGTTTATGGAGGGTGAATTGTCACCCTTCATAAATGAATTCAATCCTTCAACCACATAATTTGATAACATCAGATGAAACAGGAACATAGGATAATATCCTAAACTTGGTGTTATGACATAAAAGCCGGTGCTTGCAATGGCGTTTTTGTATTTATCATCAACCAAAGCGATATTTTTCAAATAGGGGCGAACCATTGAAAACAACAAATCGTTTTTGTGAAGTTTTCTTGTTGCTCTACTTGGGGCATTCTCTTTTTTGACCATTTTAGGCTTTTCTATAATGTTTTTTCTGTTGTTAACTGCGTCAACATCAATATAAACAAAGTCAGATGATGGTTTTATTGATTCCATAGGCATAAATACAGTTTTACCTCTTACCCAGTTCCAAGAAGAGGGCAGATCAAATGGTATTTGTTCCATTATATCCAAGCATTTTTTGCCTATCTGCTCATAATACTTGCTGTCTGTTCTATTTTATGTACTATTCTATATTGCTCTTTTATAGGTGGAAGTGGTATTAGCAAATCTTCTATTCTTACTATTGCTAATTTGGGCTGACCTACTTTTGTTGTGCATTTCTTTATTTGTGACTGAACAAAATTTGAAAGCAAACAGTGCATTAAGAATTTCTTACAAATACCTCTAAATACTATTTTGTCGGCATTTTCTGTTAGATTCGCATTATCAAAAACTTTTGGTATTTCGCCAACACTTCCTATTGTCCCAGCAACAGTTATATACAAGTCTTCTGTAGATATTGTATAAGATTTTATTTTTTGATAAATTGATTCGGAAATATAATGTATATCGTCTGTTTTTACAGTATTTTCTTTCATGTCTGCAACACGTATGTACATATGCCCTGTATTTTCCGTTGTAAGTTTTTCACCTACAGGTATGCTTTTTCCACCTTTAACTGATGCAATATTTCCTAACCTACACCAACTCCATGAGGACGGAATCCCAAATGGTATTTCCTCGTCAATACATACAATACTATCGCCAGACTTCTCCCAATACTTGTTATCGTCACCACGAAAGATAACAGAATCGTTGAGGGCAGACTTCTTTAGCTTGCCCTCTTTGACAAGTTTCTGCTTCTCTGTCTTAATTTGTTCAAGCAAGTCTTGGGCAGTACCTTCTTCTGCTATTTGTGGTACAAGTTTTCCTTGTATTGCCTCTTGCAAAATGGATTTGCGTAACTTGTCTTTTATTTCCGAATTAAGCTTATTCTGTAAAATTTGACTATTACTATACTTTTCTACTAATGGCAACAGATATTGTATTTTCTCGACAATTCGATACTGTTCTGCCAATGGTGGTATAGGCATCAAATGAGAAATTAATTTTTCTCGCGAAATGTTTGGCTGTGCACCACCTTCTCCTTTCTTGATGAAGTCAATTTGACTACCCATCAAAAAGAAAAACAGGTAATAGTTGTAAATACCAAATGGAGTGCAAGCGCAACAAGCTTGATTAGTTGTAAGTTCTTTGCCAACAATAGCCACTTTACCTATAGTAGCACCATACATAGCAATAAGAACATCGCCAATTTTATTCATTCTCAATGAACATTCTTGCAACGCTTTATCTGTAATCTTTATTTCAGAATCATAGACAATTCCATTATTCAATTCTCCCGTTCTTAACCATAAAATCGAACCTCCATAGTAATCAGGATTACCCTTTGCAGGTGTTGCTCCGGCTCCCCAATCACCAATGCATCCCATTCTGCACCATTCCCACCCCTGCGGTATCTCAAACGGCACTTCCTCATCAATGCACTTCACCTCGCCTGTAGCGAGCAACTTCTCATAATAGGAATTGTCCTCACCACGGTAGATAATGGATGCGTTCTTGTCACGCTTAATTTTCTTCTCCTTGATCAAGCGTTCTTTCTCTTGACGAATCTTTTCAAGCAATACGCTTGCTGGTTCGTCATTAGGGTCTTGCGGTACAAGTTTTCCCTGTATCGCCCATTGTAATATGCTGTTCTTTAATTGCTTTCCGTTCATTGTAATTTTCTATCGTTAGAAATCATTGTCCTTATTCTTCTGCTTCAAGAAGAACTGATAAAGTTTCTTGCCTATTTTATCTTTGGCAAATGTCCGCTCATGCTCAATAGGTATGGTAGATAACCTTATCTTAGCCACGCCTTTTTTCAACAACTCAAATTGTTGTGGACTTATCTTGAATTGAGCTGTAGAACTGATTTCTGTCACTGGAAGGACTATATTGCCAGAGACAATACCTGCCGTTTCAGAGCCGCTACCAATCTGAGAACCATAAAGTTTTATAACTTCACCTTCGAATGTTTTCAACAACATGGTTGATTCTTTCAGGAAATTCAGTCTGTCTGACTTTACGGTTGCGATAATGTAATATGCCGTATCTTGCTTTGCAACGCTATATTTCATATTGCATCCCTCGGCAGCCAAAGGTCGATATGTATATCCAACCGTTTGTGCATTTATATTGATACTGCACATAGCCAGTACAATAGACAAAATGATTTGTATTCCAATATTACTTTTCATAATTATGCTATAAAATCGAAATGTCCTTATTTTATTGTTGTTACTCTGCTTCGTCCAACAATTTGTCAAGTTGCGCTTGCAGTTCTTCACGCTTTGGCAAATAGAGTTGGTAACGTGCCACAAACAATTGATTGGTTATGCCTTCCAAGGCATACTCCATCAGAAGTTCGTCTTTTCTTGCTCCCAAAACTATGCCAATGGGTGGATTATCGTCAGGTTGGCATACTTCTGTTTTGAAATAGTTCAAGTAGAGATTCATCTGCCCAATATCACCATGCTTTATCTCTGCTCGCTTCAAATCAATCAACACATAGCATTTCAAGATACAGTGGTAGAACACCAAATCCACCTTGAACTGTCGGCTTCCAATCTGCATGGAGTATTGTCTGCCCACAAATGCAAAGCCACGTCCCATTTCCAAAAGGAACTGCTCCATGTGGTCTTTCAGAGCCTTTTCCAAGTCACCCTCCTTATAGCGTTTTTGTTTGGGAAGTCCTGCAAA
>OHPV01001394.1_pt1 | contig 10442 bp, 9 predicted proteins | sample 1577781 | NCBI WGS metagenome assembly OHPV01 (sample SAMEA3879518, study PRJEB24766) | human gut metagenome | biome: human-associated habitat; feature: feces | place: USA | collected 1985/1987 | reverse complement strand
AATTATGAAAAAAAATATTAAAAGCTTTTTATTGTTTTTATTTGTGGTAATGCTCGGCTTTGTGGCAAGCAGTTATTATTTCGGCTCAGACGTTTTCAATGTTGAAAGTATTATTAATCTTATTGAAAATAAGCAAAGCACTTCGGTATTGAAAATAGACGACAGCAAATACAATGCTGACGGCGGATTTTATTATTCGAGCTTAAACGACGAAGAAAAACGAATTTACGACAAAATCTATGCACGTGCAAAAAATCAGAAAACGCAAATTAAAATCCGTTCAAATATCGACGAAGAGAGAATACTTGAAATAGCAATGTTTGTTTATAACGAGCACCCTGAGCTTTTTTGGCTCAACGGCGAATTCTCAATTGACACATCGAAAGTTGTAACGCTTAAAAACAGTTATAATTCAAACGAAATTGCGAAGCTGAGCGAGCAAATCAAAAGCAAAACCGACTCGATTGTTCAAAATTTGAACAGCAATATGAGCGACTATGAAAAATCTCTTTATTTATATGAATATTTAATAACGAACACATCTTATGCCAATGAGGCGATAGACAATTTGGATAATATGCCTTGGGCTTCCTCTCTTGTGGGCGTGTTCACTATGGGCAAATGCACCTGCACCGGATATGCAAAAGCATATCAATATCTTCTTCAGCTTTCCGGAATAAACTGTGCCGTTGTCAGCGGAAAAGCAACAACGCCGCAGGGTAGAAGGTCCCATGCTTGGGTAATTCAGGAATGTGACGGCAGTTATTACTATACCGACCCTACGTGGGGCGACTGTTTTGATGAAAGCAACAAAGAATATATAAGCCATTCTTATTTTTGTTTGAGCGAAAGTGAAATTGAAAAAACGCATACTATTAATCACAAAGACATTTTGCCGAAATGTACGGCAAACAAGGATAATTATTTTGTAAAAAATAATCTCCTTTTCTCCTCTTACAGCAGAGCAGACATAAAAAAAGCTTTAAAATCCTGCGTTGAAAACGGAAAATACTATGCAGAACTTAAATTTACAAACAAGAGCGCATATATTGATGCAAACAACGAGCTTTTCAAACAAGGACAAATATACTATATTTTAAGCGTAATGAGTTTAAAAAATAAGAATATTGATGTTAAAAACATAAAATATTCAAACAACGACAACCTCTGTGTAATTACAATATTTTTTGATAAAGCAAATAATTGACAAATGTATATTTTGCATAATTATAATGTGATATAAGCGTGCGGAGCATTATTATGCTAAATAATTAGAATAATTTGTTAATTTTATGTATATCTATTCATTGATAATTGACAACGTGTCCCGTAACTGTTATAATAGGGGCAGCGTCAAAGGCGGCGCTGTTGTGCAGAGTTTAATACAGATTGCTGATATTACGCTCTGTTTTTTTCATAAAAAATATTAAAACTATGGAGGTTTTAGTAATGAAGTATTCAGAGAGGGTACTCGAAGAGTTAAAGAAAAACAATCCTTATCAACCTGAGTTTATTCAGGCTGCTACAGAAGTGCTTGAGTCACTTTCACCTGTAGTTGACACAGATCCGAGATATGAAAAGGCAGGACTTTTGGAAAGACTTGTTGAGCCTGAAAGAACAATTATGTTCCGTATTCCTTGGGTTGACGACAACGGCGAGGTTCATGTTAACCGTGGATATCGTGTTCAGTTTAATTCAGCTATCGGTCCTTACAAGGGCGGCTTAAGACTTCATCCAAGCGTAAACCTTTCAATCATTAAGTTCTTAGGCTTCGAGCAGATTTTCAAAAACAGCCTTACAGGTCTTCCTATCGGCGGCGCTAAGGGCGGTTCAGACTTTGACCCTAAGGGCAAGAGCGATATGGAAATTATGCGTTTCTGCCAAGCTTTTATGAATGAGCTTTATAAGTATGTTGGCGCTGACGAGGACGTTCCTGCCGGCGACATCGGTACAGGTGCACGTGAGGTTGGATATCTCTACGGTCAATATAAGAAACTTACAAACAGAAGTGAAGGCGTACTTACAGGTAAAGGTTTAAGCTTTGGCGGCTCTCTTGCAAGAACAGAGGCTACAGGCTACGGTCTTGTTTATATCACCGAGGAACTTCTTAAAGACCACGGCAAGAATATTCAGGACGCAAGAATCGCAGTTTCAGGCTCAGGTAACGTTGCTATTTATGCAATCGAAAAAGCTGAACAGCTTGGCGCTAAGGTTATTTCCTGCTCCGATTCATCAGGCTATATCATTGATGAAAACGGCATTGATGTTGACGCAGTTAAACAGATTAAGGAAGTTGAAAGAAAGAGAATTAAGGAATATCTCAACTACCATCCTGACGCAACATACGGTGAGGGTTCAGTTTGGGATAACGTTATTTGCGACGTTGCACTTCCTTGCGCTACTCAAAACGAAATCAACAAGGTTGAAGCTCAAAGACTTGCAGATTCAGGCTGTTATGCAGTATGCGAAGGCGCTAATATGCCTACTAATGCTGAAGCTACAGAAGTGTTCCTTGACAGAGATATTCTTTTCCTTCCGGGCAAGGCTTCAAATGCAGGCGGTGTTGCTACATCTGCACTTGAAATGGGTCAAAACTCAATTCGTTCAAGCTGGACATTTGACGAAGTTGACGCTAAGCTTAAGGGAATTATGATTAACATTTATTATCATATGAAAGAAGCTTGCGACCAGTTTGACGCTAAGGATAATTTCGTTGCAGGCGCTAACATTGCAGGCTTTATGAAGGTTGCAGATGCAATGATGGCACAGGGTATTGTTTAATACACGTCGAAAGAAATTCCGTGTTTGAATGAATTTCTTTGAAATTCATAATAAACACTTCGTTCCTTTCTCCTTTTCCCCACCAAATTTTCAATTTGTCGGGGACCCCGACGGATTAAACTTATAATATCAACATTTAAGCACGGGCAGAAATGCCCGTGCTTATTTTTTTGATTTAACGGTTGACAAAACGAATTAATTATGATAAACTAACAATAGTTAGTTTATGCTAACTAACATGCAATATAAAACGGCGACTTTAAGTCGTCTTTATTTTAAATGATAAGTTAGTCAATTCTAACTGCCTGCTTATAACTGTTAATTTGAATATCGGGAGGATAAAGAATATGGTAGTAAGCGAATCTGTTGAGGATTATTTGGAAGCAATCCTTGTTTTGCAGGAAAAAAACGGTTACGTCAGAAGTGTTGACATTGCAAATCACCTTGAACTTTCAAAGGCGAGCGTATCCATCGCAATGAAAAACTTAAAGGAAAACAAGTTTATAAAAATCACCGACAATCATGAAATCAAGCTCAGCGATACAGGGCTTGAACTTGCAAAAAGCGTATATGAAAAGCACTTAATGTTCAGCGAATTTTTCATTGAACTCGGTGTACCAAAAGAAATAGCGGCAAGAGATGCATGCAAAATAGAACATGTTGTATCAAAAACAACATTTGATGCAATAAAATCATTTGTTGCAAAACACAGCGAAGAATTAAAAAGCAAAAACGTATAATTCAGAAAGCAGTTCAAATAATGATAGAAAAATACTTAATCGGTCATTGCTCTCCGACGCTTGCAAGCCTTAAAACGGCAAATTTAATGAACATTCCGTTTGAAAGTATGACACAGCTTGAAAGTTCAATAAATAAAACAAACGACAAATTAAATAACAAAGGCGTTGAGCTGATAATTTTAAAAAAGAGTGACAAAAGTGCTCTTGTTTACGCATTCAGAAAAAGCAGGCTCCAAAACGATTTAAACCAAAGCGGAGTAAAAGATTTTTTGGCTGATTACGGCTACAAAAGCATCGACGTTGATTGTTGCATAAAAAGACTTAAATCAAGGCTCAAAAATAGCGACTCATTTCCTCACGAAATCGGAATTTTTCTCGGCTACCCACTCGCCGATGTTAAAGGATTTATTGAAAATGCAGGCAAAAACAGCAAATGCTCAGGTTGTTGGAAAGTATATTGCAATGAATGTGAAGCAATAAAAACATTTAAAAAATTTGAAAAATGCAAGAAAGTCTATCAAAAATTATGGCTACAAGGTCGCAGCATAGCTAAACTTACGGTTGCGGCATAATAATACAGCAAGAAAGGAAAATATATGAATAAATCAGCAATTGTTTATTGGAGCGGCACAGGTAATACCGAAGCGCTTGCAGATAAAATTTTTGAAAGCGCAAAAGCAAACGGAAAGGACGTTCTGCTTTTTACGGCAAGTGAGTTTTCAGCCGACAAGGTTGATGAATTTGACACTATCGCCTTTGGCTGCCCGTCAATGGGATGTGAACAGCTTGAAGATATGGAATTTGAGCCTATGTTTGAAAACTGCAAACCAAAGCTCAAAGGCAAAAATATCGCTCTTTTCGGCTCTTACGGCTGGGGTGGCGGAGAATGGATGAACACTTGGGAGGATGATTGCAAATCCTTAGGTGCAAATCTTATTTTTGACAGTATAATATGCAATGACGCACCTGATGATGAAGCGCTTGCTAAGTGCGAAGAATTGGGCAAAGCATTATAAACGAACAAAAAAGGCACGAAGCAGTTTCAACTGCATCATGCCTTTTCTTTTTTGCACAAATATATTCCTAAAAGTAACAAAATCGGGAAAATTGTACCGACTAAAATTCCCATTCGCATATTATCATTAAGCCTGCCTGAAACGAAACCTACAAGAGTTGGCCCTGCCGTGCAACCGAGGTCGCCGCCAAGGGCAAGAAGCGCAAAAAGTGCCGTGCCTCCCCTTTTGATAGAAGCCGAAGCCTTACTGAAGCTGCCGGGCCACATTATTCCGACCGAAAGACCGCAAAGCGCACATCCGATAAGACCTACAACGCTGTTTGGCACAAGGCTTATTGTAAGATATGAAACAATACACAAAATACAACTTAAATTCATAAACTTATCAAGCTCAATTTTATGGCCAAATTTGCCGTAAAATGCTCTTGAAATACCCATAAGGCACGCAAAAGCCATAGGTCCTGCAAGGTCACCGACTGTTTTGGTAACACCCAATCCCTTTTCTGCAAAAGCGGAAGCCCACTGACTGACTCCCTGCTCGCTTGCGCCTGCGCAAATCATCATCAAAAAAAGTATCCAAAACAGCTTATTTTTTGCAAGTTCATGAATTGCCATTCCACGTTCACCGTTTTCGTTAAGAGAAGCAATTGGCGCTTTAATAAAAACGAACGCATTAACGATAGGTAAAATTGCCCAAACAACTGCAAGCGCCCTCCAATTTTGAATAGAAAAAGCAGTGAAAAACAAGGTTGAAATAAGAACTACGCCCATTTGACCCCAGCAGTAAAAGGAATGGAGCAAGCTCATTGCCTTTTCCTTATTATCTGTCGGGCAAGCCTCAACAACAGGGCTTACAATCACCTCTAAAAGACCGCCGCCGACAGCGTAAATCATAACTGCTATTAAAATTCCGACAAATGAATTATTAAACAAATCAGGCAAAAAGGTTAGAGCCACAAGACCTGATGCACACATAAAATGGGCGATAACCATTGACGCCTTATACCCTATTTTATCAACAAATTCAGCCGAAACCAAATCTACAAAAAGCTGAATTAAAAAATTAAAAGTTATTAAAAGCGTTATTTTTGAAAGAGGAATATCAAACTCTCTTTGAAATGTTACGAACAACAGCGGAACAAAATTATTGACTATCGCTTGAACAATATATGCCAAAAAGCAGGCATTGATTGTAATTTTATATTTATTTTCCGTCATCTAAATAAAGCTCCACCTGTTTATTTTCAAATGTTTTTTTAACATCGATAATCCGCTGATTGCTTGAACCTCTGAAAATGAGGCTAATATCCTTTTTTGCCTCTACAAAAGGTCCGTCAACAAGCACATCTATAAGTGACAGCATTTCCGAGCTAATCCCCGTAAACGCTCTTGAATTAGCACGCTTACCCATAATTTCCTCAAGCGTAAATCCTGTGTAGCACCATATCGTTTTATCGGGAAAGCGCTCCCTAAACATAACAAGAAACGGCAAAAGTACTCTTTGATTTTCAGGCTCAAACGGCTCACCGCCCAAGAGTGACAAGCCGTTTATCCAATCATGATTGCAGGAATCCAAAATTTCCTCCATCGTTTCCTCTGTAAACGGCTGACCAAAAGCAAAATCCCATGTTTGCTCATTAAAACAATTTTTGCAATGATGCCTGCAACCCGATACAAAAAGAGATGTGCGCACACCCTCTCCGTTTGCAATATCGTTAAATTTAATTTCTCCGTAATTCATAGTAAACCTCTATATACCAAAAAAGACCGATCAGATTATCCAATCGGTCAATTTTAAATTATAAGTGCAATACTCTTTCCTTAATTTCCTGAGTTCTGCCCTGATTCCAGAATTGAGTGCCGATATAACCGCAAGTACGTCTTGCAACGTTCATCTTATCCTGGTCCTCATTTCCGCACTTAGGACAACGCCAAATAAGCTTGCCGTCCTCATTTTCAACTATTTGAATTTCGCCGTCATAGCCGCAGCACTGACAGTAGTCACTCTTAGTATTGAGTTCGGCATACATAATATTCTCATAAATATATTTCATAACCTGCAAAACTGCCGGAATATTATTTTGCATATTAGGAACTTCAACATAGCTGATTGCACCGCCCGGTGAAAGACGCTGAAATTCAGATTCGAACTTAAGCTTTGTGAATGCGTCAATCTTCTCCGCAACGTGAACGTGATAGGAATTAGTGATATAATTTCTATCCGTTACACCCGGAATCTTGCCAAATCTCTTTTGAAGACATTTAGCAAACTTATATGTTGTGGACTCAAGCGGAGTGCCGTAAATACTGAAATCAATATTTGTTTCTTGCTTCCACCTGTCGCAAGCCTCGTTCATATGCTCCATAACGTGAAGTGCAAAAGGCTTACCCTCAGGGTCGGTATGCGACTTGCCTGTCATATATTTAGTACATTCATAAAGACCTGCATAACCGAGAGAAATTGTAGAATATCCGTCATAAAGAAGCTTATCAATCTTCTCTCCCTTTTTAAGCCTTGCAAGAGCACCGTGCTGCCAAAGAATAGGAGCAGCGTCGCTCAAAGTGCCCTTAAGCCTATTGTGGCGGCACATAAGCGCACGATAGCAAAGGTCAAGCCTTTCATCAAAGATTTTCCAAAACTTTGTCATATCTCCGCCTGAAGAGCAAGCGACATCAACAAGGTTAATTGTAACTACACCTTGATTAAATCTGCCGTAATATTTATGCTTTGTCGGATCATAATTCTTTGCATTTGCAATATTGCCGATACCTTTATCCGTAAATCTGTCAGGAGTTAAGAATGAACGGCAACCCATACAGGTATATACATCGCCCTTAAGCTGTTTCATTACCTTTTCGCTGATATAATCGGGCACCATTCTCTTAGCCGTACATTTAGCGGCAAGCTCTGTAAGGTAGAAATAAGAAGACCCTTCCTTAATATTATCCTCCTCAAGAACATAAATAAGCTTTGGAAAAGCCGGAGTAATCCAAACGCCGTCCTCGTTTTTAACACCCTGAATTCTCTGCTTAAGCGTTTCCTCAATAATAAGAGCAAGGTCCTTCTTTTCCTGCTCATTTTTTGCCTCGTTAAGATACATAAATACAGTAACAAAAGGTGCTTGTCCGTTAGTTGTGAGAAGAGTAACAACCTGATACTGAATAGTTTGCACACCTCTTGAAACCTCGTCACGAAGCCTTTTTTCGGTAAGCTTAACAATCTGCTCTTCAGTCATTGAAATGCCAAGTTCGTCAATTTCGGATTCAACCTGCTTTTTAATCTTCTTACGGCTTACATCAACAAAAGGTGCAAGATGAGAAAGAGAAATAGACTGACCGCCATATTGGCTTGAAGCAACCTGAGCAATGATTTGTGTTGCAATGTTGCACGCTGTCGAAAAGCTGTGCGGCTTTTCAATCATTGTTTCACTGATTACAGTTCCGTTTTGAAGCATATCTTCAAGATTTACAAGGTCGCAATTGTGCATGTGCTGAGCAAAATAGTCTGCATCGTGGAAATGAATTAAACCCTGCTCATGAGCGTCAACAATATCCTGAGGCAAAAGAATTCTTTTAGTAATATCCTTTGATACCTCGCCTGCCATATAGTCACGCTGAACGGAATTGACAGTAGGATTTTTATTTGAATTTTCCTGCTTTACCTCTTCATTATTACATTCAATAAGAGATAAAATCTGATTATCGGTAGTATTTGCCTTTCTGATAAGAGAACGGTTATAACGATACTTAACATAAAGCCTTGCAACTTCAAATGCACCCTGTGCCATAATCTGATTTTCGACTATATCTTGTATCTCCTCTACCGAAAGCGCACGATTTGCCTTAGACATTTTAAATTCAACATACTCAGCAATCTCAACGATTTGGCTTTGAGTAAGTTCTTCCTTGCGGCAAGCAGCGTTCGCTTTTGAAACGGCAACAACTATCTTATTTAAGTCAAAATCTGCTTCAGAGCCGTTTCTTTTAATGATTTTCATGCCTTACCCCTCCTAATATATTACAAAATGGTAACATAACCATTTTCAAGACTGAACATATAATACCAAATTACAATATGTATGTCAATAGCAAAAAGCTAAAAAAACACAATATATTGTATTTTGTAACTTTTCACAAAAAATTTTTACATATATGTAGTTATTGAATAATTATGCATTCAAGAGCGTTTTTTGTTGATTTTAAGCCAAATTTCGCTGAATAAATTATTACAAAATGGCAAAAAGAAACCCTTTTTCATATCGAAAAAGGGCTTCTTTTAATTATCGTTAACTTCAATATCTCCTGTATCGGTCGTTACCGTAAGCGTAACGCCTGATGAATCGTCACTGCCGTTTACATCCTCATTGCCCGTGTCCGCCTCGCTGATAATTTTTGTGTTTAAAGCATTATCAACTTCGATATCGCCCGTATCGGTTTTCAAAGATGAATTTTCATAAGGTTTTGCGTTTTTGATTGAAATATCACCTATATTCGTAGATATATCAAATTTTCCGCCGAGACTTATCGCTTCAAAATCACCCGTGCTCATTTGAACATTAAGCAAAGAATTATATTCAGTTTCAAAATCAATATCGCCGTAATCAACATTAATATCAACCGGAAAATCAAAGCCTTGCGGAATTTTAACAACAATATGAAGGCCTTTAAATTTTATTGCCTTTGCCCAGCGAAACGTTGCTTTGCCGTAAATTTCGTTAAGCTCAAGCGTTTTATCCTTAATTTCTCCCGAAAACTTATTATCGTTTGCGCCGAAAACAGTAACGCCGACATTTCCGTTTTGGCTCGGCTTAAACGTCACATCTGCGCAGCCGCAGTCAATTTTCATATTTTGAAAATCATTTATACTATACTCTTTTTGAAAAACTACTGTTTTTAAATCATCTTCCCTTTCATCAAGCATATCTTCAAGTTTATCGCCGCCGGCTATAAAAAGCGACATAACCCCAAGCAAAAAAAGTGCAACAGCGGTTAAAACGGCAATTAATGCAATTATGATTTTTTTACTTTTATTCATCAATCTCAATTCCTTTCAACGAAAAAACAAGCTTTGCAATTTGGCACGCAATCGCATAAACAATCCAAAGCACCCAAGTGATATACCAAGCGCCTGTAAGAAAACTTAAAAGAAGATAAATAACAAGTACAACACCCGACATAATACTGCAAATTCGTTTATACAAGTTACTTTCCGGAGTGTCCGATTTCTTTTCATCCTCAAATTTCGGCTTTGCAATCGCACCGAAAACTATAAGCATTGTTGCAACAGCAATCATAACGAAAAACAAAACAATGCTCAACTTTTCATTTTTTAAAACTACAAAAGGAGTAACAGATAAAATATATAAGCATATTCCTATACTTAAAAGCACGGCAAATCTGATTTTATATTTATGCCTGATTTTAAACTTTTCAGCCTCGCTGAAGGAATCGCCGGCGGTTTGCTCTGTATTTGAATCTATATTATAGCTGTAATCGTTCTCTTTTTCTTCGCCGAAAAGCTCAGCGGTAGTAACATTATAAAGATTGCAGATAGGAATTATTTTATCAAAATCCGGAGTTGTTTGGTCAGTTTCCCATTTTGACACGGTCTGCCTTGTTACGCCAAGCTGCTCCGCCGCCTTTTCCTGAGAAAGACCTGTCGTTTTTCTTAAATCATAAAGTCTTTGTCCAAGAGACATATCTATCACCTCTTGGTTAAATATAACATAAAAGAACAAAGTAATCTATATTTTTTACGTGGAATTTTGTCAACTGAACTTAACATTCGCCTTTTTAAACCAAATATCGTGCAAAACAACGTAAGGCGGCATTTGCAATGTAATAAAATTATTAAAATTTTTCAAAATATTTGACTGAACAATACATAATTGTTATAATTATTAAAT
>OHPV01001391.1_pt1 | contig 10469 bp, 9 predicted proteins | sample 1577781 | NCBI WGS metagenome assembly OHPV01 (sample SAMEA3879518, study PRJEB24766) | human gut metagenome | biome: human-associated habitat; feature: feces | place: USA | collected 1985/1987 | reverse complement strand
TGGTGATCCCCACCGACAGCACCATGCTGACAAAGTCGTTGGCCATGCAGACCATATTGACGACGAGCTGGATCACGATCAGCACTGCGGAGAGCAGCACCGTTGTAATAACATCCTTAACCGTCCACTTTTTCTTTTTGTCCATAAATCCATTCCTCCGTTTTCTGTTAATTTATACTACTGTTAAGAATCCGAGCATCCACGCAGCTATAATCTGCGATGCAAATAAAACAATCGTAAGGACCGATGCTCTGGTTTTTCTCTTTACGGCATGGCTAATTCCCGTGAAAAACCCGCAGATGGCCGCTGCAATTCCTACACCTGCTACATAGTACTTCTTTGAAGGGGATTTCCTTACTCGCGCTGTAATAGCGCAAATCCAGCAATTCTTCCTCAAATCCTGCCGTATGGTTCATCAGGTGGAGAAAAGTAACCGGCTCAGCGAATCGCAGATTTTTCAAAAAGCTGTCCGGCAGATAGGTGCGGATATCCGTTTCCAGATCGACTTTCCTATCCTCAACAAGCTGCATCACGCTGACCCACACAAAGGTCTTTGATATGGAACCCCATTCAAAAACCGTGGTCTCCGGGTCGATGGCCGTATTGTTCTCTAAATCAGCAAGGCCATACCCCTTCGCAAATACCGAATTGTCATGCTCCGAAATTACGACACACGCGCCTGGAACCGTTTTGCCAATATATTTTTCGGAAACAGCGTTTGCGCTTGCCTCATATGTGTCCGGTGCACCGGATGCATATGCAGAAGGAGCGAGGAACGCAATCATAATCAGCGCCGCAAGAAAGCATTGGAGGGTCTTGTATCTCATCAGTCTTTCCATAGGGTCATTACTCTATCGTCAGTCTAAAATCACAGCAGTCTCCGCCCTGTCCGAGCGTCTTTGTCCGTCCCCATTTGAGCTTTGGATGCATATGCCCGTAGGCCTCGTCATCCGCGCGGCAAAAGCCGGCCACAATCTCCGGGCAACCGTATTTCACACAGGTGTCCTGATAGGGGCAGGCCAGCATGTCGAAGCACATTTCCTCCTGCTCTGTTCGTATCCAATCAGCCCGAAAACCGCAGTCCTCTCCAAAGGAGCTTTTTGTCATTTTGGCAAAGAACCTCGGCACCAGCTTATACAGACCCGGTATCTTCATTGCCCCTCGGATTTTTGCACCAACGCCCGCTGCCCGCTTTTCATAATATCTATTCAGAAAAGCCGCCGCTTCCTCACGGGAGATCCCATTTCCCGTCATGGCGTCAAAGGCGGCGATGGCAGGATAGATGCGTTTCCTCGTATGCATATACATCTTTTTCGGCTCGTCGGCGTTTTCATCTACGATTTCCGCATAACGTCTCCATGCATCTTCTATGATCGCGTCTGTCTTTTCCACGCCATACTGTTTTTCCATTGCAGATACCGCTCCGGTCAAGTATCTTTTGTCTAACCTTCTATCCATGTGCTTTCCCACCTTTCAGCGTCCAGCCGATTGCCTGGCTGCGCATTCCCACAAAGCGCCTGTACAGGCCGTCTTCGCGCATCAGCTCCTCATGGTTTCCGCGTTGAACGATCCTGCCGTTCTCCAGCACGATGATTTGATCTGCCGTGCGCACGGTGGACAGACGGTGGGCGATCATCAGGATCGTTTTGCCTTTTGTCAGCTCCCGGATGGCCTTTTGCAGCTCCTGCTCGTTTTCGGGATCCACGCTGGCTGTAGCTTCATCCAAAATGACGATGGGTGCGTCCTTCAGAATTGCCCTTGCAATGGAGATTCGCTGCTTTTCTCCGCCGGAGAGGCTGGAGCCTCCTTCGCCGATCTTTGCCTGATAGCCATCGGGCAGCGTCATGATAAAGTCATGGCAGCAGGCTTTCTTTGCGACTGCTATGATTTCATCCTCGCTTGCGTCCGGTCTGCCAAACCGGATATTGTTCTCGACGGTGTCCTCAAAGAGATACACATTCTGAAACACGATGGCGAAATTCTTGAGAAGGCTGCCGCTGGTATATTCCCGCACATCCCGGCCGCCGAGCGTGATCTGTCCTTCCTTCACATCCCAGAAACGGGCGATCAGACCGACCAGCGTGGTTTTTCCGGAGCCGGAGGGACCAACGATGGCGCAGGAGCTTCCCTGGGGTACGCTTAAGCTGATTTGATGTAATACCTCCTTTTCCCCATATCCAAAGGACATATTCTTCACTTCAATATTGAAATTTTCCGGCACAAGATCAGCCCCGTTTTCGTCCAGGGAGGGAATGTCCATGATGTTATCCAGCCGGTCCAGGGAAGCCTCCACCGCGCGGGCAACGGAGGACATACTGCCCGCCACCTCCACGGCGGCATAGATCATGAAGCTGGACACGAGAAGCAGCAGGCACTTCTCCGGCGTGATGCTTCCTCCTGCCAGAAGATAGGGCGCAAAAACCAGAATAGCCGCCCGTGCGAGCTTGAATACCGTCTGATAGAGCGCCGTCATTTTGGAAAACGCCTTTTCAAGCACGATATTTGCCTCTTTGCTTTCCTCAATTGCGGCGTCAACTGCTTTTCCGGTGCGCTCCGCCAGCCCAAACGCCTTGACTACGCCCATGCCCTGCACATATTCCAAAACGGCAGTGACCAGGCCAGCCTGGGCTGCCTGACGGCGGGGCGCGTGTTTCCTGCCGACCTTGCCGATAAGCGAATAAACAATGAGCGCCACAGCAAGCCCGGCCAAAGAGATCAGCCCGATCCGCCACTCATAGATCATAAGCCAAACGCCAATCACAATGGCGTGGATAAACCCGCCCGCCACATTTTCCATAATGGTAACGGACTGCTGCTCCAGATCGCCAAGTGTGGTCGTCACCGCCGCAGTGATATCCCCGAGCCTGTTTTCATTGAAATAGCCCATAGGAGCTCTTTTCAGGCGTTCGCCGATCTCCATGCGCTTTTCCGACCCGAACGCGAAGCTGCCAAGAGTTCTGGCATTGGCAGAAAGATTGACAAATACAATTCGCCCTACAATGGAAACAATCATGATGCCAAGCGAAATCCAGATCGTGCTTTCAGGCATAACATCGCCGGAAAGCTGCTTCAGGATTCCTGTGAGCACCGTTAGAATGGCCATGATTGGGATCATCTCAAAGAACGAGCTGACAAGGTATGCAAGGAAAGAGCGGATAAGACGCTTTTTCTGTAAGCCCGAGAACAACAGAAGTCTTTGAAACAACCTTATCATCACGCCACCTCCTCTGCGGTATCCTTGCCCTGCATATGGGCTTTCCACAATTCCTTGTATAGATTGCTTGTTTCAAGAAGCTCCTCATGGGTTCCTTCCGCAGCGACATTTCCTTTATCCACGACAAGGATCTTGTCTGCTTTTGTAATGGTAGACAGCCGATGCGCAATGACGATCAAAGTTTTTCCTGCTACAAGCCCTGCGATGGATGCTTGAATAACGGCCTCATTTTCAGGATCGGTAAATGCCGTGGCTTCATCCAGCACCACGATCGGGCTGTTCTTTAGGATTGCCCTTGCAATGGCGATACGCTGCCTTTCTCCGCCGGAGAGGTGGCTTCCCGCATCGCCCGCCAGCGTATCATAGCCCTCCGGCAGAGCGGCGATGAAATCGTGACAGCTCGCTTTTTTTGCCGCTGCCTCGATCTCTGCGTCTGTGGCCTCCGGTTTTCCAATCCGAATGTTTTCCCGGATAGACAGATGGAACAGGAAGTTATCCTGTGATACATATGAGACAAGCTCCATTATCTGAGGAAGAGGAATGTTCCGCACGTCCACGCCGCCAATACGGACGCAGCCGCTCTCCGCCTCCCAGAAGGAGGCGATGAGCCGCGCAATGGTAGATTTACCGGAGCCGGAGGGACCCACAATGGCCGTCATACCGTTTTTTGCGCAGTCAAAGGAAATTCCATGCAAAACCTCCGTCTCTTTGTATCGGAAGGTAACCTGATCAAAGGATACATCGGCGTCCGCAAGGACAGCTCTCTCGGTCGGCCGTACAAGCTCCGGCTCATCCAAAAGGTTCCCTACCTCTTTTACGGTGGAATCCACCATGGCCAGGCTGTCGGTGTACTGCAATGCCTGAATCAGTGGTTTTACGAGTCCAAGGGCGAGAATGATGCAGGTGATCAGCGTACCCGCTTCGACCCTTCCGTTTATAAAGAGCCAACTCCCCAAGGGCAGCGCGCCCACAAGCGTTGCCGTCAGGATGGAAAGCCCCATCACATAGTAGCCGTTGGTCTGCTTGAACCAGGTCACTTTGGCTGTCTCGTTTTCCGCCACGGCGTCGGCGTATTTTTTATATGAGCGTTCACCCTGATTGAACGTCTTCACCACTTCGATGCCGCCGATGTATTCCACCGTTGCGGCATCCATGTTTTTCCCTGCGGCAAGTACTCTGGCGTATCTCTTCTCGTAATCCTTCATCATTCCCATATAGCAGAAGGCACCCACCGGAATCGTCACAAGAGAGATCAGCGCGAGTCTCCAATCAAGGCTGAAGAGGTAAACGAGCATTAGAACCGGGATCAGGATGTTGGCAGTGAGCTCCGGTACCATATGCGCCAGCGGAAGCTCCAGCTTTTCCACGGTGTCCACGATGATCGTTTTGAATTTCCCGGACGGCGTATCAAGGATCGTTCCCATGGGGACACGGGAGAGCTTCTCTGTTATCGCCATGCGGATATTCCGCAGAATGATAAAGGCAGACTCATGGCTTTTCATTGTAGAAAACGTTCCGAACCACACCTGCCCGAGATAGCCCGCAAACGCAATCAATGCCAGAAACGCCAACTTGCTGAAAGCATAGTCTTCGTGGCAGATCATAATGATCCCGCGGGACACCGCGATGTAGGGGATCATGCCGCAAAGCGCCCCCAAAACCGCAAGTACAACGGAGCCGATCAGTTTCCCTTTGCACGGCTTCGCAAAATCCATCAGAATCGTCATTGCCGAGTTTTCTTTTCCCGCCATCATTCCTCACCTCGTAAAAGTCTTACAATCTTTTCTTTCTGCCCACCGGAAAGATCCTCCACGATTTCTCCGTCCCGGATGAACAGTATTCTTGTGCAAATCCGCATCATAAACTCAATATCATGTGTGATGATCAAAAGCACCTTGCCTTGCGTCGCAAGGCTTCGTGTCAAGATGCCAACCTCTTCCATGCTTTTTAGATCCAGTCCGCTGGTAGGTTCATCGAACACCAGCAGCTCCTTGCCGCAGATATCGCTCACCACAACCGCAAGGCGCTGCATCTGCCCGCCGGAAAGAGACAAGGGATGCCGTTCCTTATACGCCAGCAGATCCACCTTTTCTAATGCGCGGTCGATCTCGTCTTTGTTCGGGGCCTTTATGCCAAGCGCGCATTCCGCCGCCACGCTGTCGGTAAAGAGCTGGTGCCCCACATCCTGCATGACCATGTATGCCTTTTTCCGCCTCAACCGTCGGCTCATCGGTTTTCCAGACCAAAAAACAGTGCCGGAGCCGTTCTTTTGCAAACCGCAGAGCATTCTGGCGAGGGTCGATTTCCCGGCACCGTTGGCGCCCGCAATGGCGATGATTTCTCCGCGGCTTGCCTGAAAAGAGATATCATTCAATACATTCCGGCCGCCGAGACGGACGCTGATTTTCTGAACGGAAAGCAATCCATCGGCAGCGATTGTTTTCACACCGCCCGATTCGGATACCGACAGATCCCTGACACGCAGTCCCATTCTGCGAATATCTGCTTCAGGCAGCGCCTTGAACGCTGAAGCCTCCATGTCCGATGCAATCCGGCCATCCTGCATATAAACGACGCGATCCACAATGTCCATCAGATACCAGATGCGGTGCTCTGCGATCAGAATGGTCTTTCCTGATATTTTCGCCCGTTGGATCAAATCAGCCAATTCTCCGATGGCCTTCATGTCGAGATTGGATGATGGCTCGTCAAACACAAGGACATCGGGAGCCGAAGCATACACGCTGGAAAACGCGATCTTCTGCTTCTCGCCGCCGGACAGTTCAAAGATATTTCGACCCCGGAGCTCGCTAAGATGCAACTCCTCCGTAAGTTCATCTAATCGGGAGCGCAGAGTCTCTCGCGGAATGCCCCGATTTTCAAGCCCAAACACGATCTCGCTGTCCGTATCCGTATTGAAAAACTGCGTTCGAGGATTCTGAAAAACCGTCCCTACCGCATCCGATAGCGCAGCAATCTCTGTCTCCCGTGTATCCATACCGTTTACACTCACCTGCCCAGATAGATCGCCACGGAAGAAATGGGGAATCAGTCCGTTTGCGAGCCGTGTAACTGTTGTTTTTCCACATCCGGATGGTCCGCAAAGCAGCACGCATTCGCCGGACCGAACAATAAGGTTCAAATCAAGGACTCCGCCGTTCCCGCTTTCAGCGTATGTAAAAGAGACATTTTGAAACGATATCATAATCAAAACACCCCTTTCATGCCCGCGTATACCATGCCGGCAACGACCGCCGCGTAAGCAATTACCACCAGCAAATCAGCAAACGAAAACGCGATTTCCTCTATACAGCTTCTCTCACCTGTGTGCTCAATGCCTCTTGTAATCGCTGCCTGCGTAATCTCGTCCGAAATTCTGGAAGCAGAAACAAGCAGGGGAACATAGACATGCTCCATCGTCTGTATAGGATGGCTAATCAGCCCAGCCGCGGACGCTGATATCCCTCGCAGCGCCATGGCATCCTGTATGGAGGCCCACTCTTCTCTCATGGTCGGGAAATAACGGAGCGTAACAGCAAGAGCGATCGTGAGTCCTTTCGACAATCGGAGCTTTGTGATCGCCGCAAGGAATTTACTTACGCTTGTCGTTGCAATCAGAAAGCTGCCCAGCATAAAACAGGGAAGAAGCTTGCGGATATACACAGCAAACATATAGACGATTCCACCGAAAGTCACAGGCAGCCTTGGTACGATAAAAAGCTGGATCAGCAGAAGCGCGAGAAAAAATGCTGCGTATTTCAGCATCCTTTTCAGATTGCCGGAAACGCTCAGAAGTACAAGCGGAATCCCCGCAAGCACACACTCCACCGCGATGCTTTTATTCATAAAAACGGAAAGGCTTGTGACCGCGAGAATCAGAAGCTTCGTCCGTGGGTCGAGTCTCATTTATACGACTCCTGCTTTTTCAAAGTGTTTTTTCATAAGCTTCTTTCCAATCAGTCCGCCGATGAGCGCGCAGACAAGTGTCCCGATAATCATTGCGGGGATCGCCCACCAGGTAGCCCCAATCGAATGAATCACTCCTTCAAAGGAGGCGAAGTCGCCTTTATTCTTCATAAAAGCATCAAACTGCGCGGGCATGACAAGCATCGGAATATATGCCCCCATCGGCGCAAGCGCCATGACGCAGTAGGCAAGCAGGTTTTTCTTAAAGGATCTGAAATCAGCGGAAGCACAGATAAAATCCGCGATCACGCCGAAAACCAGGAAGAATACGGACATCATCCAGAACATTCCTGTAACAAACAGCAAGATCGCCGCGATTACACCGAGAATGGAGAGAGCTCCCTTCTTCGGTATTTTTGCCACATAGAGCATGAAAACTGTCCCCGTAAAGAGCGCCACGATCATTGGCATAAACGGGAAAGTGACCGGCGTCATCTGCGCAACACCGCCAATCACAAACGCCACCACAGCATAGATGAGCGAAAAGATGCCCACCGATATAAAGTCCCTTGTTTCCAGCTTCTTCGAATCTGTTTTACGCATAATAAACGACCTCCAATTTTATATTGTTTAGTTAGAGTACGCTAACTCATGTGCAAAAAATTAAAGTGATTGTATGATTACTTATTATTCCAGCCGGAGCAAGCCTTCCCAGCCAGAGTTGAAAAACTTTGCAAGCTCCTCAACATACCGCACAGCTTCTTCTTTGGGCATATCATGGACAATCGTCTCACATACCGCCGTAAAATAGGCACTGGTAATCATGTGATGAAGCTGCTTTGTCATTTTTCCGGAGAGCTTTCCTCTTTTGCGGAGAAGTGCGTAGTATTCCTCTGAGCACTCTACCTCCAGTTCCACAAGCTCCTCCAAAAAATTTGCATAGCGCGTACCTTCCGCCCGGCAGAGGATCAGCTTGAAGGCATCAAAATGGGCGTACATATATTCCACAAAGACGCGCAAATACTCAGTGGACAGCTTCAGGCTGTCCTTCGTCTTTTCCTCGGAGACAAGATCGAAATGAGCGGCCTGTGCGGCTTTGAACTGCTCCAACAGTCCCTTTGCTGCCTCGCCCACAAGATCTTCAAAAAGCGCGGCCTTATCCGGGTAATAGCCGTAGAAGGCGCCCTTCGTGAAGCCGGCTTCCGCGACGATTCTATTCAGAGATGCGTCCTTGAAGCCCTTCTCCAAGAACTCTCTTTTCCCAATCTCAAGGATCTTCTTTTGAGTCTCTGTACGTTCCATTGGCTCTCCCCTTATAACATACCGGTAGTATATACTGCTGGTATATTATAGCCGAACAGATTGAGTTTGTCAATAGGATCTGCATTTTCCGGTTGCCATGCTTTTCTACTCTGTGGGACTGAAGTGTTATCGAGCAGTACTCTCTGCTGATTTAACATATAGCAGAGCAGCACCAGATCGAGGCCACTTTTCCTTTGGATACAGGAATATATAGAAGATTTCCATACGCTTTTGTTTTTTCGCTGTACTTTGAGAAGAAATCTGTGATATACTTTCAATTATAGGGATGAGCAAAACGTGAGTTTTGCAAAACCGATACACAATATATAGTGTTCGAGTAAGTTAAGCGGAACCGTTTATTGTATTTCTTCTTGAGCAAATCGGAGTTTTGCTCAACCCTGTATTTAATTACTGTAGGAGGTGATGCGAATGATCACGGTCGCGGATGTCATGAAACTACCATCTATGTATGGCGCAACTATTCTCGCAGGCCATGCCGGAATGTCAAACCCTGTTGAATCAGTTACCGTTTTGGAGTATGGGTGGATTACCAACACGTTGGATGAATTATTTTCCAAAACCGAGTTTCAAGGGAATGATCTGATTATTACCTCGTTTGCCACAATTGCAGACAATGTTGAGGCACAGTGCGAAAACATCCGTAGATATCAAGCAATGGGGAGCGTTGGGTTTATCCTTTTTTACATCGGGTTGATCCTTCCAAGCGTGGATGATCGGGTTATTGCCTGCTGCAATGAACTTGATTTAGTATTGATTACCATGCCCGAGGATATAAGGACCCATAAATATAGTGACGTGATTGGCGACATATATCATGCGATTTTCAAGGATCAACAGGCAGGTTCAAATTATGTAAGTACACTTATTCGCCGGTTTTCTAATCTTCCTGCAGAGCAGCGCAACACAAGCACATTACTTCGTATGCTCAGCAACCACTTGCAGGCATCAATTATTCTAACAGATTACAAAAAATCAATCAGCAATATCGCGTGCTGGCCGCAATCGCTATCGGAGCTATTAAGCAAGGAACTAAAAAAACAACTGCAAAAAATGCAGGGTGAACAAGCGGTCAAGATCTCTTATGATGATGGTGCAAATTATTTGCAACACTGCCCAACACTTTTGGAGGGCAAAGAAGGTTTCGATTTATATACTTTTAAGTACAATGAATTACTATCAAGAGAAGATCTGTGGCAGGCGAGTGAATTTGTCCAGCTATATAGCCATATTTGGAATAAGGATCTGGGAAAACTTGTAACATCAGAGCTGGTTCGAGCCATCATTGACGATGACCCCTTGAAAATGAGGCGATTAGCAGACTTGTTCCAAATTAATGTTGCGGAGCTGAATCAAATGTGGGTGTTTGCTTCTGTTGATTCTTCAGAGCCGGATTTGAAATTGCTGAGGAAATGCACAGAGTACTTTTCCGGAATATACAAAACGGTTTTGGTCGGTTTCTATGAATCCAATATGGTGATTTTTGCCCACGCTCCCCAAACGGCAGGTGAACGAGATTCTATCGTGCAAGATTTCATTAACGAGTCGGCGGATTCTTATAGTAACTACGTAGTGGTTTGCTGTGATTGCCTCAATACGACCAATGATGCCCATAACGCATACTTTGATGTCATGCAGTACGCTTCTTTTGCCAGAAGCATCTACCCGCAAAAGCGCGTCTTACGTCCATCGGATGTTTCCTTTGCCCAAATATGCGCAAAGGAAAGTGCTTGCAGGGAAACTCAGATTCGCTATCTAAAAATCATAGAAGACATTGAAACAACGCCTGAGTTGCTGACAACCTTGACCGCATATTTGCTAGACTATGAGAGCAGCATGGCAAATACCGCAAAAGCACTTTGCTGCCACATCAATACGATAAAATATCGATTAAATGCTATCCGCGACAACACAGGCTATTCCCCGTCTAAACCAGCAGACGCATATCCACTACTGATTGCTGTTGCAATCAATCGCATGAGAGATTCTGAAAATGAATAATAAAGAAAAGAGCGGCGGGTTTGTCCAT
>OHPV01001388.1_pt1 | contig 10483 bp, 6 predicted proteins | sample 1577781 | NCBI WGS metagenome assembly OHPV01 (sample SAMEA3879518, study PRJEB24766) | human gut metagenome | biome: human-associated habitat; feature: feces | place: USA | collected 1985/1987 | reverse complement strand
CACGATGTGGCCGTCCTTCATCACGAGGATGACGTCGGCCTCCCGGATGGTGGAAAGGCGGTGTGCCACGATGAAGCTGGTGCGGCCCTGCATCATCCGGGCAAAGGCTGCCTGGATACGCACCTCGGTGCGGGTGTCGATGGAGGAGGTGGCTTCGTCCAGGATCAGCATCGGGGGCAGACAGAGCATCACGCGGGCGATGCAGAGCAGCTGCTTCTGGCCCTGACTGATGTTGCCGCCGTCCTCGGCGATGACGGTGTCGTAGCCCTCGGGCAGGCGGCGGATGAAGCTGTCGGCATGGGCTGCCTTGGCCGCAGCCACCACTTCGTCGAGGGAGGCGTCCGGCTTGCCGTAGGCGATGTTCTCCCGCACGGTGCCGGCCCGGAGCCAGGTGTCCTGCAGCACCATGCCGTAGCTGCCGCGCAGGGAGGCGCGGGTCACGTCCCGGATGTCGGTGCCGGAGACTTTGATGGAGCCGCCGTTGACATCATAGAACCGCATGAGCAGGTTGATGAGGGTGGTCTTGCCGCAGCCGGTGGGGCCCACGATGGCGATGCGCTGGCCGGGCTTCACGTCCAGGCTCAGGCCCTCGATCAGCGGGCGGTCGGGCAGGTAGCGGAAGGACACATCCTCCAGCTGCACATGGCCGTCCGGCTGCAGCACAGCGGCGTTCTCGGCTTCCGGGATCTGGTCGTCGGCGTCCAGCAGCTCAAACACGCGGGCCGCACAGGCCAGCGCGTTCTGCAGCTCGGTGACCACGCCGGAGATCTCGTTGAAGGGCTTGGTGTACTGGTTGGCGTAGTTCAGGAACACGCTCAGCTGACCGATGGTGATGCCGCCGCGCACGGCGTACAGGGCACCCACCAGGCCCACACCGGCGTACACGATGTTATTCACAAAGCGGGTGGCGGGGTTGGTCATGCTGGAGAAGAAGATGGCCTTCAGGCTCACGCTCTGCAGGCGGCCATTCACCTCGTCAAAGGCGGCAAGGCTCTCGGCCTCATGGCCAAAGGCCTGCACGACCTTCTGCCCCTCGATCATCTCGTTGACCAGCGCAGTCTGCTCGCCGCGCACGGTGCTCTGGCTCTGGAAATACTTGTAGCTGCGCTTTGCGAGAAAGCTGGCCACCACAAGGCTCAGCGGGGTGATGCAGACCACCACCAGCGTGATGGGGACATTCTGCTGCAGCATAAAGAGCAGGGTGCCGAGGATGGTCAGCACACCCGAGAACAGCTGGGTGAAGCCCATCAGCAGGCCGTCCGCGAAGGTATCCACATCGGCCACCATCCGGCTCACGATGTCGCCGGAAGGATGGCTGTCGAGGTAAGAGAGGGGAAGGGTCTGGATCTTCCGCATGGCGGCGTTGCGCAGGTCACGGCTGACTGCGAAGGTGATGCGGTTGTTGCAGACGCTCAGCAGCCACTGCGCAAAGGCGGCGACAACCGCCACCACGATGATCTCGTAGATGATGCGCAGCACGCCCGCGAAGTCCACGGCACCTTTGCCCAGCATCATGTCGATGGCGCTGCCGCAGAGGATGGGGATATACAGCTGGGCCGCCACGCTCACAGCGGCCACGATGAGGCTGCACACCACGAAGAAGCCGTAGGGCTTGATCTTCTGCAGAACCCGGGTCATGGTGGCCTTCTGCTGTTCAGGGGTCAGCTTGCTTTTTGCTTTTGCACTCATTTCTGCGCATCCCCTTTCTTGAACTGGCTCTCGTAAATTTCCTTGTAGACCGGGCAGCTTTCCAGCAGCTCGGTGTGACGGCCAAGGCCCACCATGCGGCCATCGTCCAGCACGATGATCTGGTCGGCGTGCTGCAGGCTGGCGGCGCGCTGGCTGACGATGAAGACGGTCAGATCGCCCGGAAGAGCGGCCAGAGCCTTGCGCAGGGCCGCGTCGGTGGCGTAGTCCAGTGCGCTGGCGCTGTCGTCGAGGATGAGGATGTCCGGCTTGCCTACGAGGGCGCGGGCGATGGTCAGACGCTGTTTCTGACCGCCGGAGAGGTTGCGTCCGCCCTGCTCCACCGGCTCGTCGAGGCCGAGGGGCTTGGCTTTCACGAACTCCGCGGCCTGTGCCGTTTCCAGTGCGGCCCAGAGGTCGGCGTCGGAGGCATTCTGGCTGCCCCAGAGCAGGTTGGAGCGGATGGTGCCGCCGAAGAGCTGGGCCTTCTGCATGACCACGGCTACCTTGCCGCGCAGGTCGGCGCGGGGGTACTGCCGGACCGGTCGGCCCATGATCTCCACACTGCCCTCGGTGGCGTCATAGAAGCGGGGAATGAGGCTGATGAGGCTGGATTTGCCGCTGCCGGTGCCGCCGATGACGCCGATGGTCTGGCCGCGCCTGGCGGTGAAGCTGATGTCGGAGAGGCTGGGTGCGCCTGCGCCCTTGTAGGTCAGGCTCACATGGTCGAAGCGGACGGCGTCGCCGGCCTTTTCCGCCGGAACATTGCCGGTGAGCTGGGCCGGGAACTCCATGCCGGGCTTTGTGTCCAGAACCGCCTGCACACGGCCTGCACAGGCCAGAGCCTTGCTCACCTGAACGATGAGGTTGGCCAGCTTGACCAGCTCGACCAGGATCTGGTTCATATAGTTGACCAGCGCGATGACGTCGCCGGAGGCCATGCCGCCGATGTTTATCTCAATGCTGCCTACATACAGCAGCGCCACGATGGCAAGGTTGATGATAACGTAGGTCAGCGGGTTCATCAAGGCGGAGATGTGGCCCACGTGGAGCTGCATTTTGGTCAGCAGCTCATTGGCGTCCTCAAAGCGGTCCACCTCGCTCTTTTCCTTGTCGAAGGCACGGACGACGCGCACGCCGGTCAGGTTTTCGCGGGTGAGTCCAAGGACCCGGTCGAGGCGGGTCTGCACCGACTTATAGAGCGGACGGGTGATGACCATGACGCCGAAGACCACGACGCTCAGCAGCGGGATAGCCACCACGAAGATGAGAGCGGCGCGGAAGTTGACCGTAAAGGCCATGATCATGGCGCCAATCACCACGAAGGGGCTGCGCAGGAACAGGCGGAGGAAGAGGTTCAATCCGCTCTGGACCTGATTGACGTCGCTGGTCATCCGGGTGATGAGGGTGCTGGTGCCCATGGTGTCCATCTCGGAAAAGCTCAGCGTCTGGATGTGCTCAAACAGCGCATGACGCAGACCGGTGGAGTAACCCACGGCGGCTTTGGCCGAGAAGTATTGGGCCGTCAGGCTGCACGCGAGGCCGACGATGGCCAGAAGCAGCAGGATGCCGCACCGCACGAGGATGTAGTGGAAATCGTGGGCCGCGATACCCACGTTGACGATGTCGGCCATCACGAGCGGCACGAACAGGTCAAACGTAGCTTCCAGCATCTTGAAAAGCGGTGCAAGCACGCTCTCGCGCTTGTAATCGCTGAGATAGCGAAGCATTTTGTTCAAGGCTCGATACTCCCTTTCTTTAATTTCTTTAATACATTTAGTCGAGACGCTCCTTATTATAACGCACTCCCAGCAGGAATGCTATGTTTTTGCCGAAGAAAACCGGCTCTGGAAGCAGATTTCGGCTCCGGAGATTGAGAAAACCGGAAAATCCTGCTATACTGGAAGGGAATCTCAACGGAAAGAATGGTGGATGCAATGGCAAAAGATGGTGCGGCACGGCTGCGGCTGCGCCCGGTGGGCGCGGCAGACCGCAAAAAACTGCCGGAATACGGGCCGCTGGGTACGGGCTGTCCGGCGATAGAGCGGGCTGTGGCAGCGCTCTATAAGGGCCAGAACGAGGAGAGCTTCTGGGCGCTGATGAACGCCATCAACTATGCCCTCGAGCTGGACACCAGGGTCTTGGTGCCGCTGGAAGCTGCGTCCGACCAGCCGGACGGGGCCGCCCCGTGGGCGGAGCATCCTGTCCCGGCGGAGAAAGCGAAAGACCTGCAGCCCTGGACCCTGCGCACCCAGAAGGGCCGGTGCTACCTGCCGGTGTTCACCTCCGTGAAGATGGCAGAGGCCGATAAAGGCACGGCCAACCGCCCCATGGCGGAACGGCTTCTGGCTTCCGCCATGCAGATGGCGCTGGACTCGGACAGCATCGACGGCGTGGTCATCGACCCGTGGACCAGCTCGGCCACGCTGGACTGCTCGCTTTTGAACGGTCTGCTCCACGCCAGCCACGACACCGATGAGCCGGGCGAAGCGGAGCTGCGGGCCGGCAACCATGCCATGGCCGAGGAACGCTGGGACGACGCGATGCGTTATTATCAGCTCTCTGCCGAAGAGGGCTGCGCCGAGGGCCTTGCCATGATGGGCGAGATGCTCTACGAGGGCCGGGGCTGCCGCAAGAGCCCTGCACAGGCCCGCAAGTTCTGGAAAAAAGCTGCCGACGCCGGCGATGTGGCCGCATGGGTGGCGCTGGGCGACGATGCCATGGTGCAGGGAAAAGGAGCCGGTGCGGCCCTGCGGGCCTACCGCAAGGCCCAGAAGCTCTGCGCCTCCACCCCCGACATCGCCTATATGCCGCAGGTCTGCCTGCGGGTGGCCCAGTATGAGACCCAGTATATCTCCCGCAAAAAGGCGCTGGCTCAGCTGGCTGAGGCGAAGCAGGGCTTCCTCGTCCGCAAAAAAGAGGGGGACGAGACGGCCCAGAGCTGGCTGGACGAGACGGAGGCCGTCATCCGCCAGCTGCTCGAGAGAGAATGAGCGGAAACACAGAATCTTTACAAATGCTCTAAGAAATCGTCATACGGAGCCGATATGATATTGAAGGAAAAATATGCGCGTCGCAAAAACAGAGAGGACGACCAGAATGAGCAGAGTGATCGGTATTGACCTTGGCACCACGAACAGCTGCGTGGCAGTGGTGGAGGGCGGCAAGCCCGTCGTCATCACCAACGCGGAGGGAGAGCGCACCACCCCCAGCGTGGTGGCGTTCACCAAAGACGGCGAGCGTCTGGTGGGCGGCGCGGCAAAGCGCCAGATCGCCACAAACTCCGGCCGCACGGTGTCCAGCATCAAGCGGCATATGGGCAGCGACTACCGCGTCCACATCGACGGCAAAGACCTGACTCCGCAGGAGATCAGCGCCATGATCCTGACCAAGATACGCCGCGACGCCGAGAGCTACCTGGGTGAGCCGGTGACGGAGGCCGTCATCACCGTTCCCGCTTACTTTGACGACAGCCAGCGCAAGGCCACCCAGGATGCGGGCCGCATCGCGGGCCTGAACGTCCTGCGCATCATCAATGAGCCTACCGCCGCCGCCGTGGCCTACGGCCTTGACAACGAAGCGCCCCAGAAGATCCTGGTCTACGACCTCGGCGGCGGCACCTTCGACGTCTCCATCATCGAGATCGAAGACGGCACCTTCACGGTGCTGGCCACCGGCGGCGATACCCGCCTCGGCGGTGACGACTTCGACCAGCGCATCGTGGAATATGCCGTGGCAGAGTTCAAGAAATCGGACCGCATCGACCTCTCCCGCGACCCCGCCGCCATGGGGCGCCTGAAAGAAGAGGCCGAAAAGGCCAAGAAAGAGCTGTCCAGCGCCCTCTCGGCCCAGCTCAATCTGCCCTTCATCGCGGTGGGCAAGGACGGCCCCCACCATCTGGATCTGTCGCTGTCCCGCCCGCAGTTCGAGATGATGACCGGTGACCTGCTGGCCCGTACTGTGACCCCGGTGCAGAACGCCCTGCGGGATGCCGGGATCTCCGCCAGCCAGCTGGGCAAGGTGCTGCTGGTGGGCGGCAGCACCCGCATGCCCGCCGTGGAGCGCCAGGTGCGGGAGCTGCTGGGCTGCGAGCCCAGCCACAGCCTGAACCCGGACGAGTGCGTGGCCATGGGTGCCGCCGTGCAGGGCGGTCTGCTGCAGGGCGGCGGCAAGCTGGCTGGTGCCACCGGTGCCGCCGCACAGGGTCTGGTGCTGATGGATGTCACCCCGCTGACCCTGTCCATTGAGACGCTGGGCGGCGTGGCCACCCCGCTGATCACCCGCAACAGCATGATCCCCACCCGCAAGAGCCAGATATTCACCACGGCCCGCCCCATGCAGACCAGTGTGGAGATCAACGTCCTGCAGGGTGAGCGGCATTTCGCCCGCGACAATAAGAGCCTCGGCAAGTTCAAGCTGAACGGCATCCGGGCCAGCTTCTCGTCCAAGCCCCAGATCGAAGTCACCTTTGATATTGACGTCAACGGCGTCGTCAAGGTCTCGGCCAAAGATCTCGGCACCGGCCGGGAGCAGAACATCACCATCACCGGCAGCACGAACCTCTCGGAGAATGAGATCCAGCGCGCCATGGCCGACGCGGCCGCCTACGAGGCCGAGGACAGCCGCCGCAAAGAGCGGCTTGACCTCCACAATCAGGCCGAGGTGCTGGCCTACAAGGTGGACGAGGCCCTCTCCAAGTGCAAGAAGGAGCTGGATAAAGAGGAGAAGAACCGCATCAAAGCCGATGTGGCAAACCTCCGCCGCTGCCTGCGGAAGGATAAGCCCGAGAAGATGAACGAGACGGAAGAAGCGAACCTCCGTCAGGCCAAGAGCCAGCTGGAAGCATCCGCAAACCACCTGATGGTGCTCTATGCATCGGAGCAGAGCGAGAACGGCTCGGACGGGACCATTTGATAAACAGTAAGACCCCCGCTGCGTTTGCAGCGGGGGTCTTTTGCGTCTGAGGGAAAAGTATCTATGGAAAACAAAGAGGAGAGAGGGAAAAGCTTATCGGCCAACGATGAGGTCGCGGCGGCCGCGGAAGCCCACGGTGAGGTGAGCGCTGCTGCCGAGGTGGCGCAGAGTGACCCGGGTGCCGGGCTTCTGGCCCTGGCACAGCAGAGTCAGGTTCAGGGTGGTGGAAGTCTTGCCGGTCTTGAGCACCAGCGTGCTTACGCCCTGATTCATCAGGGTCTGCATGTCGAGGATGGTGGTGCGGAAGGTGGCGTTGTCATCGGGGGCGTCCAGCGTCAGCACGCGGCCTTCCTGACGGGCGGTGTAGAGCACCTGCTTGCCCAGCAGGCCCTTGACGGTGTAGCGGGCTTCGCTCTTCTCCACCGGCGTGTCAGAGGGCAGGGGGGCCTCGTCGGAGATCATCATCACGTTGCCCTGAATGGGGTTCTCCACCGGGGAAGCGTAGCCGCCGTAGTTGGGGTCTACCTCCCCCACCGGAACGTCAGAGTGGAGAGCGATGTCACCCTGAACCATGACCTCGGACGACTGAGGGGGCAGATAACCGGCAACGGTCGCGTCCTCGGCGTCGGCAGCAAAGGCACCCACGCTCATGGCGGCGGTCATGGTCAGCAGCGCGGCAGCAGCGGCAGCGCGGCGGGCAGTGTTCTTGTTCAGCAGTCTCATAGTAGTATCCTCCTGTAGGGGGATAACCTCTCAGTCTCGCTATCGCTCGACAGCTCCCCTAGCGAGGGGAGCCTCTGGCGAAGAGGTGAAGCTTTACGGAATGCCAAGGCCTCTCCTCGCTAGGAGAGGTGGCATTGCGAAGCAATGACGGAGAGGTTTATCCCAAATGCTTTTATTCGCGGTACAGCGTATCAGAAAACCGCCGTATCTGTAATGAATACGGATACGGCGGCTGGATTATTGCAGAGATCCTATTTTATTTTTCGCTGGAATCTTTTTCCTCAAGGATAGCCATGAACTCGTCGCCGGTGATGGTCTCCTTTTCATAAAGGTACTTCGCCAGCTCGTCGAGCTTTGCACGGTTGTCGGTGAGGATCTTGACGGCCTTTTCGTGCTGGGCCTTTACCAAGTCCACGACCCGCTGGTCGATCTCGCGCTGGGTCTGCGCCGAGCAGGCCAGCGAGGTGTCGCCGCCCAGATACTGGTTGTTCACCGTCTCCAGGGCCACCATGTCGAACTCTTTGCTCATGCCGTAACGGGTGAGCATGGCGCGGGCAAGCTTGGTGGCCTGCTCGATGTCGTTGGACGCGCCGGTGGTGATGGAGCCGAACACCACTTCCTCGGCGGCACGTCCGCCGGTGAGGGTGGCGATCTTATTTTCCAGCTCTTCCTTGGTCATCAGGTAGTGGTTGCCCTCTTCGACCTGCATGGTGTAGCCCAGTGCGCCCGAGGTGCGGGGGATGATGGTGATCTTCTGCACGGGTGCGGAGTGATTCTGAAGCGCCGCCACCAGTGCGTGGCCGATCTCATGGTAGGCTACGATGCACTTTTCCTTGTCGGTGAGGATGGAGTTCTTCTTCTGGTAGCCGGCAATGACCACCTCGATGCTCTCCTCAAGGTCTGCTTCCGTGACCGACTTGCGGCCGGCGCGCACAGCCCGCAGGGCGGCTTCGTTGACGATGTTGGCCAGCTCTGCGCCGGAGGCACCGGAGGCCATCCGGGCCACGGTGTTGAAGTCGATGCCGGGGGCAAGAGCGACTTTCCTGGCGTGGACCTTCAGGATCTCTTCGCGGCCCTTGAGGTCGGGCAGCTCCACAGGAACACGGCGGTCAAAGCGGCCGGGACGGGTCAGAGCCGGGTCAAGGGAATCCGGACGGTTGGTGGCCGCGAGGATGATGACGCCGCTGTTGCCCTCGAAGCCGTCCATCTCGGTGAGCAGCTGGTTCAGGGTCTGCTCACGCTCGTCATTGCCGCCCAGCTGGCCGCTGTTGCGCTTCTGGCCGATGGCGTCTATCTCGTCGATGAACACGATGCAGGGGGCCTTTTCCTTGGCCTGCTTGAACAGATCGCGGACTTTGGATGCGCCCATGCCCACGAACATCTCCACGAACTCCGAGCCGGAGATGGAGAAGAACGGCACGTTGGATTCGCCCGCCACGGCCTTTGCCAGCATGGTCTTGCCGGTACCCGGAGGGCCGACGAGCAGGATGCCCTTGGGCATCGAGGCGCCGATCTCTTCGTATTTCTTGGGGTCGTGCAGATAATCGACGATCTCCTGCAAGTTCTCTTTGGCCTCATCCTCGCCGGCCACATCCGCAAAGCGGATGCCGTGGGTGGATTGGACGTAGACCTTGGCGTTGGACTTGCCCACGCCGCCGAACATCATCGAGTTCGCGCCGCCGGCCTTTTCTATGAGCTTTTTGTTCATGAGATTGCCCAGCCAGACGAAGAGGACGATGGGCAGCACAAAGCTCAGCAGAAAGCTCATCAGGGGCGAAGCCTGCTCGACGATCTCGCTGGAAAACTCGGCCCCCGCGTCGTAGAGGCGCTGGGTCAGGTCAGGGTCGTTCATCAGGCCGGTCTTGTAAATTTGCTTTTCGTCTTTATCGGTAAAGATGATCTGGTTCGATTCCACATCCACCCGGCCGATGTCTTTGTCCTCGGTCATGGACATGAAGGTGCCGTAATCCACTTCTTTTACCTGCCGTTCGCTCATCCACGGCACGAGCACGAAGTTGAGCAGCATCAGCACCAGTAATACAATGGCGTAGTAAATAGCCAATGGCTTTTTGGGGGTCTTGACTTCTTTCATGGGGGTCCCTCCTTACGTTGCAAACAGCATACCACGACGCTATTTCAGAAACCAGCGTTTCGAGGCGAACTTTGCAAAAACTTCGCAGATTCTTAACAAAACCGAGGAACAAGGAGGCTGTCCGCTTGACAAATCGAATCACTTTGACTATACTGAACATACAAGAAGGTGCTGTCCGCAATGGTCAGCTTCCCTCGGTTAAGTCAAACAATAAGAATGACCGCTTTGCTTGGTAGGCTGGGGCGGTCATTTCTTATTGTTATGTATCTCTTTGAAGATAGCCCATGAGATCTGAAAGGTAACAAAGACTGCTCCGCCCAGCAGGCCGAGCAATGCGATAGTTTCCGTCAGGGTCATAAGTCATCCCCCCCTTTCGCGTTTGCGTCCGGGGGAAGCAACAATAAGGTTTCACACCCCCGGAAGCTTGCCGGGGAAGCTAGACCACCTTTTTATGCAGACAGCACCTGGATACCGCCTCTTCGGGCGGTATTTTTATTTTACCATAGTTGGTGATATAATACAACAAAAATAGGATCCACCCGCAAATTTTGAAAATTTAAGCCGCTATTTATATGAAATTGTTTCATTTTCGTTGTGAACAAAACTGCTTGACAGGGGCGGCAGGTTTTGCTAAAATGAGACCACTTTGAACAAAGCGCAAATGCGTTGACGGGGAAAAAACGATTTTCTTCTGCGTGCAGAGAGCCGCCGGATGGTGCAAGGCGGTGCAGAGGGTCTCGGTTACTGGCCCCTGAGCGGCAGGACTGAAGCAGACAGTAGGCCCTGACGGAAGCCCACCGTTATAAGGGCAGCGATTCGCCCTAAAAAGCCGATCGTGCAGAGCGGCTGTGCTTATGGCACAGCAAAGAGAGTGGTACCACGGGTGCCCTGTAACAGAAATTACAGGCTCTCGTCTCTCAGGGGATTTCGTCCTTTGAGAGACGGGAGCCTTTTCGTTTGTGGGAAACGGCCTCGCCCTCTCCGTCATTGCTTCGCAATGCCAGCTCTCCCAAAGGGAGAGGCTTTTGGCTCCCCCTTTGGGGGAGCTGGCGCAAAGCGCCTGAGAGG
>OHPV01001366.1_pt1 | contig 10645 bp, 7 predicted proteins | sample 1577781 | NCBI WGS metagenome assembly OHPV01 (sample SAMEA3879518, study PRJEB24766) | human gut metagenome | biome: human-associated habitat; feature: feces | place: USA | collected 1985/1987 | reverse complement strand
GAACTTGAAATTGTCGGTAAGCTGAACAAAGTTGGTGTGGCAATTATTGTGATAGCTACAATTCTCTTTTTGACTATTGAGATTACCGGAACAAATCTTTGGGGTTATGCGAGTGCAAAGCAGGCGGCAGAAAAGCCGGACAGACATAAGAAAAAAGGAAAAACGAAGCCGGGGCTGACCTTTGTGGAGCGGAGAAGGCTTGCGGAGTTAAAACACATGCTTGCCGGAACGAATAAAAACGCAGAAAAGCCCACCACAGCACAGAAGACCATTACCTTTCAGAAGATGTACCGGGACGGTATCTGTCAGGTCACTTCTGGCTTTTATACGAAAATGGTGGAGTTTTACGATATAAATTATGACCTGCTGGAAATCGAGGATAAGGGGGAAATACTGGAGGAATACAGCAGGCTTATCAATTATTTTGACCCGTCTATTAAATTTGAGCTGTTCCTGTTCAACCGACAGGTTAACGAGCAGACCTTAATTGACCAGTTTGACATTCCATTGCAGGCAGATGATTTTGATGATATTCGTGAGGAATACACGCAGATGTTAAAGAAACAGGCTGCAAAGGGAAATAACGGTATTATCAAATCAAAGTATCTGATTTTTGGAATTGAGAGTAAAGGCTTTAAGGAGGCAAGGGCAAAACTTGTCAGCATTGAAGCAGATGTGATTAAAAATTTGACTAATCTGGGCACACACGCTAAGAGCCTTGACGGAAAGGAACGTCTGCGTATCCTGCATGAGTATTTTAACCAGGATACTATGGAGCCTTTCCGTTTTTCTTTTAAGGAACTGGCGGAGTCGGGAAAAAGTGTGAAAGATTACATCGCTCCGCCGGGATTTGATTTTCGCTATCCGAGTCGTTTTAAGGCGGGAAAAATGTATGGCAGTGTGCATTATCTGGATATTATTGCCCCGAAGTTTGATGATGAGTTGTTGAAAAAGCTTCTTGATCTGGATGCGAACCTGACTATTACCATGCATATGCAGACAATGGATCCGGTCAAGGCGATTAAGATGCTAAAAGGTGCTTTGACGAATATTCAGAAGATGAAGATTGAAGAGCAGAAAAAGGCGGTAAGGTCAGGTTATGACATGGACATTCTTCCAACGGACATTATCACTTATGAAAAAGATACCCTTGACCTTTTGGACGATTTAAACAGCAGCAATCAGAAAATGGTAAAGATGACATTTCTTCTGACCTGCTATGGCAGAAACAAGCGGGAACTGGAAAATATCACGCAGAGGGTATCCGGCATTATCCAACAGGCGAACTGCAACCTCAGATGTATGCAGTATTTACAGGAGCAGGGACTGATGGCATCGGCACCAATCGGGTGCAACGATACGGGAATTGAACGGGATTTGACAACAAAGAGTACCGCTATCTTAGTACCGTTCTGTACGCAGGAATTATTTATGCCAGCTCCGGCTATTTATTATGGTTTAAATGCCCTTTCCAACAACATGATTATGGCAGACCGGAAACGGCTTCGTACACCAAACGGTGTGATTCTTGGTACACCGGGAAGTGGTAAGTCTTTTAGTGCAAAGCGTGAGATTCTTTCCTGTTTCCTGATGACAAAGGACGATATTGTGGTCTGCGATCCGGAGGGCGAGTATTTTGCCCTTGTGGGAGCATTGCACGGACAGGTGGTAAGGCTGGCAACCAATTCCAAAGATTATTTAAATCCGATGGACATTCAGCTTTCCCATAAAGGGGATAAGGAAGCCTTAAAGCTGAAATCCGATTTTATCATTACTCTGTGTGACTTGATTGCCGGAGGAAAGAACGGTCTGGAAAATGATGAGAAAGGTATCATTGACGAATGTATCCGTCATATTTACGATGCTTATTTTGAAAATCCCGTACCGGAGAATATGCCTATCCTTGAGGATTTGTATAATGCCCTGTTAGAGCATAAGAACAAAAAGGCAGAACGGATTGCAAACTCCCTTGTGCTATATGTGCATGGTTCGCAGAATTATTTTAACCACAGGACGAATGTAGACAGTCAGAACCGTATCATGTGCTTTGACATCAGGGACTTGGGAAACCAGTTGAAAGAGCTTGGAATGTTAATCGTACAGGATGCGGTCTGGAACAGGGTATCGCAGAACCGGGAGCGTAAGATTGCCACCCGCTATTATTGTGATGAGTTCCACCTTTTGCTGAAGGAGAAGCAGACCGCTATCTATTCGGTGGAAATCTGGAAGCGTTTCCGTAAGTGGGGCGGTATTCCTACGGGGCTGACGCAGAACGTAGGCGATTTTTTGAAGTCGGAGGAAATCGAGGGAATCCTCGGCAATTCCGATTTTGTATATCTCCTGAATCAAAATGCAAAGGATCAGGCAATCCTTGCAGATAAGCTGGGATTGTCAGAAAAACAGCTTGCCCATGTAACCAATTCCGAGCCGGGGTGCGGACTGATTCTGTTTGACAACGTGGTTATTCCGTTCGTAGATAAATATCCGGTAGATACCAAGACCTTTGCGGTTATGAATACCAAACCAGAGGAAAGTGTAAGGCAGGAGGTAAATGAGTAGTGGCGGAGAAAAAGAAACAGAAACCGGCTGCATTTGCACAGGAGAAAAAAACCTTTACCGGAGAAATTCCAAAGAAAGCAAACGAGGGTAAAGGTAAAAAATCCGCAGCATATCAGCCGAGAGATGCAGATACCACTTCTGGACACGATGTCCAGAGGTCGAAAAATACAAAGAAGTATCAGAAAGCAGATGCTTCTGGACAGAATGTCCAAAAGTCCGAGGGAGCAGAAGCCGGAGAGAAGTCTAAAAGCGATTTTATGCAGCCGGACAGCACTTTTACGGAGGAAGCCGGAGAGGAGCAGGGTAGAAAAATTGCCAGCGATGACTACCGCCACAGGGACACCTATCATTCGTCACAGAAAAAGGGCAGGTATCAAAGGCGGGAGATAAAGAGCCGGGAGCGAGTAAAGCAATTTGATTTTGAACAGGATTTCCAGACAAAGGACACTACCTTTACCGAAGAGGCAGAACCGGAATTTCATGGAAGCAAAAAGTTAGACCGACTGCAAAAGAAAGCGGAGAAAGCCAGAAAAAAGACGGAAGCTGCAAGAAAGAAGATTCCAAAGAAAACGGAGTATTCTCTGGAGCGTGTTTTTGATGAAAAGACGGGCAGAACAAAGTATGTATTGACTTCTGTAAAAAAAGAGAAACCATTCAAACCGGACAGTCCGGTAAAAAGAGCGGCTGGCAGGGTGGGAATGGAATCTTCTAATTTTGCCCATAGTAAGGTTGCCGAAGTGGAGAAAGAAAATTCCGGTGTGGAGGCTGCCCACAAGACAGAGCAGAGCGGGGAAGATGTTTACCGCTTTTTCAAAGGGCATTACAAAGGGAAAACGGAAAGACGGAGAGCGAAAGCTGCAAAGCTGGAGAAAAAGCAGATGCAGAAAGAGGTCAATTTCCGTTATCAGAAGTTCTTGGAAGAAAATCCGGAAATGCAGGAAAAGACCATTCAGAAGCAGTTGCAGAAAAGACTGCAAAAGCAGCGTATCAAACGGGAATATGCAAAAGCAAGACGGGCGGGACAGACAGCGAAAGCCGCAAAGGAAACAGCGGCGAAGTCCGGGAATCTTTTTACAGCGGCAGCCAGAAAGATACAGGAGATTGCATCAAAAAATGTTTCGCTTCTGCTTGCCATAGGAGCCTTTTCGGTGCTTCTTGTGATGATTATGACAGCAGTATCTTCCTGTGGGGCGATGTTTGCCGGAGGAATCAGTACCACGCTGGCAGGAAGTTATATGAGCGTTCCGGCAGAAATAGATGCGGCAGATTTAGCTTTTTCTGAACTGGAAAAAGAATTGCAGGCAGAGATTGATGCCATAGAAACCACTTATCCGGATTATGATGAGTACCGTTATAATCTGGCATCTATCGGGCATGACCCATTTGCACTGATCAGCTATCTGTCGGCAGTCCATACGGAATTTACTGCAAGTGAGGTACAGGCAGAAATAGAATATCTGTTTGATGAAATGTATGAGTTGACACTAAATCCTACAGAGGAAACGAGGACAAGGACGGTAACAAAAACAGGCACTCATACGGTAACAGACCCGGTTACGGGGGAAACAACAGAAGAGGAATACGAGTATGAAGTGGAAGAGGAATATACCGTAACCATTCTGGAAGTGACCCTGACAGCAAAAGATTTAAACGTAGTAGTTGCCGGACGCATGAATGAGGAGCAGAGAGAAATCTATGCTTTTTATAACCAGACCCACGGGCTGACACAGCAGTTTTATAAGCCCCTTGATTTATATTGGTACAACTATGTGAGCAGTTATTATGGCTGGCGTATCAATCCGGTCACAGGGCAGGAACAGTTACATCGGGGCGTAGATATTGCAGTACCTACCGGAACAACCGTATATGCGGCGATGGACGGGACAGTAACTACCGCAACTTATGACAGCTATTACGGAAATTATGTAGTGATTGAAGATGAAAAAGGCTACTGCACAAAATATGCCCACATGGATACCTTAAATGTCCGGGCAGGACAGAGCGTGACGCATGGAAATGTGATCGGAACAACAGGGAATACGGGAAGCAGTACCGGAAGTCATTTACATATCGAATGTCTGTATCAGGGGGAATATTATAACCCTCTTTTTTATTTTGAAGCAGGCACGGATACGCTGTATGGCGAAACGCCGGGCAGCGGAAGCGGCGGAGGAAATGTGATACCGCCGGATTCCTATGACGATGCAACCGTGCAGGCACTTATGGAAGAAGCGGCGAGATATTTAGACTATCCCTATGTATGGGGAGGCTCCAGTCCGTCCACCAGCTTTGACTGTTCCGGTTTTGTCTGCTGGGTATTTACAAACAGCGGTGTCCATAACCTGCCACGAACCACAGCACAGGGCATTTATAACCAGTGTACGCCTGTGTCGGCGGCAGATGCAAAGGCGGGGGATATTATCTTTTTTACAGGTACATACAATTCGGGCGTACCAGTCAGCCATGTGGGGATTTACTGCGGAAACGGGGTCATGATTCATTGCGGAGATCCAATCAGTTACGCTTCAATCAATTCGTCCTATTGGCAGAGCCATTTTTATGCGTTTGGAAGATTATCAGGAAATTAAAGGCGTAAAACATCCGATGGATGAAAGAGTTTTAATTAAAGAAATTATGGAAGAAGATCAGGTTAAGGCTATTTTATAAGCTTTAATATTTAATATAGTATATTAACTAATGAAAGAGAGAAAAGAGTTATGTGTGGAATTTGTGGATTTATAGGTGAAGTTGATGATAGCAAAAAAGTCCTAAAACAGATGATGGATAAAATTGCTCACAGAGGACCAGATGATGAAGGTATGTATGTGGACAAGCATGCTGCAATCGGACATAGAAGACTTAGTATTATTGATTTAAGTCACGGTGCCCAGCCAATGTACAATGAAACAGGAGATGTGGCAATTGTATTTAACGGTGAGATTTATAATCATTTGGAAATAAGAAAGGAACTTATAGCAAAAGGTCACAAGTTTGCCAATGATTCAGATACAGAATGTCTTATTCACGGATATGAAGAATATGGAACAGATTTGTTATCTAAGTTAAGAGGTATGTTCGCGTTTGTAATATGGGATACAAGAACTAATACAATGTTTGGTGCAAGAGACCATTTTGGAATTAAGCCTTTTTATTACTCATTATTTAATAAAACTTTAATTTTTGCATCAGAAACAAAGTCTATTTTGGAATTTCCGGGATTTAAGAAAGAATTAAATGAAGAAGCTTTAGAACAGTATTTAAGTTTCCAGTATTCAGTATTACCTGAAACATTCTTTAAGGGGATATTCAGACTTCCTGCAGGACATTATATGATTTTTAAAGACGGAAAATTAGATGTTCAGAGATATTTTGATCCAATGATGGAACCTGCTATGGACGGCGACCTTGAGAAAACAGTAAGCGAGATTGAAGAAGTTGTACATGATACAGTTGATGCTCATATGATAGCTGATGTTGAAGTTGGTTCATTGCTTTCAAGTGGTGTTGACTCAAGTTATGTTGTTTCAGAATTTCCTGGTGATAAAACATTTACAGTAGGATTCTTAGATAAACAGAGTAAATATAATGAAATCAGATATGCTGAAGGTCTTGTAAGAGAATTAGGCAAGAAGAATTATAACAAGAACATTGACAGTGAAGAATATTTTAAGTCTATTCCAACTGTTATGTATTATATGGATGAGCCATTGGCTGATCCATCATGTATTGCACTTTATTTTGTTGACAAGCTGGCAGCGGAGCAGATTAAGGTTGTTTTGTCAGGTGAAGGTGCCGATGAATTTTTCGGTGGATATAATATTTACCATGAACCTATTTCTCTTAAAGGATATCAGAAGATTCCTAAGTGTGTAAGAAAGGGACTGGCAGCAGTTGCAAAGAAGATGCCTGATATTAAGGGAAGAGATTTTATAATCAGAGGAAGCAAAACAGTAGAAGAAAGATTTATTGGAAATGCTAATATGTTCTCGGTAGAAGATAGAGAAAAGCTATTAAAAACTAAACTTACGCATAAGACACCACAGGAAATTGTGGCTAATGCTTATAAGAAAGTTTCGCATTTAAATGATATTGCAAAAATGCAGTACATCGATACTAACTTCTGGCTTCAGGGAGATATTTTGTTAAAGGCTGATAAGATGAGTATGGCTCATTGCCTTGAATCAAGAGTTCCATTCCTTGACGTTAAGGTATTTGATTACGCAAAGAAGCTTCCAATTGACTTTAGATGCAATGATGAAGCAACAAAGAGAGCTTTCCGTATTGCGGCAAAGAGACATATTCCGGAAGCTACAGCTAACAAGAAGAAACTTGGTTTCCCTGTTCCTATCCGTGTTTGGTTAAAGGAAGATAATTATTACAACAAGGTTATGGAAACGTTAACAGGAGAAGCTGCACAGAAGTTCTTTAACACAGATATTTTAGTGAAATTAATGGAAGATCACAGAGCAGGAAAGGCTGATAACAGCAGAAGAATCTGGACTGTTTATGTATTCCTTGTATGGTATAAGGTTTATTTTGAAGATGAAGACTTTAGACCAATTAATCAGGATTGGATTGATAATAGAGTTAGAACTGCATAGTAGATTCTGTGGTGGCTTGGAACAATATTACAAAGTGAAAAGTTTGTATAAAAAAACTAAAAAATTAATTTTTTTATTGCCTCGAAATATTGTTTTTCGGGGCAATATGTAAATATCAGGCAAAAAATGAAAAAATAAGTAAAAAAGTATCTTCTTTTACTTGATATTTGACAAGAAAAAGGTTAAACTTTAATAGGCAAAAAATTGGTTGTTTGCTACGCATGATTTATTTCATGTAACAATATATATAATGGAGGACTGACTTATGAGTACATCAGCTAAAGTTACAGCAAGACAGAGAATTGAAAATCTTCTTGATGATAACAGTTTTGTTGAAATCGGTGCTTATGTAAAAGCAAGAAATACTGATTTTAACATTCAGGCCAAGGATACTCCATCTGACGGCGTTATTACCGGATATGGTGTTATCAATGGTGGTTTAGTGTATGTTTACAGCCAGGATGCGTCAGTACTTGGCGGTTCTGTAGGCGAAATGCACGCTAAAAAAATTGCAAGTCTTTACGATATGGCAATGAAAACAGGTTCACCTGTTATCGGTCTTATCGACAGCACAGGACTTAGACTTCAGGAATCTGTAGACGGCTTAAATGCTTTCGGACAGATTTATATGAAGCAGTCACTTGCATCAGGAGTAATCCCAACAGTTACAGCTATTTTCGGTAATTGTGGTGGCGGATTAAGTATTGTTGCAGGACTTTCAGATTTTACTTTCATGGAAGTTGAAAATGCACAGTTATTCGTTAACTCACCTAATGCAATTACAGAAAACAGAAAAGAAATCTGTGACAATGCATCAGCTAAGTTCCAGAGTGAAGAAGCAGGAAATGTTGATTTCGTAGGAACAGAAGCTGAAGTAATCGAAGGAATCAGAAACTTAGTTTCTGTATTACCATCAAATAATGAAGATGAAGCTTCAGATTTAGAATGCTATGATGATTTAAACAGAGCAGCAGAAGGAATTGAAAACTGTGGTGAAGATACATTATTGGCATTAGAAAATATTTCTGATGACGGCTTTATTATTGAAGCAAAGAGAAACTATGCACCTGAAATGGTTACAGCTTTCATTAAGCTTAATGGAGCTACAGTAGGTGCGGTTGCAAATAGAACAAAGGTTTATGATGATGACATGAACGTTGCAGCAGAATTCGATGCTAAGCTTACAGCTAAGGGATGCAACAAAGCTGCTGAATTTGTAAATTTCTGTGATGCATTTAATATTCCTGTTCTTACACTTACAAACGTAAATGGATTTGCAGCAACAATGTGTCAGGAAAAAAATGGCGCTAAGGCTTCATCAAAACTTGTTTATGCATTTGCTAATGCAACAGTACCAAAGGTTAACTTAATCATTGGTGATGCAATCGGAAGTGCTTACGTAACAATGAACAGCAAGGCTACAGGAGCTGACATCGTTTATGCATGGCCAACAGCTAAGGTTGGTATGATGGAAGCAAAGAGCGCTGTTGAAATTATGTATGCAGACGAAATTGCTAATGGAGATGCAAATCAGGTTATTAATGAAAAGGTTGCTGAATACCAGAACTTACAGGGTAGCGTAATGGCTGCTGCTGCAAGAGGATATGTGGACAGCATTGTTGAACCGATTGACACAAGAAAGTATTTAATCGGTGCATTTGAAATGTTATACACAAAATTTGAAGAAAGACCTGGTAAAAAACACGGAACAGTGTAAGTGAGGTGCAAATATGAAATTAACAAAAAAATTACGTTTTTTATTTAGCCTGACTGCTTTACTTGTTTGCATGTGTATGAGTACAGTGGCAGTTAATGCCGACACTTTAGGTGATTATGCCGTTGAAACAACAACATCAGCAGACTCACTTGAAAAATACGCAGGTGGAAAGATTTCTTTGGCAGATGCAAAGACACTTGTTCAGAACTATGTATCATTAGTTCAGCAGTTATCAACAATGACTGAAAGTGAAAGAGAATATGTTGAAGAAAACTATTCAAGCCAGCCACAGACAGTTGCAATTATTCAAGCATATAACAAAAGTGTTGATACAGAAAAATATGGAGCTTTCGTTTCATCAAGGGACGATGTAAAAGTTGTTGAAAATAAAGATGAGGACGGTACAGATGCAGTAGATGTTACAGTAACATTGGCATTTGAAAAGAAAGATTATATTTTAACATTACATGTTGATTGCTTTGATACAATTGGAGCATCAGTAAATACAGTTACAATTAAAGCTAAAGGTGAAGGCGAAGAGTCATTGGTAGAAAAGATGGCTGACGCTGCCGGAAATACTTTAATGGGTATGGGAACAGTATTCTTGGTTCTTATATTTATCTCATTACTTATTTCATGCTTTAAGTTTGTTCCGCAGATTATGGATAAATTATCTAAGAAATCTTCAGTTGGAGAAAAACCTGAAGTTGTGGAAGAAATTAGTGAAACAGTTACAGCTAATGAAGAAGATGATTCAGAATTAATAGCAGTAATCGCAGCAGCCATAGCTGCAAGCGAACAGACATCAACTGATAGCTTTGTAGTAAGATCTATCAGAAGACGTTAGTACACTTATGTATATTTAGGAGGAATTAATAATGAAAAGTTATACAATTACAGTAAACGGAAATGTATATGATGTTACTGTTGAAGAAACAGGAAGCACAGCAAGCGCACCTGTAAGACCTGCTGCAAAGGCAGCTCCTGCAGCTAAGGCTGCTCCAACTCCTGCACCTGCTGCATCAGGAGCAGAAGGAAGCATTAAGGTTACAGCTCCAATGCCAGGTAAAGTTTTATCAATTAGTGCTAACCCTGGACAGGCAGTAAAGAAGGGCGAAACAATTTTAGTATTTGAAGCAATGAAAATGGAAAATTCAGTAGTTGCTCCTGAAGATGGAACAGTTGCAAGCATCGTAGTTGCAGTTGGTGATTCTTTTGAAGCAGGCGCTACATTAGCCTCATTGAACTAATCAATATTTTTATTGAACTTAGGAGGTAACTTATGAACTTTTTAGATACACTGGAAAACTTGGTTAATCAGACAGCATTTATGAGCCTTACAGTAGGCAACTATATAATGATCGTCGTTGCTTGTGTTTTCCTATATTTAGCAATAAAAAAAGGATATGAACCTTTACTTTTGGTTCCTATCGCTTTTGGTATGCTTTTGGTAAATATGTATCCTGATATTATGAAAGTACCTGCTGATGGTGAAGCAGGCGGTTTACTTCATTACTTCTATTTGTTAGATGAATGGAGTATTTTACCATCACTTATTTTCATGGGTGTAGGAGCTATGACTGACTTTGGACCGCTTATTGCAAATCCAAAGAGTTTCCTTTTAGGAGCTGCAGCACAGTTTGGCATTTACTCAGCATACTTCTTGGCTATTTTAATGGGATTCAACGGTATGGCAGCTGCATCAATTTCAATTATTGGTGGAGCCGACGGACCTACATCAATCTTCCTTGCAGGTAAGCTTGGACAG
>OHPV01001361.1_pt1 | contig 10676 bp, 6 predicted proteins | sample 1577781 | NCBI WGS metagenome assembly OHPV01 (sample SAMEA3879518, study PRJEB24766) | human gut metagenome | biome: human-associated habitat; feature: feces | place: USA | collected 1985/1987 | reverse complement strand
AATTCATTGCATACCTGCACAATTGAAAACCCCAGAATCGCCATTACAGCGTTCTGGGGTCTTCATATCTTAAAATCGAAGTGTCAAAGACGGGAAGGCAAGCATTATTTTTGGAAATCCATGCATTTTGCAACGAAAATGCACAAAATCAGGCCTGTTCCTGTTTATTTTTGTTGAGCACCAGACGGAAGCCCACGAAATACATGTTGCTGTCGAATTTCCCTCCGAAACGGTGTGTAAGACGACACCAGCCAGGATCATTGACAACGGAACCGCCGCGCATTACGCGGAAGCCTTCAGGATTTTTCACATCACATACGGGATTCTCCTGATCCTGGGCAGAATACTGGCCATACCAGTCAGCGCACCATTCCAGCACATTGCCAGTCATATCATATAGTCCGAGGCCATTAGGCTTCTTAGTACCGACAATCATGACATTACTCCCGGCATTGGCGTAATACCATCCGACCTCGTCCAGTTCATCGCTTCCGCAATACAGATAATGCTCCTGTCTGTTTCCGCCCCTTGCGGCATATTCCCACTGGGCCTCCGTCGGGAGACTGAAATTCATCCCGGTCTGTCCGTTCAGCTTTTCAACGAACTCCTGGCACAGGGGCCACGATTTCTGTCCCACAGGCTTGAATCTGTCATTCTGTTCCAGCGGTGTAGGTGCACGGCCTTCCATCACCATATTCCACACCTCATTGGTCACCTCGCATGAGCCGATATAATAACTGTCAAGAGTAACATTATGGGCAGGTTTTTCGTACGACTCCGCTGATGCATCGTCATCGGCGGCTCCCATTCTGAAGGTTCCGCCCTCGACATAGACCATCTTGAAAACAACGCCGTCAAGATTGATGGTCCGCACCTTCTTCGGCAGGGTCTCGAAAGCCATATCCTCTCCGTAAGACGTGCCGAGTTTATTTGTCGCAAACGCGCGGACATGATATCCATTCCAGTCAGAAAGGTTTCCGAGTTCCACGGAATATTCTCCCGTACCTCTGTTGGCATTGACCTTGGTTCCAGTCTCCAGGGTAGGATTTTCTTCCGTACCGTAAACCACTCCCCTCTCGAGCAATATTTTGCCGCCGTCGGAGACCAGGACGCAGGACACTGTCGCCCCTTCATCTGTCACATCCGCCACTCCGGCAGTCCGGACCTGAGGCAAGCCAGGTTCATTTTCAGGCGGAGTATCCGGCACTTCTTCCGGACCCTTCGAGCAAGCCGTGGAAAGCACAAAAAAGCCAGCCAGAAAGAAACTTCCGGCTGACCTCAGCAATAACTTTATATTTCCAGACATGTTATTTGTCATTGTTCAGTACAAGACGGAGACCGAAGTCCATTCCGGCATTGTCTGAAGTATAAGTTCCCACTCTCTTGTAAACCGTGCAGAAGATATCATCCAGGAAGCCTGAACCACCACGAACTACCCTTTCCTTGGCTTCGCTTGAAGGCTCTGCCGGACCGGTAGGGTCAGTAGCATCACCTGCCTCATAGCCCGAAGAATAGAAATAGTCTGATACCCACTCGTTTACATTTCCGCTCATGTCGTAGAGTCCGAGTTCATTAGGCTTCTTCTTGCCGCCCGGCATTGTTGATTCAATACCTTCTGCAGCCAAAGTAGTTGTCGACCAGCCGACCTCGGCGAGATTATTGCTTCCTGCATACATATACCCTTTGGAGTTCACTCCGCCGCGGGCAGCAAATTCCCACTGGGCCTCTGTAGGCATGGAGAATGTCAGACCTGTCTTTTTGTTCAGTCCCTCAACGAACTGCAGGCACATGTTGTAGCTGACCTGATGAACGGCGATATCGTCACCGATGTCATAACTTGGATTGGAGCCCATGATGGCAGTCCACTGTGCCTGGGTAACCTCAAACTTGCCGATGTAGTAGCTCTTTGTCAATGTCACATTGTGCACAGGTCCCTCATAAAGGAAACCTGCTTCCCACTGCGGGTTGCCCATAGCGAAAGTACCTGGTTTCACAAGCACCATCTCCAGCGACACCTTATCATTGATGGCGATTGTGAGAGCCTCGGCCATATCTGTCGTGAAGGTTTTTTCCTCACCATATGCAGTACCGGCCTCATTCGTAGCATAAGCACGATAATAGTATGTGGTAGAAGCCTTCAGCTCAGAAAGTTCAGACTCGAACACACCTGTTCCTGTTCCCTCATCGGTAATGGATGAAGCCTCAACAGTAGGATTGGCCTGGTCACTATACACGATACCGCGTGCAGTAACTTCAGCACCGCCGTCTTCCTTGACCTCTCCGCCGACTTTGACCGAGCTGGTCGTAAGGTCTGTAAAATCAGCAGTCGTCACGACAGGAACTGTAGGAGGGACGGTCTCCGGATCATCGGGACCAGTCGAAGAAATACATGAGAACGTGAGCAGCAAAGTCGATGCTGCCAAAAGATAATAAGCAGTTTTCATATTGTTAAAATTGTATTTCATTAGATTGTACTTGCAAGGTAAACATTAAAAACCACAAATCCTACGACAATCCGACAAAAAAATTCGACAATTTGACAATACGTATATGGATGCAGCTCTCTCACCCCTTGGTTTTTATTCCTTGAATGTTAACTTTGTATTTTGTGCAGCCTTACCGGGCGCCACCACTCGGGAATGCCGGCAGTTATTATCCGTAACACGAATCACAACGCCATGAGACTCAGAACAATAGCATTGACAATTTCCACCGCAGTCCTCGCACTCAGCTGCGGCAGCAAAAGCGGTTACAGCTGGAAAGACGACCTACAGCACAGAGTCGAACTCGACTTCTGCAAGACCAGGAGCGACGTGAAGGAATATATCACGAAATACATTCCGGATGTCACTGACAATCAGATAGATTCGTGGACTGCACAGGGCTGTCTGGAAGCATTGACCCTGAACGGCGAGACACGGTATTTCCGCAACGCCGGCCCGAACCTCTTCCGCATCGACAAAAGCTGCCGCGCGATAAAAGAGGCCGCTGACGGCGCAGAGCCGGACAAAGCCTACCGGATCGGCAAGAAAGACATCGCCAATGCCGCAAAAGCGGTCAGGAAAAGGATGAAGGCCAATGCCAATGTGAATGTCAATGCCATCGATGACAATGCTGTCACCTACGAGGCCGGCGGCTACCTGTCCGGCGACAAGTATCTCGGAAAGCCGCACAAAATGAGAGTCAGATACACATTGACTGTGAAACCGGACGCCGTTCCGGACGGAGAAACAGTTCGTTGCTGGCTGCCATACCCGAGGACCGACGTCCCAAGACAGAAAAACGTAAGGTTCATCGAGGCCGGCTGGACTTCCAGGCCATCCGATTCCTCCGACCCTCTGTATTTCAGGACAGAGCTGGCCAATGCCGAAGAACTAACTTTCTCCGGAAACCAAAGCCCGCACAGTTCACTCTATATGGAAGCAAAGGCGTCCGCAGGCTGGCCTGTCGTATTCTATGAGGAGTTCGAATATGAATCATGCGCTGAATGGATACCTCTCGGCATAGTAGATGATGATACGGAAACTGGCATTGGTCCGTCCGGCAAAAAGGGCGCTGCTCCGAAAGAATATACGAAGGAGCGCGATTCGCACATATTATTCTCGCCGAGAATCCTGGAACTCAGGGACTCCCTGTGCAAAGGCATTGACAAACCTATTATCAAGGCGAAAGCCTTCTATGATTGGATTGACGCAAACTTCCCATGGGCGTCAGCGCGCGAGTATTCGACAATCAAGAACATTCCGGAATATGTCCTCCACAACAGACACGGAGACTGCGGCCAGGTAAGCCTATTGTTCATAACTCTCTGCAGGTCAGCCGGAATACCGGCCAGATTCCAGAGCGGATTCATGATGCATCCGGGCAATGACGGGCTGCACGACTGGGCTGAAATCTGGATTGACGGATACGGATGGATTCCTGTGGACCAGTCTTTCGGAGGGGAAACCTACATGGGAGCTCTGGATGCCTACAGACTAGTCGTAAACAACGATTTCGGCCGCAAGTTTATCCCGGAAAAGAAATATCCGCGTAGCGAAACCGTTGATTTCCAGAGAGGCGAAGTAGAGTGGGACGGAGGCAACCTTTACTTCGACCAGTGGAATTATGAGATGAAAGTTAGGTATTAATCCCGATTATTCACTATCTTTGTAAAAATACTCTCCGCAACTCAGACTTGCGGGGATATTTTTATTATCCCCAAGACGGACATAGATTACCATTTGTTGTTTTCATGAAGGGAATGCCTTCATGACTTTAAAATATTATACGGGATGAAGAAAGCATCTGTAATTCGAACTTGCATTTCATTGGTACCAATCGTGGTATTGGTCATTCTACTGGCATTGAACATCACCATTTTCGGAAGCGACGCGATTCTTGGCGCAAGCCAAGTGGCACTGTTGTTTTCAGCGGGAATCTGCGTATGGCTGGCGATGTGGCTTTTCAAGAAGCCGTGGGAGGAATTCGAGGACGCTATCAGGAGCAACATCGGTGACGTGACCACGGCCATCGTTATCTTGTTCATGATCGGCGGCATTTCCGGAACATGGACAATGAGCGGAACCGTGCCGTCCCTTATATATTATGGTGTGCAGATCATCTCGCCGAAAATTTTCCTGGTGACCGCATGTATAATCTGCGCCTTCATTTCCGTGATGATCGGCAGTTCGTGGACCACTATCGCGACTATCGGAGTGGCCCTCATGGGTATCGGAAAAGCCCAGGGATTCAGTGATGGAATGATTGCCGGCGCTATCATATCCGGAGCATATTTCGGAGACAAGATTTCACCGCTTTCCGACACGACGGTAATGGCGGCATCCATCTCAGGGTCTCCCCTCTTCAAGCACATCAAGTACTTGATGCTCACCACAGTACCGTCATTCGCACTAACATTGACAATATTCCTGGTGCTCGGTTTTCTGCACAGCGGCAACGACTCCGCGCAGATTTCGGTCTATACGGAGACATTGTCGTCGAAGTTCAATATTTCGCTGTGGACGCTCATCGTGCCGGTCGTGACCGGAATCCTCATCGCCAAGAAAATGCCTGCGCTGCCGGTATTGGGAATATCAATGTTACTGGCGGCAGGCTGCGCCATCGTTCTCCAGCCGCACATCGTGACGGAGATAGGCAACCAGACTCTCGAGTCCTTCGGAATCGGCGGAACACTATGCAAGGCCGAAGTCATATTCACCGGCATTGTCAAGACCATATATGATTCTGTTTCAGTGGATACCGGCGTCGAGGAGGTCAACAAGCTCGTGGCATCGAGGGGTATGCTCGGAATGCTGAACACTGTGTACCTGGTTATATGCGCGATGTGTTTCGGAGGATGCATGAAAGCCAGCGGAATGCTCCATCACCTTGCATCATTGATCCTGCCGATGACAAAGACCCGCACAGGCCTGGTGGCTTCGACTGTCGGAACAGGCGTCATCCTGAACGGCGTGATTTCTGACCAGTATCTTTCCATTATCCTCACGTCAGACATCTACAAGGACATTTATGCGAAACGCGGATATGAGAGCCGCCTGCTGGGACGCTCCGTGGAGGATTCTTCGACTGTCACATCGCCTCTCTATCCGTGGAGCAGCTGCGGCATGACACAGGCTACCATCCTGAGCGTGCCGACCATCACTTATCTGCCATACTGCTTCTTCAATATCCTCAGCCCGCTGATGAGCATCGCCATGGCCATTATAGGCTACAAGATATTCAGACGGGGCACGGCTCCTGACGAGGATAATTAGCAGATTCCGAGACATATTTCCGATGATTCAAGAAAATTCAGTTATAAAGCAATTTAGCTGAATTTTCTTCATTTTTTACAGAAAACTGTGTATATTTATACGTTTTATAAGAAAATGCTTAAATTTACGTTTCAAAGTCTTTTCGAGTAGAGCGCAAGACAAGCTGATGACCGGGCGGAAAGGCTGATGAGCTGACACGACAAACATTTCCAAGACAGTTTTTGTACAAAATATTTTATTAAACAGATAATATGAAAAGAATCATCGAATGTGTCCCGAACTACAGCGAGGGTCGGAACAAAGAAGTTATTGACCAGATTGTCAAGGCAATAACCGAAACAAAAGTTTCCACTGAGAACGGAGAGGAAAGCGTCAAAGTACTCGATGTTGATCCAGGAGAGGCCACCAACAGAACAGTGGTGACATTCGTAGGTTCACCGGAAGCGGTACTCGAAGCTGCATTCCAGGGCGAAAAGAAAGCAGCCGAACTGATCGACATGAGACATCACCACGGCGCACACCCAAGGTCAGGAGCGACGGACGTACTGCCTCTCATCCCAGTTGCCGGAACCACACTGGAAGAATGTGCTGAAATGGCCAGAGGCCTAGCAAAAAGGATCTACGACGAACTCGGAATTCCTTGCTACTGCTACGAGTCAGCAGCCTACAAGCCGGAGAGAAAAAATCTCGCAGTATGCCGCGCAGGCGAATATGAGGCTCTTCCGGAAAAGGTCAATGACCCTGAGAGGAAACCGGATTTCGGCCCGGGCGAGTACAATGAGACTGTTGCCAAGGCTGGCGCTACCAATGTAGGAGCACGCGACTTCCTTATCGCGGTCAACTTCAACCTGAACACCACATCCACACGCCGCGCAATGGCAGTCGCATTCGATGTCAGAGAGAAAGGCCGTCCTGCAAGAGAGGGTGGCAGCCTCACCGGAAAGATTCTCAAGGACGACAACGGAAAGACCATCTGGATTCCTGGAACACTGAAGGGCTGCAAGGCAATCGGCTGGTACATCGAGGAATATGGTATCGCACAGGTATCCATGAACATTACCGACATGAACGCAACTCCGCTCCACGTGGCCTTCGAAGAAGTTTGCAGGGCTGCTGCAGCCAGAGGTCTTCGTGTCACCGGAACTGAAATAGTAGGACTTGTACCTAAACGCGTTCTCATCGAGGCCGGCAAATATTATCTTGCAAAACAGGAGCGTTCACTCGGAATCAGCGAGGACGAAATCATCAAGATAGCAATCAAGTCACTGGGCCTCAGCGACCTCAAGCCTTTCAACCCACGCGAGAAAGTCATCGAATTCCTGATGGAAGACGAGGCTGCAGAAGCTGCTAAGGAAAGACTTATCAGAATGACACTCAAGGGATTCGCAAGAGAGACAGCTTCTGAGTCAGCAGCACCTGGAGGCGGCTCAGTATCAGCATACATGGGTGCACTCGCAGCAGCACTGGGAACAATGGTAGCTAACCTTTCAGCCCACAAACGTGGCTGGGATGCACGATGGAAAGAGTTCTCCGACTGGGCTGAAAAGGGACATGATGTCATGGAACGCCTGCTGAAACTCGTAGATGAGGACACCGCCGCATTCGCGAAGATCATGGATGTATTCTCTATGCCAAAGGGCAGTGACGAAGAGAAAGCAGCACGTGCTGCAGCTATGGAGAAAGCGACTCTCTATGCAACCCAGGTTCCTCTGAGAACAATGCAGACCGCGCTAGAAGCAATGCCGGTAGCCCTCGCGATGGCATTGACCGGAAACCCTGCTTCAGCATCAGACGCAGGAGTCGGCGCACTCGCAGCATTGGCAGCAGTAAGAGGAGCACAGCTCAATGTCAGGATCAATGCTGCAGGACTCCAGGACCGCGCTCTTGCTGACAAACTCGTTGCAGAGGCAGAAGCCATTGCAAAAGAGGCAGCGGAGAAAGAGGCTGAAATCCTTGCCGCAGTCAACAAGAACATCGGCTAGACAATATAATCGTTTGGAAATGTCCGACACAGGGCACTTCTAAACGATTTTTCGCCAAGAACACATATAATAATTACTAAACTTCACAAAAATGACAGATTTTCAGAGACAGATACTTGAGGGAATTCCTGCCGAATTGCCTGAGAAAAAGCCATACGACAAGAACATAAACCATGCTCCGAAACGCAAGGATATTCTCACAGAAGAAGAGAAAGTGCTTGCAATCAAAAACGCATTGAGATACTTCCCTGTCAAGTTCCACAGCGTGCTTGCAGAGGAATTCGCACAGGAGCTGCATGACTACGGCAGAATCTACATGTACAGGTTCCGTCCTGACTATGAGATGTATGCAAGACCTATCGACGAATATCCTGCAAAGAGCCGTCAGGCAGCTGCAATCATGGGTATGATCCAGAACAACCTGGACCCGAGGGTCGCTCAGCACCCTCACGAACTCATCATCTACGGCGGCAACGGAGCCATCTTCCAGAACTGGGCACAGTACCGCCTCGCGATGAAGTATCTTGCCGAAATGACTGACGAGCAGACTCTTGCCATGTATTCAGGTCATCCTATGGGACTGTTCCCAAGCCACAAGGACGCACCGCGTGTAGTTGTTACCAATGGTATGGTAATCCCTAACTACTCGAAGCAGGACGACTGGGAGAGATTCAATGCTCTCGGCGTTTCACAGTACGGACAGATGACCGCAGGCTCATATATGTATATCGGACCTCAGGGTATCGTTCACGGTACCACCATCACAGTCATGAATGCAGCACGCAAACAGCTGAAGAGCAAGGGCATTGAAGGTACCAGAGAGAATATGAAAGGCCTCCTGTTCGTGACCGCCGGACTCGGCGGAATGTCAGGAGCCCAGCCTAAGGCAGGCGTAGTGAGCGTAACAGCAGAAATCAACCCGCTTGCAGCACGCAAGCGTCACGAGCAGGGCTGGGTAGATGAACTCCACGAGAACCTTGACGAACTTATGGCACGTATCCGCAAGGCTACAAGCGAGAAAGAAGTCGTTTCGCTCGCATACGTAGGTAATGTTGTCGATCTGTGGGAAAGACTTGCAGACGAAGGCATTGAAGTAAACCTCGGTTCTGACCAGACCTCACTCCACAACCCTTGGGCAGGCGGATACTATCCGGTAGGATACAGCCTCGAAGAGTCCAAGAAGATGATGGCAGAAGAACCGGAGCGCTTCAAAGAGTGCGTAAGAGAATCCCTCAGAAGACAGGTTGCAGCAATCAACCGCCTAACTGCCAAAGGAATGTACTTCTTCGACTATGGCAACGCATTCCTTCTCGAGTCTTCCCGCGCAGGAGCGGACATCCTCAGACCGGACGGCAAGTTCCGCTATCCTTCATACGTACAGGACATCATGGGACCACTCTATTTCGACTATGGTTTCGGACCTTTCAGATGGGTATGTATGTCAGAGAATCCGGAGGACCTCGCGAAGTCAGATGCCATCGCAGTAAAGGTTCTCGAAGAAGAGTCCAGGACAGCTCCGGAAGAGATTCAGGGACAGCTCCGCGACAATATCCACTGGATCGAGGAGGCAGGCCGCAATAAACTTGTGGTAGGTTCCCAAGCCAGAATCCTTTACGCAGACTGCGAAGGAAGAACCAAGATTGCATTGGCTTTCAACGAGGCTATCAGACGTGGGGAAATCACTGCTCCGATTGTTCTCGGACGTGACCACCACGACGTTTCAGGAACAGACTCTCCATTCCGCGAGACATCCAATATCTATGACGGTTCTCAGTTCACCGCTGACATGGCCATCCAGAACGTCATCGGAGACTCATTCAGAGGTGCTACATGGGTTTCCATCCACAACGGAGGCGGCGTAGGCTGGGGCGAAGTCATCAACGGAGGTTTCGGTATGGTCATTGACGGAACCGCCGATTCTGACCGCCACATCACCAACATGCTTTTCTGGGATGTGAACAACGGAATCGCACGCCGCAGCTGGGCTCGCAACGAAGGCGCACTCCACGCGATAACCCGCGAAATGGGACGCACAGAAACATTGACAGTAACAGTTCCTGTCAATGCTGACGAGGCTCTGGTCCGCGACGCGCTGAAAAACATCAGATAATCAAGAAATCCGAAAATGATCCGGAATGTCCGCAATGGGAGATATTCCGGGTCAATAACATAAATAACACGACATGATACATAAAATATCCAACGAGACACTGACACTCGCAAAAGTCAAGGAAATCATTGACAATCACGCAACTCTCGAGCTTTCAGAAGAGTCAGCAAAGGCCGTTCAGAAATGCCGCGACTATCTTGACAGCAAGATGGAGGACATAGGCAGACCGGTATATGGCGTCACCACAGGTTTCGGTTCACTCTGCAACATTACGATTCCGGAGGCTGACCTTTCACAGCTCCAGCACAACCTCGTAATGTCACACGCATGCGGAACAGGCGACCCTGTAAGACCAGAGATTGTCAAACTGATGCTTCTCATGAAGATACAGTCTCTGTCTTACGGACATTCAGGCGTACAGATCATTACCATCCAGCGCCTTATCGACATGTTCAACAATGACATCCTTCCGGTTGTCTATCAGCAGGGTTCGCTCGGCGCGTCAGGAGACCTCGCACCGCTCGCACACATGTGCCTCCCTCTCATCGGCCTCGGTGAGGTAAGATACAAAGGACAGGTACGTCCTTCAGCAGAAGTATGGAAGGAATTCGGATGGAGCCCTATCCGACTCCAGTCAAAGGAAGGCCTCGCACTTCTCAACGGAACACAGTTCATGAGTGCTCACGCCACATGGGCATTGATAAAGAGCATGAGACTTTCCCGCTGGGCTGACTGCATCGCAGCAATGTCATTGGAGGCTTATGACGGACGTATCGAGCCGTTCTACCAGCTCACACACCTTCTCCGACGTCACAAAGGACAGCTCGA
>OHPV01001360.1_pt1 | contig 10679 bp, 10 predicted proteins | sample 1577781 | NCBI WGS metagenome assembly OHPV01 (sample SAMEA3879518, study PRJEB24766) | human gut metagenome | biome: human-associated habitat; feature: feces | place: USA | collected 1985/1987 | reverse complement strand
TGTTTCATTTAATTTCTATGATGGAGCGGGTTACCGTGCAGATGACATTTTTGATGCAAAAATCATAAATTATAGTGAAGATAACAGAACTGCAACAGTGAAGATTAGCTATAAAACAGAAAACTGTGCCAAAGTGGCGGGATATAAGGTGTATGCAAAAGCAGTATATGATGATCCACAAGGGGATGAACATAGGAAAACAGATATAATGTCGTTTAATGTTGGCACAGTTGATCGGACAATCTCCAGTCTGGACATGGTAGTCACCCCACCGGTAGCCGGACAGCCCTTACCTAAAAAATGGCAGATTAATACGGAAGGAATTACTGATGTTACGAAGAACAGTATTTTGTGGTTGAAAGAGGGAAATGAGAATGAGGCGGCAATCGGCAATGCTGAACCGAACACAACGTATTATGCAATTCTGACCTTGGTTGCAGAACGTGGCTATAAATTCAATCATGACAGCATCTGGATTGTCACAAATCCACAAGTGGAGTATACGTCAATTGACTTAGCTGAGGGACGGTATCTGACATTGAAATATACCTTTACAACGGGAGAGATTACAAATACTACAGATAATACAGATACATCAGCTTCTGACAGTGGTACCGATGACAGCCAGGAAGATCCCTATAAGATCATCGAAGGCACCAAGGGTACCTGGAACGGCAGCACCACGGAAGGCCTGACCATCCGCGGCGATGGTGATTTTGCTAAATTCGCCGGTGTCCGTGTAGACGGCAACTGGATCCCCAGTGCCCACTACGAAGCAAAATCAGGTTCCACTATCGTGACCCTGAAGCCTTCCTACCTGGCATCCCTGTCAGAGGGTGAACATACTGTGGACACCATGTGGATCGATGATTCCGCCAGCACCACATTTACAGTAGCTGCAAACACCGCAGCTGCACAGCCGGAGCTGGACAGCGTGCCCAAGACCGGAGAAGGTGTGATGGGATGGATGCCCGAGGTACTGCTGTTTGCAGCTGCAGGTCTGGTGACATTCGGCGGACTTCTCTGCAGACGTAGTAAAATTCAACTTTAAAGGGAAAAACCACATAAAGATTGTGTAAAAAGTAGATATATTTTTAAATTGACGAGCACATGGCTGTTGGATATACTATAACTGTATCGCGTTTTAAACGACGTGATACGGAAAGCAGGATCCGACAGCCATGAGCAGTTTACAAAAGAAAGAAACATTATTAATCGTTGATGATTCAAAATTTCAAAGAGTAGTGATCAGACAGTCTCTCGGGGAGCATTTTAACTTCGCAGAGGCTGTTTCCGGTGAAGAATGTCTTACGATCATGGAGAAGGAAAGCGATGCCATTGATCTGGTGCTGCTGGATCTGGTCATGCCGGGGATCGACGGCTTTGAAGTACTGCGCCGCAGACAGAATATGGAGGGCTTCAAGGACACGCCGGTTATCGTTCTGACGAATACGGAATCGGTGTCTTCCCAGTCGGAAGCATTTGCACTGGGGGCGGATGAATTCATTATCAAACCGGTAGATACCCGGATAGCGCTTACCCGCATCAACAATACACTGGGGGTAAAACGCAGGTTACAGAATAGCAGAGATGAGCAGAAGGCCTGGAAGACAAAGTCGCAGATCGACGAGATGACCAGTCTGTTCAACAAGATGACAGTAGAGAAGCTGATCACGAAGACTCTGACAGAGCATGAGAATGGCCTGCATGCTCTTATGGTGATAGATATCGATAATTTCAAATCCGTAAATGATGTATACGGTCATACTATGGGAGACCATGTGATCAGCGTCATTGCAGGAGTCATTTCTTCACAGTTCCGCAGCACAGATTATGTGGGACGTATGGGTGGAGATGAGTTCGCAGTATTGATGGGAGACATTCCGTCCAAAGAGATCGCACTGATCAAGGCAGAGAATCTGGTCAACCTCGTAAAATATAAAGAGAGCTTATCCATACCGGAAAATATATCCATCAGTGTGGGAATAGCATTTTCCGATCCAGAGGATCATTGCTACTATGATCTTGCGGCAAAAGCAGATCAGGCATTGTATGTATCCAAGAAGTCGGGAAAAGGACGCTACAGCGTGTTCGGTGAGGAAAATCAGACCCCTGATCAGAAATTACAGGCTTTTGTGTGGTCATCCTCCCGTAATGTTACCAGCATGCTGGAGTTTGCACTGCCGGAGTTTGTTCATCTGAAGAAAGTAATCTCGGTGGAAGAGATCAGAGAGAACATGGGAGAGAAGACCGGCGAAGACATTCTGGGACTGTTCGTGGATGTATCAGAAGAAGAGGACGGAGGACAGGCACGCTGGCAGGAACTTGGAGAATTACAGAGAGAACATGCGCTTCCCATGATCGCCATCTGCAAGGAGGGGAATCTTGTACAGATGAAATGTGCGTTGGAGACGGAAGTAATCCAGGATCTTTTGCTGGCTCCGCTGGAAGCAAATGCATTGAAGCGGCGTGTGAAGATCTGGATGCAAAATTGCAAGCTGCGATAAACTTTGTTATAATTGACTGGAGCATATCTTAGAATGTGCTTCAGTCTTTTGGTATCTTTGCAATAGAAACAGAGGATGTAATATTATGGATTTGTTTGAATACATGAGAAGCACCAATATGGAAAAGGAAGCTCCACTGGCGGCCAGAATGCGTCCCAGAACCTTGGATGAGGTCGTGGGACAGGAGCATATTATCGGCAAGGACAAGCTTCTGTATCGTGCCATCAAGGCGGACAAGATCAGCTCCATCATTTTCTATGGACCGCCCGGTACCGGCAAAACGACGCTGGCGAAAGTCATTGCCAATACTACCAGTGCTGAATTTCAACAGATTAATGCCACAGTGGCGGGCAAAAAGGATATGGAAGAAGTGGTGGCAAAGGCGAAGGAACTGCAGGGAATGTACAGGAAGCGTACAATTCTGTTCATTGACGAGATCCACCGTTTCAATAAGGGACAACAGGATTATCTGCTCCCGTATGTGGAGGACGGTACGATCATTCTCATAGGAGCTACCACAGAGAATCCCTATTTTGAAGTCAACGGCGCTCTGATCTCCCGCTCGGTGATCTTTGAATTGAAGCCGATTCCGAGGGAAGCCATCAAAGAACTTTTGAAAAAAGCAGTCTACGATACAGACCGGGGAATGGGAGCCTACAACGGCACCATAGACGAGGATGCACTGGATTTTCTGGCAGATATCTCCGGCGGCGATGCCAGACATGCACTGAATGCTATTGAACTGGGCATCATGACCACAGAACCGGGACCGGATGGCAAGATCCATATTACGCTCGACGTGGCACAGCAGTGTATCCAGAAGAGAGCGGCGAGATACGATAAAAACGGTGACAACCACTACGATACGATTTCTGCATTTATCAAGAGTATGCGGGGGTCAGATCCGGATGCGGCAGTATATTATCTGGCAAGGATGTTAAATGCTGGCGAAAGCGTTACTTTTATTGCAAGACGTATTATGATCTGTGCATCGGAGGATGTGGGCAATGCGGATCCCCAGGCACTGGTGATGGCAGTGAATGCTTCTCTGGCGGTGGAGCGGGTAGGCATGCCGGAGGCGCAGATCATTCTGGCGCAGGCAGTGACTTATATTGCTACAGCACCCAAGAGCAATCGTAGCTGCGAAGCGGTATTTCAGGCGATGCAGGAAGTACAGGCCACAGGAGATCTGCCGATCCCCGCACACTTGCAGGATGCACATTATAAAGGAGCAGCAAAATTGGGACACGGAACAGGATATAAATATGCACATGATTACCCGAATGACTATGTGGAACAGCAGTATCTGCCCTATGAATTAAGCGGCAGGGAGTTCTATCAGCCCTCGGGTAACGGTTATGAGGTGAAGATCAGAGAGCATATGGCGAGAATCAAAAAAGAAGCCGCAGAGGCTTCTTCTGAAAACAAAGAATCATAAAATCAGGTACCTGATTGCGGGATTAGAACAACTCCGTAATCAGGTATTTGTATATTTCCTGATTTTTTTTCTGCCAGTTGTCGCAGATAGCAGCCGCAGTTTCTTCCACGGGAACGGATAATGTGATGTCCACCAGATTGATACCACGGTCTTTTGCTACCAGGTGAGCCTCGTATTCACCGGAGGTGGATTTATAATAATCCCCCAACACAGAGACTTCGTTGCGCAGGGTGAACTCGTTTTCCTGAAAATAGCTGTCAATTTCCTGCTTGATGGTATCACCGATGCGGTTCTCGAAGAAATTCAGAGTTTCCTTGCCCTCGGCAGTGATGGACAGGTGGGTCCGGTTGCGGATCGACTGGGTGGCGATCATTCCGGCATCCGTCAGTTCATTGATGACCTGCTGCAGGGTCAGGAAGTTCGTGTATTCCTTTCCAAGGATAAAATCGCTGACCTGTGCGGCCGTGAGAGGGAAAGTCACACGGTTCAGCATGTAGAGAACGATAAGTTTATATAAAGTAAGCGGATCTTGTAACATAATGGGATAACAGCCTTTCTAATGTTTATCTTTATTTATTGCTTCATAAAGGTCACCCTGACGGATGCCCTGTTCTTTCATACGGTGGTGCAGTGAGTTCAGTACCTTTCGTTTGTCCAGACTCCATTTCGGAGCGATCAGCAGATCTTTTGGCCCATCACCGGTGACCCGGTGGATCACGATATCCGGAGACAGGTGGGCGAGGCAGGAGACCAACAGATCCAGATAATGTTCCGGAGTCAGTGCCTCAAATATTCCCTTTTCATAATCCTCTGCCAGATCGGTATTTTTTAAAATATGCAGTAACTGGAGCTTGATGCCAAAGGGAGCAATATGGTTTAAGTATTTCATGGTTTCCAGTACCTGTCGGTCGGTCTCTCCGGGGAGTCCCAGAATCGTATGGACGATAAAAGGGATTTTGAGTGTCTTCAGATTGGTACAGGCTTTCTCAAAGCAGGACAGGGGATAGCCTCTGCGGATATAGTGGGCAGTCTCTTCGTGGATTGTCTGTAATCCCAGTTCGATCCAGAGGAATTTGTCCGGATATTCACCTTTTAATTTTGCAAGCAGAGCCAGTACTTTCGGCCCCAGACAATCCGGCCTGGTGGCAATGGAGATGCCGCAGACTTTGGGATGGCTCAGGGCAGAACGATACACCTCTTCCAGATAGGGGAGAGGTGCATAAGTGTTGGTGTATGCCTGAAAATAGGCGATCAGGTCATGACCGGTCACTTTATCACCGAATTTTGCCATGCCTTCCGCAATCTGTTCCTCCATAGTCTTCCCGGCAATGTCCACAGCAAAGTCACCGCTGCCGCCGGAGCTACAGAAGATACAGCCCCGAGTGTCCAGAGTTCCGTCCCGATTGGGACAGGACATCCGGGCATTCAGGGCTATTTTATAGCATTTATGGTGAAACGTATTTTTGCAATAGGAATCCAGAGAGTAGTAGGGCTTGCCGTGCCAGTCTCTCACAATGCTGTCCGAACACATTAGCGGATGTGGCTCTTTACAGCGTTTGCCACAACTTCGGCTACCTGGGGATCAAATGCTTCCGGCATGATATTGTCATCGGAGAGCTTGTCTGCGGGTACCAGACCGGCAATGGCTTCGGCAGCGGCCAGTTTCATCTCTTCGGTGATCTGGGTAGCACGACCTTCCAGAGCACCCTTGAAGATACCGGGGAAAGCGACCACATTGTTCACCTGATTGGGAAAATCACTGCGTCCGGTTCCTACGACACGGGCACCGGCAGCCTTGGCTACATCCGGCATGATCTCGGGAATGGGATTCGCCATGGCAAACAGGATGGAATCGCGGTTCATGGAAGCTACCATCTTGGGAGTGACGATGTTCGGAGCGGAAACACCGATGAAGATATCGGCACCTTTCAGAGCATCGGCCAGAGAGCCGGTCTCGTTGTTTAAGTTAGTCACTTCGGTCATCTTTTTCTGCATCCAGTTCAGGCCTTCGGTATCTTTGGAGACAATACCTACCTTGTCACACATGATGATATTGGGGAAACCGTAGGTCAGAAGCAGTTTGGTGATAGCCACCCCGGCGCTTCCGGCACCGTTTACCACTACGCGGCAGTCTTCCTTTTTCTTACCGACTACCTTCAGGGCGTTGATGACACCGGCCAGAACGACGATGGCAGTACCGTGCTGGTCATCATGGAATACGGGGATGTCCAGAATCTCCTTCAGACGTTCCTCAATTTCGAAACAACGGGGAGCACTGATGTCTTCCAGATTGATGCCGCCGAAGCCGGGAGCCAGATAGGTCACAGCCTTGATGATCTCTTCGGTATCCTGGGTGTCCAGACAGATGGGGACAGCATTTACATTACCGAATTCTTTGAAGAGGACTGCCTTGCCTTCCATAACGGGCATGGCTGCGTAGGGACCGATGTTGCCAAGACCAAGAACCGCGCTTCCGTCGGAGACAACGGCTACGGTGTTGGCCTTCATGGTGTATTTGTAAGCAGCTTCCTTGTCCTGGGCGATTACTTTGCAGGGCTCCGCAACACCGGGAGTATAAGCAATAGCCAGATCCTCACGGGTCTTGACGGGAGTCTTGGACACGGTCTCCAGTTTACCGTTCCATTTTTCATGCATCAGTAACGCTTTTTCATTGGTTGTCATGACAATACCTCTCTTATTTTTTGTTTGGTCATTACTTCATATAATCATGGATGATTTGCCGGATACGAAATCCGGACGCTATTCATAATGATATAATAGAATCGATATCTTCGCAAGGATTTAGCACCACTTTTACAAAAAATAAAATTTTTATTTTGGGACTTCCTATTTGGAAAGAAATGTATTATAATGGCTTCAGATGCAGTTTTAATATCTTTTTATTCAACTGACATGTCGAATGTAAATCGGATGTAATTCCCCTTAGTTAACAGCTATATAGTAAATCTTATTTCCATAGGAGGGTATATGAGAGAAAAATATGAATCACTTGCATTAGTTCAGTTAAAGGAGCTGGCAAAAGTACGTGGCCTGAAGGGAACTTCCACAATGAAAAAGGCAGATCTGGTAGAAGCTATGCTTGCAGAAGATGAGCGCCTGAAAAAAGAGGAAGAAGCTAAGGCAGCGGAAGAGAAACAGGAGGCTGCTAAGAGCGAAGAGGCAGAGAAGCCGGAGAGAACAGAACGCCCTGTCAGACAGGAGAGGAATTACAGACAGGACAGATATGATAGACAGGATAGAAATGACAGAAACTATCGGACAGACCGTACCGAGCGTACGGATCGTGCAGAACGCACTGACCGTTCCGAAACCGGTACAGAGATGGTCGGCGTAAGAAGTGAAGCTTACACCAGAGAGCGTACCTTCAATCCGAATAACGTGGCATACGATGAGAGCCAGTATCCCAAGGAACTGGACAGCGGTATCGAAGCCAGCGGTATCTTAGAGGTTATGCCGGATGGTTACGGATTTATCCGTTGCGAGAATTATATGCCCGGTGAGAACGATGTGTATGTGGCTCCCAGCCAGATCCGCCGTTTCGGACTGAAGACCGGTGATATCCTGAAGGGCAACAAGAGAATCAAGACCCAGCAGGAGAAGTTCAGTGCACTGCTGTTCGTCAAGAGCATCAACGGTTATACAGTGGAAGAGTCAGCCAAGAGAATGGCATTCGAGGATATGACGCCGATCTTCCCGGATGAGCGCATCAAGATGGAGACTCCCGGCTGCAGCGTGGCTATGAGAGTCATGGATCTGGTAAGCCCTGTCGGTAAGGGACAGCGTGGTATGATCGTATCCCCGCCCAAGGCTGGTAAGACCACACTGTTGAAGGAAGTGGCAAAGTCTATTTTGAACGGTAACCCCAAGATGCACATGCTGATCCTGCTGATCGATGAGCGTCCCGAGGAAGTTACCGATATTAAGGAAGCAATCCACGGAGACAATGTGGAAGTGATCTATTCCACCTTCGATGAGCTTCCCGAGCACCACAAGAGAGTATCAGAGATGGTGATCGAGCGTGCAAAGCGTCTCGTAGAACATAAGAAGGATGTCGTGATCCTGCTTGACAGTATCACCCGTCTGACCAGAGCGTACAACCTGGTGGTTCCCCCCAGCGGACGTACTCTGTCCGGTGGTCTCGATCCCGCCGCACTCCACATGCCCAAGAGATTCTTCGGTGCAGCCCGTAATATGCGTGAGGGAGGAAGCCTGACCATTCTGGCCACCGCACTGGTAGAGACCGGAAGCAAGATGGATGATGTGGTATACGAGGAATTCAAGGGAACCGGTAATATGGAAATGGTTCTGGACAGAAAGCTGTCCGAGAAACGTATTTTCCCGGCTATCGATCTGGCAAAATCCGGCACCAGAAGAGAGGATCTGTTGCTGACACCGGAAGAACTGGAAGCCATCAATATCATGCGTAAGGCCCTGAATGGCTTAAAGCCCGACGAAGCTACCGACCGCATCCTTGATATGTTCTCCCATACCCGCAATAATGTGGAATTTGTGAATATGGTGAAGAAGAACCGGTTTATCTAGGCAAGAGATAGAAAATTGACAAAAATTGGAAATGATGGCAGAATATATACCTTTACGATGTGCCATAATTGTGCTACAATTATGGCATAAAGGAGGTGCTATTATGCCATTGATCATGCCAATCAGAGATTTGAGAAAAACAAGTGAAATATCCGAATTAGCACATACAAAGCAGGAACCGATTTTTATTACTAAGAATGGCTACAGCGATCTGGTAGTGATGAGCGCAGAACTTTATGAGCATTTTGCACGAATTCATAAAATCGACCAGGCCATCTGTGAGGCGGAAGAGGAAGTTGCTGCGGGTGCGGATACGATGGATATGGATGTCGCAATGGAACGGCTAGACAAAAAATATTATGGTTAAATACCATATAAAGTTGTATCCGAGAGCATATCGTGATATGGAAGAAATCTACAGGTATATCGCCATAGAAAAACAGGTTCCGGAAAATGCAAAAGCACAAACAGACAGAATTTGGAGAGCGATAAAAAAACTGGAGACTTTTCCCGGTTCACATCAGGATAGATTAGAGGGAAAGTATGCCGGAAAGGGGTATAAACAGCTTCTGGTCGATAATTATATGGCAATTTATAAGATTGATGAGACTGAAAAAACAGTTTATGTCATTACAGTGCAATATCAGAGGAGAAATATGTAAAAATAGGTCTTGCGTCGTGTAAACTCTTATGGTACAATAATACCGCTGTTTGTGGTTCCATAAGCAGTGAGGATGAGAACAAGAACTTATACACGACATTTTTATAGAGAGGTGAAAGAAATGAAAGAAGGAATCCATCCCGCTTACTACCAGGCAACTGTAACCTGCAACTGTGGTAACACATTTGTAACCGGCTCCACCAAGCCCGAGCTTCACGTAGAAGTTTGCTCCAAGTGTCATTCATTCTACACTGGCCAGCAGAAGTCTGCAAGAACCGATGGCCGTATTGATAAGTTCAATAAGAAATACGGTGTTAAATAAGATTGCAAGCGAAAGGTTGAGGTATTCTTATCTCAACCTTTTCTTGTCGTATAGGAAACTATGTTCCTATTTAATACTGCATTTATAAGGATGAGGTTTTATGGCTAGAAGAAAGAGTCGTTATTCCGGTATCGGCGGACAGGCCGTGCTGGAAGGCGTTATGATGAAAAATAAAGAGAAGTATGCGGTAGCGGTCCGCAAGCCGGACGGCGAGATTGAAGTGGAAGTGGAGACCTATCAGGGTCTGGCTCACGGAAGTAAGTTCAAGGAGCTTCCCTTTATCCGTGGTATCTTTAATTTCCTGGATTCCCTGATCCTGGGAACCAGAGCATTGAATTATTCCGCTTCCTTCTATGAAGAAGAGGAAGGCAAAGAAACGAAATTCGATAAGGCAATGGACAAGATGAGCGGTGGCAACGGAGAAAAGCTGCTGTCCGGTATTGTGACGGTGATCTCTATTATGTTGGCAGTAGGCATCTTTATCGTATTGCCGTATTTCATTTCCTCTCTGTTTGAGAGCTTTATCCGCAACCGCTCCCTGATGGCGATTATTGAGGGTGTGATCCGTATTGCTGTATGTATGGGGCATCAGCGCCATGAAGGATATCCGCAGGCTGTACCAGTATCATGGGGCGGAGCACAAATGCATCAACTGTATCGAGAAGGGCAGACCCCTTACGGTGCACAATGTGATGCGCAGCTCCAGACTGCACAAACGTTGCGGTACCAGCTTCATTTTCTTTGTTATGCTGGTAAGTATTGTGCTGTTCTTCTTTATCCAGGTGGATAATGTGGCGGAGAAAGTGATCCTTCGTATTCTGCTGATGCCGGTTGTGGCCGGAATTTCCTACGAGATCATCCGTCTGGCCGGACGCACGGATAATGTGTTTATTAAGATCCTGTCTGCTCCCGGTATGTGGATCCAACGTATGACCACCAGGGAACCCGATGAGAGCATGGCAGAGGTAGCCATCGCTTCCGTAGAAGCTGTGTTCGACTGGAAGAAATATTTACAGGATACCTTCGGTTACGAAGTGGATGAGGGCTGGATGAAGGACGATGCATCCGCAGAACCAGAGGATTAAGATGACCTATCGGGAATGCTATGAAAAGGGCTGTCTGGCTTTACAGACAGCGGGAATCGAAGAAGCCACACTGGATGCGAGACTTCTGCTGGAAGCGGTATGC
>OHPV01001352.1_pt1 | contig 10712 bp, 7 predicted proteins | sample 1577781 | NCBI WGS metagenome assembly OHPV01 (sample SAMEA3879518, study PRJEB24766) | human gut metagenome | biome: human-associated habitat; feature: feces | place: USA | collected 1985/1987 | reverse complement strand
ACCCGTATGGAAGGACGGACCGGAGTGCCGCAGAAGGAGAGCATCGAAAGTCTGGCAGCCCATCAGGCTTCCATGGCGATCTATTTAAGCACGGGAATGCTGAGGGAACTGAGCCGCAGACTGATGGCGGGCGGTTATGCGGAGAACACCCCAGCAGCCCTGATCTACAAGGCAACCTGGCCGGAGGAAGAGGCTTATATCTGTACGGTGGAGACACTGGCACAGGTAGCGGAAGAACACGGCATCATTAAGACAGCGCTGGTACTGGTGGGGGATGTTATCACCCATGGAAATTATCAGAAGTCGAGGCTGTATGCGGCGGATTTTTCCACAGAATTCCGTCAGGCAAAAAGCAGTGTCCGGCAGACAGAGGAAAACCGGGAGGAGCAGCGTGAAGATTAGTGTGATCAGCTTTACGAAAACAGGACAGAAGATGGCGGAACGGATTCTGAAGAGCATGTGCGGTGGAGACGAGACGATTATTCTATATAGCAAATGCTCCCGAAAAAAGACAGTGCAGACAGCGGAAAACAGTGGGGACGTTACAACGCAGGCATTCGGGGTGATTCCGAACAAAGACACTAACGTACCGACAGATAATACCGGGAATACAATAGCGGTACAGGAGAGTGTGTCAGTCTGGGCCGGTGAGCAGATGGCTGCCCATCATGCGCTGGTGTTCGTCGGTGCCTGCGGTATTGCGGTCCGGGCTATTGCCCCCTGGATCACGGACAAGCTGCATGACAGCCCGGTACTGGTCATGGATGAACAGGGGCAGTATGTGATCCCGCTGTTGTCCGGGCATGTGGGCGGAGCCAATGAACTGGCGGTCCGTCTGGCCGGAGAACTGGGAGCCGTCCCTGTGATCACGACAGCTACAGACCTGCATGGCAGCTTTGCGGTGGATTTGTTTGCCAAAAGAAATGATCTGTGGATCCACAACCGGGAGGGGATTGCCCGAGTGTCGGCAAAAATACTGGCAGGCGAGAAAATTACCATGTCCGTACAGACAGGGCATCTGGCAGTGGACGAGACTATTCCGTCAGAGATCAGGCTGTGTGCATATCCTCCGGTGGAAAAGGTGGATGTCCTAATAGCGGACAACACGGAAGAAATATTTCGAAAAGAGGCAGCAGAACTGTTGTTGAAGCCGAAGAAATATATTCTGGGTGCGGGTTGTAAAAAAGGAACGGACAGTGTGAAGCTGGAAGCCTTTTTAAGAAAAATACTGGAAGAACAGGACATTGCCATAGAACAGGTCGCAGCACTGGCTTCCATTGATGTAAAGAAAGAGGAACGGTGTCTGCTGGAATTCAGCGAAAAGTACAGAATCCCGTTTCAGACCTATCCGGCACAGAAATTACAGACGGTGTACGGAACATTTCATGGCTCCGATTTTGTAAAGTCACAGGTGGGTGTGGACAATGTGTGTGAACGTGCCGCCATGAAGGCGGCGGGGGCAGATGGAAGAATCTGCAGAGCTAAGCAGGCACAGGATGGCATGACCGTGGCAATTGCCGAGAAAGCATGGAAAGTATCGATGCAATCGTAAAGACCAATCGGAAGGACAGTCAGAAAAAACAAAGATTTTTTCATGTAGCTAGGCATCCCTGGGACAATACCTACAAGTGATGGAAGTATGAGAGGATCCGGAGGGCTTGCAAATGATGGAAAGAGGAAAATCAGATGAGTAACAGAATCTATATCATAGGAATGGGTCCCGGCAGGGAAGAAATGATGACCGGAGAAGCCATCGCTGCGCTGGAGCAGGCAGATGTGATTGTGGGTTATACCGTATATGTCAAATTATTGGGAGAACGTTTTGCAGGGAAAAAGCTGCTGACCACTTCCATGCGGCAGGAGACGGAGCGCTGTGAGCTATGCTTCCGGGAGGCGGAAGCAGGAAATCAGGTGGCACTGATCTGTAGCGGCGATGCAGGCATCTACGGTCTGGCATCCCTGATGTACGAGCTGGGGGCAAAGCACCCGGAGACGGAACTGCTTGTGATTCCCGGCATCACGGCGGCCAGCAGCGGTGCGGCGGTACTGGGAGCACCCTTAAATCATGATTTCTGTGTCATCAGCCTGAGTGATCTGCTGACACCCTGGGAGAAGATCGAGAAGAGACTGCGGGCGGCAGCAATGGGAGATTTTGCCATGGCCATTTACAATCCTTCCAGCCACAGACGAAAAGATTATCTGCAAAAAGCCTGTGATATTTTACTGAAAACCATAGAAGGGGAGCGTCCCTGCGGTTATGTGGAAAATATCGGCAGAGAGGGCACCCGTGCGGTGACCTGTACGCTGCGGGAATTAAGGGACCGGGAAGTCAATATGTTCACCACTGTATTTATTGGCAATTCGGAGACGGAGATCCTGGGGGACAAGCTGATCACCAGAAGAGGCTACCAGGCAGAAAAGGGAGAAAAGGCAGAGTGAAAAAGCTTGTAATATTTGCGGGAACCACAGAAGGACGGAGATTGTCGGAGATTCTGGCGGATGCCGGAATCGCACATACGGTATGCGTGGCAACGGAATACGGTGAAATCGTAATGCGGGAACAGACGGAAAGCACAAAAGCGATGCAGACAGCCGGGCAGCCCATTGTAAACCTTCACTGCGGCAGAATGGACCGGGAGCAGATGCAGAAGTTTCTGCATGACGAAGGCTATGAGATTGTAGTGGATGCCACCCACCCTTACGCCAGGGTCGTTACGGAGAATCTGCGGGGAGCTGTGGATACACTGAAATCTTTGGAAAAAGATGCACATTTTCCCATATACCTGCGTCTGGAACGGAAAATCGACGGGATTACAGAAGCAGATGACATTGTTACAAATGTCCAATATTTTGAAAACAATGCAGATTGTGCGAAAGCTTTGGAGAATACAGAGGGCAATATTCTGCTGACTACGGGAAGCAAGGAACTGGCGGTGTATTGCGCTTCCGGCAGATTAAACGACCGCCTGTATGTACGGATTCTGCCGGGCAGAGAGAGTCTGGAACTGTGCATGGAGCAGGGAATCAAAGGCCGGCAGATCCTGGCATTGCAGGGGCCTTTTTCCACAGAGATGAACGCTGCCATCCTAAGGCAGTACGACATCCGCCATATGGTCACGAAAAACAGCGGCCGCACCGGAGGGTATCAGGAAAAGCTGGAAGCAGCGAAAATACTGGGAATCCCGGTGTATGTGATTGAGCCTGCGCAGAAGACATCGGATGCTGCCGGGAATATTCCGGGGACAGACTCGTATTCGTTTGCAGGAATCTGTGGAAAACTGGGACAACTCTGTGATTGTAAGATTTCGCAGCAGGGAAGTCTGGAAATCTGCCTTGCCGGGATCGGTATGGGCAGCAGAGACTGCATGACAAAAGAAGTGCAGCAGACAATCGAAACTGCGGATATCCTGCTGGGGGCGGAGCGCATGATTGCAGACTATTCTGCCAGAATAGAAAAAAAGCCCTACTATATGGCTGCCCAGATCCTGCCCTATTTGGAAAAATTACAGGAAAGCGAGGAACTGGCACAGCAGGAGACACTTCGGGTAGCGGTTCTGTTTTCCGGAGATACCGGATTCTACAGCGGATGCAGAAAATTGTATGTGAAATTACAGGAAGCGATTGCAGCAGGACAACTGAGAGGCAGTGTGAGGATCCTGCCGGGAATTTCATCGGTGGTTTCTCTGGCGGCCCGGGTGGGAGAAAGCTATGAGGATGCCGCCATTATAAGCATGCACGGCAAGAAGCTGAACCATCTTCCGACAACTGTGGTGAGTCATGAGAAGACTTTCCTGTTGACCTCGGGAAGTGAGGATATCCGTAAGATCGGACGGATGCTTACGGAGATGGGACTGACAGATTGTGAAGTGATCGTGGGATATCAGCTGTCCTATCCGGAGGAAAACATACGGACCCTGATGCCGGAGCAGTGTGTGGAGGTCACCGAAGAGGGTCTGTATACCTGCCTGATCCGCAATCCTCATCCACAGCCGGAACTCCTGACCCACGGCAGAGCGGACACCTGTTTCCTACGGGATGCTTCCGGGACGGAGGGAAAACTTCGTAGAACTCCTATGACCAAGGAAGAAGTCCGGGAAGTCAGTATTTGCAAGCTGCACCTGACAGATGGAGCCGTAGTCTATGATATCGGCAGCGGCACCGGATCCGTGGCGGTGGAAATCGCCGGATTGTCGGAAACGGTGCATGTCTATGCCATTGAGAGAAAACCGGAGGCGGTAGAACTGCTTCGGAAGAACCGAGAGCATTTCCATATGGACAATATGGAGATCATCGAAGCACTGGCACCGGAGGGACTGGAAGAACTGCCTGTGCCCACCCATGCTTTTATCGGCGGCAGTGGAGGCAGATTAATGGATATTTTACAGACCTTGTATCGGAAAAATCCTCATATGCGCATTGTGATCAATGCCATCAGCATGGAGACGATTGCGGAGCTTCAGGAAGTATTGGAAGCGTTTCCTGTGGAGGACGAGGAAATCCTGCAGATGCAGGTAAACCGGGTGAAGAAGCTGGGAAACTATCATCTGCCCAAGGCGGAGAATCCGGTGTGGATCTGTTCGTTTACGTTCAGGGAGGGAGAAACAGGCTCTATGGACAAAGTGAAGAAAGCGTTGCTGACCGAAGAAGAAAACGGAAACAGGGAAAATGGAGAAGTGCAGAGATGATCGGAGCACAGGAAAAAAAGATACGACGCATCATGATCGCCGCCCCGAAAAGCGGTAGCGGCAAGACTATGATCACGTGTGGATTATTGCAGATTTTTAAGGAAAACGGAGAGAATATCTCTTCCTGTAAATGCGGCCCGGATTATATCGATCCCATGTTCCACAGACAGGTGCTGGGGATTCCTGCCAGAAATCTGGACACTTTTTTCACCGGAGAGGACGGCACGAGAAGCCTGTTTCTGAGAGATCGCAGGGAAGACGAGCTTGTGGTCATGGAAGGTGTTATGGGACTCTATGACGGGCTGGGCGGAATAAGAGAGGAAGGCTCCTCCTATCATCTGGCAAAGGTGACGCAGACCCCCATCATACTGGTGGTGGATGCAAAAGGCATGGGAAAATCGGTGCTTCCTCTGATCACCGGATTTCTGGCTTATGATAAAGAACATCTGATCCGGGGAGTGATCTTCAACCGTATGTCAGCAGTTTACTATGAGATTCTGAAGCCACTGGTGGAAGAGGAACTTGGTATTGCGGTGCTGGGATATTTCCCGGAAAATAAGGACTTACAGATCGCCAGCAGACATCTTGGCCTGTGCCTGCCGGGAGAACTGGAAGATCTGCAGGGAAAGATCCGGGTCACGGCGGCAAAACTAAGGGAGAGCGTAGACATTTCGAAGCTGTTGCAGATTGCAGAAGAGGCGGAACCGCTGGGAGCTGAGAGAATAGAGAGAACCTCCCAAACCAAAAAGAAGGAACGCAGTGAAGAAACGGCAGAAGAGCAAGATCCGGATTCTGTGGAAAACGATAGGGTAAAGTGCCCGAGGATCGCTGTAGCCCGGGATGAAGCCTTTTGCTTTTATTATGAAGAGAATCTGCGCCTGCTGGAACAGACCGGAGCGGAACTGGTGTATTTTTCTCCATTGCATGACAAGGCGTTGCCGGAAAATATCCATGGGATGCTGTTGGGCGGCGGTTATCCGGAATTATATGCCAGACAGCTGAGTGAGAACAATGCCATGCGCAAGGCCATCCGGGCAGCAGTCATAGGTGGCCTCCCCACCGTAGCGGAGTGCGGAGGCTTTTTATACCTGCATACGTCTCTGACAGACAGAGAAGGACATTCCTTCCTTATGGCAGGAGTGCTGCCTGAAAAATGCTTCGATACCGGAAGCCTGGTGCGCTTCGGATATATCGAACTGGAAGAGAACAGTGAATATTTTCTGCCCCGGGGCAGCCGCATCCGGGCACATGAATTTCATTACTATGACAGTGAAGATAACGGCGTGGACTGTATCGCAACTAAACCAACCATCGGAAGAAACTATCCCTGCATCCATGTCGGTGAGAACCACTGGTATGGTTTCCCCCACCTCTATTATCCTTCCTGCCCCGAGTTCGCAGAGCAATTTGTGGAAAAGGCTGCGCAGTACAAAAATCGTTTTAAATAGCAGGATATTTGGCGGTATCTGCAAAAATTGTGCAAGAAAAATAAAAAAACACTTGCATCGTACATCGATGTACGGTGTACAAAGAAATGGGGAAGTATTTCGGATGAAATACGTTGAAAGGACGAAACCGGCTGGCGAGAGTTGGGTTCGTCCTTTTTTGCAGAAAAATTCTCAAAAACAAAAAAGATGTGTTATAATCGTAATATCTTTTTTAGGTACGGAGGATAAAGTTATGGAAAAATCAAAGGTATATTTTACAGACTTCAGAACCCGTCTGGGAGAGGGACTTCCCAGTAAGTTAAAGCGTCTGATGACGGCGGCAGGAATTCAGGATATGGATATGGATCACAAGTTTGTTGCCATAAAGATGCACTTCGGCGAGCTTGGCAATCTGGGATATTTACGTCCCAATTATGCCAAGGCGGTAGCAGATGTGGTGAAGGAACTGGGAGGAATTCCTTTCCTGACGGACTGTAATACCCTGTATCCCGGCAGCCGTAAGAATGCCATCGAGCATATGTACTGTGCCTGGGAGAATGGTTTCACACCGTTGACGGTTGGGTGTCCTGTGATCATTGGTGATGGTCTGAAGGGAACGGATGACATTGAGGTGCCGGTAGAGGGCGGCGAATATGTGAAAAATGCTAAGATCGGCCGGGCCATTATGGATGCGGATGTGTTTATTTCCCTGAATCATTTCAAGGGGCATGAAACGGCGGGCTTCGGCGGTGCTATCAAAAATATCGGTATGGGCTGCGGATCCAGAGCCGGTAAAATGGAACAGCACGCTCAGGGCAAACCGGAGATCAATGAGAATTTGTGCCGTGGCTGCAAACGATGCATGAGAGAATGTGCCAATGAGGGACTGGTATACGACGAGACTACCCATAAGATGCATATTGATCATAACAAATGCCTGGGCTGTGGACGCTGTATCGGTGCCTGTAACTTCGACGCAATCCATAGCGGTTGTGATGCGGCAACAAAGGATTTCAACTGCCGTATGGCAGAGTATGCGAAGGCGGTCGTGGACGGCAGACCCAATTTCCATATTTCTCTGGTGGTGGATGTGTCTCCGAACTGTGACTGCCACCGGGAGAATGATGTACCCATCCTGCCCAATATCGGTATGTTCGCCTCCTTCGATCCTCTGGCGCTGGATCAGGCCTGTGTGGATGCCTGCCTGAAGCAGACACCGCTGCCGAACAGCCAGCTGACGGATGCCATGGCAAAAGAGGGCTTTTGTGATCACCATGATCATTTTGAAAATACCACTCCAAATGCGGAGTACAAGACCTGTCTGGAGCATGCAGAGAAGATCGGTATCGGCAGCAGGGCGTACGAACTTATTGTTATGAAGTAATTTCAGAAAGGATGAGCTTATGCGTCCCATGGTAAGCATCATTGTTCCGGTATACAATGCGGAGCAATATTTACGACGCTGTGTCGACAGCATTTTGAATCAGGAATACACGGACTTTGAAGTGTTTCTGGTAAACGACGGCAGTACGGATTCCTCCGGTGACATCTGCGAGGAATACGGCAATAAGGACACAAGAGTCATTGTGATCCAGAAGGAAAATACCGGAGTCTCCGACAGCAGAAATCTGGCATTGGATCGTGCACGGGGAAAATATCTGCAATTCTTAGACAGCGACGACTGGATCACGCCGGATGCCACAAGACTGTTCGTGCGGGCGGCGGAAGAGTATGACTGCGATATGGTCATTTCAGACTTTTACCGCGTGGTGGGAGAGCGTCTGTCCCCCAAGGGAGACATTGAAGAGGAGGGTGTGCTCACCCAGGAGGAGTTCGCGGCACATATGATGGAGAATCCGGCAGACTTTTACTATGGTGTGTTGTGGAACAAACTGTACCGCAGGGATCTGGTGGAGGAGCACAGTCTGCGAATGGATACGAATATCAACTGGTGTGAGGATTTTCTGTTCAATCTGGAATATATCCGTTACGCGAAAGTATTCTATGCCCTGCATGCCCCAATCTATTATTATGTGAAGCGCAAAGGCTCCCTTGCCAGTCAGGGAATCAGCATCTCCAAGACGGTAAAGATGAAGTTGAATGTCTTTGAGTATTACAATAACTTCTACAAGCATGTGCTGGAAGAAGAGGACTACGAGAAGAACCGTTTGCAGGTATATCGTTTCTTCATTGATGCGGCAGGAGACGGAAACGTGCCGCCTTCCATCCTGCCCGGATCCAAGAAGCTGGGAGACGAGAGAGTCTTTGTCAACACCGAGATCCTGCAGGCCGAGGGACCGGCGGGGGTTGCTTACCGTAAGCGGAAGCTTCTGGAACATTATCTGGAGCCGGTGGCATTAAAAGGAGATCTGAAGGTAGCGGATGTGCGGCTGCTTCTGTGCCTGTGTGAAAAGCACGAGTGGGACAGCAGACGGGAACTGGCGGATTTCGCCGGAATCTCCCGCACGAACCTGACCAGCGGCTTGCAACGCCTGACCATGAAGGGATTCTTGAAAATAGAGGAAGTGAAGGAATCCAAGCCTTCCAGAAAAAGCAAGGCAGCCGGAGAAGTACAGGGAAAAGCGGAAAAGCCGGAGACAAGGCGCAAAGACCGTAAAACCAAGGTCACAGTGACAATCCTTCCCACTGCGGAAGCGGTCATGAAGGAACTGGCACTGGCACAGCGGGATTATGATGAGGCGAGATTTGTGGGATTTACCGAGGAAGAACTGATAAAATACGCAGATCTGTCGGAGAAAATAAAAGAAAATACAAAGAGGATTCTGGGATAATATTCCTTCGCCCTATAAATATCACTCAATATTTTATATTTTGTTAATTGACATCGCCCCTTCCAAAAAGTTATGATAAATAAGTATATAAAAATGTGAGGGAAAGGAAGGTATTTGGATGAAGAAAAACGAAGAGTATATGTTGGAACATGCCGGATTGTGCAGAGCGGCAGATAGATTGGAACCCCAGATGTTCGACGAATACGGTGTACAGAGGGGACTGCGTGATAAGAACGGTAACGGCGTAGTCGCAGGTCTTACCAATATTTCACGGATCGAATCCTTCAAAATGGAAGACGGCAAAAAAGTTCCCTGTGAAGGTAAGCTGTGGTATCGCGGCTATGACTGCATCGAGCTGGTCAACGGCTTCCGGGGTGATCATTTCGGATTCGAGGAAGTGGCTTATTTACTTCTGTTCGGTAAGCTGCCGAACCGTGAGGAACTGAAACATTTTAACGATATTCTTGCGTCCAGCAGAACTCTGCCGACCAACTTCACCAGAGACGTCATTATGAAAGCCCCCAGCAGTGATATTATGAATTCACTGACCAGGAGCGTTCTGACACTGGCTTCCTATGATAAAAACTGCAGCGACACTTCCATTGAAAATGTATTAAGACAGTGCCTGGGACTGATTGCTGTGTTCCCCATGCTGGCAGTCTACGGCTACCATGCATATAATCACTATTCCAACGATGAGAGTATGTACATACACCGTCCCCAGAAGAAACTTTCCACCGCAGAGAATCTGCTGATGATGCTTCGCCCGGACAAACAATACACCGAACTGGAGGCGAGGGTACTGGACACCGCACTGGTGCTGCATATGGAGCATGGCGGTGGTAATAACTCATCCTTTACCACGAGGGTTGTCACCTCCTCCCTGTCCGATACCTATTCTGTTATCGCAGCGGCAATTGGCTCCTTAAAGGGTCCCCGCCACGGCGGCGCAAATATCAAGGTTGTCAAGATGTTCGAGGAAATGAAAGAAGAAGTACACGACTGGAAAGACGATGAAGAAATCAGCCGTTACCTCGCACGCCTGCTCAACAAGGACGCATTCGACCATGCCGGTCTGATCTACGGCGTCGGCCATGCGGTTTACTCCAAATCTGACCCGCGTGCTGTCATCTTCAAGGGCTTCGTAGAACGCCTTTCCGAAGAAAAGGGACTGCATGATGAATTCGAACTTTATAACAGCGTAGAGCGTCTCGCCCCTGCCGTCATCGCCAAAGAACGTCAGATGTACAAGGGCGTCAGCGTCAACGTCGACTTCTATTCCGGCTTTGTATACAAGATGCTCGGACTGCCGATGGAGCTCTACACCCCGATCTTCGCCATCGCCCGTATGGTCGGCTGGAGCGCGCACCGCATGGAAGAGCTTGCTACCAATAGCAAGATCATCCGCCCTGCGTATAAGACGCTCTGCACCGATCAGCCTTATGTGGAGCTGTCGGAAAGAAAATAACTGCGCGCAGTGGATCCCATAACGTCAATGCAGTTTCAACCATCAAGATAAACGGGCTTTCCCCACTGTTGACAGCCCGCACATTTTTACAATTGTGTAATCAAGGGGCGACAGCAAAGAATGCTGCCGCCCCCTTTGCCGGGCACACAAAAAACGGAGAACCATCAGGTTCTCCGTCATTTCTATCATCCATCTCTTTGTGATTTATGACATTGGAAAGCTCGCAGAGCACGCATTCTGTTATTCATGACAATAGAATGCTCGCAGAGCGTGCATTCTATTGTTTTTCCAAAAACTCCATCACTGCCTGTTTCATGCCATCTTTTTCGCACTGGATGTT
>OHPV01001349.1_pt1 | contig 10728 bp, 8 predicted proteins | sample 1577781 | NCBI WGS metagenome assembly OHPV01 (sample SAMEA3879518, study PRJEB24766) | human gut metagenome | biome: human-associated habitat; feature: feces | place: USA | collected 1985/1987 | reverse complement strand
TGTAACAACTACGCCGTCCAAGGCTACCATATCTTCTTCCAGTTCGAAGTTTTCTTCCAGCGTCTTGCCTCGTTTAAGGGTTACTTTTCGTTCTTGTGGTTTATAACCTACGGCACTGACGGAGAGTATGAACTCACCATCCGGAAGGTTCTTCAGAAAATAATGTCCGGTACCATCGGTCATAGTTCCGATAGTGGTCCCTTTCAGGGCTACTGTCATATAAGGAAGGTGTTCTCCTGTTTTTTTCTCTAATACGTGGCCAATGATATTGGCGTCAGATTTATTTAAATCAATAGCATAAGCGGTGTGGGAGAGCAATGTACACATCACTCCCACCACGAAAAAGATATATTTTTTCATGTAGTTCTAATTTTTAATGGATTTTTTAATAAGGGGAATTCCTATTGTCAATGAACTACAGGTGGTGCACGCAGACTGATGCCGCAACGAACTCGCACGCACTTGGTATGTTCTACAGCCGGAACACTCAGTACACGCAATAAAATAAGGAAAGCCGATGCGGCAAAAAGAATGGTAGAAAAAACGATTCGTTTCAATCTAAAATTCATAGGATAATAAAGCTTTTCAGTTCAAGAAATCAGGATTTTGTGTCAAATTAGGATTGGTGGTAAACTCGTCCTGCGGAATGGGGAAGAGGTTGTATTTGTCGTCCACATCCTTACCTATGTAAGAACCTGCCACGCCATTGTCACTACCTTTCCAGTCCCAGTTATATCCCTTGGTGAACTTACCAAAACGAATCAGGTCTGTACGGCGAACCAACTCCATGTGCAACTCGCGGGCACGTTCATCCAAAAGGAAATCAAGATTCAACCGACTGTCGCTGATGCGTCCCGATACGCCATTACCATATTTGCCGGACATGTAAGCACGGTCTCTGATTTCATTCACATACTCCAACGCTTCGGTACGCGAACCACCTTCGGCGCCACGCAGAATAGCCTCAGCCGCCATCAAGTAGGCATCTGCCGTACGGAACATCGGATAATCGACAGAGGAGTACTTCGTGCCGCCTGGTTCCAGTTCACTGCCGTCTTTGCGCACGTTTCTCCACTTGATGCAGGCGTAGCCGTTATTGAAATCGCTCTGGAACTCCTTGCCTTCTACCCAAGTTTCTTTGGTGTGGCCAATAGAGAAGAATTGGGCACGCTTGTCTTTCTTGCCGTTCCCCCAGATGTCGTCTGCCACAAAAGTCTGGTCTTCTTCTTCGAACATATCCACCAGCTGTGTCTTTACGCGGGCATTGCCCCAGGTGCCGTTCACACCTATCCGGATATAGTTGCCCATATCTCCATTCATCAACGCCTTAATCAGGAAGTTAGTACCTGCGCTGCCTTGCGCATAGTCTGCATCCTGCACCAGCGGCCAGATGATTTCGGAACAAGTTTCATTGTCTGCCAAGAAGATGTGGCGATAATCGGAAGCCAGCGGATAATTACCTTCCGTAATTACCTTTTTGGCATATTTGTATGCGTTTGTGTATTCATTCTTTCCTACCCAAGTTTCGGCATTCAAGTAAACACGTGACAGCAAGAACCAGGCTGCTACACGGTCCACACGGGCATATTCGTTCTTTTTGGGTTCTTTCAGCAGGGTGGTCAATTCTTCCAGTTCGGACACCACAAAGTTGTAGATTTCCTCGCGAGTGGCTTGCTCGGGCATGTCACCTACTTCCATCGTTTCGTCCACGAAGGGTGTAGAACCGTAAAGGTCGCAGAGCATACTGTAACTATAAGCACGGATGAAGCGGGCTTCGGCACAATAGTATTGATACTCGTCTTTCAAGGCTTCATACACACCTCTCTCCTGCAATTTGCTCTCTGTACATTCACGTAGGAACTCGTTGCAATAGTTAATGGTCATGAAAAGACGGTAATAAGGATAACCCACAATCTCAGTAGAAGCATCCCAATTCAAGTAAAGCATGGCACGTACACCCTTGCTGCCACCGGACTGGAATACGATTTCATCCGTACAAGCTTCCTGCAAGTAGAACAAGGCACGAGTATAACCAGAATATCCTTCATCGATGCCCGACACATCGCCGTCTCCTCCGTCACCACCCTTCTGCCCTGTCTGTATCAGGGCAGCATAACACTTGGCAATCATGCCGATATAGCCCTCGGGAGTAGAGTACACCATCTCACCGGTCAGTTCGTTATCATCCAGCGGCAATGTATCCAGGTCGCCCAGGCAAGAAGCAAAAAGTGACACAGCCAGCAAACATACTGTTACTAATTTGAAATATCTAGTTTTCATAATCATGTATCTGTTTTTAGTCATTAAAAATTAAGGTTAACTCCCAGCATGAACGTACGCGGACGCTGATAGATGTTTTTATCGATTCCGTCATAAAGCTCCGGATCAAGACCGGAGTATCCGCTCAAAGTGCATACATTCTGTACGGCGAAGGAGAGACGGAGCGATGTCCCGTCGTTCCACAGTTTATTGAACGTATGACCGATGGTGATATTGTCTATACGGAAGAAGTTGCCTCTCTCCAGGAAATGGTCGGTGAACTGGCGGTCTTGCGTAAACTTGTTTTCGAGCGTAGAACGCAGGATGTTGCTGGAAACGCCGTTGCTGCCATAGAGTGCATCCAAGGAGTTGGAAGCAGCCACATAGTTATAGACATAGAAACCGAAGCTACCGTGTCCGTTGATGCCCAAATCCCAATTCTTGTAGGACAGACGGGTGGACAGACCGCAATAGTAAGGGGCCTTGGAACTCTTACCAGTGACGTACTTGTTAGAGTCTTCTTCGCTAGAAGTGATGGAGCCGTCTTTGACAATGTATTTACCGTCCAGCGGCTGTCCGTTTTCGTCATAAGCTTGCTTCAGTAGATAGTAGGTATTCGGAGTCTCTCCTACCATGTGTACTTGCAGATAGCGGCCTGTACCTCCGGCGTTACCTGTCTTTACGTAGTTGCTCTCGTTGTCGATGGTGTTCAGCTTGGTAATCTTTGAGGCATTCCAAGTGAAGTTACCGCTGATGTTCCATTCCCAATCTTTGGTCTGGATGGGAACCAAGTTCACACCGATTTCAAGACCTTTGCTTTCCATATCACCGATGTTGGTTTCGATACGGTTGGTGAAGTTACTGCCGGCAGGTACAAAAATGTCGTTCAGCAGGTCTTTCGTGTTACGCCAGTAGTAGTCAATCGTACCCGAGATGCGGTTGTTCAAGAAACCGTAGTCGATACCGATGTTGTAAGTTTCCGTAGTCTCCCATTTAATGTTGGGATCGTAGCCGTTGGGGCGGTAGGTGGTGTACCACTTGTTACCGAACAAGTATCTGGACTCATCGTAAGATGCAGTATAGGTGGACAAATGCTGGTAGTAGGAACCGATGGACTGCTGGCCGGTCTGACCGTAGCTCAAACGGAGTTTTAGGTCGGACACTACTTTGTTGTCTGCCAAGAAAGCCTCATCGTTCACACGCCATGCAGCGGCTACGGAAGGGAAGTAGCCCCAACGGGTCTCGGGCGAGAAGCGAGAAGAAGCATCGGCACGTAACGTAGCAGTCAGCATATAACGCTGTTTCCAAGAGTAGTTCAATCGACCGTAGAAGGAGAGCAGGTAGAGTTCAGCTTCCTCGTGCTTGGGAGAGGTAAGATCCTCACCCTTGGTGTCGGTAGTGGTATCATGGTTCTTGTACCAGAAACGTTGCCAGCCGTAACCAGCCATGGCATTGAGGTTATGGTCGTTGAAGTCTTTGGCATAGTTGGCGTAGAAGTCGAGTAGTGTATTGCGTTTGTCGTTATGATATGTATAACGCTTTCCGGTACCATCCTGTTCGTTGCCGGTGTACATGGCGGGGGCCAAGTCAGGCATGTTATCGTGTTTGTCTTCCGTCAGGAAATCATACCCCATGTTCAGGTTCAGTCGAAAGTCTTCAAAACCGTGTATTTTATAATCGAGGGCAATATTACCGATGGAGCGTTTGGTCTTGTTCTGCTTGTCGGCAAGTTCCAAGTCGGAGACGGGGTTTGAGGCAGCTAGCGTGATGGGGGTATTACTTACACCCATCCACATATAGTACCCCAAACCTACATTACCGTCATAGTTCTGATATACAGGGCGTGTAGGGTCGAAACCTACGGCACTTCCGATGACACTGGTGGAAACCGGCTTTTCGTCCTCGATGCTACCCTTGATATTGATGTCAACAGAGAGATGCTTGTCGAAGAACTTGGGCGACAAACCGATACTGGCATTGAGGCGCTGGTAGTTGTTGTTTTTCAACGTACCGTTCTGGTTGGTATAGCCCACGGACACGCGGTAAGGCATATTCTTCAAAGCACCAGTCATGGAGAGGTTGTGGTCTGTACCCATTGCCACGCGGTAGATTTCATCCTGCCAGTCGGTATTGACATCACCCAGCTTGAAAGCCTCCGGAGCATTGGCATACTTGGCAAAGGCTTCGCGATATTCGGAAGCGGAAAGTACATCCAGTTTCTTATACACATTGCCCACCGTCACGTTGGCACTGTAGCTGAAAGAGGGACGTGAAACACCGTCGGTGTTTCCTTTCTTCGTAGTGATAATGATGACACCGTTGGAGGCACGCGAACCGTAGATGGCTGTTGCCGAAGCATCTTTCAATACCGTAAACGAAGCAATGTCATTCGGGTTGATAGAGCTGATGGAGGCGTTGCTGACAGGCACACCGTCGATAACTATCAGTGGGTCGTTGTCTGCTGACAAAGAAGCTCCCATACGGATACGGATGGTACCGCCGCTGCCCGGAGCACCGCTGCCCGGTACAATGTTCACACCGGCAACCTTACCCACCAGAGCGTCTTCGGCAGTCAATTGCTTTCCTTTGTTCAGCTCGTCCGGCTTCACAGTTAGCAGAGAACCAGTGACATCTCCTTTCTTCACTTGACCGTAACCGATTACAACGACTTCGTCCAGCATCTCCGTGTCTTCCTGCAAAGTGATGACGAGCGGTGTATTGCTGCCGGTAACCGTCAGTTCCTGGCCCTTAAAACCGATACATGTAATGGAGAGAATATCATTGACGGCAGCTTTCAAAGTAAAGTTACCGTCCACATCAGAGATAGTTCCCACAGAGGTACCCTTTATCAAGATGTTAGCCCCAATCAGTGGTTCACCTGTGTGGTCTTTCACATGTCCTTTCACTGCAATATCTTGTGCCGAAAGTGACAAAGACAAGAGCAATCCCAGCAACGGGAGAATACTCTTTGCGATTTTAATCATGCTTTTCATATAATACAATATATAGTTAATAAAAATAATGTTTGCCAAGAAAAGGAACCAAGCACGCCCGGTTCCATGCAATCCTTATACCCAATCTTCTTAACTAATACTTATCAAAAAACTACAGTTAACTTTAATCTTTTGTCGATGTTGCAAAGGTATATGATTAACTGTCCCGCGAAAAAGGCGAGTAGAAGCTTAAAGTAGACGCAAGCAGATTAGCTTTATCTATAAAACATTAAAAAACAGCATATTGTGAAAATCAGCAGAAAGTAAGAAAGTAGATTCACATAAAGGGCATAGGAGGAGTTTTACTCTATTTTCTGCACCATATTCAGGAAATCTTCTTTAGAAAGAAAGGATTTGCTCCGCACTTTCAAGCGGTAATTATATACGGTCTGCGAAGAGTAATGCAGGAAGGTGGCAATCTTTCCGCTATCTGAAATTCCCAACCGAATCAAGGCAAACACACGGAGTTCCGGAGTCAGCAGTTCGCCCTCTTTAGGATAGATGCGCTCGTTCTCCTGCAAAAGGTTATTAAAGTCGTTCACAAACTTAGGATAGAGTTTCAGGAAGACGCTGTCGAACGTATGGAAGAATTCTTTCAACTCGCCGGTGACAAAGGTGGTGGAGTGGATGGTTTTCACCAGGTCGTCCAGCTGCCCGGCCTTCACTTTCCTTGCCAGCATCTTGCGGAATTCTTCCTGCTTGTCTATATAGACGGAACACATGTTGAAGACGTAGCCGATGTACTCCTCCTTCACACGGTTCGACTCCTGCAACCGAGCATTCAGTTCCTACAAGTCACCGTTGATGTGCTTCAATTCCTTGTTCATGTCATCCATGGTCTTTCTGGCAAGGGAAAGGCGCTTCATCTGATGATAAATATAGACCAAGGCCACCAGCAATACTGCCGCCAGGATGGATATCCATATAAATAAGGTGACCAGCTGTTCTTTTTCCTCATGCAACTTGGCCTCGTAGGTGGAGTTGATGACGGGCAACATCCCCGAAATCTCCATCGTACGGTAGCGAGCATTACAGAAGGTAGCATCTTGCATGGAGCATTCCATATAGGTATACGCACGTTCTATGTCGCCCTCGCCATAGAGCAGGTTGGCAAGTTTCCAAAGCGAAATGTATTCCTTTGTTCCGCTTTGCACGTCGGCTATTGCCGAGATGGTAAGATATTTCTTTTCCTGCTTGTGGTCTCCTTTGGCACCATAAACGCTTGCCAATGCAACAGAAGGAATGGCAAGGCTGAAGTCCTTCTGGCTATGGATATCATAGCAACCCTCCAAAACACCTATGGCTTCGTCATACTTACCCTCATACAGTAGTTTGTCGCCCAAAGTCAGTTGATAGCCTTGCGAATCGGGACGCTTCACACGCAGAATGGAGTCTTTGTACTGATATGCCAGCCGGGAGTATGACGCCTGCAATTCTTCTGAAAAAGCATAGGATGCCATCAGCGTGTACACTTTATGATAAAGATTATAGTAGTAGAACATATCTATCGCACCCAGTTCCTCCTGGGGAATGTCTTCCAAAATTTCCAGTCCTTCCTTATACATTCCTGTACCAATCATCACCTCTGCCACACGCATACGGGCAGAGTAGAGATGCGATGCTACGGACATACGCTGGGCTACTTCCACGCAACGATTTGCTGCCCACAAGGCAGAGTCCATGCGGTAGGCGCTGTATTTGCCGAACAACTCCTGGTAGATTTCCAGTAATTCCGCATCGGAACGGGTAGCCTTCAGCTGGCACTGCAAGGCATTGATTTGAGACTGACGTTCCAGTGTATATCGTTCACGCCCCTGCACAGATGCATCAAGCACCCGAAGCAATGAATCCACCTCTCTATCTTGGCAGAATAAAGGCATAGTGCAAAACAAAGCGAAAAGGATGGCAAACAAACGTTTCATGCAGTACGGTTTCTCTGTCTATAGTTCAAGATTACATCACAAAAGTAAACATTTACCCGTTGATTACAAAGTTCTTTGGACAAAAGATGTTTGGACGAAATTAGTAAAGGGATACTTTAGCTTTATAAAGCAGAAGTTTAGTAAGCTAACATAGAGGTTTACGGACAAAAATCCCGAATGCCGCTCAGCGGATATTGAAGTCAAGTACTTTCTCTTCCCCAAGATAGCCCTGCAAGTGCTGTCCGATGCTGACGGGACCTACTCCCACAGGGGTACCCGTGAACAGCAAGTCACCGATTTTCAAGGTCATGAAGCGGCTGACATAAGCAATGATTTCATCTACCTGAAAAAGCATATCCGATGTATGACCGCGTTGCACCTCCTTATCATCAATCGTCAAATGGAAGTCCAAATTCTGTACATTGCCGCCCACTTGTTCCAAAGGGACAAAGGTGCCGATAGCTGCCGAATTGTCGAACCCTTTGCAAAGCTCCCACGGATTACCCGCCTCGCGGAACTTGCGTTGCAAGTCGCGTGCCGTGAAGTCGATGCCCACCGTCACCGCATCGTAATAGCGACGAGCAAAGCGGGGAGCAATATTCTTGCCTAAACGGCAGATGCGCACCACCACTTCCGTCTCATAATGCACCTCATCAGAAAAATCAGGGATAAAGAAAGGTTTGCCATCTTTCAGTATAGCCGAATCGGGTTTCAAAAAAATAACCGGTTCCTTATTCTCATGTGTATGTCCCAGCTCCTTGTTGTGCAGAGCATAGTTCATTCCTACAGCAATAATCTTCATTACTTGATCTCATTAAAGTTCAGTCTGTTAAACATCACGGCCAGATGGGCATAAAGGGAAGTGTTCTGCACGACAATGTTCTCGGGAACACGGATACGGAACGGGGTGAAGTTCCATACGGCCTTGATACCGCCCTCTACCATGGAATCCGTTATCTGCTGGGCTATTTCGATAGGTACCGTCAGTACGCCTATATTGACATCGTACTCCTGCATCTTCTGCTTGAACTCGTCCGAATGATAGATGGGGATGCCGCTCAGTGTCGTACCCACCAGTTCGGGCTTCACATCGAAAGCAGCTACTATCTCCAAACCGAAATGGCTCAGACCCGAGTCGCGCAGCAAGGCACCTCCCAAGCTTCCGACACCGAACAGAAAGGCTTTGTGTATATTGGTAAATCCCAGGAAATCCTCCAGTACAGCTATCAGCGTGTCCACCTCATATCCCACACGCGTACGGCCCGAGATATTGACATACGAAAGGTCTTTGGCAATCTGTGAAGCATCAATATTGATTTCCTTGGAAATCTGGGTGGATGATACGAATCGTTCCCCCTTTTGTTTCAGCAACTTTACATTGGAAAGGTACCACGGAAGCCGGCGCAAAGTAGGTTCCGGCACCTTCATGGTTTCTTTTTTCTGTAACGGACTGCTCATAGTTTCTTATTTAAGTTCTCAATATTGCGATTGGCAAAAGTAGTGCTTTTTTTCTAATCAGTAACACGGATGCAACAAAAGCTTAACATAATTTCTAATTGCATAATTCCACATAATATCGTACTTTTGGGAAGTTTAAAAGAAAGAAGTATGAAGAATAATGATTGGAAAGAACGGTTGAATATAGTCTATTCCACCAACCCGGACTACAACTATGAGATGAATGACGATGAGGAGCAAGCTACCCTCCCCCCTGCACAACAACGCCTGCGTGTACAGCTGGACCGCAAGAACCGGGGTGGCAAAGTCGTCACTCTTGTCACCGGTTTCGTGGGCACCGACAATAATCTGAAAGAACTGGGCAAATTGCTGAAAAGTAAATGTGGAGTAGGCGGAAGTGCCAAAGATGGAGAAATCATCGTGCAAGGCGACTTCAAACAACGTGTCATCGACCTCCTGAAGGCAGAAGGATACACGCAAACCAAGCCCGTGGGATAAACGCATCATCCGTCTCACTGCAACTGTAGAGGCATAAAAAAGTGACCGTTTAGGAATTCAACTCCATATACGGCCACTTCTTTTTATAGAATCGTTTCTAAGCGGAATTATTCAGCGCGCAAAGTAAAACGTTTGAAGTCAACAACCTTCAATTCAGGATCAGCTTCTTTCAAGACTTCTCTAACTGTCTTCTTGCCGTCCATGATGTCTTCCTGGTTCAGCAAGCAAACTTCTTTCAAGAACTTGCCAAGACGGCCCTTAGCAATATTCTGAATCATTTGTTCAGGCAGATGTGCAGCTTTCTCGGCAGAAACAGTAGCAATGATTTCCTTTGCCTTTGCCACGTCTTCAGCAGTAATCCAGCCTTTGGCCATGTTGCTTTCCATGTGGTCTTCGCTGTCCACGTGAGCCGGGTTGATACCAGCCTTCTTCAAAGCGGCCTCAACAGCCTTCTGTACCTGTTCAGCTTTTGTCTTCTCGATAGCAACATCTATTTCCTTCTGCTTGATTTCTTCAGATACGCCATCTTCGTCTACTGCAATCGGGTTCATGGCAGCAATCTGCATGGCAATCTGCTTAGCCAGTCCTTCTTCAACAGCCTTGTTGAAAGCAACAATAGTGCAGAGGCCATTTCTGTTCATGTGGTTATAAACCACAGTGCTTGCACCTTCTACAGTCATGTAACCATCCAACTCCATCTTCTCGCCAGTGATACCGCTACGGTCTGTTACAGCATCCTGTACAGTACCGTTGCCCATCGGCAGAGCTTTTACTTCGTCCAGAGTCTTGCACTTGTTAGCCACGGCAAGGTCCAGAATGTCCTGAGTCAATTTCACGAAATCAGCATTCTGAGCCACGAAGTCAGTTTCGCACTTCAGAGCGATGATAACGGCAAAGTCACCCGTAGTCTTAGCCAGCACACAGCCTTCAGAAGCCTCGCGATCTGAACGCTTAGCTGCAACAGCTTGTCCCTTCTTACGGATAATTTCCATTGCCTTGTCGAAATCGCCTTCAGCTTCAGTCAAAGCATTTTTGCAATCCATCATACCAGCACCGGTCATCTTGCGGAGCTTGGTTATATCAGCCATACTTACAGCCATAATATCTTTTTATTTTAATTGTTAATAATATCCTTATAAAGTAATTGAGAGTTGAGAATAGAGAATTGAGAATTGCCGTAAAGTAACTCTCAACTTTCAATTCTCAACTCTCAACAGTATGATTAAGCCTCTTCTTCCTTCATGAAAGCAGCAGCCTTAGCGGCATTGATTGCTTCCTCGTCGGACTTGTCGAGTCTTGCTTTTGTAGCTTTCTTCTTACCTTTGTTGGCAGGAGCTTCACCGGCAGCTTCCATGTCTACCTTTTCGGCCTTACGTTCTTCCAGACCTTCCTGCATAGCAGCGCAGCAAGCATCAAGAATAACTTCTACTGACTTAGTAGCGTCATCATTTGCCGGGATTACGAAATCGATATTCGTAGGATCGGAGTTTGTATCAACGATACCGAATACGGGAATCCCCAGACGGTTAGCTTCACGAACTGCGATGTTTTCCTTCATTACGTCGATAACGAACAGAGCAGACGGCAGACGAGTCAGG
>OHPV01001345.1_pt1 | contig 10753 bp, 7 predicted proteins | sample 1577781 | NCBI WGS metagenome assembly OHPV01 (sample SAMEA3879518, study PRJEB24766) | human gut metagenome | biome: human-associated habitat; feature: feces | place: USA | collected 1985/1987 | reverse complement strand
AGTGCAGACGTATATACATCTGCTTATTTTGCGTTGCAAAACGCTTGTTGGGGAATGCCCCACACCTGCATACAGTCCGCAAGTTCTTTCTGTGCCTGCAATGCCGCCTCCTTACGCACATCCGGGGTGGTTTCTGTATCCAGAACGTAGGCTGTGGAGTATTTTCCGTTGCGATCTTCCGTCAACTGCACCATGGAATCGTGGTCAGTCCAGAAGTGGCAGAAACGAGCCCTGCCGCCGATTTCTTCCATTTCGGAACGCAGCTCTTCTTCATCGCTCCATTGCGGCACTTCGGAGAGAACACTCTGCAACTGCTCATACGCCTGCTGTTCGGCAGGGGTGACTTTCTTGCAGCGGTATTCCCGCTGGATGGCGCGCTGCCAGTACAACGCCAGCTTGCCCTGTTTTGCTCGCTCGATCGCATCCTGAATATCAGCTAAAATGTTGTACCGTGGTTCTCTCATTTTGACACCCCCTAAATCAACTCTTTAGGAAATAATACATCCCACAAGAATGATTATAGCCGAAAGGAATGCAAAAGAAAAGCGCACCGGCTAAATTTCAGCCGATGCGCTTGCAAAGTTTGCGATTTTATTCCTCGTTTGTGAGATAAGGGAGATTGCCGATATAGGTGTCCAGCAGATCGAGTGCCGCTTTTTTCTGGATGGGGGTCAAGCCTTCCAGCCGCTTGCAAATCTCATCGTCGGTCACATGGGATGCGCTGGGAACCAGATCGCACAGCAGTGTGTCTGCGGAAATATTCAGAGCATTCAGAAGTTTGACAATGGTGGCAAGACCGGGTTCCTTTAAGCCGCGCTCTACCATGCCGATATAGTTGGAAGAAAGCTCGGATTTTTCCGCAAGCTGTTCCAGCGTCAGTCCATGCTGTATCCGCTGCTCCCGTAGTCGCTGTCCAAAAAGCTCTTTCATAGTGCAACCTCATCCTATCGTGTTCTTTACACTCCATAGGATACCTGCTGGCGGCACCAACATACACAATCGAAAGAGATAAACCATTCCGTTAAAGATTGAACCAACAAAAAAAGATTGCCGGGTGCCGACCTCTTACGGTCAGTTCCCGGCAATCTGCGTTTATCGAGCCTGCTCGTTCTCCTGTGATGGCTTTTCTTCCGCAAAAAATCGTTCCACGTTTTTCTGTGCCCGAACCAGTTCTTGCATCTCGTTCCGTGCCTTGCGGTAGTCCGGGTAGGCTGCTTTCTTTTGGGTCAGTAGTTCTGCAAACTCCGCATCCAACTCCTTGACCTTTGGGAGCGTTTTCAAATTGGATTCATCAAACGCCGCTTTCGCCGCCTTGTGCAGAGTGATCTCCTCTCGGTGGGCTTCCAGAAATGCCTTGCTGTACCCGGCTTTCCGATAAGCGGCGTACACCTCACGGGTCCTGGCATAGTTGATGATATGGGTTTTCAGCACGGCAATTTCCGTCAGCCTTGCTTCTGCTGCCTTGATGGAATCGCCCATGGCATGATAGCGTTCGGTTGCCGCCGCTGCACGTTCCCGCAGTTCCTCGGCACTGCTGATCTTCTGCTCCTGCAAAAATAGCAGTGTCTTGGACATCTCTTTCAGGTTGAACTTCGTTGCCCACTTTTTGTAGCCGACGCTTTTGCCCTCTGCCATTTTCCCTTGAATGTCCACCAGCAACTGGAAAGGCTGTTCTTTGGGCGGCTTTTTCTGATACGGTTGGTGCTTCGCCTTTCCCTCCAGCACCGCCTTGATCTCGTCCTCGCCATAGCCGGTGCCCAGAGTTCGGAACCGAATAAAGCGTTTCTGTCCCTTGCCCTTCACCGCCGTGTACTTGCCACGCTTCACCTCATAACCCTGCTGCTCCAGCTTTTGCAGAAACGCTTCGTAATCCCCCGGTTTTTCTGCAAGGATTGTGTCGATGATTCCACATAGGCAGTCCCTGTTGCTTTCCTTGGGAGGATAGAGAACACGCTTCTGCCGTTCCCGATAGGGCTTCTTCTCAATGACGGACAACTGGTGTTCCAAGCAAATCAGGTCGCTCAACCGCTGCACTGCCAACGCCGAAAAGAAAAAATCCCGGAACTTTCTGGTGCCATCCAGTGCCGTGGAGTTAAAGATCACATGGTTGTGGATGTGCTGCCGGTCCGTGTGGGTGGCAACAACAAACGCATACTTGCCCTTGGTAAAACGCATGGCAAGTTCGTAGCCCACCTTGTTAGCTTCCTCTGCAGTGATTTCCCCCGGACGAAAGGACTGCCGTATCTGATAAGCGATCACATCGCTTTTCTGCCTGCGTCCGTTTACAAGGTCGTACTGCCGCTTGGTAAGCATAAATTCTTCATCTGCTGTCAGGGCGCTACAAGCATAGCTGCTGACATACTGCCCCTGCTCGGTCTTGTCCGGGTTTTCAATATAGTCCGTGCGATTTTTCAGGCAGGCCGCAACGGTCATGCCCTTGTTTTTGTGCAGTGCAATCAGCCGTGTTGCTGCCAGCATCATCACCCCCTATTGCAAAGAAAAAATGCCGCCCGGAGGCGGCATTGAGATCATTTGGATATTTTTTCGTAATCAGAAGCACCAGCCAGATACACGGCTTCCAGCCGAACACTCTCTAACTCGTTGCTGATTGCATCTAATTTCAGATAGCGTCTCCACGCTTCTTCGCTGATAAGCACTTTCAGCGCATTCTCTGCGGCAATCTTTTTCTGGATCAGCGCATGGTATTCGTCATTGTCTGCAAGTTGCCTCTGTGGAATATCTTTCAGATTTTTCCAATAATAGGCGGTCATAGCATCTGTGTCCATCCAATCCCTCACAATCCGGCAACCCAGCCACTAAAACGCTCTGCTGCATCTGCAATCAAAGCGCCCATGAAAATCAACACAAAGCATCCAAACTCCGCCACCAGCAAGATCAAAAACTGCATCCACTCCCGGCAGTACAGTGTATAAAGGCCGCAGCCGAAGATATACAGCATGGGCAGAGCCAGCACGAACGCCGACAGGTTCATCGTCCATTTCAGCATCAGCGCAAGGAAAGCCGTAATCAACCAAAACGGGAAAACGGTCAGCTTAAAAACGAACCTCATATCTAGCACCCGCCTTTCTTTCACCCCGATTATAAAGGTATCAACGATTGCTTTGCAAGGATGTCAACCCTTATGTACCCCCGCAGCCCTCCAACTGTGGGGAAAAATCTTAGAGTTCTGCCAGCCGGGAGAGAATCTGCCGACCAATCTCAATCAGCTCATCCAGCCGCTGCCGCAGATCCTCCATGTCGGCGGCGTAGACCCGACCATTTTCATTGGCGGCTTTGGCGTACTGGTTCAGGTTGTTGCTGCACATCTGCAAAAGATACGCCATACGCCGCAGTTGCGGCAGGTCAAGGTTCAGGCAGTAGCCGTCCAGTGCCATCTTACGGATATAGGCACTCAGGCTCCGGATGCCCATGCTGAGCATCTTTTCATAGATACGGTTCTTTTCTGTTTTGCTCAAGCGCAGGATGATGGTTTCATCCCGCTTTTCTTTCATCGTGCATCACCATCCTTATCATAATAGCTGCGGAACGGCTTCACCGGCTCCGGCTTATCGGATTTTTCCTCCAGCGCCGCCAGCACCGAGGGACGGCGAGGTGCATCCTCGTCTGGCTGTTCCTCCTGCTCCGGGTCGTGGCTCTTTTCGTCCACATCCAACTGGGCGTTCAGTTCTGCAAGCCGTGCGGATTTTTCTGCCAGTTCGTCCTCCTGTGGGAAGGGCTTTTCCACCTCGATCTGCGCCGCTGCCTGCTGCTGATGCAGGGTGGTCAGTTCGTTCTCTGCGGCGGTGATACGCTCCGGGAAATTGTTCAGGGAGTTGTCCAGACGGATAATGTTGCCCAGCGGGTCGGTGCCCAGTGCTACCGGGTACCTCCGCTGACCCTTCAAAATAGCCTGATACTCACTGCGGTAGGTGTCGAAACGCAGGGACAGTTCAAAGCCCCGGTAGCTGCCGATGACTTTTTCTTCGGCGTTTGGCAGTTCAGAACAAGCAAGCACCAGACGCTCACCGGCGGTCTTTTTCTCATCGTAGGTCACGCCCTTGATGACCATGCCGCAGAACTCCTCCTTGCTCTGCGGGTGGGCGGCGGCAAGCTGTGCATCCGCTTTCAGCCCGGCGATGTGGGCGTTCGTTTCCTGAATGTCAGCCGGGAATTTTGTGAGCAGCTTGTCTTGCAAGCGGAATTTCTGGCTCTGGTGGTCGGCTTTTAGCACCTTCAGCTTTGCCACCTGCACATCCAAATCCATTTTTTCTTTAATCAACGGATTTCCAGCGCACAGTGCCTTGATTTCGGCGTAAGACAGGGCTTGCTCGTCCACATCCTCGCAGGAGCGCACGGGGGATTTGGATGTCATGATTTGGCTGATGAATCGCTGTTTATTCTCAAGGGTCTGAAACAAGTACGAGTCAAATGTCCCTTCAGTGACGTAATTGAACACCTTGACTTCCTTATTCATATTGCCCTGACGGATGATGCGGCCATTGCGCTGGGTCATGTCGCTGGGCTTCCAGCCAACGTCCAGATGATGCACCGCCACAAGTCGGGACTGCACATTGGTGCCCGCTCCCATTTTTGCAGTGCTTCCGAGTAAAACTCGCACATCGCCAGAGCGCACTTTGGAGAACAATGCCGCCTTTTTTGCTTCGGTATCTGCGTTGTGAATAAACTCGATCTCGTTTTCCGGCACTCCGGCAGCAATCAGCTTTTTGCGAATATCATCGTACACGTTGAAATTGCCATCGTTCTTTGGTGTCGAGAGGTCGCAGAACAAAAGTTGGGTCAACTTCTGTTCTTTACCCTCCTCCCAGATTTTCAACACATTTTGAACGCATACGTTCAGTTTGCTGTTGGGGTCGTCCGGCAGCATGGGGTTCATCAGGCGCACATCCAAGCCGATTTTTCTGCCGTCATTGGTGACGCAGAGCATATTGTCCACGGACGCATCTACGATGCCGGAGTGGATTTCTGCCGCACGTTTGCTCAGTTCCTGCACCATTTCCTTTTGGATTTCCGAGGGTTTCGCCACCACGGTTTCAAACTTTGCTTCGGGCACCGGCAGATGAAGCTGGTCGCTAGTTTTAATGTCCGCAACCTCCTTGAACATGGACATCAGTTCCGGGAGGTTAAAGAACTTGGCAAATCTCGTCCTCGCCCGATACCCTGTACCTTCCGGGGCAAGCTCGATGGCGGTGGTGGTCTCGCCAAAGGTGGATGCCCAACAGTCGAAGTGGGTCAGCTTTTTCTGTTGCAGGGTACTGTATTGCAAGTACCGCATGACCGTGTACAGTTCGGTCATGGAATTGCTCACGGGCGTACCCGTGGCGAACACCACGCCCCGGCCTCCGGTGACCTCATCCAAGTATCTACATTTCCCGAACATATCGCTAGATTTCTGGGCTTCACTGGTGGATAATCCTGCGACATTCCGCATTTTTGTGGTCAAAAAGAGGTTCTTGTAGAAGTGTGACTCGTCCACAAAGAGCCTGTCAACACCCAGTTGCTCAAAGGTGATTACATCGTCTTTACGCTCATCAGAGCGCAGCTTTTCCAGCTTGGTTTCCAGAGTTTTCCGGGTCTTTTCCATCTGCTTGATGGAGAAATTCTCGCCTGCATGGACTTTCAGCTCATTGATGGCGGCAAGCGTTTCATAAATCTGCTCCTGAATGATACGCTCCTGCCGCTCAAAGGACAGCGGAATGCGCTCAAACTGGCTATGCCCGATGATGACGGCATCGTAGTCGCCGGTGGCGATGCGGGCGCAGAATTTTTTGCGGTTGGCGGTCTCAAAGTCCTTGCGCCGTGCCACCAAAAGTTTGGCGTTGGGGTAGAGGTTCAGGAACTCCGAAGCCCATTGCTCCGTCAGATGGTTTGGCACTACGAAAAGGCTTTTCTGGCACAAACCAAGGCGTTTTGCTTCCATAGCGGATGCCGCCATTTCGTAGGTCTTGCCTGCACCAACTTCGTGTGCAAGCAACGTATTACCGCCATAAAGTACATGGGCAATGGCATTGCGCTGGTGTTCCCGGAGGGTGATCTCCGGGTTCATGCCCACGAATTTGATGTGGCTTCCATCGTATTCACGGGGACGAGTGGAGTTGAACAGCTCGTTGTACTGCTTCACCAGCGCAATGCGCCGCTGGGGGTCCTGCCAGACCCAGTTGGCGAAAGCATCCTTGATGACCTGTTGCTTTTGCTGCGCCAGCATGGTCTCTCGCTTGTTCAGCACACGTTTTGGCTTGCCCTCGGCATCCTCGATGGTGTCGTAGATGCGGACATCTTTCAGGTTCAGAGTTTCTTCCAGAATCTTGTAGGCGTTGGCTCTGCTGGTGCCGTAGGTCTCGGAGGAGATAATATCGCCCCGCCCGGTGGCAGTTTTGCCCTCCACACGCCATTCTGCAGTATAGGGAGAATATCTCACCTTGACTGCATGGCGCAGATAGTAGGGGATCTGGAACGTCTCGGTCATAAACTTCTGGATAATGTCCGGGTCCAGCCAAGTAGCACCCAGCCGTACATCAATTTCAGATGCTTCCAGTTCTCTGGGCTGCGCTTTGGTCAGTGCATCCACGTTGACGGCAAACTCCGGGTTGGTTTCGGCGGCAAACTGCGCCATCCGCAGCTTTGCCCGAACATCGCCAGACAGGTACTCGTCTGCCATCTGCCAGCCCGCTTCGGGGTCGGTAGGGTCGGCGGCAGGATCTTTGAAGATCACGCCGGATAGTTCGCTGGTGATTCGCTCATAGTCGCCGGGAGTGCCGAGCAGCTCTGCCATATAGGGCAAATCCACTTTGCCATGCTCACCAATAGATACCGCCAACGCTTCACTGGGGGTATCCACGCTGGTGACGGTGCGCTCCGGGCGAATGGTACGCTTGGTGAACATCGCCGCCTTGGATTTAAGCTGCCCCTGCTCGTCCAGATTTTCCAGCGAACACAGCAGATAATAGGAGGAATCCTGCTCAAACAGCCGCCCGTTTTTGCGGTCGTTCAGCAAGCCGTATTTGGCGGCAAAGGCATCATAGGCGGCGTTCAAACGCTCCTGTGTTGCCTTAATGTCGGCATCTGGGTAATCCTCCAACTGTTGCTGAATCAGGTCATTGACGATCTGCCGCAGCTCCACCATGCCGGTGACACGCCCCTTGGCGTTATCGGACAATTCCACCTGCGTCATCACGGAGTTTTCCCGGTAGAACACCTCGCCGTCCACCACCGTGTAGGAGAAGTTTTTCACATCCGGGTCAGCCGGGAGAATGTGCTTCTCATTTTCGGCATCCGCAATATCTGGTGTTTCTACCTCAACTTCGGTGTACTGACCCTCAATATGCTGTACTGCCTCGGCAAGTTGGTCTGCAAGGTTTGCACCCTCGATGGGAGCAACGGTCAATTCCTCTCGTCCATACTGGGTGCTTTCGGTGGAGAGTACGCCCAGAACCATCTCCGGGTGGTCTGCGAAATACTGGTTGATGGCAAAGCCATCCTCGGTCTTGCCAAGCTGCACCCATGCAGGTTCGATATCCGCGGGGCGGTCACGCTTTTGCAGGAAGATGATGTCCGAAACGACATCGGTGCCTGCGTTCGCCTTGAACGCATTATTCGGCAGACGGATAGCACCCAGCAAATCGGCACGTTCTGCCATGTACTTGCGGGCGGTGCTGTCCTTGCTGTCCATGGTGTAGCGAGATGTGACAAAGGCAACGATACCGCCCGGACGCACTTGGTCGATGGCCTTGGCGAAAAAGTAGTTGTGGATAGAAAATCCCAGCTTGTTGTACGCCTTGTCGTTGACTTTATACTGACCAAAAGGTACGTTGCCCACGGCTAGATCATAAAAATCACGCCTGTCGGTGGTCTCAAAACCGGCTACGGTAATGTCTGCCTGCGGATACAGCTTTTTGGCGATGCGCCCGGTGATGCTGTCCAGTTCCACGCCGTACAGCCGACTGCCCTGCATGGTGTCCGGCAGCATACCGAAGAAGTTGCCCACACCCATGGACGGCTCCAGAACGTTGCCAGACTGGAAGCCCATTTTTTCGACCGCATCATAAATAGAGCGAATCACTACCGGGGAGGTGTAGTGGGCGTTCAGGGTGCTGGAACGGGCGGCGGCGTACTCATCTTCGGAGAGCAGCCCTTTCAACTCTGCATATTCCTTTGCCCAACTATCTTTGCCGGGGTCAAAGGCATCCGCCAGACCGCCCCAGCCCACATACTGGGAAAGCACCTGTTGTTCCTCGACGGTGGCTCCACGGTGTTCCTGTTCCAACTGAAACAGGGTGCGGATAGCTGCAATATTCCGGGCGTATTTCTGCTTTGCACCGCCCTCGCCCAAATGCTCGTCCGTGATGTGGAAATTCCCGGCAGCTTCCGGCGCAGATTCAGCATTCAGGGCTTCATCCAAGGCAGCAGCATCTGGGAAGGTCTGCACCTTTCCGTCCATCACGGCAGAAATGGGCAGCGCATCCAGTTCTTCGTCCGTCAGCTCCGGCATGACCTGCCGCAGACCGTCCTCGAATTGTTGCTTATTGATTACTTCGTTATCCCACGACTGCCCCTGTGCGCTGGTGTCAATGCGAACATCCGTTTCGCCTACATAGCCGATTTTGCCTTCGATGGTTCGGGTAGGAAGGTCAACGATAGCATTGTCACCGACCTTGTAATCGGGTAGGGGGTGTTCCATCACTTCCTGTTCCTGCTCGTACAACTCCCGGACAAGAGCCAGCGGTTCCTCCCGGAAAAGCGGCATCCGCAGGTCGGCCAGTGCCATATCCTGCAAGGAAACCTTGCCCTTATCAAAATCCACTCCGTCAATCCGAAATTTCCGGCCATCCATATTGATGATGGAGCCGATGGGCAGATAGTCCTCTTTGTGCAGATGTTTAGTCTGGTGATGAGTCCCATCTTCGTTCAATCCGGCAAGGTAAACATCATTGCCCGCAGACCACAATTCTTTTGACTTTCTTGCCCATAAGCTAGGTGGAAAGCCTGTGACCTGAACTTCGCCCAGTGCTGTTTCTCTCGTAAACAAAGCACTGTTGAGAACTTTTGCGACCTTGGCAGCATCTTCTCCATAGAACATAAAATTGCCGCCAGCTTCAAATCCAACCAGAGTATCCGGGTGCTGCGCCTTTAATGCAGTGTATTCGGCTGCACTGGCGGCGTTCAGTTCAAGGGGAAAGTCGATGGCTCTTCTTTCTTTGTCCGACAGGTAGCGGTCAGACTGAATCATCAGGTCAATATATTTTTCGACCCGATCCCAGCGGAGAAGCACTTTCTGATGGTCGGGATAATGCTCAAACGTCAGACCCTTGCTGTCATGGTCAAGCCAACCACTGCTTCCGTCCAGATAAGTGTGTGAAGAACCGCCGGGGCCATACGGTGCATATTCGTTGGCAAGAGCTTTTGCCCGGAGTTTTCGGTCAGGCTGCAACTGATAAGTTTTCCATATCCGAAGTTTGCTGCCTTCAACATTGGAACCTCTCCGCAGCGCATTTTCAATCTCCGCCTGCGACAAAACAAAAGCGGAGGGCGATTTTTCGCTCTCCGCTTGGTCGATGGATTCAATTTGTTTGGCTTCAGTGGGAATGTGGGCATCGAAGAAACTTAACTGTAAATCAGTTCGTTCAGCACCGGTTCCTCGGCCTGTGCTTTCAGACTGTTCATGTGCTGAACCCACTGCATCTGATTCTTCTCTTTGTCCGGGGCCGGGTTCTTCGCCAGCAGTTCGGTCATCAGATGCTCCTTCATCGCTACCGCGGTCTGCTCCAGTTCGGTCAGAGTCGGGTACAGGCTCCCGTTCAGGAGCATCGTGTGGTACAGCACCGGGTGCTGCTGTTTCAGAAAGTTCAGGCGCATCCTGCCGTACTTGCCCAGCGGGGTCTTTGGCTGATGCAGGGTCAGGTTCGGGAGAAGATAATCCCCGGTCTGCGTGTAACTCAGATTGCTGCTCATATTCATGCTGGCTCCTTTCATTGTTTCGGCGGCGGATGGTCGTTTTGACTGCCCGCTCTACGGTGCGCAGGACTTCGCGGCTGATGTCGCTGACTGCGGCACCGAGTGTGTAGACAGTGTCCGGGGTTGAGAAATTGTAGATTGCCTGAAAATCGTCCTTGTCGAACCAGCCTGTCGGCTCATAACCACAACGTTCCAGCAGCGTGTAGGTGACGCTGATGGCGGCAGCGGACTTGAACTGCATCTCCACCCCGGCTTCATCATAATCCATCAGAAGCGAACCGTCAACGATGGCGAGAATGTCACCACTGTTGTTGTCCCAGTAATCTGCCACCAGTTTCCCGGCAACATCCGCAAGCTGCTGGCTGACACGCTCTCCGCTGATGCCGTAGGTGGCGGCGAGCATTTCCGAAACCGGCTGTTTCAGGTCGTCGTTGTACTGCCACACCTCTGGGTCACGGGAATTGCGGCGCACCCCGGTATCGCTTACGTCAAAGACGTAGTGCAGCCGAGGGAATCCGCTGGATTCGTCCAGCAGAGCGATGCCCTTAGAGCCACGCCTGACATAGCGGTTCATCCGGTTGTTCCAAACATCATAGTCGGCGCAGGCGGTGGCATCTGGGCGCTGGGCGTAGATCATCAGCTGGTCCGCAAAAGGGTACTTGTACAGCCGGGATGCGGTGGTCAGGTATGCTGTCCAGCTTTCCCAGTACCGGGTCAGACCATTGGCCGTGCGCTGGGCAAGGGCGAGATATTCTTCGGTTTTGCTTGGCATTTTAGCCTCCTT
>OHPV01001343.1_pt1 | contig 10789 bp, 7 predicted proteins | sample 1577781 | NCBI WGS metagenome assembly OHPV01 (sample SAMEA3879518, study PRJEB24766) | human gut metagenome | biome: human-associated habitat; feature: feces | place: USA | collected 1985/1987 | reverse complement strand
TTGCGTTTTTCCAGTTCGTCACGGGTCATGGTGTTTTCCCCCTTTTCAGCCCCACAGACTTTCGCAGCCGGTATAGTCATAGAACTCTTTCAGCACTTCGTCCTGGATGGCTTTCAGGGTAGCGGGGTCCTTGCCGCCGGCGGGCTTGCCCTCAAACTCGCAGGCATGTAGACAGAAGTTGGAGGAGGAGGTCACGATGATCTCATCCGCATCGCGCAGGAAATCCACCGTGAACGGTTTTTCCATCACGGCAATGCCGCGCAAAATCAGTTCATCGTTCGGGTGGGAATAGAAAATCCCGTCTTTCAGCACTGAAACGTTGGAGTGCGCACATTCCGTTACAATATCCCCGCGGTGGAACACGGTCTCGCTCATGCCGGCCAGCTTGGCGCGCTGGGCGGTCATAACGCTGGGCAGCAGGTTCAGCGTTTTGATGTTGCAGTGGTAAAAGCGAGTGTCCTCCTCAGAGTTCAGGCGGATGGGCTTGTCGGGGTCGTTCAGGGTGTTGGGCCGGATGGAAACCCACAGCTTGCCGGGCACGCCTTCCTCATACACATGGTTGCGGGGCTCCACACCGCGGGTGACCTGCCAGTATACAAAGTTGACCTTGCTGTCCACCTTGGCCAGCAGGTCGGTCAGCAGCCTGCCCAGCTCGGCCTTGCTCATCGGGATGTTGATATCCAGTGCCTTGGCGCTGGTAAAAAAGCGGTCCAGGTGGTCCTGCAGCAGGTATACCTTGCCGTTCGCGCCAACGGTGGCATCGTAGCAGCCATCGCCAAAAAAGTGAACGCGATCATTGAACGGCACCATCAATTCTTCCGGTGCACCGATTTTGCCATCATAATATGCAATGGATTCCATTTTCCCTTACTCCTCTCATCTTGGTTGCCTTTATGTTCAGCCGTTATTTGGCTTTCCCATCAAATTTCAGTTCAATCACTTTTTTAATCAGCTCCACGCAGTTATCCAGCCCAATGGCGGCGGAATCCAGGCAGAGATCATAATTTTCCACCCGCTTCCACTGGCGGCCGGTGTGGTATTTGTAATAGCTTTCACGGTAGCGGTCCAGCTTGTCAATATAGTGCTTGGCCTGGCTGCTGCCAATGCCCTGGCGCTTCATCTCGCGCTCCACACGCCAGTCATAGGGGGCATCCACATACACGGTCAGCACGTTGGGCTTATCCCGCAGAACAAAGTCCGCCGCGCGGCCCACGCAGATATAGCTTTCCTCGTTCAGCAGCTCCCGCAGCACCTTGCAGGCCGTGGCCGTGGAGACGCCGGAGATGTCCAGCATGGGGGCCAGCTCATTGAGGTCGGCGCCCACGATGTTGGCCTTGGACACGGTGCGGATGGCGTCCAGCAGCTGCAAAAAGCTCACGCCGCCGGCCTCGGGGGTACCGGTGCCGGGGAAGCAGGAGGGGTCGAGGCAGTCAAGGTCGATGGTGAGGTAGACCGGCTCTTTGGTGGCGCAGAGCTGTTCGGTGAGCGCGGCAAGGCCGGTGAAGTCGAACTTGTGCATCTCGGTATGCTGGGCCGCAAACTCGAACTCGGCCCGCTCGCCGCTGCGGATGCAGAACTGGTGGATATGGCCGTCGCCCACGATCTCGTGGCAGCGGCGCAGCACACAGGCGTGGCTCAGCTTCGCACCGAGGTAGTCGTCCCGCAGGTCGGCGTGGGCGTCGAAGTGGATGATGTGGAGGCCGGGGTATTTCTCCGCCACGGCCCGCACCGCACCCAGCGTCACCAGATGCTCACCGCCCAGCAGGAGCGGAAGCTTGCCGTCGTGCAGGATCTCCGCCGCCCGGGCCTCGATGTCGGCAAGGGCGGCTTCGCTGGAGCCGAAGCAGAGCTCGAGGTCGCCGCTGTCGAAGATGTCGAAGTCGGTCAGATCGGCGTTCTGGTAGGGGCTGTAAGTCTCGAGGCCAAAGCTCTCGTGGCGGATGGCCGACGGGCCGAACCGTGCGCCGGGGCGGTAGCTGGTGGTGGAGTCGAACGGTGCGCCGTAAAGCACGATGTCGGCGGCGCGGTAGCTGCTGTCGCAGCCGATAAAGGTTTCAACATTGGGTGAGATCATTTGGGTTCCTCCACTTCGCGCAGCATCTCCTCGAGAAATGCCGGCAGATAGAAAGCTCCAACGTGGAGCCGGGTGGTATAGTAGCGGGTGCGCAGATTGAGCGTCTTCCATGCGTCGGCGTCCAGGTCGTCGATGGGGTGGTACTTCTTGCTGGCAAAGCCGAAGAGCCAGTAGCCGGCGGCGAAGGTCGGGATGTGTGCCTGATAGACCCGGCTGACGGGGAAGGTGGACGCGATGCGCTTGTGGCTGCGCTGCATGGCGCTGGCGTCCTCGGTGTAGAAGGGGCTGCCCTGCTGGTTGACCATGATGCCGTCCTCTTTCAGGGCGTTGAAGCAGCTGCCGTAGAACTCCCGGGTGAACAGGCCCTCGGAGGGGCCGAAGGGGTCGGAGGAGTCCACGATGATGAGGTCATATTCCTCCTCACAGCGGCGGATGTATTTCAGAGCGTTCTCGAAGTAGATGTGGACCCGGCGGTCGTCCATCCGGCAGGCGTTGCCGGGCAGATAGGCGCGGCAGGCCTCCACGACCTGGGGGTCCATCTCCACGAGGTCGATGCGCTCGACCCGGTCGTAGCGGGTCAGCTCCCGCACCACGCCGCCGTCGCCTGCACCGATGACAAGGATGTCTTTTGCCTCCTTGTGGACGGCCATGGGGACATGGACGATCATCTCGTCGTAGATGAACTCGTCCCGCTCGGTCAGCATCACATTGCCGTCCAGTGTGAGCACCCGGCCAAACTCGGGCGTTTCAAAAATATCAATGCGCTGATAATCACTCTGCTTGGAGTAGAGCTGCTTGTTCACCCGGATGCTGTGCTTCACATCGGGGGTGTGAAATTCCGAAAACCAAAACTCCATCTGTTTTCCCTCCTTATGCCAGAACGTTCAGGTGTAAGATGTCGGGGTCCTCGGGGCCGGTCATGCTGCAGCCCTTGGCCTTGGCGTACTCGATGTAGTTCAAAATCTCTTTGGTGATGCGCTCGCCGGGGGCCAGGATGGGGATGCCCGGCGGGTAGCACATGACGAACTCGCTGCACACCATGCCCTCGGTCTCCCGTAGGGGCAGGCTCTTTTTGGGGGCGTAGAACGCCTCCTGCGGGCTGGCGGCAACGACGGGGTCGATGTATTCCTGGCTCAGCAGGCCGGCGCCGTCGGTGTGGTAGCGGCGCTTGATCTCGGCCAGAGCGCTGACCAGCCGCTCGATCTCCTGGGGGCGGTCGCCGATGGAGAGGTAGGCCAGGATGTTGCCGATGTCGCCGAACTCGATCTGGATGTCGTACTCATCCCGCAGGATGTCGTAGACCTCGATGCCGGCGAGGCCGATGTCCAGCGTGTGGACGCTGAGCTTTGTGGTGTCGAAGTCGAAGACCGAGTTGCCGTTGCACAGCTCCTTGCCAAAGGCGTAGTAGCCGCCCACGGCGTTGATCTCCTCGCGGGCATACTCGGCCATGTCGGCCACCTGATGGAACACCTGCCGCCCCCGCAATGCCAGATTGCGGCGGGAGATGTCCAGGCTGGACATGAGCAGGTAGCTGCCGGAGGTGGTCTGGGTCAGGTTGATGATCTGCCGCACATAGCCCGGATGCACGTTGGGCCCGATGAGCAGCAGGCTGGACTGGGTCAGGCTGCCGCCGCTCTTGTGCATGGAGACGGACGCCATGTCCGCCCCCGCTGCCATGGCCGACACCGGCAGGCCGTTGCCGAAGTAGAAGTGGGTGCCGTGGGCCTCGTCGGCCAGGCAGAGCATCCCGGCCTCGTGGGCCATCTTCACGATGGCGCGCAGGTCAGAACAGATGCCGTAGTAGGTGGGGTTGTTCACCAGCACGGCCACCGCGTTGGGGTGCTCCTTGATGGCCTTTTCCACCTGCTCCCGCTTCATGCCCAGCGAGATGCCGAGGCGCTTGTCCACTTCGGGATTGACATAGACCGGCACTGCGCCGCAGAGCACCAGTGCGTTCAGCACGCTGCGGTGGACGTTGCGGGGGAGAATGATCTCGTCGCCCCGCTTGCAGGCCGTCAGCACCATGCTCTGCACCGAGCTGGTGGTGCCGCCCACCATCAGAAAAGCGTGTGCTGCGCCGAAGGCGTCGGCGGCCAGCTCCTCGGCCTCCCGGATGACCGATACCGGGTGGCAGAGATTGTCCAGCGGTTTCATGCTGTTGACGTCCACGCCCACGCACTGCTGGCCCAGAAAGGCCGTCAACTCCGGGTTGCCCCGGCCGCGCTTGTGGCCCGGCACATCGAAGGGGACCACCCGCATCTGTCGGAACTGCTCCAGAGCCTCGTAGATCGGTGCGCGGCGCTGGTCCAGCCGGAACCGTGTACGGTTCTCACTCATCTTTTTTCCTCCGTCCCTGGTTCCAAGACAAACAAAAAAGCGCAGGTGCCGCACCAAAAAGTGCAGACCTGCGCTTGGAAAAAAGCCATTTTTTGCGCGGAGAAAGCCCCCGGACAAGATGTGCCGGAGCCACGGGCCGCGTTTCAGCATGATCCAAAAAGACGGGATGATGAGAGTCTATATAGCAATTCTGCTTTTACTGCTCTTTATTGACCGTTTCACATTGACCGTTTCACAAGTCTGCGCACTGGCTGCACAATTTCATGGTTGTAAAGGAACCAACTTATAAAATTTGAGCTTCTAACTCAATCAATAATGGCGGCTTGCACCGCCGGTCGGCAGTGGACCCGGCTGTCCGTATGGCCTTAGCCCCGCTGGGCGGTCCATGGGAAAATTGCTTTGAAAAGACCCTGTTCTGCGTCGTCTCTCAAAATCATCTGTGATTCTATCATGCGCATTGGCAGTTGTCAATGCTTTTTTGACAAAAAATGTTCAGCGCCGCTGCTGCCCCAGCCACTGCCAGAGCGCGGTGCCTGCGGCGTCGGCACACTGGCCGTTGAAAAAGTAGATCCAGCTCCAGTCGCCCTCGTGGCAGTACAGGGTGCCCAGGCGGTTGCGGTGTAGCGTTTTCTGAAAAAAGAAAAGCAGCCCGGAATCGTTCGATTCCAGGCTGCTTCGGATGCCGGTGGTGGGGGTCGAACCCACACGTGTTATTAGCACAAGGGATTTTGAGTTTGTGTTTTTAAGGAATGATCTGCTGGTGGTTTGGGGAGATGATCACCACCTGACCCTCTGGAGCATTCCTGAGCAGAAGATCCTGCAGGTAGACCGATATGCCATCGATTCCATCAAGGATCTCTTTTCAGACCCGGATTCTGGAACTGTCCGGGTCATGAGCGGCACCGCATTTGGCTTTACCACCTATCTGTACCAATATGATACCGAGTGCGGCACCTTTGAGCGGTATCTTGCTGCCTGCAACTGCATGATCTCGCCCGACGGCACAGAGGCTTTTGGCTTCAAGAGCTGCGGCTTCTTCCCCGTGTATTCGCTGGATGAGCTGATCGCAAAAGCCAAGGACTTTCTGCACGGACGCAGCCTCAGTCAGGCTGACCGGGTGCACTTTTATCTCCAGAACGAGTTGAGCTGAAACCTCGACAAGTAAACGAAATTGTGGTATAATGATGAGGAAAGATATTGCAGTACAATCGGTGGATCATCCACAGCTGATGTGGAGCCAATTTATGGTGGTGCCGTGTCAGAGGAATGCCTACACCGCCGTATAGTTGCAAATGCAGTAGTTGCGTGTATTTTATCCGTCATTGACGATGGTAGTTGAAAAGAGAAAGGAGAAAGATTGATGGACGAACGAGATAATATTATTGTTCTTAACGATGAGGATGGTGTCTCGACGGAGTTCGAGTTTCTGGATCTTGTTGAGCTGGATGGGGCTGAATATGTTGTGCTTTTTCCGGTAGAGGACGCCCCGGACGATCCTGGCGAAGTCGTTATCCTCAAGGTTGAATCGACAGAGGACCCCGACGAAGAAAGCTATGTCGGCGTTGAAGATCAGAACGTGCTTGACGCAGTATTTGAGATCTTCAAGGAGAAATTCAAGGACGAATTCGACTTCGCAGAGGAGTAAGGGCGAGCGTATAACAGGATCAGCTGCATCAGAGACAGAAGAACAAAAACGATGCGCTCTACTGGCTCAGAGAGCATCTCAACGTGTTATGCACCTTGCTTCACACCATCACCAAGTGGGAAGCGGCAGCCATCCGCCCCAAAAGCACGAAAAGCCCCGACAGATCGCTCTGCCGAGGCTTTTTAATTTTGTATTTATGTGCGAGAAGTCTGAAAGCTCTTTGCTGCAGGTACTTCTTCAATCGGGAGGGTGCAAAAAAGAAGAACCCTGATGGTATCCCAATCAGAGTTCTTCTATGGTGCCGGTGGTGGGGGTCGAACCCACACGTTGTTATTAGCACAAGGGATTTTGAGTTTTTATCCGCATCTTCCATCTGGTGTCATCCAGTGATAGCTAGTGATATCTGGTTCCCACTGTGCAAAGGCAAAATTCACGCCTCAACGAACAATAATTTGAAATATCCACGATTTTTCGATGCGTTTTTCCTCTACTCTGTTTTTTCGGTTTGGACCGCCCAAATGGAAATTGGAGGGATGTTCAGGAGGGATGCAGGGCAAAACGCTCCTCTGCTTAGGCACAAAACGAAAGGAAAGTCAAGGATACGGTTCATGTTGTAGTTGGTTCATTGCAGTTTCAGCTTACAACGAAAAAATGAGATAGGCAACCCCTTTCGGGGAAGTCTATCTCATTTTTTGTTTGGGGCTATTTTGCAACAGCCCCTAGCCCGTGGGTCCCAACCACTAGGAATGTCTACCGGGGATACTGCTTTTTTGCGTACACATAAGTCACGCGCTGGCTTTGGGACCTAGAGGGATTCGAACAACACGGCACCGCCGCAGGCGGGGCAACAAAAGCCCCGGTGCAACAACGGCGACCGCTGCCTGCGGCAGAAACAGGGAGAGGCTGCCCCCGGGCAGCGTGCAAAAAGGAACAGCGCAGCTTCAGGGCAAATGCCCGTCCGCTGCGCCGTTTCTTCATTTACTTATGGAGTTTGTCGGTAACACTGCGCTTTCGCCATCTGGTCAGGCCAGAATGCTCCACCCGCATCATTCGGGATTCACGCGATGGAAAGCATCAAGTGCCTGTGCACAGATGCAGATCTCATCCGGACCAAACGTGGTTTCGCTTGTGCCTGCAACGATGCCGGTTTCCACGGCCCACGCCACAGCCTTTGCGTAGTAGGCATCCGCAGGAACATCCACGAGGCTGCTCATCGCCTTCGGTTCAGGAGAACCGGCTGCACGCCACAGCAGGTAGATGATCTGTGCACGGGTGCAGGGCTGGTCAAGTGCGAAGAGATCCGCGTCCACAACGTTGGAGCCGCCCGGCTCTGCAGTCTCCGCCTCCAGCACCGTGAAACTTGTATCTGCCGTGCCATCAATGGCTTTGATGACCAGCGTGTGAGAACCTGCCGGCAGCGTTTCCAGATACTCTGCTCGCAGCGTGATCCCTGTGCTGCCCAGTTCCGCCGAGTAGCACCCTGCGCCGATCGCAGTTCCATCCACTGTGACACCATCAAACTTTGCAACGTCAGCACTGGATCGGAACGACAGCCCGGTCAGGCTGCCCTTTCTCCATGTGCTGTTTGCGCCCTCCAGAATGAGATAGCTTACTGGAGCAGGGAGCTTTTTACCGCAGTCGTCGCAGACAAGATCGTGATCGCTGTCCGTATGGCTGCCATCGCCGCAGTCCTTCCAGACCGGGGTCAGCACGATGTCTCCGGTCAGAACATCGCCTGCCTTCACAGGCGCACCCGTTTTTTGATCCGTCCAGCCATCAAAGAGGTTGCCTTCCTCCTTTGGCGGCAGCACAGGCAGTTCCGGGACCTTGTGGCTGGCTCCGACGCTCAGCATATCGCCAATATCAGTGCCTTCAAACGAGATGACAAAATGGCCCGCATGTCCGATCACAGGGATCTCTGCCTCGTCCGCATACCCGCAGATCAGGCAGGTGCGCTGCTTCGTTCCGGGTTGTGTATAGGTTGCATCCTTTGTCACGGTCCACGCACCGAACTTGTGTGCGGCGGCCGGTTTTTCATCGGTGCAGAAGCTGCACTTCAGCCAGTGACCGCCGGCGTCCTTCTGGTACTCATAGGTATGACCCAGAGCGGGCGTTTCGTTGGCACGGTAGCTGTAGCCGCATTCGCAGGTGTAAACGGTATAGCCGCCGCTGGTGCAGGTAGCCGCAACCACGGCAGGCACACAGTGATGGGTATGGCCTTCCTCGGTGATGACGGGGATCGTTTCTGTTTTGGAGTAGCCGCAATCACAGTAGTAGGTCAAAACGCCTTCGTCCGTTTTTGTGGGCTGCGTTGTGATCTCTGCACTGCTGAACACATGGGGTTCCACATTAACTTTGGCTGTGCAGCCATCTCCGCACCAGTACCAATGCTCGTCATCATCATAGTCCTGTTCTCCCAATGTGGTGGTGCAGTGTCCGCCCGCCGTGCAGTAATGCGTCTTCCACTCGTCGCTTTCCACGCAGATGCCGTGGCTGCAGCCATAGCTGCTGCTCACGTCCGTGCAGCAGACCACGCACAGCTCGCAGCTGTCGCAGAACGCCTCGCACTGCTCGCAGATGCCGCAGGTCGCACAGGTCTGGGCGCAGTCCCTGCAGAGGGCAGCACAGTCCGTGCACAGCGTTGCACAGTTGCCGCAGTAATGGCAGTCGTCACACATTCCGTTGTCGTCCCTGGCACACTCCGCACAGGTCCCGCAGTTGGGGCAGAAGTCCTCCACGCAGTCCTCGCACCGGGTGCAGTCCGGGCACATGACCGCACAGTTTGCACAGTGCTCCTCGCAGTCAGGGCAGATGTCCTTGCAGTTTTCGCAGGTGCCGCAGCCCTGACAGTGCTTGCCGCAGTTCTCGCATTCCCCACACTCGGGGCAGAGCTCGCCGCCTACGCAGTCCCGGCAAACATCGCAGTTGGGGCACATGTCTGTGCAGTCCCGGCAGATCTCTCCGCATTCCTTGCAGATCACCGTGCAGTCACTGCACGTTCCACAGTCATGGCAGAACTGATCCACGCACTCGTCACAGCGGCCGCAGTCCGGGCAGAGATACTCCGAGCAATCCGCACAGGTCAGACACTTCGTGCAGAAGTCGATGCACTCATCGCAGATCGCCATGCACTCGGTGCAAAGGGTGACGCAGTACTTGCATGTGCCGCACGATTCGCAGTGAGTGCCATCGCCGCTGAGGCAGTTGGAGCAATGGTCGATGTTGGGGCAGATCCAATCCACGCAGTCGCCGCACAGCTCACAGTTGCCGCACCATTCGCTTGCACAGTCCAGACACGCATCGCCGCATTCCTTGCAGATCAGGGTGCACTCGGAGCACATGCCGCAGCTGGTACAGTATCCGTCGGCGCAGTCGGAGCAGATCCCACAGTTCGGGCAGATATCATCCCAGCATTTTCCGCAATGTTCACCGCATTCCGGGCAGACCTTCGTACAATCCGAGCAGCCTTCGTCGCAGATGCAGACGGTCACGCAGTCGCCGCAGTTGTTGCAGTCGCTGCACCAGCCATAGCCTCCCGCACAGTTCTTGCAGCGGTCACAATAACCGCACATTTCCTCGCTGCATTTCTCACACTGCTCGCCGCAGGCCAGACAGACATCGCCGCAGCTGGTGCAGGTCTGTCCGCAGTAGCAGATGAGCTCCGCACAGTTTTCACACATGCCGCAGCTCTGACAGGCCGAGCCCGTGCAGGCGGAGCACACACCGCACTCCGGGCAGAACTCGTCCCAGCAGTTGCCGCAGTCTGCATCCGGTTCGGGTGCGTTTCGTTGGGATGCCTGCTGCAAATGTGCGGTGCGAGCGTTCCCCTTGGTGTAATGAAACTGCGCGGGAGTTCGGATCCTCATTCTCCCGTTCTGCCTTCTTTTCGATGGGGTGCTCTGTCCGCAGATTGTTCTCCGGTGTGCGGACACCGGTCAGAACGTAGCCAGCGTCAAAAGGGCACTGACAAGGCGTGTTCGTTTTGAGAATCGTTATTTCATGGGGTGCTCCTTTCTGTTTGCAAAGTGTTCCCCGCAGATTTTGCGGGGCGAAACCATGTTTTTGACTCTGCGGGGGTCAGCCAGTCTGCACGGTAGAGGGCAGAATGGTCATTCTGCCGTCCACGGCGGCGTCCACCATCTCGTGCTCCCGGAAATACTCCATCAGGATATCCTGACAGGAGGTTGCCACGCTGCGGGGCTTCTGGAGCTTGCAGATGGTATCGTAGGAGATGTTGAAAAAACTCTCGATGTTTTTGAAGTGGTAGTTCTGCAGCCCCACGGTGAACAGGGCATCGTCGCCGATCTCCTTGCCCACCTCCTTGCCGCAGTAGGTAAAGTAATCAAAGTCGCCCTTGGTGCGGTCGTAGCGCAGCCGCAGGGTGGAGGGCAGCTGGTAGAACTCGGTGTGGCCGGTGTAGGCCTCCTCCCGCAGCATGTAGTGGAGCATCTGGCGCAGCTGCTGGCCTGTCACCTTGAACATGAACACGCCGTCATCGTAGGGGAAGCCCTCGATGAGGTCGCCGTAGGTGACAATGGGGCCCAGCTTTTCGGCCCGGATACTGCCGGAGCCGATGAGCATAATATCAATGCCAAGGCTGCGGGTGAAGATGTCCGCAAACAGGTTGCCCAGCTCGGTCTCCCGGGTGCGCTCCGGGTGGGTCAGCTCCCGGCGGAAGTGCGCCACGATGTGGCTGTACTTTTCATCCACCTGACTGGTGAAGCGGTGCAGCA
>OHPV01001336.1_pt1 | contig 10842 bp, 8 predicted proteins | sample 1577781 | NCBI WGS metagenome assembly OHPV01 (sample SAMEA3879518, study PRJEB24766) | human gut metagenome | biome: human-associated habitat; feature: feces | place: USA | collected 1985/1987 | reverse complement strand
GAAGATGGAGTGTACTGGACGTACACGACTGATGAGAAAAGAAATATAGACCGAAAAGACTCGCAAAGATTACCAAGTTATTTTTTAAGGATTACCTAACCATATTACGAACTAATGACAGCGATGAAGAAAATCTTGACAATTGCCGTGCTGGTACTTCTGGCATGTACAGCCAAGGCAAAGGGTCCTGTAATCAATATCAGGACCGACAATGTTTCCATGATTATCCGGGTGGAGCAGGACGGGCGTCTGAATACACTGCATTTCGGCGGTGCCATAGAAGATGCGTCTGCTTTTTCTGATTTCAAGAGCGGAATCCATGGCAATCATGGTGCTCCTTACGATACCTATCCTACACAGGGCTGGAGGGGCTTCAACGAACCTGCATTGGCAATCACCCATAAGAACGGGGATCTGAACACCGAACTCAGATATCTTTCTCATGAGACCAGGACATTGACAGACAACAATATAACAGAGACGACCATACATCTGGCAGACAAGGCTGAAGGCGTAGAAGTCGATCTGGTCTATACTGCGTATAAGAAACAGAATGTGATCACGGCTCATTCTGTAATCAGAAACAATGAAAAAGGTGCCGTGACATTGCGCAACTACTATTCGTCAGCATTGCCGATAAGGGCAGACAAATATCTTCTTACACATCTGTATGGTTCCTGGGCTCATGAGGCACGTGTTGACAATACCTTGCTGACACACGGGATAAAGACCATAGAGAGCAAGAAGGGAACCCGTACCACACATACGGAAAATCCTGCGTTCATGATAAGCCTTGATACTGACACGTTCAGCGAGACCACGGGAGATGTGGTAGCCGGAGCATTGGCCTGGAGCGGAAACTTCAGACTGAACTTTGAACTTACCGAGTTCAACATCCTTAATATCCTTGCCGGAATCAATCCATACGCATCAGCATATACATTGGCCAAGGGCGAGTCTTTCTCTACTCCTGAGATGATCTGGACTTTCAGTGACAGGGGAGCTGGTCAGGCCAGCAGAAATCTCCACAGGTGGGCCCGCGATTATTGGATGCACAGCGGATATGGAATGGTGCCGACTCTTCTGAACAGCTGGGAAGGCGCGTATTTCGATTTCAATGCCAAGACATTGACCGACATGATCGATGATGCGGCCGACATGGGGCTTGAGATGTTTGTCCTGGATGATGGCTGGTTTGCCAACAAATATCCACGCAACAATGACAAGGCCGGTCTGGGCGATTGGCAGGTCAATGTTGCCAAACTGCCTGAAGGCATTGACTTTATCGCATCCCATGCGCACGAGAAAGGCCTCAAGTTCGGCATCTGGATTGAGCCGGAGATGGTCAATCCTAAAAGCGAACTTTATGAGAAACATCCGGACTGGATTGTCAATGACAATGTCCACGCTGCTACTGCGATGCGCAACCAGTACCTTCTGGACATGACAAATCCTAAGGTCCAGGACTTTGTCTATGGCGTTTTCGACGATGTGATGAAACTCTCGGACAAGATTGACTATATAAAGTGGGATGCCAACCGTCATGTGGAGAATATGGGCTCGTCTTGGCTTCCGTCTGATGAACAGACGATGTTCTGGGTAAGGTATGCCCAGGGACTATACAATGTGATGGAGCGTGTGCGTGCAAAGTATCCGGATGTGATGATTCAGGCCTGTGCTTCAGGCGGCGGAAGGGTAGAGTATGGTGAGCTGAAATATTTCGATGAATTCTGGACAAGTGACGATACAGAGGCATTGATAAGAACTGGCATCCAGTACGGTACAAGCCTGTTTTATCCTGCAAACCAGATGGGTTCCCACGTCTCGGCGGTTCCTAATCACCAGACCGGCAACATAACTCCGATAAAGTTCCGTTTCGATATCGCATGTGCCGGGAGACTCGGTATGGAACTTCAGCCAAAGTCAATGACAGACAGCGAGAAGGAGTTTGCCAGAAGGGCGATTGCCAGCTATAAGGAATATCGTGACATCATCATGACCGGAGATTTGTACAGAATAGGTTCTCCTTATGACAAGTCGGGTGCTTATGGGGTACTTTACGTGACTCCTGACAAGAAGCGCGCTGTATTCTTCGCTTATTGCATCAGTTATGATACTCGCAATTCGGCTCCGCAGTTCCGTCTGGACGGGCTTTCTGCCGACAAGAACTATCGTATTGCTGAGGTCAATGTCGATAAGTCTTCGAGCTGGTTTTCGGGAAAGGTCCTGTCTGGGTCAATGCTGATGAACAAAGGCGTGAATCCGCCTCTGAAAAAGGTGTATGACAGCGCTGTATTTGTGTTGGAATCAGAGGAATAGACGTTTCCAGAGCCATAGCATTGGCCTGCGGAATGGTTTGAGAATCATCCATATCCTGACGTTTCGTCGGTATGTGGATGATTTTGTGTTTATGGCGTCTTTGCCGCTGCGGATTATTGTGGTGACGCGGGCCAGAATCAGGTCTCTATGACAACGTTCTTTGGCATTGAGGATACCGTCTCCCTGGATTTCCGCGATGTCATTGTCATTGATTTTGAGGATCCGGTGGAGGAAATATCGGTCCCCGAGGCGGAACAGGACAATATCATTGACATTGACCTTTACCCTTTCGCAGCCGTCAGGCGTGCCGGCTTCGGCTCCTTCGAGAATGACTTGGTCGCCGCGGCTTTCGGCGAGAAACGGGAGCATGCTGGCGCCTCTGACATTGATGGTTACGTCCTGTCCTTCCTTCAGCATCGTGGTGACGGCGTCGAAGTAGGTGTTGTTGTCGATGGCCCGGTTTTCCTTCATTTGGTTGAGGTATTTCTGCAAATGTAGAAAATTGTTACGTATTTTTCACGTACCTACGTATAATTACGTATGCCATCCGTTTGTATTGTTGGTCTCATTATCATAATATTGCAAGCCACGGATAACCACTTAAAACTACATACAATGAAAATGAGATTATTGACCGGATTGGCGATTGCGCTGGGAGTGGTGCTCGCCATCAGTTCCTGCAAGAAGGATAAGGAGACGACCAAGATACCTGTAACCGGTGTCAACTTGAATAAGACTTCGATGTACCTTAAGGTAGGGGATGATTTCCAACTTCTTGCCAGTGTCCTGCCTGAGGATGCGACGGATAAGAGAGTTACTTGGGACAGTGACGACGAGAGTGTTGCGACCGTGGATGACAAGGGTCTGGTAAAGGCTGTGAAGGTCGGAAAGGCTAAGATTTCCGTATATACCCAGGATGGAGATTTTACTAAGGTTTGCGCGGTGACTGTGGGCAATACCAGTATTCCTGACCCGGGCCCGTCTCCTGAACCTGAGCCTGAGCCTGATCCTTCTGTGAACCTTAAACTTTCCAGAACCAGTGCTACAATCGGCGTGGGAGAGAAACTCAGCCTCAAGCCTTACGTCTGGTCCGAATATGAGAAGATTTGGGAAGATCTTACTTTCGAGTCTGAGAATCCGGATGTTGCGACTGTGGATGCGGATTTGAATATCATCGGTCATTCGGCCGGAACTGCAAAACTTACCGGAACATGTCACGGTGAGGGTCTGGAGCTCAAGGCTGTCTTCAATGTTACAGTGGAGAATACGTTCACGACGTTTGTAGAGGATATATTTACCATTTCCGGTCGTGGTGTTGTGACGACAACCAAGATCAGTTCAGGAGTTGTCAGGACCAATGACAAGGTCAGGCTTCTTCAGGTGGAGGACACCTATAAGAATTATAATCTGACCATATCCCAGATTGAGATGTTCCGTAAAATTGTTGAATATGCAGAGGCCGGTGACAATGTGGGATTTATGTACGTAGAGTCTTCAAAACTGAATAAAAGTGCCATTGGCAGGGGTGCTGCAATTTTTTCTCCTGATACGAAGAGGCTTGTTGCTGCCAAGAAAGTTTATGGTACGTTTACCATAACTGACAGGAAAACTCCGGTGGTTGCGGGCTACAAGCCGCAGTTCTTATGCAATAATTATGATGTCAGTGTGACTATTTCAGATTTGCGTGGTGCTGATATGCTGTATCCGAACGAGACCAATTACTGCATAGGCTTCGAAGTTTCAGAAGGCAGAAAGCTTCTGTGCCGTCTTGGTCAGGAAATTTCGGTGCGTGAGAGCGGAAAGACGATAGGAACTTTCGTAGTATCAGACTACGAAGAGGCGACCGTAAAATACGAAGATGTAGAATAAGTACTTTCTTGTGACAGTATAGGAGGGCATCTCCTCCAGACAAAAGGCCTCCCCGGGGTTTCGGAGAGGCTTTTTTGGGTGCTCCGAAACGGTCTATTTTTGAACCGCATTCGTCAAAGAATTGGATGCTTTATCTCTCTTTTGTTTAAGCACCGCCCCTCTATACGACAAAGGCAGGTACCCATTTAAGGAATAGATACCTGCCTTGCTTGGTCAACAATGTTGTTTTAACAAAATAATATCACAAAGATACAAATTATTTTGAATTTCGATGCTTATAATGTGTTATTTTGGAAATGTGCTAATTTAATTTTGCTTGGCTATATGATCGTCTATCAAGATTATCTCATCAGATGTTGTGATGCAATTCTATTTAACTGACCGTAAGCCATATTTGCTGCATAGTATAAGAGTATGTCCTTTGTCATTGAAAATGCAATATCAAAGAGGGGATAGAGTAGAGTGACCGTTCTAGTTCTTCTTAAAAGGAAAAGGCAGGTACCCATTTAAGGGATAGATACCTGCCTTGTTCCTCATAAGAATTAAGACAACAATGAAAGAACGTCAAAATCTCTCATAAAGCAAAGATACAATGTTTTATGGGAGTATAATGCTGAAAAATAATACATTAGATGAGTTTTTCGACTTTGAATTTAGCTAAACTATAGTTGTTCTTCGCAAATAGAGCATCAAGGTCCTTATAATTAATGTCTTCTTTAAGAATTGCTGCTATTTCTACAATCACATTGTAAGTCTGTAGGATTTCCCTTGGCATTAAACTGGGAACGTGGCGTTTATAATCATCCTGTTCATAAGGGTAGGATGGTGTATGAGATAATTCGAAATCAAGCAGCTCTAAGGCCCAGGTATAGTTCCCAGAATGTATGGCATTGTGCAGTATTCCGTGGTTATGTAATATTCTGAGATTGTTTACAAGGATTTCTGCTGCAACCATGTGCTTCTTGTCGTGATGTTTTATGTTTGCAGCTTCCCACTTATTAACCTCAGACTTTATCATTTCTTCTGTCATGAATCGTGCATCGGCGATCCTATAAGGACAGGCAACATCATATTGCAGTAGAATCGGTTTGAGCGTATTTCCATTTGGAAGAGTGACTCTTGTATTAAGTTCAAGGACATACTCCATCCTATTGGTTCGAATTCCTAGAGATGCAATCTCATTTCCTATATGAAAATCTCTAAGAGCATCCTTCTTCAGAAGAAGGCCTAATGTGTCATCACCGAACTCGCCTGTATTCAGGAATGTCCACTCTGTATAACTTAATCCGTTCCCTTTGCTTACGATAAATCTGTCATCTGTTTTCGCAACGATAAAACTACGGCAATGTGTTGCAGGACAAATATTGTAGAGAGGTGCGTTTCCTGTATTGCTTTTCAGTAGTGGAAAGGGCTTGACATCAGTCGGATTTTTATATAAGATACTATATCCGACCTCTTGGGCTGCATATCTGCATGAGAAAGGTGTTTTATTCATAATAATGTCCAATCCATCCTCCAACAATGCTTGTGAAACAGAAAACAACAATAACGATTCCAATATTAACCCCTTTTGCGGCGACAATGATTGCTGCTGTTAAGCCGGTCGCAATTCCTGAAAGGATAATTTTCATTAACTGTTTATTTTCATTATTCTCTGTTATTGTCGATTGATGCGCCCTTGTTGATGATGACGTTTTCACTGAATTCTTGGATTTTGCTGATTTGGGCTTCGTTGTTTTATTGACGGCGCGAGATCTTGTGGTTTTTGTTTTGGCCTTGTTCGTTGATGGCTCCGGATTGTGTTCGGGTTTTTCAACAACAGCATCAACGTTGTCTTCCGGTAGCATAATACCGTATTCTGAGCAGTCCATTTCCAATGTATATAAGCTCGTGCAGCATATTCTAATCCTGTCGGCGATGGCATTAACTAATCCGCTCACCTCGTTGTCTCCCATTCTAAGAAGTACTTCAACGGAGGACGTTTCTGCATAATATGAAATCAAATAGTCGCCGAAAACAAAATCTTGGTTCTCGGTCAAAAGCTTTATCGAGACTGAAGTATCGGATTCCGCGTCTGTCTCAATATTAATTGGTGACAGCTGGCTCTTCAAATAAGAAGAGATTACTAAACAACTGCACTGGAACTGTTGAATTGATAGAGGGCAGACTTTTACTGATTTCCGATGTCTGATTGTTTTCGCCATCATAGTTGGTGTTTTTTAATATGAAATTATTATTTGTCAGGGTAAGGTTTTTTTTTGTCATACTTGTTCTGCTCCGTTTGACGGGTCCTAGCATGTTCTGCAATTTCAGTTAACTTGTTTGAACTGAGACTTATGCTGATATCGCCCATAATATCATATAGTTCCGACGGAGTTGCACACTGACGTATTTGCTTAATCATGCCAGAGGAATGATTCCGTTTGAATTCATATTGATCATTGTTGCCGTTTATCCGGATAAGACATTCCTTCATTTCTTGAAATAATTCCGTTTTGCGCTCGTTTGTTGTATTTGAGTTGTGATACTCGTTTTTCAGTTCATTGAATTTATCTATTAAATCTTTCATATGCTTTTACCGACGATTGTATTTGAATGGAAAAATGGCGGATTACATATAAAATTATGCAATCCGCCAGCACTTTGCGTCCGATTACATGCTACGCCACATGATTCCACACACCGTTTCAGCACCCTTTGGGCAATTGCTCATGTTAATCACCTTAGATGCAGCTGCGATATTCAAAACTACTTTCATAATTGAAAATGTTTAATGGTTATAGCGATACTTCCGTGGAGACCGCGCTTATCCATTTATCTTCAGCTTTATGTCGCTGAAGTTATGTGACATTTCTTTGTGTATTCTGACAGGTGTATAATCAGGAAGTTCAGACAGTCGTTCTCTCAGAGTCTTGCCGTTTAAAGGATCATATCCTTCATTCATCATCTTGTGAGCTAGCTTAAACCTGATTTTCGCCATATAGCAATTGTTCTCGGATGCTTTCAATGGAGTCCCGTGCTCAACGAAATTGTTGCCGGGGCAGAGATTGCAGTAGGCGCAGTAGTCGTGTCTTCCGCATTCTTCATATTCGTTTAATGTCAGGTTGCGCCAATATGAGAGTTCTTTGCAATTATGATTAATATCAGCAACATCCTGAGCCTTTAAATATCCAAAAACAGTGTGGAATGCACAGCATGGAATCAAGTTGCCTTCAGGTGTTATACAGAATGAGTTATAACCTGCTCCGCAGGGATTCCGGTTCATTAGTTTTGTCTGACCGCCATAATTCGGAGCCTCTTTTCCTACATATAGAGGAATATTGTCATCCCGGAGCACAATCTCAAGTTCGTCATCTGTAAGCCGTAGAAATCTACTGACACACTTATCTCCTTCTATGGAGTCCGTTAGGCTGACTTCAAATTGCGGCACGGCACCCAGTTCTTGGGCAATATCTGCAACCATATAGTATGTTTTCACATTAGGACGCATAACGCAACATTTCAGGTTCATAGGTACAGCAAGCGCAGATAATTCACGTGCAACATTCATTGACTTGTCCCATGAGCCTTTTATTCGAGTTATGTAATCGTGGACTTCAGGAATGCCGCTGTATATTGAGATGCCTACTAGACGAGGATAATAGTTTGCCAGTTTTTTTGTTTTGTTGATAAGTCCCTGTCCATTTGTATAGACGTCAAAGGCAATCCCCTTATTGTACAGATATTCTATTATGTCCCACACGATAGGTTTAGAGAATGGGTCGCCTCCGGTCAAGCATACTTTGATAAGGCCCTGTTCATAGAGTTCATCAATGATTCTCTTATAATCATCCAATGTGAGTTCTGAACGATTTCCGCGTGTGCTTTTCTCATTATCGTTTCTAGTCGCACCAATATTGTAGCAGTGTATGCACTTCTCGCTGCAATTATAGGTCAATTCAAACATAACGCTTGTAATTCCGCCGACTTTATCGGTATAGAGCATCTCCGCATTTGAAGTTTCATATGGGAGCTTCTCTTGGGTGGATCGTGGTGTGGATAGTTGTTGGAGTCTGTTATATTCGCTGACGCGAGTTCGATATTCATCGACAATATTTTCAGTAACAGGAGTTGAGGATACTAGACCTAATTGATCCAATTGGGTGAAAAATGGGGATAGACTCTCCATTGAGATATTTAAGGAGGCGGATACGTCCTGCATTCTTATTTCTCCATTGCGTGGTACTCTCAGTAATTCTCCTATTACCATGGCGGAGAAGTCTTCGAAGTAGTAACTTATGCCGGTAATCAGATTGTAGTATATTGTCGCTTGCTTCTCTGCATTGCATCTTCCACAGGTCCATGTTGGCCTATAATAAATGTCGTTTCACATTCTGAGAATGTCATCTTTCCCGGCAGCAAAGAAAGGTTGGTTATAAAACAAGAAAGCGTGGAACTGCAATATATGATATTAAGAAAGTCGAATAAAGGCCTAAATGAAAAAAAGAGCTAAACAAGTGCAAATATAACCGTTGATATACTGTATTTTATGCGGTATCAGATCCGGGAATGACTTTTTAATTTGTCTTAATCCGTTGCAGGTTTCTTCGGGATATATGGGAACATATACGGGAATTTGTTTACCTTTGCGATGTAAATCAAAAAGCGATGCCGATGAAAGTTTCCGTCTATCTGAAAAAATGCTCCCCCGAGGCCTCAAACATCTGTTTCCGGGTCAGGGAGAGGAGCGTGGACATAAAGGTGGTCTCTCCCCTTGAGGTGCAGGACAGGTATTGGGATTCCGACACCCTCAGTTACAGGCGCACGACGGCTGTTCCTGCCGCCGAGCAGAAACGCCTGCCCGGACAGATTGCCGCCATCATCGAGCGGGCGGAGAAGACCTTCTCGGACAAGGCGGACGGCAGGTGGATGAGGCAGGTCATCGAGGATGTGCTGTACCCGGCCCGCGCCTTCGAACGGAACCACCCGAACCTGCTCGCCCGCGTCCACGAGTATCTGGAAAAGTTTGACGGTGCGGAGAGGACCAAGGAGCATATCGTTCGCTTCGAGCGCAAGATGACCCGCTACCACGACTACCGCCGGGAGATACTGGGCGAGGCGGACTTCACCCTCTTCGTGGAGACCGTCACGCTGGAGCAAATGAACGATTTTAGGGATTATGTCGTGAACGAGTACAGGCTGCGGCAGGAACATCCCGACTTCTATATTCCCCGCATGCTCATCAACCACAGGCCGAGGCCGCTTTCCGGCACGACCGTCATCAACATCATGAACCAGTTCTGCACCTTCCTGCACTGGTGCAAGAAGATGAAATATTCCGACAACGAGGTCTATGCCCTCTACGGCTGCAAGGAGCCCATCTACGGCGACCCGTTCTTCCTCACTTCGGAAGAGAGGAACATTCTCTACGATGCGGACTTGAGCGACAACCCGAAGCTGGCCGTCATACGGGACATCTTCGTGTTCCACTGCTATGTCGGCTGCCGCGTGGGTGACCTTTATAGGCTCACGAGAGCCAACATCAAGGACGGATTCCTGGAATACATGCCGCAGAAGACGAAGAAATGCCAGGCGAAGACCGTCAGGGTACCCCTGCACGAGAAGGCGTTGAAGATACTGGAACGCTACGATGCCAATGCCGACAGACTGTTCCCGTTCAAGCAGATACACACCTACAACCTCGGCATACGGGAGCTGCTGAAGCGCTGCGGCATAGACAGGACGGTGACCATCCTCGACACGCACGGCTACAATACCGTGCAGAAGCCCCTGTACGAGGTGGCCACCAGCCACACGGCACGCAAGACCTTCGTGGGCAACCTTTACAGGCAGGTGCCCGACCCCAACCTCATCGCTTCCATGTCGGGACATGTGGAGGGCAGCAGGGCGTTCAGCCGCTACCGCACGATAGACGATGACATGAAGCGAAGGCTTGTAGAAATGATAGACTAGACAGAAAGGAGGACTTATATATGAAAGTGACCGCATTCATCCGGAAGACCGCCGCCAAGAACAACATCACCGACCAGGCACGGGTCTATTTCCGTGTCCGGGACATCGGCGGAGTGGACATCAAGGCCGCGAGCGAACTGTCCATCAATCCCAACCACTGGAGCCCGGAACGGCAGGGCTACAAGCCCCGCGTGGCCCTGGTGTCGGAGGAAAAGAAGATGAACTTCGACAAGGACGTGCAGCAGATCACCCATCTCATCACGAAAGAGTACCACCGGGGAGTGGACGGCAACTGGCTCAAGGGGCTGATAGAGGAATACCACCATCCCGGCATCAACGCGAGGGGCGGCAACAAGGCCGACGAGTACCTGCTCTCGTTCCAGATACGGAAATACGTCGAGGAAACACCGCTTGCGGATGAAAGCCGGAAACACCATCTCGACAATCTCAACAAGGTGCTGCGCTACGAGCGTTTCCGCCACGAAGTTCTGCACCAGAGAGGCTTCCACCTGTGCATCGATACCGTCACGGCGGACGACATCAGGGACCTCAAACTGTGGATGCAGGAGGAACACAAGTATGTGGACATGTACCCCGTATTCTACCGGAACGAGGTACGTCGCAACGTCGAACAGAAGCGTTCCGAGAACAGCATGTCGGGCTCCCTCTACCGAATCCGCACCGTCATCAAGTGGTGCGTCA
>OHPV01001320.1_pt1 | contig 10973 bp, 10 predicted proteins | sample 1577781 | NCBI WGS metagenome assembly OHPV01 (sample SAMEA3879518, study PRJEB24766) | human gut metagenome | biome: human-associated habitat; feature: feces | place: USA | collected 1985/1987 | reverse complement strand
GGTGAAGAGAACGTGGAGGTTGTTTCGCCGATTGTTTACACCGCCGACGAAGTGAAAGCCGGAGACTACATTTATTTGGACGGAACTACCTCGGACGGTGGACTGCGTAAACGCTATGCCGATGGAAGGACACCGGTCATAGCAGATCCGAAACCGGAACCGGTAGATGGTAAGAAGGTAGTAGGCATTGTGTTCTGGGTCCCGAAAGACACAGACCCCACGGGACGGACGACCCCGGCTAGCCTTACTGATGACAAGATTATGGCGAAAGATTTTCCCGCCTGTACCCACGGTTTGGCTGTGTCGCTCGAGGATGTTAAAAGCGGCCTATCGGTTTGGCAAGATCCTTACGAGTCCGTGCAAGATTTCCAAAACGGAGTGAATTTCAGCCCTGTCGACAAGGCGGACTATGTGTCCATTGGTGTCGGTAATGGCGCAACAGATAATTCCAACCGGATTCTCGGCTATCAGAACACGAAGGTGTTGCGAGCATATAACGATTATTGTAAGGCTGCATCCGGCAAAGAAGCCTATGTTGTCAGGCCCGTTGACGCCCTCGCAAGCTTCACTAGTAGCAATTATCGTGCCCCGGCAAACAGTACCGGCTGGTTCATTCCTTCGCCAAAGGAACTGCACATGCTCTGTTACAAGGATGTGGATGACGTCTGGGAACAATGGGGTTCCACTCTCTCTTACTATGAAACCAAGAGGATAGTTGACGCTTCCCTTTCCGCTGCCGGCGGTATTGTCTTGAGTGATTTCTACTGGTCCTCTTCGGAACGCGTGGATTACGACGACCGCGTTTTCGATATGAAGTTCGCCGGAGGTGCCAGCATGTGGTTTGGCGGTAAGGAAGGCGGTAACTGGGTGCGTGCCGTGTGTGCTTTTTAACTATTTATTTAATCTGTTTATCTATTGCGGCGTAGCCGCCTGACAGTAAAGGACAAGATACCCGCTTCGCGGGTCGAAGAAATGAACTAAGTAATGATGAAACGAATATTCAAATATACCATAGGAGTTGTCATTCTCCTTGCGTTTGCAGCCTGTACAAAGGAGGAGACTCCCATTTTTCAAGAGGAGGCGCGGGTACTTTCCATCACCGTCACCGACGGTGGCTATGCTTCCGCGAAAAATGCCGACCCGAATGACGCTCCCGCCACCCGTGCCGTGGAGAACGGCTATACCACAGCGTTCACCGAAGACGATGCCTGTGGCCTATACGTGGCGCGCGGCACTCAAACCCTCTATTCCAACGTGAAACTGACCGCAGAGAGGGATGCCGCCACGGGCGACCTCGTGTGGAAGTCCAAGGACAACACGACACTTGTGGGGGGATTGTCGGATGAGCACTACTACCTCTACTATCCCTACTAAACGGATATGAGCGGAAAGACTGCCACTCCCACAGGCTCAGCCTTGACCGACACGGAATTCTTCGCCCCGTTGGTTTCCGCTTGGCAGCCTCAGGACGACCAAAGTACTCATGCGGCATATACCGCCTCCGACTTGATGACTGCCGAAGGCTCCGCAACGACAGGGGAAGACAACACCCTCCACCTCTCTTTCACCATGAACCATCGTATGGCATTGGCCGTCATCGAGATGCCGAATACCGTTAAATACAAGTTTACCGACGAGAGGATTCCTGATTACGCCGTGTCACCCGCCACTACATTCTCTGGCATTGCCCAGCCGCTGCGCGTGAACGATGGTACATACCGCTACTTGGTGAATCACGCGACTCCCGCACCGACTATCGAAGGACGTTATGACGAGGGAAGCAAGGAGTTCACCATAACCCCGTCCGGCCTTTCTACCGGCAGTTACAAGAGATACAAGGTGGACGGCGCGGTGACAACTGTAAAGGACTACACGATGCAACGGGGAGATTACCTGCTCGCCGACGGCAACCTGCTGCCTAAGGGTACTACCCTGACCGAGGAGCAGAAGGCAAGCGTGGCGGCCATCGTCTTCTGGACACCGGCAGAGACCAATCCTGAAGGACGGATCACGCCGGCGTCTCTGGATTTCGACAAGATTATGGTGAAAGAACATCCCAATTGCACCCATGGCCTTGCCGTGTCGATTAAAGATGCTCCGGGCAACGTCTTGTGGCAAAACGTTAACGACTGGGTGGCGGATTTTCAAAGAGGAACAGATTTCAATCCTGTCGATAAGGATGAGTACGTAAACATTGCCACTGGTTTCGATGCGACCGGCAACATAAACAGGATACTCGGTTACCAGAACACGAAAGTGCTGTGGGCGTATAACGGATATTGCAAGACAAACGGCAAAACCGATGCCTTGGTCAATCCTGCTGAGGTCCTGAAAACATTTATCGCAAATAATCCAGCCCCGGCAAACAGCACCGGATGGTTCTTGCCGTCGGTAAAGGAACTGCACATGCTATGTTATAAGGATGTCGATAATATTGCGTACACACGGGACAACACAGAGACAAGGGATATAGTCGAAGTCTCCATCTCCGCCGTTGGCGGTGACGCATTGTCACCGCGCAATAACCATAAACGTTTCTGGTCTTCTTCGGAGAGCCCCAGTAATAAGAATGGCGCTTTTAGCGTGTATTTCTACAATGCCTTCGCACAGCTCAGCGAAAAGGACGGCGCACTCAATGTGCGTGCCGTGTGCGCTTTCTAACCACATAAAACAAAGAAAAATAACGATGTGAAAGGAACAAGATATTCCGGACGATGGATGCGCATCAGCGGCTGGTAGCCGATGTTGATGCTCGCGGGCGGGCTACTCGTCTCTTGCGGCAAGATGGAAACGGGAGAATCTACCACACATTTACCCGATGGCAAGTACCCATTGCGACTGACAGCGGAGGTGGCGCAACCGCACCCCCGTGCCGGCGGCAAGGAGATAGGAGTGATGCTGGATGGCATGCTCAGCCTCCAAAGGTACGTAATGGACGCCTCGGGCAATACTGTCCCAAAGGATACTGAAAACACCATTTACCGGAAGAGCACTACCGAGACATGTGTCACGGCACGGACTCCGAATGCCGATATCGACCAAAGTGGCGGGTATGCCGGCTTCGGCCTTCTATACGTCACCGTAGTGGGAGGTTATGACCAAGCCGTCAGCCTCCGTTTCAACCACCGCATGGCAAAAGTAGAGTTCACGCTCATGGCGGGCGAAGGTATCACGGAGGAAAAACGAATGAAATAGACGTGGTGCAGACGGTGCCGGGCAACACCTGGATTGATGGCGGCGAGGAGAATGTGGCGGTAGCCAAAACAATACACTACACTGCCGATGAAGTGAAGGCTGGGGACTACATCTATTCGGGCAGGAGCACTTCGGACGGCGGACTGCGCAAACGCTATCCCAATGGGAAAGCTCAGGTCATCGCAGACCCGAAGCCGCAATCCGTAGCGGGCAAGACGGTCGCCGGTGTCGTCTTCTGTATACCGAAAGACACTGACCCCACAGGCAGACTAACCCCAGCCCGACTTACTGATGATAAGATTATGATGAAAGATTTTCCGAATGCCGAAATTTGGAATTATATAGTCAACCCATCCCTCGTCGCTGCCGGCGGTCCGACGCCAATTTATACCACCTCTTACTGGTCGTCTACGGAGGCATATTATAGCCCTTACAATGCATATGCCATACACTTTCCAGATGCCACTCTGGAAAGTAATGATAAGTACTTATAAAGTTAGGTTTCTGGCCGTGTGCGCTTTTTAATCACATTAAAGAAAGAAACTGTAGCAAAGCATTCTACATTCGATTCCGGCGGCGGTGCTCCTATCGCTTGCCGCCTGTACGCAAGAAGAGCTCCCGGGCAACCAAGACAAGGCGCAGCAACTTACTTTCTCCGTTACCGATGGTGGATATACGTAAGCGGTTGGGCAAATACATCTTGTAGATTTGATTTTTCCCAAGAGAGATCACTCTGTTTGAGTTATGTATATGTGCAGTGGTAAGACTTATTGGTTCGTCAGAGTTTCAGGTTGCGTGTACAGTTTGTCTGGCGAGTGTCGTGGCTTTGTCGGTATCCACCCCATCTGTCAGGAAGGAGCTCGGTGAGATTTTTCTCTGACTTGGGAGTAAGATAATAGGGAAGTTTGCTGATTACATCATTCAGCCACTCACGTGGATTGACTCCACATTCCTTACAGGAACCGAGTAACGAGCAGATGACAGCCGTGTTTTCAGCCGCTTGCCGATTTCCACAGAACAGCATATTCTTTCTGGTCAAAACCATAGGTCTAAGTGCGTTCTCCGCCCTGTTGTTATCTATAAAAATTCTTCCATCGTACAGATAATGCCTCATTCTTGGTATGAGAGGATAAGCGTAGGCTATGTCAGACTGCGCTTAAGCACTTTGGGGTATGTGTTCTGAAGCCAGAGCTCGAAGGCGTCAAGTAGCGGACCGGCCAGACGCTGCCGTAGCGCTGCACGTTCCTCATGGGAGAGTTGCCGCTCATCAGCCATATACTCCACGTTATACAGATCTTGTATAAATTTAAGTCCTTGCATGGCATATTCCCGGTTCTCTTCCCTGCATGACTCTATGTGGCGTCTGATATGTGCGAGACATCCGCACAGGCGCACGTCTTTCCGGTTCTCAAAAGCGTCATAAGCGGAGTAACCGTCACACTGGAGGTATCCTTTGAACGTTTTCAAGAGATCGACCGCTACCTTTTGAGAACGCGATCCGTTGTCATAATGGAAGAAGAGCAGGCGCGGCACCGCCGCTCGTACTATCCAGATATACTCCTTTGCTGCCTTGTGCCTGTCATGGTCTATGACCGGGAGAGTGGTTTCATCCACCTGTATGTAGTCAGAGGAGAGGACTTTCTTTTTGAGTTCAAGGTAAAGAGGTCTTAAAAGTTCACAGACCGGCTTGAACCAGCCATCCAACGTGTTTCTCGACAGTTTCACTCCCAGATGTTCCAGTTGCTTGACCTGCCGGTAAAACGGAACGTGATACTCGTATTTCTGTAAAAGTATCTCCGCGAGCATGGAAGCCCCGGGCATACCTTTATATATAGGCATCAACGGCAATGGAGCGGTGACTACCATCCGCTTCCCGTTTTCAATGGCCTCCGTTTCGTCTTTGATTGCATACGTGGGGCGTACCGTGTCTTTTACATAGAGGTATCCGGGTTTCATCTCAAGGGTTCTGGTGTGTTCCTCGCCTATCTTGACGTATTTGTCAAGGTCGAGGTTTTCCGGCTCGATGATAACCGTCACGACCGGAAGGTCGTCCATGATAATCCGATTGCGGCGTGGAGTTTTACCGGCGACTTGAGGTTTGGGGGTGATAATCTGTGCCGCCTTGTTTCTGGCCGCTTCGATTTCCGCCTCTATCTGTCCCAAGTCGCCGTAATCAAAAGGGAGCATGGGGTCCCCGCTGTTTATAGGATTGCATTTCTCACTCATCTTCCCGAACACTTTCCTTTTCAACCATGCAAGGGAAGCGTTCAGTTCAACTATCGTGGCACGGAGCTCCTCTATGGTCTTGGCCTGGGACTCGATGATCTCACTTTGCTTCCGGTTCGTCTCCATCAGCAAGGCAAGCTGTTCCAGCATGGGGTCCGTCACCCGCTTCGGTATATCTTCTTTCGTTGTCATTCAATATCCTGTTTGATTGTATAAAGGTAGTGAAAAACAACCGGAAAAGCAAGCCGGCAAACTATTTGTTTACAGATATTTGCCAGTGTCTTTTCAGATCGGAGAGCCGTCTTTGCCTTCCCTTTCGTTTGTCCTCGTTGATGCCTTCCACCATGATGACAAGATCACTCCAGGTCATGGGGTACGAGTGGGTTTCAGGATCATAAGCGGGGATTTTAAAAGTTCCTTCCTCAAGCAGTTTCTCGTACATCACCAGACCTCCCGTTTCTGCGTGCAGAAGCTTTATACGGTTTTTCAGCCTGTTGATAAAGATGTACACATCTCCATTCCGGACATCCCCGTTCATTTTTTCCCGGATCAGACCGCTCAAGCTGAACATGCCCTTACGCATATCGGTACTGCCGGGGCATAAAAAGTAACGCATGGAGTCGTTCAGGCAAAACATGTTCCACACAGTTTAGTGAGCAGGCTCAAAGCGGCTTTACAACCACCCGTGCCCTTAAATTTCATTTTAATCCCGTTGGGAAGCTCCAGGGATATCTCCGAGTTGTCAGTACATTTACCGGAAGTTTTCTCTGTCTTTTGCGGGCACAAGGCAGGTTTGGACTGGAACGTTGGTGCAGACACATTGTTGTTGTCTATGCTTATCGGAACAAAACCATCCATGCCAGCTGTGGGGACACTTCCAGATTTAAGCTCCTCGTCCGATATATTGAAACGTGAGCGCCAGTCGTAAAACTGGGAACGGTTATATCCTTCATTCGCACAAAAATCCTTTACCGTTAAGTTGCTTTGGCGTTGTCGAAGAAGAATATGGAAAAACTCCTCCCTTGTCATATATTTTGCCATAAATCCTTTTTGCACACAAAGATAAACGGGAAAGGATATTATGACAAGATGTATTTGCTCAACCGCTTACGGATATACGTCGGCTGTTCGCAAAACCACCCGTACTGTGGAGAATGGCTGCCAAACCAAGTTTTCCGAAGGCGGGGCCTGCGGCCTATACGTGGTGCGGGGCACTCAAACAGTCTATTCCAACGTGAAACTGACAGCCGAGAGAGATGCCGACACGGGCGGTCTCGTATGGAAAACTGAAAGTCCGACACCGCTCGCAGGCGGGCTGTTGGACGAACACTATTATTTCTACTATCCCTATCAGGCACGAGCCTCAATACTGGGGCAGGGCGGCTGTTCGCCTTCATCATTACGGTGAACGAGTTAACCGTGCCCGGCTTGTCGGTGCGGAGCGAAACATACACCATCTCCGACAATAAGACCTGCCATATCCTGGAGTCTGTCTGCCCGTGATGTTATCCTCTCATCGAATTCCTGTACTCACTCGGGCTCATTCCATAGTACTTCCTGAACACCTCCCTGAAATATCTGACATCGGAGAACCCCGAGTCATCCGAGATTTCCGTTATCGAACAGTCTTTTTCCCTGAGCAGTTGTGCCGCATATTGCAGCCGCATGGAGCGGATATAGTCAGCCGGGGCATGGCCGGTGAGCGCCTTCAACTTGTTGAAAAATCCGGTGCGGCTCATGTTCTGCATGCCACAGAGCATGTCCACACAGAAACCGGGGTTGTCGATATTCTTCATGACGCATTCCCTTACGGAGGCCATGAATTTCCAGTCCCGGGTATTGTGGCAGTCCGGCGGAACCTGTCCGACTCCGTCCTCAAGACCGGCGTATGCCCGTCTGAGCAGTGCCCGGTTTGCCAGTATGTTCCTGATATTCGCCCTGAGCACGTTTATGCTAAACGGTTTGGTGATATAGGCGTCAGCTCCGTTTTCCAGCCCCTCCAGCATGTCCTTCTCATCTCCCAAGGCGGTCAGCAGCATGACCGGGATATGGGATGTCTCAATATCGGATTTGACGGACGCGCAAAGTTCGTCCCCTCCCATTTCAGGCATCATAACGTCCGAAAGTATCAGGTCCGGATTGTATTCTCTCGCCACAAGCAGCGCGTCCCGTCCGTTGGAACAGGTTTGGACCAGGTATTCCTCTTTCAGCAGCCCCTCAAGGTAGGTCCGCAAATCGTCATTGTCCTCCACAATAAGAATACGCTGCCGGTCCCCGCCGGTCATTGTTGGAAGGATCTCACGCATGGGGCCGCAATCCGGTCCCATGCGGGTTTCCCCGGTATCCTGTTTCCTGGGCGAAGCAACGGGGCATGCCTTGTCAAGGCGTCTGCTCCTCAGGGGGAAAATAACACATACCATGGTCCCCTTCCCCTCGGTACTGGTAACGCGGACCCTGCCTCCGTGCAGCCTTACCAGCCTATGTACCATCATCAGTCCGACACCGTTTCCCGCCACTTGCAGATTGACGGCATTACTGCCCCTGAAATGGTTCCTGAACAGTTTCTTCCGTTCCTCAGGTGGAATGCCAATCCCCGTGTCTTCCACTTCCACACCCCATACATGCCGGTCCGCGAAGGCACGGACCTGGATACTCCCGCCCCGTGGAGTGTACTTCAGTGCGTTGGACAGTATATTCTTCAATATAGAGTCCATTTTGTCCTTGTCAAACCGGACATTCAGGTAAGGGAAGCCGCTCTCACGGGTGATATCGATGTCCCTGATGGAGGCATATGTGCGGAATGCCTCACAGGTCGTCTCCAGATAACTGTTGAGCTCATATTCCGAGACATGAAGTCTCAAGGTGTAGTTGTCCGTACTCTCGAAATCTATCAGGCTGGTGACCAATCCCAGAAGTCCGTCCACGCTTTTCAGGGCCATCCGTACATTGTCCATCCCCTCCGCCTTCACCATGTCTTTCTCCACCACCTCTTCCAGCGGAGCCTTGATCAGCGTAAGCGGAGTACGGACATCATGGGCAGTATGTATGAAGAAGCACGTCTTTTCGTCTGATATCCTTTTCTGCCTGCGCAACATGGCAACGCGAAAAGACACCACCCCAGCCAACACACACAATGACGCATATCCGGCAATGGCCCATGTACCCGCCCACAGCGGCCGGGCGACACTCAGACCGAGGCTTCTTTCCTCATACACCTTGTATTTCTCCTCATTGGAGACGGCACGGATACGCAGGGTGTAGTTGCCTGGGGGCAGGCTCGTGAACTGTATCCGCCCGCTCTGGACCGGATGGCTCCAGCCCTCGTAGAGCCCCTCCAATTTCCATGAATATAGGATGTTCGAGGGATAGTCGTAGTTGATGGAGACAGCTTCCAGGGAGAAGGTATTCTGGTCATATGCAAGTTCCAGCCTGACGGTATTGTCAATATCCTCCCTCAAGGGGGATCCCTTGTCCCCGGGATAGACGGGGCGGTAGGAGATCATGAAATCCCGCAGGAGCATCCGAGAAAAATGCGGGGCGGGTATCCTCATGTCGGAGGGGAACATGACGGCTCCGGTGTTACTCCCGAACACGAAGCTTTCCCCGTGCCGGAAAGTGGATACCCCGGCATTGAGGCATACGCTTGCCAGCCCTTGTTCTGCCGTCCAGTTTCTGAAAGTGCCGCTCTCACGCCGGAACAGGGCCACGCTGTTTTCGGTCCCCAGTAGCAGGGTGCCGTCCGCACGGGGGACAATGGTATGGATGTTATTGGATATCAGGGCGCAGTTCTCGGTCTGGTATTGGCGGACGAACCTGTCCTCCACGCTGTCATAGACGAGAAGTCCCGCCCCGCCGGTGCCGATATACAGGAGCCCGTCCGGTGCCTGGTACAGTGCATAGACATGAACCGCCTCGACTGGAAAGGCGATATGTCTGCAGGTCCCCCCGTGCCCGTCAAGCAGGTACAACCCCATGCCGGTACCGATCCACATCCATTCCGGAGCCTTCTCCAGTATGGCGGTGATGGGGCCCGGGACCGGGTACAGGCGTACTGTGCCGTCATGGGGATCGAAACGTTTGAGATTGTGGCAGCCCCCTGTCCATATACATCCTCCGGAATCTTTTCCGATGTCATTGATATACTGGTCTGGACGCCCCTCTGCTGCAAAGGAGGGGGGAAAGTATTCCACCCTCCCGGTTTTCTTTTCGATCCTGTACAGGCCCGAAGCGTACCCGCCGGCGCAGATGACACCCGGCGAGACCTCGCAGAGCGTCAGGAAGATATGGTTCCCGTCATCCTGTATCCCATCGGACCGGCTGAGAAAGGAGCGCCACCGTCCTACCGCAGGCTGCAGCAGGCTGATCCCGTTGCTGGTGGCGAACCACAAGTCGCCTTCGCTGTCTTCGATGACATCGTGCACCTGATCGTTAACCAGCGACCGGCTGTTGCCCGGTGAGTGCCGGAACCATTCATAGCTCTGGTAGCGGTTATTCCGGATTGTGACTCCGGCGGGGTAGTTGGCAAGCCAGATACGGTCCCCGCCATCCACATAAATGTCATTGATATTGTCTCCGTTCATGCCGTTGTGGCTGGCGTAGTCGGCGGTTATATAGGGTTTGGGCACTAGCGAGTCCATATCCATCCTGTATACCCCCCCTTCCGCCCGTGGCTATCAGCAGCTCCCGGTCATTGAGAGGGGTGATCCGGTTGACGGCCACATTCCGCAGCGTACTGCCTGCGGACACTCCGTATACAAGTATGCCCTTCCTGAAGGTTCCCACGAACAGTTTCTTCGAACCGGGGTGGTAGTAGAGTTCGCTGACCGGCGTCCGGATGCTGTCCGTGTCCGCAAGCGCCTCAAGGACACCGTCCCTTTCCCGTACCGGAAAAAGTCCGTTCACGGTACCGATGAAAAGGTTTGTACCGTCCGTCTCGCTGATAGCGGTTATATCACCTCTTAAACGGGAGACCAGCCGCTGCGCAATGCCTGTGCGGGTGTCATAGCGGATGATATGGTCACCCTGACAGAGCCATATGCGGTCCCCACGGTCCATATAGGCGTAACAGAGCATGCCCGTGGCGAAGTCATCCTGAAGACCGGGTATCCTGTATACCATCCGGAAACGGTCATGGAGGGTGTCGTAATGGAAAATACGGCCTTTCCTTCCCACAACCCACAGCGTGTTCTCCGTGTCGGTGTAGAGCCAGTTCAGATTGACTTGCGGGGCCACCTTCAGATTGCCGTCAAGAACAGTGTAATGCCTGATCCGCTTGCCGTCATAACGGTCCATCCCCTCCTGGGTGAGGAACCACATGTATCCCCTCCCGTCTTTTTGGATACGGTAAATCCTCCGGTTACTCAATCCGTCCTCTATTCCCAAGTATTTATATATCTGGGCTCCGCACATGGAGGAAATTCCCAGCATGAGGAATGCGGACAGTATTCTTCCCATATTCCGAACACGTGTCATTCTGATGTAAATTAGACAACAACTGTTGCAAATATATAAAAATATAAATTAATATACAAATTTAAACATAACCTCGGATG
>OHPV01001312.1_pt1 | contig 11008 bp, 10 predicted proteins | sample 1577781 | NCBI WGS metagenome assembly OHPV01 (sample SAMEA3879518, study PRJEB24766) | human gut metagenome | biome: human-associated habitat; feature: feces | place: USA | collected 1985/1987 | reverse complement strand
TCATGTGGGCTTAGACCTTTTGACCCTGGCATCTTTTATATTTTATAATGAACGCTCTGCAGGAATCGCACTGCGACGGAACGGCGTGATGCCGCAACAGTGGTAGGAAACGGATGCCTGCCACAGAAAGGATCAATATGGCAAAGGTTTATATTAACGAAAAGAACAAAAAGGGACATATCAATCCGGAACTTTACGGCAATTTCTCTGAGCATCTGGGAAGATGTATTTATGAGGGATTGTATGTAGGAGAGGATTCCGAGATCCCCAATACCAAAGGCATGCGTAATGATGTGGTGGCAGCCCTGAAGGAGATGAAGCTTCCGGTACTGCGCTGGCCCGGTGGGTGCTTCGCAGACGAATACCATTGGAAGGACGGCATCGGCCCGAAGGAGAACCGCAAGAAAATGATAAACACTCATTGGGGTGGTGTGACCGAGGACAACAGCTTCGGTACCCATGAGTTCTTCGAACTGTGTGAACAGATCGGTTGTAAGACCTACATCAATGGCAATGTGGGAAGCGGTACCGTACAGGAGATGTCCGAGTGGGTAGAGTACATGACTTTCGACGGGGTATCTCCTATGGCAGACCTGCGTAGAAAAAACGGCAGAGAGAAAGCATGGAAGGTGGATTACTTCGGTGTCGGTAACGAAAATTGGGGATGCGGCGGCAATATGACCCCATCCTACTATGGCAATCTGTACCGCAGATACCAGACCTATGTGAGAAATTATGATCAGAAGCACCCGATTTTCAAAGTCTGTTGCGGCCCCAATGCGGGAGATACTTATTGGACTGAAAATGTGCTGAAGACCTGTTTTGAAAATGCACCGGAATGGATGCATGGCTTTATGGACGGACTTTCCCTGCATTACTATACACTGCCGGAGGATGACTGGTCTCACAAGGGAAGTGCACTGGACTTCGACGATGCAGCATGGTATAAGACGCTGGCAAAGGCTTTTAAGCTGGATGAACTGATTCATAAGCATTCTACGATCATGGACAAATATGATCCTGAGAAGAAGATCGGACTGATCTGCGATGAGTGGGGCACCTGGTATGATGTGGAGCCCGGCACGAATCCCGGATTTTTATACCAGCAGAGTACCATGCGTGATGCTCTGGTGGCCGGACTGTCTTTAAATATTTTCAACAAGCACTGTGACCGTGTGAAGATGGCAAACATCGCACAGCTTATCAACGTACTGCAGGCAGTGATCCTGACCGAGGGACCGAAGATGCTGCGTACCCCGACTTACCATGTATTCCATATGTACAAATACCATCAGGATGCGGATCTGGTGGAAAGCTATATCGATGGTGTGGAACAGATCGGTGAAGATGAAAAGTTCAAGGTTCCCCATTTACAGGAATCCGCTTCCGTGGATAAGGACGGTGTTGTGACCATCACCCTGAACAACCTGTCCATTGATAAGGCAGAAGAGGTGGAGATCGCTTTCGCAGAGTGTGATCCAAAGCACGTGACCGCTGCGATACTAACCAATGATATGCATGCTTACAACACCTTTGAGGATCCCGATAAGGTACACGAAGAAGTATTTACGGAGTATAAGATCGCGGATGGCAGGATCACCTTTACCATGCCGGCATGCAGTGTCGTTATGTTCCGGATAAAATAAGCGATAAGAACAGTTATGGAAGAAGAACAAATAAGAGAAACAATAAAATATTCCTGTCGGAAATGTCTGTTGCGGGAAATGGACAAGAATGCCTATATGGAGAATCTGTATGCCTACATAGACAGGATCGAAGAGGATAGTAAAGCAGATAAGGCGGTCTATGAAGACCGCCTTGCTGTATGTAAGGAATGCAAATATCTGAATGAGGGCCTGTGCGGTGCCTGTGGCTGCTTTGTGGAACTGCGGGCTGTAATCGCCGTCAACCGGTGTCCTTATGAGAAGTGGTAACTTCTAAGATCAAAGGGTTACCTTCTCAGGAACATATTTTTTCAGGGCTGCAGCCACGGCCCCCACACCGGAGCTTAATTCTGCAAAATACTGTTTTACCAGAGTATCCATGCCGATGGCGTGGAGGTTCACACCGAATATTTTCTCATTGGCAAGTAATGCGTCCAGCTTTGACAGATCCTTGGGAGAGAAACTAAGTTCGTAGTCTGCAACGTACTGACGGGCTTCCTCTAACAGGGGGTCGGAGCTGGGCGTAAATTCTCTGCCCTCATCATCGATTCCCATGAGATACCGGAGCCATCCGGCATAGACCAGAGGAATCAGCTTCAGGTCTTCCGTATGCAGGTCTGGAGAAGCTTCGTAAGCTTTGATGGTCTCGCCGAAGCGGATGGAAAGCTTCTGGGAGGTATCGGTAGCGATTCTCTGGGGAGAATCCGGCAGGAAGGGATTGGGGATCCTCACATTCACCACTTCGTCAATGAATTTCTTCGGATCCAGGATGCCGGGATTTACCACTACGGGAAGTCCTTCTTTGTAACCGATGACTTCCACCATATTTTTCAATAACGGGTTCTTCATCTCTTCGGAGATCAGGGTATATCCCAGAAGGCAGCCATAGATGGCCAGTGCGGTGTGCAGAGGATTCAGGCAGGTACATACCTTCATTTTCTCCACTTTGTCTACGGTCGCTCTGTCGGTGAAGATGATGCCGCCTTTGTTCAGTGCGGGCTTACCGTTCGGAAAAGCATCTTCAATGACCAGGTATTCGCATTCTTCCGCATTGACAAAGGGAGCGATATAGGTGTTTTTGGAAGTAACTACGGCATCCAGACCGCCGATATGATCCTCGGCCAGCATAGCTTCTACTTTGGCATCAGGTCTGGGGGTGATCTTGTCGATCATGCTCCAGGGGAAGGTGACTTTCGTCTGGTCATTGACGTAGCCTAAGAAGCCGGCTTCCACCAGTCCGTTGTCGGTCCATGCCTTGGCGAACGCATTGACAGCGGCATATAATTTGTCACCGTTATGGGAGCAGTTGTCCATGCTGACCATGGCAATGGGGAGCGCTCCGTGAGTGTATCTGGTATAAAGCAGGGAGACTACCTTGCCCAGGTAGCTTTCGGGGGCTTCGGGACCTTTTTCGAAGTCAGCGGCTACTGCGGGGAAGAATTCTCCTTTGGCATTGGCGGTAGCATAGCCTTTTTCAGTGATGGTAAAGCTGGCCATCTGGAGAGAAGGATTTTTAAAAATCTCCCGGAGACGTGCGTATTCTGCTTCGTTTTTACTGTCCAGGATCAGAGACTCCATGATGCTGCCTACGATGGTCTTTTCCACGGTGTTGTCGGCTTTTAAGGTGGCGAGAATGCTTAAATTGTCGTGGGGACGGTAGCTTTTTTCAATGATCTCGTAGTCATAGCCTTCCGCTGCGATGAGACCGGTATCCAGAATGCCGCTGTTTAACAGATTCTGAGCTACGTTGGCCTGAAAGGCACGGAAGATATTGCCGGCACCGAAGTGGATCCAGTGGGGATGTTCCACGGTGTTTTTATGAACGGTATCGTAATCGAATTCCGGCAGATGATAACCGGCAGCGAGAAATGCGTCCCGGTCGTCATGAAGACTTTTTAAGGTAAGTTCCATAATGGTTTCCTCCAAACTGATTTATGAGTTTTCAGGTGCGATGATTATTTCTGCTTATGGGACTTCTCGATAGCTTCCCACAGACCGTTTAAATAGGTGGCGCCTAAAGCTCTGTCGTACAGTCCGTATCCGGGCATGGCCACTTCATCCCAGATCATACGTCCGTGATCGGGACGGATGGGACCGTCAAAACCAATATCATAAAGAGCCAGCATGATCTCGTACATATCGAAGGTTCCATCGCTGGACAGATGTGCAGCCTCCTCAAAATCAGTAGGAGAGTTGAACTTCAGGTTTCTGACATGGGCGAAATGAATGCGGCCTTTCAGGGAGCGGATCATATCCGGCAGATCATTTTCCAGGTTGGTGCCGTAGGAACCGGAACAAAAGGTAACGCCATTGTGAGGGTTATCTACCATCTTCATCATACGCAGGATATTCTGCTTGTTGATGATGATACGGGGCAGTCCGAAAACACTCCACGCAGGATCGTCAGGGTGGATCGCCATGTTAATGTCATATTTATCACAGGTGGGCATGATACGCTCCAGAAAATATTTCAGGTTGGCAAAAAGCTTTTCGTCATCCACATCTTTGTACATTTCGAACAGTTCTTTGACATGAGCCATACGCTCAGGCTCCCAGCCGGGCATTACAGTGCCGTTCATATCGCCGGCAATGGATTCGAACATTTTGGCCGGATCAATAGCGTCTACAGCAGCCTGATTGTAAGCAAGGACTGTAGAACCGTCGGGACGCATTCTGGCAAGTTCGGTTCGTGTCCAGTCAAAGACCGGCATGAAATTGTAGCATACCATATGGATGCCTGCCTGGCCGAGCCGTTCCAGGGTAGTGATATAATTCTCTATATATTGTTCACGGTCGGGAGAACCGATCTTGATGGCATCGTGAATGTTGACACTCTCGATACCGGCCAGTTGTAAGCCGGCAGCTTCAATCTCAGCCTTTAGGGCCAGGATGTCATCCATTTCCCAGACTTCTCCGGGAGCGGTGCCGTAGAGAGTGGAGATGACTCCGGTGACACCGGGAATCTGACGGATCTGTTTTAAGGTAACCGTGTCGTACTTGCTGCCATACCAGCGTAATGTCATTTGCATAATAGAAATCCTCCTTGTAGGGAATGCTTTGGTTTCGTTTTTTGCTGTCTTAAGCATAACAGAATGGCAAATGCATTAAAACTGCATGAATTGCTTGAAATAGTGCAAAAATTGCTATATAGTAAGACAGGGGATATAAACCATGGAAAATAAAAACTGAACAGAATGATACAGGAGAGAAAATGGATGGTCGTGAACAGAAAAAGCAGCCTGCGTTGCCGGGATGCGGCGGACGAACGGCAATATATGTTGAGCGGTGACTATGAGGTCTATGAGAAGGTAGGGGAGCCTGTCGGAGCGGTGTCGTTCCATTATCATGATTTTTATGAGCTGATCTATATTATAGAGGGGGAATTTTCTTCCCTGATCGAGGACCGGGCGGTGCGGATGCGGAAGGGAGATTTCCTGCTGATCGATAAGAATGTCATGCACAAATATCATCCCACGGAGAAGAAAATGGATTCGTCCCGCCGGATCATTTTGTGGATCAGTGATCAGATGCTGCGGGAGCTGGCGGCGGGAGAGCCGTTTCTTGCAGAATGCTTCTGGGGAGCGGGGCCGAAACTGTATCATTTCCCCATTTATTATGAGGAAATTTTGCGTGGATTTCTGCTAAAACTTGCTATGTCGGAGATCTTAGAGGGGGATGATGTCCAGAACTGCGGAATCCGTAAGGTCATGGACAGAGGCAATTTGAGCCTGTTTTTTGGGTATCTGAATGTGTTGTGTAAACGGGAGGAATATTTGTCTTCCACACAGGAGATCGTGGATCATCCTCTGGTGGAGCAGGTGACCGGCTACATCGAGACCCATCTCAGCCAGGAGATCACAGTGGAGGAAGTGGCGGAGGCAGTGCACATGAGTAAGTATCATTTTCTGCGGAAATTCAAGGAGATCACCGGCATGACGGTGCATAACTTTATTGTGAACAAGCGGATCATTTCCGCCTGCCAGGCCATGGCGGAGGGGAAGAACATTACTGAGAGCTGGCAGCAGACCGGCTTTGCGGATTACTCCTCTTTCCTGCGGAATTTCCGGAAAATCTATGGCATTTCCCCAAAAGAGTACCGGGAAAATAACCGCAGCTTGATTATTTCCCAGTAAAGAGGTCGATTGCCGGGGCACCGGCAGCATGAAACAGAATGTGGAAAAATAGGATTTTAATTATGTTAAGTAAGCTCATTTAATGCAAAAAATATCATAATATGTTATACTGTATCTGTTATGCGCTGAGCACTGAATGAAGAGAACAAATGATAGAAGAACATAGGGATGTTATGATGGAAAATTATCAGGAAAAGTATAAAAAAGAATTACACCAGCAGGAGATCAACTCAAATATACACACACTAAAAGGCTTTTTCTGGATTTTTGTGACTATTCTGCTCCTCTGGCTGTTGACATTAGTGAGAATCTTTATTGTGGATTCCAGAATCTTTACCATGGCAGCAGGGGTGTCGGCGGTGATGGGAATTCCTGTTTTATACATTTATAAAAAGGTGGATCTGTCAAAGCATTGGGTAAAGTATGTGTTTTTGACACTGATCTGTATGATATCGGCAGTCATTGCGGCATTTTTGTCATTCCATGCGGTGCTTATCTATGTGTTGCCGTTGCTTTTGGCGGTACAGTACAGGGAGCGGATGACACTGTGGATCACCTATGTTGTCAATGACGTGACAATGGCTGTCAGTATGGTGACGGGATTCTATCACGGAATCTGTGATTTGAATATGCTCTTAGGAAGCAATCATTCCAGAGACTGGTATATGGAGCAGTGGATGGCGGGGACGCTGCAGTTTGGCATTGAGCCGGATCCGGTGTTCGTGATATTGTTCTACGGAGCGCTGCCCCGGGCGGTGATACTTCTGATATTCACCATTATTTTGCGGTATATCAGCATTACCAGCCACGAGGATGCACAGAGGATCGCTGATCTGACATATCGTAAGGAGACCGATCTGGGCACCCATGTATATAACAAGAACAAATATGAGGAAATGATCAATGATTACTATCCGCAGGTGGACAGACTGGCAGCTATTTTCTGGGATGTGAATAATCTGAAATGTGTCAATGACAAATATGGCCATGCCGCCGGAGATGTGTTGATCCAGACGTTGTCTTCCGTATTATATGAATTATCCACGGACAGACGTAAGGTCTATCGCATAGGCGGAGATGAATTTGTCATGCTGATCGAGAATCCGGTGGAAGCGGAGATCCAGTCCATGATCGAATCTGTCAGTGCTGCATTGCAGGAGAAAAACAGTCAGGGCGAGATGCCGGTCTCCAGTGCTGTGGGCTGGGCAGAAGGCTGTGGTGTGGATGTCCGTAAGATCATCAATGAAGCGGATACAAAGATGTATGAGAATAAGACGCGTGGAAAGGAATGCAGAAAATAGGATGGCAAACTGGGTAAGTGCAGGCTGCGGTGTCATTGCAAATGAGCTGGCGCAGGCTATGGAAAAAAGAGGACAGAAACTGTATGGTGTCGTGAACCGGACGCCGGAGAAGGCAGTGGCCTTTGCGGAAAAATACGGTGTGCAGAAGGTGTTTACGAGCTTTCAGAATGTATGTGCGGATCCTGCGGTGGATATCATTTATATTTCCACACCCCATAACACTCACATTCACTTTCTGCGGAAAGCGCTGGCAGCTGGCAAGCATGTGCTGTGCGAAAAATCCATTACGCTGAATTCCGAAGAACTGGAAGAGGCAGTGCAGCTGGCGAAGGAGCATGGTGTGGTGCTGGCGGAAGCTATGACTATCTATCATATGCCGATTTATAAAGAACTGAAAAAACGCATGGATGCCGGAAAATTCGGAGAATTGCGTGTGATACAGATGAATTTCGGAAGTTATAAGGAATACGATATGAAGAACCGGTTCTTCAACCGGAATCTGGCCGGAGGAGCATTGCTGGACATCGGTGTGTATGCCCTTTCCTTTGTCAGAATGTTCTTAAATTCCTGCCCGGATCAGATTACTTCGCAGGTGAAGCTTGCACCTACCGGTGTGGACGAGCAGGCGGGAATACTTCTGATGAACCGGGAGCAGGAGATGGCAACGGTCACATTGTCCCTGCATGCCAAGCAGCCCAAACGGGGCATGATCTCTTTTGACAAGGCTTACGTGGAAATGTATGAGTATCCCAGAGGGCAGAAAGCAGTGATCACGTACACGGAAGACGGACACACCGAGGAAATTGTGGCGGGAGCTACGGCAGACGCACTGGGATACGAGGTGGAGGATATGGAACAGGCCATCGCCGGACATCCGGAATTAATGAAGCTTGAGCTTACCGAGGATGTTATGAAAATGATGACCCGGATCCGAAAAGACTGGGGACTGACTTATCCAGAGGAAGAGCATGCCACGGAAAAAATCTGAGGAGCATCCCTGATGCAGTTCCTGACAGGCTCCATGATCTCTGTGGTGATCTGTGTGGCAGCCTTTGTATGGATGAAAAAACACCCGGGAAAAGCTGACTTCCGGGTGCTTTATCTTATCTCGCTAAACTTAGAAGAAGTTTTTGCAGCGCATAAGAGTCACCATCCATAACTGTAAAGCGGGCTTTTTTTGGTGGCTCATCTGCGGAACCGGAAGAGGTGACGGTGTGCAGGTAACAGCAGTCGATCCCCGCAGCTATAGCACCTGCCAGGTCTCTGGTACGCTCGTTGCCGGTCATCAGACAGTCGGTGAAATCTAATCCGTAGCGGTCAAACAGGATCTGAAAAAAAGCGGGATCCGGCTTGCAGCAGCCCTCGTCAGAGGAGATAAGGATACCGTCGAACAGATCCCAGAGTCCCAGCGAGCGCAGCTCGTATTCGGTGAAGATCCGCTGGGCATTGGACAGGAGGTAGATCCCACAGCCTTTTGCATGGAGCTGCTGCAGTGTGCCGATCGTGGCGGGATAGCATTGTAAAATATTGAGGGATTCGATCCGGAAGAACTGACCGGTAGCGGTCAGAAGAGCCTCTGTGGGTTGGATCCCTTTTTCGACATAAAGAGTTCGAAAAATATCTGCGGCGCAGATCTCCGGACAGGTGTAAGATGAGGGAACCTTGCTGGCAGCCGTTTCCAGCTGGCGATATCTGTTCCTCAGTTCCCTCCCCGTATAGGAAGCACCCTGGAAGGAATAGAACAGCGCAAGCCTTTTCCAGAGGGAAGTTTTATTTTCATTAGTGTGGATGTCTACTAAGGTGCCATAGAGATCAAAGATAAAATTATGATACATGGAAGACCTCATTTCTTGTGGTGAAAAACCTTATTCCAGGGAAAATCAGGACGGCTCTTTTCGCAAGCGGAGACAGAGCCGATAGATATAGTGTAGCATTTCTTGCATTTTTTAACAATTAAAAATATAATGATACCAGGGGCAAAAGGTCTAAGCCCACATGAGCTTGCTCATAAGTGGGTGAAAGACCTTTTGACTCCGACGGAACTATTCAGAACCATGAAATTATGAAGCTTTTGTACCGCTGGATAAAGAAAACAGGAGCGACCGGCGGTATGCAGGGAGAGTACCGATGATACGAAATACTGGTCCGGGGAAGAGACTTCTGGCAGCAGGGATTGTACTTATACTAGGCATGACCGGCTGTGGAACAGACAATGAATTATCTCTGACAGGGACGGAAGAGACAGGAATAGAAGTAATGGCCACGGTGGATTTCACAGAAGAGGCTGCCACCGGGGAGAATGCACCGGATGTCACGGATGGGGATGCCGCCGCCGGAGATGCAAAGCAGACTACGGCGGACCGCATGGCGGGACGGACGAAGGTAAAGGGAATCTACGTCACCGGCCCGAAGGCTGGCAGTGCCGGAATGGAAGATCTGATCCGCCTGGTGGATGAGACGGAACTGAATGCCATGGTCATCGACGTGAAAAACGACGAGGGAAATTTGACGTTCCGGCTGACTAATGAGGAGATTCCACAGGACATTCCCGTGCTGGACCGGATATCCGAAATGCAGGCCGGAATACGTTACATCCGGGACATTCAGACAATGATGCAGGAATTGAAAGATCATAATATATATACCATTGCGCGGATCGTATGCTTTAAGGATCCCATTCTGTCGGCGGCACAGCCGGAACTGGCACTGACGAAGCCGGACGGTAAGCCGGTGACAGATGCCAATGGACTGGCCTGGGTAAATCCCTACAGGCAGGAGGTCTGGGAATATCTGACAGAGCTTGCGGAGATGGCGGCAGATCTGGGTTTTGATGAGATCCAGTATGATTATGTGCGATTCCCGGTAGGTTCGGATGCCGATGCGGCAGATTACGGTGTGGATATGGAAGCCTATCCGAAGCGGCAGGCTATACAGGATTTTCTCTCCTATGCGGGAGACAGACTTCACGAAAAGGGCTGTGTGGTCACGGCAGATGTCTTCGGCACTATTATCGGCAGCGAGACGGATGTGCAGACCGTAGGGCAGGATTACACGGCACTGGGACAGACAGTGGATGCCATCAGCCCTATGGTATATCCCTCTCATTATGCTAACGGTGTGTTTGGTCTGAAGGTGCCGGATGCCCATCCTTACGAAACGGTATCGGCCGCCATGCAGGGTTCTGCGGAAGAACTGCAGTCGATCCCGGAAGCGGAGAGGGCTGTAGTACGGCCATGGCTGCAGGCATTTACGGCCACCTGGGTTCCGGGACATATTTCCTACAACGGAACCCAGATCAGAGAACAGATCCAGGCAGTCTACGATGCGGGATATGAAGAATGGATCCTGTGGAATGCAACGAACCGCTATTCTCCGGATGGATTACTTGCCGCAGGAGAAGAGAAGCAATAGCGGCAGAAGCTGGCTTTATAACAAATCCGGGCAGGAGCACAGGCCAGGAGCCCGGTCTGATAGGAGCATAAGATGAAAGTAGTCAATAAGATCATGATAGGAATTGCAGTGTTGTGTCTGCTGTTGTGTGGCGGAATCCTGGTATTCGCATTGAACCCCGATATGACCAGTTCTCTGGCGCAGAAACTGTATGGCAATACAGTGGATATGCCCCCTGGGACCGAAGAGACCGGGGAAGGACAGACTTCCGGGAATGGAAATATCAGTGTGACGCTTCCTAATGGTATGCCGGGGGAAATGAACGGCTACGTGGCGCCGTCCATGGATCAGATGCAGATTCCGGAGGATGTCAGCGGCAGGACAGGATTTACTCCCGTGCAGCCGGAAGAACAGCAGATTCCGGATCAGGAAGCACAGAATCTGAAGGAAACATTAGGTTCCGGAGAAACGGGAGAGGGGCTGTCATTTTCCGCAGAGGAGTATCCGTATTATCAGATGT
>OHPV01001306.1_pt1 | contig 11046 bp, 9 predicted proteins | sample 1577781 | NCBI WGS metagenome assembly OHPV01 (sample SAMEA3879518, study PRJEB24766) | human gut metagenome | biome: human-associated habitat; feature: feces | place: USA | collected 1985/1987 | reverse complement strand
AAGGATAGCCGCCGACAAAAAGATTTTCTTTTTCATTGCGAATTGGATTTTAATGCCGGGGTAGCGGGTGGATAGTCCGCTGTCACCCGGCTGATGAATAACTTGAAATTTTAGTGGCTGCGGCACGGATGCCGTCTGTTGGTTTTAGGGTTGCCAATCAACCGTAATCCCGTTGTTTCATGCTGTCAGGCTTATACATTATTATATTATAGGAAATCGTTCATGTCGAACGCTTCGTGTTCCTCGCTTGTATCGCCAGTTCCGGCAGGGACAGCAGCCGCAGCCAGTTCCGCTTCGTTGCGTCCCAGCAGTTCCGCCACCTTTGCCAGCCCGCCGTTGATGTTCTCCACCACCGCATCGTAGAGGTTCGTCCCCTCAATGCTTGCCAGTGTCCCGGCGGCTTGCCGTTTCTCCGCTTCGGTGGGGTTGTCGGCGTTCGCCGTGCGTACCGCTTCGCCCAGTTCGTCAAAGCTCACGCCCGTAGCCCGCCCGGTATCATCGTCACCGTCCATGTACCCGGCTATTTCCTCGTCCTCGTAGTCGGGTTCGTCATTCTCGTAACCGGGCGTTTCTTCCGCTTCGGCTGCTGCTGCCGGAATGTTTTCTTCCGGCTGTCCGTCAGCCTGCGGCGCAAAAATAGTATCATTTTCAGCCGCTTGCGGGAGGTGTCCCGATTTGTCCTGCGCTGTCCCGATTAGTCCGCCCTTGTATCGGCTTTCACCTATCAGCGTGTAGCCTGAAACCTCGTTTCGTGGGAGTGGCGCATCATCCGTTCTGCCCGGTGATGTCCGGCTGTCCGTGTAGCGATACCACAGCCATAGGGCGATATAGTACACCAAAAGCCCGGTAAGTATGCAATAGATTACCATAGTCAGACAGGCTTTTGGAAGTGGCTTTCGTACAGGGTGTTTATCTCGTCTTGGTACTGCTCGAAGTGTCGCAGCAGAATGTTTTCCACGTAGCTGCTTACCGTCACCTTTCGCCCGCCTATCACCGTCACGATACGCATCAGCTTTTCGTGCGTGGTACGGCTCACGTACAAGGGCTGTCGGTCTGCCAGTTCTACTTTCTGAAAGTAGGTTTCCCGGTAGTCGCCCGAACCGCCCTTGCGCTTGCGGTTTGTCGTTTTCTCCACCCGCACCGTTTCCGTCTGCTGTTCCTCTTGGGTAACTTGTGATGCAAGATTGGTATGTGGTGCATCATTCGGTTTATTATCTTCTTTACTGGGAACACCTTGCGAGATAAGCTCTTTCATGAAATCCTCGTCTATCTTCGGCATCCCGCCGCTTTGCTTTGCCATATCATTTTAATTTGATGTAGTACACTATTTCGGTTATCAGTTCTTCCAAGTTGCTTCCCCTTACCAGCGGGCGGCTGGCGGGAAAGAGCGTGGAGCGGAACACCGCCTTTTTATCCGCCACCAGTTCCTTTTTGTAGCGTTTGGTATCGGGGATAAAGGTTTTCATCAGCGGCAGTTCCAGTTCCTTAATGGTCTTGTCGTAGGCGGCGTAAAGGTCTGTTTTCTCCCTACCGTCCACCATATTCCAAAAGAGGTACAGCCCGGCAAGTCGGCAGGCTTCATTCCTCACCAATAGCTTTTGGATAGCCATTGCGAACGACAGGCTGCTTTCCAGCACCACCTTGTCGGCTGAAATGGGGGTGAAAATGTAGTCCATGCCCGCAAGGGAGTTTATCACGCCCTCGCTGTTCACCGTGCCGGGCAGGTCGAAAAACACTATATCCGGCACGTGTCCGGTGGCTATATGTTCGTCAGCCGTTGCAATCGCCTTTTCAGGTGAACTGCACAATACCGGGTAGGCTTTCTTCCCCAGCCGGGTGAACTGCTCATACGCCATTCGCTTGTAATCTTCATCCGCCCCGACCTGCTCGGCATCCCGCTTGCGCATCCCGGCAATGGAGTGTTGCGGGTAGTCGCAATCGACCACCGCCACATCGTAGCCTTTGAGGTAATAGAGGTAACTCGCCGCCAGCACGGTAAAGGTGGTTTTGCCGACCCCGCCCTTTTGGGTGGAAAAGGCGACATAAAGGGGTGTTTTCTCGTTTTCCATATTGCTTCCGTTCATTATTGGTTGATAGATTTATTTATTGCTTTCAATCATTCATTCCATATTGCAATCTTGAAAGACTGTTTTATTTCAATCTTGTTTTCCTGCTTTCATTCTTTCTTGAAATATTGAAATCCTGCAATCACGTTTTATTGAAATCCTGCTTTCAATCATTCTTTCCTGATTGGAATATTTCTTTCAATCTTGCTTTCAATCTTGAAATCCGATGCAAAAAAAGGGAGAAAAAACGTCCCCTGAAAACCTTGTCCCGATTTGTCCTGCGCTGTCCCGTTTTGTCCACCAACCGCCTATTTTACAGCATTATAAATCACCGTTACTTTGCAGCGGAGTAACGAACCGCAGGGGGCGCAGGTGTAAAACAGGGCTGGTGAATGGCTGGGCTTATCGTTCCACGCTAACCCCAATCCGTCCGTGACGGATTTCGATTTTCGTCAGAAAATAGCAAGGTGTGTTTTGTATGCTACAAAACCGTTTTCCGTGCCTGAAAACGCCTTGCCCCTTGCGGGGGTAAAAATCACTCCGAAGTCGTAATTTTTTAATTGAAAGAAGCATGGAAACAAGAAAACCTAACAAGGGCGGTCGCCCCGCCCTCGCAGACCCGGCGAAGCATCGCCATGTCCTTTACCTGAACGACCGGGAGAATGCCCGCTTCCTCTCGCAATGGGAGCAGTCGGGCGTTACGAGCAAGTCCCGTTTCATCGCCGCCCGGCTGTTCGGCGAGCCGTTCCGGGTGGTGAAAGTGGACAAATCGGCAGTAGAATATTGCGCCCGGCTGACCGAATTTTACGCCCAGTTCCGGGCGGTTGCAGTCAATTACAACCAAGTCGTAAAGGCGTTGCACAGCAACTTTTCGGAGAAAAAGGCACTGGCTTTTCTCTATAAACTGGAGAAAGCGACCACCGAACTGGCGATGTTGAACCGTCAGGTTATCGACCTGACAAACGAGTGCAGGGAACTATGGTTGCCAAAATAAGCACGGGCGGCAATATGTTCGGCGCACTGGCTTACAACCAAAACAAGGTGGACAGCGGGGAAGCAAAGGTGCTTTTCTCCAACCGGATGCTGTTGGGCGAGGACGGGAATTTCTCTATCGGCGAGTGTATGCGCAGCTTTGAAATGCAGATGCCCGTCCAGCTATCCACCAAGAAGCCGATACTTCATATTTCCATAAACCCGCACCCGGAAGACGTGCTGACCGACCAGCAGCTTTCCGACATCGCCAAAGAGTATATGCGGAAGTTGGGCTATGGCGACCAGCCTTATCTGGTGTACAAGCATACCGACATCGACCGCCACCATATCCACATCGTGGGGTTGCGGGTGGACGAGAACGGCAGACCGCTGAATGACAGGTTCGAGCATCGGCGCAGCAAGCAAATCACCCGTGAATTGGAGCAGAAATATAACCTGCACCCGGCAGAGAAGAAAGCAAGGACGGAACGCCCGGAACTTAAAAAGGTGGACTACACCGCCGGGGACGTGAAGCACCAAGTCGGCAACACCGTGAAAGCGGCTTGCTATGGCTACCGCTTCCAGTCGTTCGGGGAGTACAAGGCTTTGCTTGCCGCTTACAACGTGTGCGCCGAGGAAGTCAAGGGCGAGATAAACGGCAAGCCCTATCAGGGCATAGTTTATTCCGCCACCAATGACAAGGGCGAAAAGACAGGCAACCCGGTAAAGGCTTCCCGCATCGGCAAGTCGGTAGGTTATGAAGCGGTGCAGCGCAGAATGGAGAAATCGGGCGAAGCAATCAGGAACGGGAAACTGAAAGAGCGCACCCGGAAGATTGTAGCCGATGCCGTGAGGAATACCCGCAGCCGCAAGGAACTGGAACAGCAGCTAAGGAAGCGGGGCATTGACGTGGTATTCCGTCAGAACGACAGCGGGCGCATCTATGGCGTTACGTTCATCGACCACGACAGCCGGGTGGTGCTGAACGGTTCACGCTTGGGCAAGGAGTATTCGGCGAACGTGTTCAACGAACGTTTTTCGGGCGAAACCGGAAAGATACACCAGTCCGAAGTGGCAGCACCGCAGCAAGACCAGCCCACGCATCAGGAACAGCCGGGCTTCACGCCGAAATCCGACATCGTTTCGGGCATGGCTTCCGTGCTGGGTGCTTTCGGCGGTTTGCTGGGCGGCGGTGCATCTGGCGGTGACGAGCCGCAGGACACCGCCCGCCAAAAGAGAAAGAAGAAAAAGAAGCGCACAAGGCGCATTGACTAACTTAAAAACATACAATTATGCAGCAAGAGGATGATTTGAGAGGGCTTGCAAGGGTCATGGACTTTATGCGGGCTGTCAGTATTCTATTCGTGGGAATAAACGTGTACTGGTTCTGTTACTCCACCCTGAAAGAATGGGGAGTGACGTTTGAAGTGATAGACAAGATACTGTGGAACTTCCAGCGCACCACCGGGCTGTTCTCGTCCGTCCTTTGGACGAAACTTTTTGCGGTGGTGTTCCTCGCCCTGTCGTGCATCGGCACTAAGGGCGTGAAAGAGGAAAAGATAACGTGGACGAAGATACATTGCAGCCTTACAGTGGGTATGGTGCTGTTCTTCCTGAACTGGTGGCTGCTGGAACTTCCGCTGCCACATACGGCGGACACTGTGTTTTATATCGCCACGCTATCGGCGGGCTATATCTGTATGCTCATGGCGGGTACATGGATGTCCCGGTTGTTGAAGAACAACCTAATGGATGATGTCTTTAATACAGAGAACGAGAGTTTCATGCAGGAAACAAGGCTTATCGAGAACGAGTATTCGGTAAATCTGCCTACCCGGTTCTACTATAAGAAGAAATGGAATAACGGCTGGATAAATGTTGTGAACCCGTTCCGTGCCAGCCTTGTGTTGGGTACGCCGGGCAGCGGCAAATCGTATGCAGTGGTAAATAGTTACATAAAACAGCAAATCGAGAAAGGTTTTGCGCTCTACTGCTATGATTATAAGTTTCCCGATTTATCGGAAATCACTTATAATCATTTGCTTAACCACTTGGACGGGTATAAGGTAAAGCCCAAATTCTACATTATCAATTTTGACGACCCACGCAAGAGCCACCGATGCAACCCGATAAACGCCAGTTTCATGTCGGACATTGCGGATGCCTACGAAGCAAGCTACACGATAATGCTTAACCTCAATCGAAGTTGGATAAGCAAGCAGGGCGACTTCTTCGTGGAAAGCCCGATTATCCTGCTTGCAGCCATTATTTGGTACTTGCGCATTTATCAGGGCGGCAGGTATTGCACGTTCCCGCACGCCATAGAGTTGTTGAACAAGAAATACGCCGATGTTTTCACGATTTTGCGCAGTTATCCCGAACTGGAAAACTATCTTTCCCCGTTCGTGGATGCTTGGGAAAGTTCGGCAGTTGAACAGTTGCAGGGGCAGATTGCCAGTGCGAAAATCCCGCTTTCAAGGATGATTTCACCCGCCCTTTACTGGGTAATGACGGGCGATGATTTTTCACTTGACATCAACAACCCGAAAGAGCCTAAAATCTTGGTTGTCGGTAACAATCCTGACCGCCAAAATATCTACTCGGCGGCACTGGGATTATATAATTCCCGTATCGTGAAGCTGATAAACAAGAAAGGTCAGCTTAAAAGTTCGGTGATAATAGATGAATTACCGACTATATATTTTCGTGGGCTTGATAATTTGATTGCCACCGCCCGAAGCAACAAGGTTGCGGTTCTGTTGGGCTTTCAGGATTACAGCCAGCTTACCCGTGACTATGGGGACAAGGAAAGCCGTGTAATCCAAAATACGGTGGGCAACGTGTTCAGCGGTCAGGTAGTCGGTGAAACGGCAAAAATACTGTCCGAGCGTTTCGGAAAGGTGTTGCAGAAACGGCAGAGCATGACAATCAACCAGCGGGAAAAATCCACCTCGATAAGCACCCAAATGGACAGCCTGATACCCGCCAGCAAAATATCCAACCTCACGCAAGGTATGTTCGTGGGTGCTGTGGCGGACAACTTCGATGAACGGATAGAGCAGAAGATTTTCCACTGTGAAATCGTGGTGGACAATGAAAAGGTGAAGCGGGAAACCGCCCGTTACGTGAAGTTGCCGCAGATAATCGACTTCACCGACAAGGACGGCAACGACCGGATGCAGGAGGAGATACAAGCCAACTATGACCGCATCCGTCAGGAAGTCCGGCAGATTGTCGAGGACGAGATAACCCGGATTAAGAACGACCCGGAGCTATGCCACCTTATAAAAGAGGAAGAATAACCGATATTCTTTCCTGACAGACAGTATTTTTACTAATTTTGCAGACAAAGAAATGATTATGAATGAAAACCAAAATACGGAATGGAAAGAAAGCTGGCGTGACGAGTATCTGAAATGGATATGCGGCTTTGCCAACGCCACAGGCGGCAAGATATATATAGGTATGAATGACAACGGTAAGGTAGTCGGCGTTGCCGATGCCGACAAACTGCTGGAGGATATACCGAACAAAGTGCGTGACGTGCTGGGTATCATCGTGGACGTGAACCTGCTGGAAGAAAACGGGCTGAAATATATCGAGATTGACGTACCGCCTTATTCCAATCCTATCAATTACAAAGGTCAGTACCACTATCGCAGCGGCAGCACGAAACAGGAGTTGAAAGGTGCGGCGTTGAACCGTTTTATCCTGCAACGTACTGGCAGGCATTGGGACGAGTTTCCCATAGAGTGGGCAGGCATAGAGGAACTTTCCCCCGGCGCATTGAACCGTTTCCGCAAGGAAGCGGCGAGAAGCGGGCGTGTGGACGAAGATGTGTTGAAAGATACTACCGAAAATTTGCTGCACGATTTGCGGCTGATTGACACCCAAACCAACCGTCCGACCCGTGCCGCCTTGCTGTTGTTCCACCCCGACCCGGAACGCTTTGTAACCGGGGCTTATATCAAGATAGGTTTCTTCCGGGATGATAAGGGTAACTTGGAGTTTCAGGACGAGGTTCACGGCTCTTTAATGGAGCAGGTGGATAAGGCAATGGATTTGATAAAGACCAAATACCTGATTTATCATATATCATACGAGGGAATTTCCCGGCGTGAAACACCGCAGTTCCCGGTGGAAGCTATCAGGGAGTCACTGATGAATTGTGTGGCACATAAAGACTATGCCAGTGCCGTACCCATTCAGATTAGCGTGTTCCCCGACCATATCACCTTTTGGAACGCCGGACAGTTACCGGAAAGCTGGACGACCGAAAAACTTTTTGAAAGCCACCCGTCCTCTCCCTATAACCCGCTAATCGCCAACGCCTTTTTCAGAAGCGGGGATATTGAAAGCTGGGGACGTGGCTACAAGCGTATCTTGGAAGCTGTCAGCGCATACAAGTTGTTGCCACCCAAACTTGAAATGTTAAGCGGTCTGATGATTACCTATTATACCGATATACGTTCGCAGCTATTGGCGCAGCGAGTGGATGAAAGGTATATACCCATTATTGAGTATGCCGCCCAAAATGGGAGTATAAATAATTCAGATGTGCAGAATTTGTTAAATACCAGTAAAACTACTGCTTATCGAATTTTGTCGCAACTGGATAACTGGCTGGAAATACAAGGAACAACAGGAAAAGGCACTCATTATACACTTAAAGGGTTCACAAAGGGTTCATAATTGAATGTTTTTGCTTTTATGAAATGCTGAACTTCCTGTTTAACAAGCATTTGAAAACCATTAAAAGGGTTCACAAAGGGTTCATCGAAAGAGAGTGATTGATTTCACTCTCTTTTTTATGCTTAATTTCGCAACCATTGGTTGAATATTTTATCTTAATTGCGTTTTTCTTGTTTTATAATCCAAGTTGAACCGTGTCGTGGGAAGAATGGTCTTTGCCATTTCTGTTTGCAATACGGTTTGTCTGATGTCGCCCAGTATGTCCGCCACCACCTTTCTGACACGTGGCGGGTAACTTTTCGCCAAAGATACGATTTTTTCCAGTTCCAGCAGGCTATACCCGTTGAAATATTGGCTCTTGACCCGGTTGTAGATGTCCTGCCCGGTTGTTCCGGGTATGCGCTTCATGTCCTTTATCGCATCGAGCAGCCGCAAGTACGGGACAAGGCTTTCATCCGGGTAGTCCATGCAGTAGGCTTTCACGCACTCTATATCCAAGTTCTTGAAACGGAAACGGCGAACCGGGTTAGGAGTGGCTATCGTTATGGTTGTGGCTACCTGTTCGGTCAGCCCCATTTTGTTATAGACGTAAGCACCCGTGATATAGCCGTTCAGTTTTTCAGTCAGATAGCGGAACTGTTCATCCTGATAGACAGGCAGCTTTCCCAGTCCCAGCACTGATTTCTTGGGACGATAGTACGCCCCCTTTTCAACCCGTACCAGTACCCCTTTGCGGCTCTGTTCGGAAAGTAGCACCGCAACATTGGCGGTCTTTTCCGTTTCAAACGACAAATCCCGGAACGTGAATATACGCCCGGTATCTATCCGTTCAATCTGCCCAAGTATCTCTTTCCTGAATGAAGCCATATTTATGTACTTTGTTTCTATGAAGCAAAGATAGTATATTATGTAATCACCTGAAAAAACATAACAAATATTTTGCCGAAGATGTTTTTTATTTCTCCAACTATTGGTTGGATATTTTTTTATTCACTCGGACAAATTGGGACAGTACCGGACAAATTCGGACAGTCCTTGCCGCCCGTCCAAATATAGCATATTTAGTCGCTACCTTTGGGCGGGACTATTCCCGTAACCACTAAAATTCCAATTATTTATGGCAAACAGAATGACCCCGCCCGCAGAGGGGCAGGAAAAAGACGTGCTGCTGGTCTTGGATAAACAGCAGGGAAAGGTGAGTGCCGTTAAGGGTATCGACAAGGACGGCAATTTGCAGACCGTGCCACCCACTACCGGACACGGCGGCGAGTTCATGCAGGTGGACAAGAACAGCGATGTGTTCAGCAACTTCATTTCCAACTTCTACCGCAAGTTTCAGGACACTTCCGGGCTGGAACTGTTCAGCGTCAAGGCTTCCCAAGCGGAGCGGGACGCAAAGGCAATCGAGGACAACAACCGCAACCCGACACCGGAGGACAGTAAACGAACGGAAATGCTTCGAGTGCCGAAGCCAGACTTTCACGAGTTCAAGCAGGGCTACCGCTTCGACCCGGCAAAAATCGACTGGGAGAACCTGAAGAAAGTCGGCATCACCGCCGATACCCTGAAAAACACGAAAGACTTCGACCGGGTGATGCGTGGCTACAAGTCCCGCAACACCTATACCGTTTCGGGGACGGTGGGCGGCTTCTACCTCAAACCTACCGATGTCAAGCTCTCTTTCTATCAGGCTAAGGACGGCACGATAGTACCCAAGCTGCACGGCGTGCAGCAGGACGAGAAACTGTTGCAACGCCCGTTCCACGAACACGGGTTCACCAAGCAGGAACAGGGCAACTTGCAAGGCACAGGCAACTTGGGCGGCATCGCCCGAATCAAAGACCCGAAAAGCGGCGAGCAAATCCCCGTGTTCGTCAGCCGGGACAGGTACACGCATGAACTGGAGTATATGCGGGCTGACAAGTGGAAATGCCCCGATACCATTTGCGGCGTGCAAGTCAGCCCGGAGCAGAAAGCCGCCTTTGAAGCCGGGCAAGCGGTGAAAATGGAAAACCTGCAATTCAGGGACGGCACAAAGCGCAGTGCCTATTTGCAGGTCAGTGCGGTGGAGCGTGGCTTGGAGTTCCTGCCGAGGTCTGCCGTCCAGTTCTTGCAGCAGGGACAACAGCCCGTAGAGCAGCAGGTAGCCGGGTTAAAGGACGGCAAGGGCGTTGAGTTCAACGGTCATGTGCAGCCCGGCGCACTGGGCAAATCCCCCGACAAGGTACAGCCGAAAGACGTTACCCCCGCCGCCGAGAGCCGGACGCAGGTAGCGGTCAATTCGGAGGGCAAGACCAACGAAGCCACCAAGCAGGGCAAAGAGCCGTTGAAACAGGGTCAGGACAAGCCCACCGCCAAGCAGAAAGAGAAGCAGGAGAAAGCGCAGGACAAGAGCCTGAAAGCTGACAAGCCCAAGAAGTCCAGAGGAATGAAAATGTAATATCCACCATTAAAAAGTAAAGAATTATGATTGCATTGATAGCAGAGAAGCCCAGCGTGGCAAAGGACATCGCCCGCATCATCGGGGCGACCGGGCGTAATGACGGTTATCTTTCCGGTAACGGGTATATGGTGACATGGGCGTTCGGCCACTTAATCCAGCTTGCCATGCCGGAAGCCTACGGCGTGGCGAACTTCCGCAGGGAGAGCCTGCCCATACTGCCGCCCGATTTTCAATTAATCCCCCGTCAGGTGAAAGCGGAGAAAGGTTACAAGGCAGACCCCGGCGTGCTGAAACAGTTGAAAGTGATAAAGGAAGTGTTCGACCAGTGCGACCGGATTATTGTCGCCACCGATGCCGGGCGTGAGGGTGAGTTAATCTTCCGCTATATCTTCCATTACCTGAACTGCCGGAAACCATTTGTGCGCCTGTGGATAAGCAGCCTTACCGACAAGGCAATCCGTGAGGGGCTGGATAACTTGCAGCCGGGAGAGCGTTACGATAACCTCTATTTCTCTGCCAAGTCCCGCAGCGAAGCGGACTGGCTGATAGGGATAAACGCCACCCAAGCGTTGAGCGTTGCCGCCGGGCAGGGGGTGTTCTCGCTGGGCAGGGTGCAGACACCCACGCTCGTGATGATATGCAGCCGCTATTTGGAAAACAAGAACTTTGTCCCGACCAAGTTTTGGCAACTCAAAGCGGCGACTGCCAGCGGGGGAATAAATTTTACCGCCCAATCGACCGCCAAGTGGGAACAGCAGCCCGAAGCCATAGCCGCCCTGCAACGGGTAAAGGATGCCGGGCAACTTGTGGTTAAATCCGTTGAGAGGAAAGAAGCCTGCCAAGAACCGCCGCTTTTGTACGACCTTACCACGC
>OHPV01001303.1_pt1 | contig 11061 bp, 12 predicted proteins | sample 1577781 | NCBI WGS metagenome assembly OHPV01 (sample SAMEA3879518, study PRJEB24766) | human gut metagenome | biome: human-associated habitat; feature: feces | place: USA | collected 1985/1987 | reverse complement strand
TCTTTCAGGGACTACGCCACCGAACCCTTGCTTAACGTATATACTTTCCATACGTTCGATGATATACAGGAACTCGTTGACAAGGCAAACGAAGCAACAGATATAGCCGGTTACAACCGGTTCCTCAATGCACATAGCTGGAACGAATTCGGCAAAAAGTTTCAAAATTTACTTCAGAAAATAATACAGTAATGAAAGTACTCTATACATTCGGCGGCATGCCCCATTATCTGAATGCCATGCTCAACAAACTTCATAACAAAGGAGTGGAAATCACCGTTATCACTCCTCAAAAAGGAAATGCCACTATCGGTAAAGGTGTAAAAATGGTAGAGGGAGGAACATACAGGCACCTCACCGCCATTGAGAAGAAAGCATTCTACGGAAAAAGCTCCTATCCCTCCCTACCGGAAATAGTACGTGAAGAGAAACCGGATATTCTGATAATGGGATGGCCCTATTTCCTGCAAGTGTTCTTTCAACCCCGATTGAGAAAGGCTATGAAAGAGTGCCGGACACGGTTGGTTATCCGTGAAATTCCCTTCCAGACCCCTCCCTACGGGAAAATAAAAGAATATTTCCATGAAAACCCGACCACCCAGAATATTTCCGGGTGATCCAGCCGCATCTGGAAAAAAATGTCATACAGCTCTTTTCCATCCACACGCGGCAGCTGAATCTGATCCGCCAGCTGCAGGACGCCCTGCAGCATGCCGTGATACACTGCCTGCTTCTGCCTGTCCATTTTCTGATAATAAAATTCTTCCATCTTACAGTGTAATCTCCTGTTCCAGCCCGAACGAATAGATCAGCTTTTCCTTCACGCATTTTCCGGTCAGCCGCACAAGTGCTTCCTCATAATAGTCCAGCTGAACTCGATAGCGCAAAATCAGCTCCTTCGGGTCTTTTACCAGATCGGTCTTATAATCTGCCAGCACGATGCCGTCCTCTTCCTCCAGATAAACATCGATAATTCCCTGGATCAGCACGGTTTCATCCTCCGGAAAGTCTGTATTTAAACGGTTTGCCGAAAGCCCCAGCACAAAGGGCTGCTCCCGGTGCAGTCTGTTGCTTCGGGCAGCCTTTGCCATGCGCGCTGCAAGAGGCGTCTGTAAAAATGCCCGGATCTTGTATACATTGATCGCAGCAGCATATTCCTCCGACAGCCTTCGGTCTGCTTTGCATTCTTCGATGACCGTACGGATTTTCGCCGCCGTCCAGGTTTCCTGCCGTTCAAAGGGGAAAATCTCCAGCAGTCTGTGGTACGCACTTCCCCGTGTCGTCCCGCTCACGGTTTCTTCCTGTTCCCTGACAAACTGCGGCAGATACGGCACGACCTCTTCCTCCGGGAACAGCGTAAGCCCTTCCGCAGCTTCCTCCTGCATGCCTTCTTTTTTCAGCTCGGAAACGGTTGTTTTGACAAAAAGTCCCGCCAGGTTTTCATGTGCATAGGGCTTCTGCAGGCGCTCGCACAGCGCAAGCTCTGCCGCCTCCGGCTCTTTTCCGGCTTCCTCAAAAAGCTTCTGCCTGCTGTTGTATCCCAAGGACGCACGCACAAGCTCTGCCTGCAGCAGTTCTTCCTGCGTACAGATCTGAAGCCGACGTCCGACGGACTGCCATGCCGGAAGCACCAGATCATAATAGGAAGACGCTTCCTGCAGCCGCAGTGCCGAATAGCCATACGCACCCTGTGCAGCATCCTCCTGGGGCAGCTTGTCTTCTTTACAGGTTCCGGTCAGAATCAGCTTTTCCTCCGCACGCGTCAGCGCAACATATAGAACTCTCAGTTCTTCTCCCATGCTGTCGGCATTTAATTTGCGCGCCAGCACATTTTTTTTCAACGTCGTATGTCGGATCCGTGCTGTCGGATCCACCCAGTCGATTGCCAGTCCCAAATCCATATCCATCAGCACCGGAGCTGCGCTGTCCTGCCGGTTAAAGCGTTTCGACAGTCCCGATACAAAGCATACCGGAAATTCCAACCCCTTGCTCTTGTGAATGCTCATGATCCGCACGACATCCGCGTTTTCATCCGACGCGCCCGTTTCGCCGTAATCAATGTCATATTTTTCCAGCTGTTCCATGTACCGGATAAAATGAAACAAACCGGAATAACTCGTCTTTTCAAAGCTTTCTGCCCGCGTCAGCAGCATTTCCACGTTGATTCTGCGCTGCACACCTCCCGGCAGCGCGCTGACCGTATACAGATAGCCCGTTTCCTCCAAAAACTGCTCCATCAGCTTGTGAATCGGCAGATAGACCGCGTACTCGCGGTAGCGGTTTAAAAAGGAAAGAAAGCTGCAGCATTTTTCGCGAAGGGAGGCATCAGCACCATTGCTTCCGCTGCCATATCCTACGCTGCCTTCACCACTTTCTCCTTCTCCCGCCGCCAGCTTCACACAATCGTACAGGCAGCGTTTTCCCGTCTCATCCAGTGCGCGCAGCGTCGCCAGCTGCGCATCGCTGAATCCAAACAGCACCGATTTGAGTACGCCGAACAGTGGAATTTCCTGCAACGGATTGTTCAGCACACGCAGGAAATTCAAAACCGTCTGCACCTCCGTCGCCGCAAAATACCCCGTCTTGGACGTCACAAAGACCGGAATGGCGTTTTCTTCCAGTATCTTTTTAAACGTCTCGTCCCAGCCGGATGTCGTCCGCAGTAAAATCACGATATCCTGATACCGCGCCGGGCGCAGCTGTCCGCTTTCGCTGTCCCGCACCGGGAGCTTTCCAACGATTTCGCGGATTTTTCCGGCGATCATTTTTGCTTCCAGCTCCTTCGGGTCTTCGCCCTTTTCGCCGGATATTGCAGCAATGCAAAGCTCCGGCTCGTAAGGGGAGCGGACGATCGAGGCTTCGCAAGCCGTACTCACCGGCGCAGCATTCCCCTGCTTTTCTTCTCCGCCGAGCGCTACGCCCTTCTCCCGCGCGTCCGCTGCTTCGCCATCTGCCTCCGGGAACTGCGCCGCCGGGTACAGCGCCGCATCCGCGTCGTATTCCACTCCGCCAAGCTCTCGGTGCATCAGCTGTAAAAACAGGTCGTTGACGCAGTCCGTCACCTCATGGCGGCTTCGAAAGTTCTGCTTTAAGTCCACACGGACGCAGCTTCCGTCTTCTTTTTGATAGGTCGCAAATTTTTCTAAAAACAACTCCGGCCGTGCAAGACGGAATTTGTAAATGCTCTGCTTGACGTCACCTACCATAAACCGGTTAAATCGCCCGTCGTCCTCGCCGGAAATGCTCTGTAAGAGAAATTCCTGAACGAGGTTGCTGTCCTGATACTCGTCGATCAGAATCTCTACGAACTGTTCCCGGTATTCCAGCGCCGTATCCGACGGCACCATCTGTCCGTTTTCCTCTTCCTTTAACAGAATCTGCAGTGCCAGATGCTCCATGTCCTCAAAGTCCAGCAGGTTCTTTTCCCGCTTTTTCTCCGTCAGTCTTTCTCCGAACAAAAGCGCCAGATCCACCAGCTCGCACAGCGCTGCGTCCGCCTGTCTGCATTCTGCAAGCCACTGCTTCGGACCGGATGCGAAATATTTTTCGGAAAGCGTCCCCAAAAGGCTTTTCACACGCTCCCTCATCGCCTTGACCAGCTCCCGCTTTTCTGCCGACACGCTGTCATCCTTTTTTGCTGCCATGCGGGCGTAGGAAATGCCCTGCACCCGCGCTGCAAGGGCTTCGAAAGCATCTTTCGCAACGGACGAGTCCATTTCTGCAGGTGCCACAGACTGCTCTGGTTCTGATGCTGTCTGCACCCCGCTCGCCAGCTCCTGTTCCAGCCCTGCGATCAGCTCCTGATCCTGTTCCAGCGCTACAGCGTAAAAATACGGCCCATCCGGCTCCTCGCACACCTTCAGCGCAGCTTTTTCCTGCTCTTTGCATTCCTGCAGCAGGGCTGAAATTTCCTGCATCATGCCTGCAAACCACTCTGTTTTTACAAGCTCCTCAAACGTCTCCACATGATAATCCATGCGGTGCTGCCGCAGCCATTTTTCCGGAAAAGGATAGCTTCCGGAAAAGGTATATAACCGTTCGATCAGCTCTTCCAGCCGTTTTTCCCGACCATCGTAGGCAAAATATTCCACGCAGTCGGTAAATTCCTGCCGTCCCAGCGCGAACTGCTCTTCCAGAAGCTCTGACAAAACCTCCTGCTTCAACAGGCGTATTTCGCCCTCGTCCGCCGTCCGAAAATCCGGGTCGAGACCGATATCGTTGAAATGATTTTTGATCAGATATAAACAAAAGCTGTGGATGGTCATGATCTTCGCATTGTGGATCAGCATCAGCTGCTTTTTTATATGCTCGTTGTCCGGCTCTGCCTCTACGCGGTCGGACAGTGCCTTCGTAATTCGCTCCCGCATCTGTGCTGCCGCCGCATTCGTAAACGTTACGATCAGTAACCGGTCAATATCCACTGCCCGCGCCGAATCGCATCCTGAACCGGAGACCAGCTCTACAATCCGCTCGACCAGCACCGCCGTTTTGCCGGAGCCTGCCGCCGACACCAAAATATTACAGTTTCTCAGATCAATGACCCGCTGCTGATCCTCCGTGAACTTCATTCCCATCGGCGACCTCCTTTCTGATAAGCTCCATCGCTTCGTCTTCTTTCAGGTTTTCCAGCTCGCGCATTACAAACCCGTCGATCTTTTTGTCAAATCCGCACACTTTCTGGTACGCGCAGTATTCGCAGGCGTTTCTGTTGCCCTGCTCATACGGGTCCAATGCGATTTTTCCATCCAAAATCTGCCGTCCCGCCTGCCGGATTTTCTGCTCCACAAATGCCGATACGGTTCAAAACCTCTCGCACCAGAGACTCATAATCAGGTTGATGGCTGGAAGTGATTTCTCCAGCAATCATGATGTCATAATCCTTTATCATGCACTCTGCGGCGACACGGCTCTTTTTATCATGTGCCAGACAATCCGTCACAATAGCATCCGAGATCTGATCGCAGATTTTATCCGGGTGCCCGCAGGACACCTGCTCGCTTGTAAATACCATACTGAAAAATCCTCCTTTCATATGTACAGGTGTGTGAAAGGATGAAAGACACACCCGGTCAAAAAGAAAGAGCCTGGGGATTCTCCTCAGACTCTCTAAACTTCTTGGCAATTCTAATAATAGCACATCTTCTAGGACAAGTCAGTGTCAGACCAGTGCCACCTTAGTGCCATCTTTTGCGAAATTGCATTCTGATGGAATTATATGTAGTTCCTTTAGTTGCTGTATGGAAAAAAGCTGTCCGTCTATAATTATTTCAGAACTACAATTCATTCCAGAAGGAGGTGTTACGATGGATTTACAAGCGATTGGAGCAAGAATCAAGGCGACCAGAGAAGCAAAAGGTATGACCCAGGAGGATTTCGCCGCCGCTCTTGATTTAAGCCGAAATCATATCAGCGTCATAGAGCGTGGGGTAAAGGCTCCAAAGCTGGAAACCTTTGTCGCTATCGCTAATGAACTGGGTGTTTCTGCTGATACGCTCCTGTTCGATGTAATCGACCATGCCAGTGACAGCGTAACTTCTGAGATAATGGAGTCCATTTCCAGATTGCCAAAAGCTGATCAAAACCGCATCCTTAACGTAATCAAAGCATTGCTGGATAAATAATGGGGAAGAGCCGATTCGCTCTTTCCTATTTTTTATATTTTTTGTCTTGTCGACAAAACTTCCCATCCATCGACATCGAAAATATGGTATAGTAATCCTGTAAGAATTATATCTAATTCTAAAAGGAGAGATTACATATGAAAAAGGACTTTCAGAAAATACTGGACAGGATTGCAAAGGAAAACCATACCACACCAGAGGATGTCTATCGGGAAATGCAAATAGCGATTGATGCCGCTTACGACAACCCCGACCCGAAGGTAAGAAAGAACTGGGAAACGATCCCATTCAAAGGAGACCGTCCTACCCCGGAAGAAGTGATCTTCGGAATTGGTATGATGCTCTCCCCAGGAAACGGCATAACGCAGTAATACCTTGGGGAGGACAGCCATGAAGAAAAAGAAACTCATTATCCTGTTTTCCATTGTCGCTCTGATTGCAGTCAGCATCGTGGTTGTTCTTGTTAATAACAAAGAAAAAGATACCAACTTTGATGAAATGGCGGGACGCTTTGAGAAAGCCGCTGAAGAAGTTTTAGGGGAAGATGTAAAAAAGGTGTCCAAGACTGAACTTGCCGCAACGATGACCTATGGCAACGGGAATGAAGAAAGCAATATTTATTACCATATACTGAAAACTACATACTATGAAGGCGGCGACCCATCTGCCATAACTGGACTTCACACCGAAGCATTTAATGTGCTTTTCCCCGTGGACAGCATGGATAGTTTCGAGGAAATGATGATTCAGGATTGGTACGGCGCATTATACAAAAAGAGCGACAAGGCGTACCTCTGTTGGACTTACGACCCGGAGGTTAGCTATGTCCTGGAATATAACTCTACCCTAATTGATGACTCAGAAGTCATCAAAATGGCAGAAAGCGCAGAGCCATCAGAATAAAATCAAACCACAGAAAAAAAGAAGCAGCTGACTACTATAGCCAGCTGCCGTTTTAATTATATCGGTCATCCACACCAATCTGTATTTGGATTGCCTGGATAATCTGCTCCATGACAGATATATCCGAAATATGACCACGCTTTTCCCGGAGGTTCTTCTTGTCGATAGCCTCCACCTGTTCGGCCAGAGCCAGACTGTTCCGATCCAGGCCACAGCTTTTCGGGATGAATACATGAGTGGGAAGATGCCTTTTCTTATATGTCCTGCCAGTCAGAGGCACGACCGTAATGACCGGGGAATGCTCGTTTGCACGGTTGTTGCTCACGATGACCGCCGGACGGATGCCACACTGTTTGTTACTCTCTATGTTCTGACCGAAGTCCACGTAATAAATATCGCCTCGTTTACACATACCAATTACCTCAACTCAACATATAGGATACCATCTCAGCTTCATGCTTTTCGTACAGAACCACCAGGTCATCAATGGCCTTCTGGCGATAGCGACCGATGGTTCTGCGGCTCACATAGTGCTTGTCCGCCAGGTCGTCCCAGGAGGTCTGGGAAAAAATCATATCCTGCATGATCTCTCCCATCTTGCCGGGAAGGGCCTTGACCGCGCTCTCAAAGAACCCAACTTCCTCTGCCAAAGAGATGTACTGCTTTTCCAAGTGCTGATACCAGTCTTGGTTGATGGCCTCCATCCGTTCACGGTAACTCATGGCAATTTTGGCAGTCTTGTCAGAGACACCGCTGGTCTGCACCCGCTCTCCCTCCGGCTGGGTGAAGTACATGGTATCGATCATTTCTTCTTCGGTGATACCACGGAAATTTCGGATTTGATGCTCCAGACATTTTAGTTCCATTTTATTTTTCGGGTAATCTCGAATTAGCATCTCTATCCTTTCTCGCATACCTTAACCTCCAATCCTCGCCCGCACCGCTTCAATCAAAGCGGACTGCCGCATATCTTTATTTTCCAAGGCTCTCATGACATCCTCATCATGGGTGCCTTTTGTTACAATGTGATGGATGACCACCGTGTGTTTTTGCCCCTGTCTCCACAGCCGCGCATTCAGCTGCTGGTACAACTCCAACGACCAGGTAAGGCCGAACCAGACGATGGTACATCCTCCGTCCTGCAAATTCAGACCATGTCCAGCAGAGGCGGGGTGGATCAGAGCCAGAGGAATTTCCCCAGCATTCCAATCGTCAATATCCTTCGAAGTATCAATACACCGGGCATTTTTAAATCGGGCCTTTATCCGCTGGAGGTCGTGCTTATACCAGTACGCCACAAGAAGTGGTTTGCCATTTGCGGCTTCCACCAAATCCTCCAGAGCATCCAGCTTTCGGTCGTGGATCGGAAGTACTTTCTTATCGTCACCATACACCGCACCGTTTGCCATCTGGAGCAATTTGCCCGAAAGAGCCGCCGCATTGACTGCATCCAGTTCCTCGCTGCCAATGGAAAGAACCATGTCTCTCTGAAAGTCATCGTACTGCTTCTGCTCCTTGGGACTCATCACCGCCTCAATACGGTTATCGATACGATCTGGCATATCGAGGTAGTCCACAGCTTTCATGGAAATGCAGATGTCGGACACCAGACTGTAAATTGCATTCTCCGCACCGTCTCTGGGCTTGTAGCTGTAGATGATTTCCCGGTTCCGCTTATCCGGCACGAAAAACCGATCCCGGAAACCACCGATAAATTTTCCCAGCCGCTGTCCCATATCCAGCAGATACATCTGAGGCCACAGATCCAGCAGGGAGTTGGGAGCAGGGGTGCCAGTCAGTCCAATGATACGAGCCACTTTCGGACGGACACGTTTCATGGCTTTGAACCGTTCTGCCTTATTGGATTTGAAGGATGACAATTCATCAATAACCACCATATCGAAGTCCCAGCGGTAGTTCTCCACCAGCCACGCCACATTCTCCCGATTGATGATGTGAATAAAAGCCCGTTTCCGAAGGGCGGTTTCACGCTCTGCCTTAGAGCCGAGAACCAGGGAGAAGGACAGACCAGAAAGATGCTCCCATTTGGCGATCTCTTTCGGCCAGGTGTCTTCGGCCACACGTTTAGGAGCGATGACCAAAATGCGGCTGACGTCAAATCTGTCCAGCACCAGTTCCCAGAGAGCCGACAGGGTAATTACCGTCTTGCCAAGACCCATGTCCAGCATGAGGCAGCATATTTCGTGTTCCAAAATGAACTCCGATGCAAAAGCCTGGTAGTTATGCGGTTTGTATTTCATCCAAAACACCTCCGATCTTCTCTGGGCTATCCACGCAGTAGACCCGAAAGCCCAAAGCGGTGAGCTGCTTTGCTCTTTTGACCTGTAGCGGTCGCATCGTTTTTCCGGGGGCTTTCAGTTCCACAAATGCCATCCTGCCACCAGGGAACAACACCAAACGGTCAGGCGCCCCATCTAATCTGGGAGACACAAATTTGACTGCCAGCCCACCACGTTTTTTTACTTCCGTGGTAAACTTCCTTTCGACTACACTTTCACGCATTAGGCCATCTCCTTTCTGTTCCTTATTCCGTGCCGAAGCATCCAAAAACCTTATGCGCGCACACGCTTCCTGCGTATGCCTTTTTCCATATTTTTTCATTACCCATACTTAATAGAGAAAAGATAGGCACATAGGCACAAACGGTTGGGTAACTCCGTGCCAAACTACCGTTTTCGGCTATGCCTACCTCTGTGCCGTTTCCATTCCACGGCATGGGTAGGCATATGCCGAAGTGGTTAATCGCCGTGCCGGACGAAGGTTTTCTGGGGACCGTAGATAGGAAAATGTGTTTTTCCTGTTTTGGTTTCGGTGGTTCTCTGCCAACCGCCCAGCTTCTTCAAGATGCCTTCAATCTCATAGGAGTCGGTGCGCTTGAGGTTCTGGCGTTCCTTACCGAAGCATTCACACCAGATTTCCATGATGCAGACCTTATCACGGCGCACAGTGCCAACGGCGGCAGAACCGCCAAACTCGCTACCGCCAAGGTAGCTTCTACGCTGGTACAGATCCATCCCAGCCCAATCGCCAGGGAGCAGACGTTCCAGATATTCCGCCACAATGCCTTCACGGTCATCGGATTCCATTGCCTCCTGCTGACGGATATACGCTTCCGCAGCCACAGCACCCTTAAGGTACAGTTCCTCGCCCTCACGGTAACGGATGATGGCTTCAGCCCAGACCTGGTCAACCGACTCCAGTTCCCAGGGATGGTGCTTACCTTCGCCAGTCACATTGACAGGCCAGAAGCGGCGGTTGCCCGTGATGTCACGCAGAAAGCCGGAGTCTGAATTGCTGGAGCCAACGATGATATTGGTTCGGGGATGGCTCTCGACCACTGTGCCATAAGCCTGCCGGAACTTATCGTCCGTGCGGCTGATGAAGGACTTGACAGTTTCCACATCCACCTTTTTGATACCGTTCATTTCGGCGATTTCCAGAATCCAATATCCCTGCAGTTTCTCCGATGCGGTCTTATCACGCATATCTGCGATGGAGAGCGAGTCCGAGAACCACTCCTTACCCAGCAAGGCAAAGAAGGTGGACTTACCCATACCCTGGGGACCGCTGATGACCAGCATGGAATCGAACTTGATACCCGGTTCATAAATACGGGCTACCGCTGCGGTCAAAGCCTTTCGGGTCACGGCACGGACATAGGGAGAATCCTCTGCACCCATGTAGTCAATGAGCAGGGTATCCACACGCTCCACGCCGTCCCACTGAAGGGTGGCGAAGTATTCTTTGATGGGGTGGTACAACCGTTCCGCAGACACCACCGCCAGCAGAGCGTCTTTGAATTTGGTCGGCGACCAGATCCCATAAACCCTTTCAAAATACAGCTTGGCGTTGGCAAGGTCTGCATCCGACCAGCCGGGCTTGACCTGCTTCCACGGCAGCTCTCCCACCACATCGATGGTGCTTTTGAACTCGTTATAGACGATGGCCTTAAGGTTCGGGTCATAGCGGATGATATTGGCGATGTTATTGAGGGTGTCCTTGACCTTGCCTGTCTTGTCCAGTTCCAGAAGGGTCTGCCAGTTTTCCTCGTCAAATTCCTCATCGAACTCTGCCTGGGCAAGACCCACACGCTCCTTGGCAAGCTGGATTTTTACACGCTCATCCTGCACGGCAAATTCCTGCATCGCTTTGAAGGACGGCAGCTTTGCCGGGTCGGTGTCCACATCCGCACGGGCATCCAAAGAGCCAAACTTATGGATACGGACTACATCAAAGGCGTTCATCAGCTTGCCACAGGCAGGGTCCGTGGCATGGTGGCTGTAGGCGAACTTGTCCTCATAGAGAACAACGCCAGCCTGGGAGTCAGCCGGAATATAGTCGTAACGTCCCGGCATGGCACTGTGCTTATACACATCGGGGATAAAGGTGTCGATGGCATCGGCTACCGAATAAGTACGGCAGAATGCTCCCACCGTTCCGGGCTTCTCCAGAGGATCAGCCTGTTTCTTGATGTCTCGCTGGACAACGCTTTGCTGCCGCTTGGACACGGGCCATT
>OHPV01001302.1_pt1 | contig 11064 bp, 12 predicted proteins | sample 1577781 | NCBI WGS metagenome assembly OHPV01 (sample SAMEA3879518, study PRJEB24766) | human gut metagenome | biome: human-associated habitat; feature: feces | place: USA | collected 1985/1987 | reverse complement strand
GAATGTCATTTCATCGAGAAAAGCGATGCGCACGCCGTATTCATCTGCCGGGAGGTGCTTTGCTACGATATCCATTGCAACCTTGCAGAGAAAAAGATTCGTCCCGATGCCGGCAGTAGCGGTGATTCCTGTCGTATCCATGACATCGAGAATAATTTTACGGGCAAATTCGCGGGCAGTCATCCCGCTGGCGGGCAGATAATCCGTAATGTCCATAAAAACCTCGTCGATGGAATAAACTACGATATCCTCCGGTGCGACATATTTCATATAGATAGAATAAATTCTGGTGCTGCATTCCATATAATGCGCCATCTGGGGCGGCGCGATCAGAAAATCAACGGCGAGTGCCGGATTCTGAGAAAGCTCCGAGAAAAAATAGGATGTACCGGAAAGTATCTGTCCGGGCGCATGCTGTTTTCGTTCGATATTGACTTCCCGGACCCGCTGTTTTACTTCAAAAAGACGGCTTCGTCCGGACATGCCAAAGCTTTTCAGAGATGGTGTGACAGCAAGACAGATGGTTTTGTCTGTACGGCTGATGTCTGCCACGACAAGGTTGGTGTCAAGGGGGTCAAGGCCGCGCTCTCGACATTCTACGGAAGCGTAAAAGGACTTTAAGTCGATGGCAATATAGATGCGGTCTTTCATGGAAGGTGGCCTCCTTTCTTTACATTGCAGCGGCTTTTTTATATTATACACGAACAGATGTTTGCTTTGCAAAGAAAATTTTTTATCTGGTTTCCTATTTTTTTGAACAGTCTTTCAGGAATCTGATATACTATAATCTATCTGATGCCAGGGTGAAAAGGAGGGTTCCTTATTATGTTCAGACAAGGAAAACAGGCTGTGAAAAAATCGGCACAGCAAAATGTTGTAGTTATTTATGCCGATGATCTTGGTTTTGGGGATCTTGGATGCTATGGGAGCAGGAAGATCGACACCCCGAATCTGGACAGGCTGTGTGCAGAAGGATTGAAATTCACCAACGCATATTCTACCTCTGCGGTTTGTACGCCTGCACGCTTCAGTATCCTGACAGGGCGTTATCCGTTCCGGAATGAGCAGGCACATATCCTGCCGGGAGATGCGGGCTGTATTATCAAAAGAGAGCTTGATACCGTTCCAAAGCTGTTTCAGAGAGCGGGGTATCATACCGGAATTGTTGGAAAATGGCACCTGGGGCTGGGAGATGGCAGCAAACCGATCGACTGGAATCAGGAGATCAATCTGACACCGATAGACCTTGGTTTTGAGGAATCATTTATTTTTCCGGCAACGGCAGACCGTGTGCCCTGTGTATTCTTAGAGGGACGCTCGGTGGTAAACCTGGATCCAAAAGATCCGATCGAGGTTTCCTACGAAGCAGAATCTCCCTTTGAGGATATTCCAACGTATTATAAAAATCCGGAGCTTCTGCGCGTGCGCTCTTCTCACGGACACGATAAGAGCATTGTAAACGGCATCGGAAGGATTGGCTATATGCGCGGCGGAAGCAAAGCAGTCTGGAAGGATGAAGAGCTGGCAGAAACCTTTTTAAATCGGGCAACGCAGTTTATTTCAGACAGCTGCAGGGCAGAAAAACCATTCTTTTTGTATTATGCCCTTCATCAGCCCCATGTACCCCGCGTGCCTTCTGCACGCTTTGAGGGCGCGACCGGACTGGGACCCAGAGGGGATGTGATCGCAGAGCTTGACTGGTGCGTTGGAGAAGTGATGGCTGCGCTGGAAAAAGAAGGGATTCTGGATAACACCATGATTATTTTTTCCAGTGATAATGGACCGGTACTGGATGATGGTTATCTGGACAGAGCATATGAATTAAATGGGACGCATCGGGCAGCAGGACCGCTGAGAGGCGGAAAATACAGCAAATTTGACGGTGGTACAAGGATTCCGTTTATTGTATACAGTTCTGCGCTGAAGCATCGGGGTGTTTCTGAGGCGCTGATCAGTCAGGTAGATCTGTATGCTTCCTTTGCACATATGCTTGGCATCGAAACAAGAGAGGACAGCGCAGTAGACAGCCAGGACAGGTATGCGGCACTGATCGGAGAGGATCCTGCAGGCAGATCAGAACTGATGACAGAGGACTTATCCTGCGGAAAAATGCTGCGCTGCGGCAGCTGGGTATACTTATCTCCCAGCGAAGGAGCTCCATATATGCCCTTTACCAGAATTGAAACCGGTTTATCAAAGGATCCGCAGCTTTACAATATGGATTATGATATCGGGCAGCAGAACAACATCGCCTGGGATTATGCAGATCAGGTGGAGAAGATGGAAAAGCGTCTGCAGGAGATCCTGACAAGCGAAAGCACCAGATAAAAGTAAAAAAACGTAACTGTGAGGGTACTGAACAGTTTGTAAAAAACAAAGAATGCCCGGAAGATCCGGACGGAAAGGATAGGAAATGGCAGGATATCTGATTAAAGAAACCACTTGCGAGGAACGCAAACAGATCGTGGAGGAGGCACTTGGCAATCTGTCCGCCAGCTGCGACGGCTGTATGGCGGGACTTGCGGATATGTATCAGGATTACATTGACGGCAAAAAAGAAATCCGTGACATCAACATGGAATTCAATGCCAGATACGAGAGAGGAGACATGGATCGGGAAGAAAGAAGAAGCTGCCCGATGTCCGTGTAAAGGGAGAAAGAATAGAAAGACAGGAATCAGCCGGGGCGTGATGGTGCGTTGATGGAGCTTTTACCGGAAGAATATGCGCAAAGACTTCATGAATCCCGTCTGCATCCTTATACACAACATCTGGAATTACGCAACTGAGACTGGTATTGGGTAGTTACGGCACTGAATGAAGAGGTTTCTAAATATCTTAGGTGATGAGCAGCAGAAGAAAAATGATTTATATCTTTTAAAAGCTGGATATTGTTTTGGAACACGGTTTGAAGGAGCAAGGGGGGATTAGAAAATAAGAAGTCCCAGGAGGGGACGGAAACCTTGTTTGAAAATCACTAAAAAACGTGATAGAATGGAGGTGAATAGGAGGAATTTTAGATGATAGTATATGATAAATTGGGTATTCTATTAAAAAGTAGAAAAATGCAATGGAAAGATCTGTGTGGAGCTGGCCTTTCTATTAATACGCCGACAAAATTTTCGCGGAACAGAACCATGAATACGGAAAACATAGATAAAGTATGTTCTTTTTTGCATGTCCAACCATCTGAAATAATGGAATGGATCCCAGACGAAGAGTATGACAGGCGGAAAACAGAAAATCAGAAAAGCGAAAGAGCAAAAATTGAAGCTCAAATAGCCGAGTTGCAAGCCAAACTAAAACGGTTATAAAGGAGGTATTTACCATGAGTGAAAGACAACGAGATATCGCAGATATGCAGTGTTGGGTATTTCATATGGCTCAGTCGAAATGGAAAATGTCACCTGAGGATTGCGCAGAATTGTTCAAAAAATATGATATTCTTGGATTTATTTCCGAATGTTACGACATTCTTCATTTAAATGGTTATGCCTGCGTTCTTCATGATGTTGAAAATCTGTTAAAAAATCGGGGGGTAACTGTATGATAGAATTACAGGACGGAATGCTTTTATATCATGGCAGTTACATTAGTATCCCGGAGATTGACCTGAATCGTTGCTTTGGCGGACTTGATTTTGGGCGGGGATTTTATCTTACTTCGTCTTATGAGCAGGCATATAATTATGTACAGCTTTCGATAAAAAAGGCCATGCGCATCGGTAACGTATCTGAAAACTTCAACCCGGCAGATGGGCAGATATCTGTTTATAAATTTCACTATGATCCAAACATATTAGCGTACTGTTTTCAGGGAGCATCTGTTGAATGGCTTCATTTTGTAGCAGCAAATCGAAAAAAGGATTTGTTTCCACAGCTTTTGAAAAAATATGGAACTATCGATATTATCGGCGGAAAAATTGCAGATGATCAGACGGCTCGTACCTTACAGCGTTATATTGGTGGAGCCGATTTTGGACTTCCTGGAACATTGGAAGCGGATAGAGTAGCCATTGAAAAATTGCTGCCCAATCGTCTGAATGATCAATTTTGTTTTCGTACTCAAGATGCTATTGATCATCTTGAATTTATAAGGAGTGACCGTTATGGAGACATCAGGCTGTAATTTTACAAATTCACAAAAAGAAAGTTGTGCTGTTAGTCTTATGCGGGATACTATCGAAGAGCTTTCTGTGCGGGATGGTATTTCCTATGAGAATGCATTGCTTTGTTTCGCAACTTCAAAAGTATATGGAGCACTTTTTGATTATGACACCGGTATTTGGAGAGAGAGTCCGGACTACCTTCTAAATCTGTATGATTATTGCGTTCTCAAAAAATAAATAACATTGTTTGACGTACAAAGGGGGAGTGCGGGTTATTGGTTTTGAAAACCGGTGTAAAGAAGTAAAATATCCAACATTGTCAATGATTCAGCAGGAAAATAATATCAAGAGATTGATTCAGGAATATGATTATTATGTGGCTATGGAATTGGCAAAGCAGCTGCCGGAATGAATATTAAAAAAGAATGCTGGGATTCTTATGATCAGATGAATGAGGTTTTGCTGAGTAAAATTTAAAGAGATAAGTCATCAGCCGGGGCGCGATAGTGCATTTCGGCTGATTTTTTCATAATCGAAACTGTCAGTTGAAAAAAACATTGTGAGGAAGTAAAACTTTACTTTTTTACAGCGTTGACAGTGCCGAAACGGACAGATATAATAGCAGCAGGGTAAAATCGAAGGAAAGGTTTGGAAGAAGAAATTGGAAAGAAAATACGATTTGACAAAGGGAGATGTTTTCCAGACGATCTTGATGTTTATGCTGCCGATCCTGGCAGGAAATGTATTTCAACAGCTGTATTCTGCTGTGGATACGATCATCGTGGGCCGTACCCTTGGTTCTGACGCGCTGGCGTCGGTTGGAAGTATCGGAAGTCTGCAGTTTCTGGTGTTTGGATTTTGTTCCGGCCTTGCCGGCGGTGTGACAGTTGTGACATCTCAGTTTATTGGCGCAGGAAAAACGGAAAATGCGAGACGTTCCACAGCGGTGATCTATATGATCTGGGCGGTGGTTTCCCTGCTTTGTACCGTGGTAGGTATTGTTTGCCTGCCAGGGCTTTTGCATATTTTGAATATGCCGGAAAATCTGTTTCAGCGTGCGTATGCTTATCAGCTGGTCTGCTTTATCGGACTTGGAGGACAGCTTTTATACAACGTGGAATCAAGCCTTTTGAGGGCGATTGGAAACAGCAAAGTACCGCTTATTTTTCTGATCATTTCCTCTGTGTTGAATATTATATTGGATTTTGTGTTTATTCTGGTGTTTCATATGGATGTGATCGGAGCAGCTGCAGCGACGATTCTGGCCCAAAGCCTTTCCGGGGTCGGCTGTCTGATCTACAGCTTTCGGAAATATCCGCAGCTGCGTGTCAGAAAAGAAGATTTTAAAATATCATTTGCTTTTCTAGCGGATCATCTCCGGGTAGGGCTGCCGCTTTCGATTCAGGACTCCATTACGGGCGTCGGAATGATGGTATTTCAGAGTGCGCTAAACGGGATGGGTGCAGATGCGATTGCGGCATACACTGCATGTAATAAGCTGGAAACCTTTGTCGTGATGCCGATGTATTCGATCGCAGTTGCCATGGTAACGTTTACAGCACAGAATTTTGGTGCGAAGCAATATCAGAGAATTCGAAAAGGAATGAAGGTTTCCCTTTTGAGCTGTCTCTTTTTCAGTGTTGTGGTAGGCGGATTGATCATTGTGTTCTGTAAGCCGCTCGTTTCGATTTTCGTTGGAAGCGGTGCAGCAGAGGTGATCCGGCTGTCCAGAATTTACAACAGTATTGAAGCCAGCTGCTTATGGTGTGCGGCGCTGTTGTTCACCTACCGGGGCGCGGTGCAGGGAACCGGAAATACGAAGATCCCGATGATGGGCGGATTTTTGGAGCTTCTCATGCGTGTTTTTGCAGCACTTTGCTTAAGCCGTATCTGGGGCTTTCCGGGACTGGCAATGGCCTATCCGCTGGCGTGGATATTTGCGGCACTGTTAAACATGTGGTATTATCGAAAGCTAGACAAAAATGATTTTCAGTGTACCAGAACTTCATCAATATGAAGAAGAATATGTTCCATGAGATAGAGGAGGACGAGTTGCTCGTCCTCCTTTGTCATGTCGGAAATCGGCTGCAGGAGAGTGATGTGGAGAATTGAGGTATCCAGAGAGCTTTCCGTAACTGCAAAGGCACAGAGACATTCTTTGCCAAATACGGAAACCTGCGCCTGAATATCACCGGTCATAACTTGGTCATAGGAGCTTTTCAGGCGATCCAGAATATCAAAAATCGCATAGACGGTCATACGCCGCGGACAGCCTAGATCCTGTTTGAGCGTGAACATGAGAGAGCCCTCCTATTACATTTTCCAATGAAAACTGGCGTTTTTTGCTTTTTTCAATGCTGCAGACTTACAGCGGACGCAGCGTGCCTATTATTTCGGCAAACACATTGCTGGAGATATCAATATTTTCTTCGGATGTGCTTGCACCGACGATATAGGGGACACCGTCGATATCAGCTGCAGCGAAGATAGAAATATCGGAATCGTGAGAAACGATCCGAAATTGCCAGATAATATCGTCTTCGCGGTTTTCTGTCATGATCTCTGAAAGGGAAGCGCCGGAGACATCTTCCCAGATGCCGGAAAGGTAAGCAATACATTCGTCTGCGTTTTTTCCGGCAGAAAGTCCCTGCTCCACCTCAATATATTCCTCTTCGTTGGAGGAAAGGAAAAGAAGGAGGGCGGTTCCGCTGTTGCCGTTTGGAAGCGTAAAGCTGCTGCGTCTTGTGCTGCTGATCTGAGTGGAATCCGTGATGCATTGGATGCCTGCAGCGGTGTCGCAATAGCGCTCGTAGGTAATATCCACAGGACCATTTATACGAAAGGATGTCAGACTGTTGTAAATCTGTGTGTGGTCTGTTTCGGAATCCTTTGGATAGGAGCCGACGAGCAGATATGCGCCAAAGTCATTCCTTCCTTCTACTGCAAGCAGTACATGCTGCAGGGTGGTCTGGCTGGAATCTGTTCCCTGGAAGAAAATCTGGTAAGCGGACTGTCCGCCGAAGTCGTCCGGTCCTGCGGTCAGAATCATGGCGTCGGTAAGACCGTAGCCCTCTGCGTAGGAGGAAACAATATCCTCCCGGTAGTTTTCGATGTCGGCAAGGGAATAGATCGGAACAATTGTAGCCCAGTTGAAGCTGGTTTCGATCCGGCAGTTTCTGGCATTGTTGGTAAAAGTAAAACCATCATCTGAAACGCTATACTCTGCCGGAACGTCGATGGTGGCATTTAAAATTCCGAGATCATAGGTGACAACTTCCGTACCGGTGCTGTCGTTTGAATCGCCGGAAGAAGGATCGTCCGGTGTGTCTGAATCCTGTCCGGGCGGAGTTTGAGAGGGCGTCGGCGTATCCGAACCGGGAGGTGCAGATGCAGAAGAAGGATTCATGGACGAAGCAGAGTTTGTGTAGTTGGTATTTTTTCCGGATTTTCCGGAAAGGGGCAAAAAGAGGACGAGGGCGACTACCGCGACCAAAGCGCCGCCAAGAGCGACTGCCAGAAGCGGATTTTGTTTCAGATGTGCCGACAGGACAGCAAAAAATGTGGAAGGTCGGGAAGACACCGCGCCGGAATATGGCTGCGGTGCGTTTGCCGTTGATCCGGGGGATGGCGATTGTGCCGATGCAGTTGCGCCATCCCCGTTCAGCGCGCAGATAAAGGATTCCATGCTCATGAAGCGGTCTTCCGTACGGATGCTGAGCGCCTTCAGAATCGCCTGTTCGATGGCAGGGGAAATGGAGATGCCAAGCTCTGAGGGGCGTTTGAGCGTATCGCCGTGAATCCGTTCGATGGAATCCGGCGGAAGAACTCCGGTGATGCAGCGGTAAAGCGTTGCACCCATGGCATAAACGTCTGTCCAGGGTCCCTGATTTCCATGGGAAGAGTATTGCTCCTCCGGGGCATAGCCATGCTTTAGAATAACGGAAACGCTTTTCCCATCACCGGAAGCAAAGCGCGCTGCGCCGAAGTCCAGAAGCCTGCTGTCACCGTCGGCGGTCAGGTAAATGTTGTCCGGGCTGATATCCCGGTGCAAAAGCTGCATGGAGTGGACAGAAACGAGCGCGTTCATAACAGGCAGCAGGATTTTTAATGCTTCTTCGCAGGAAATTTTTTCCCCGTGTGCAGCAAGATAGGCTTTTAGACTGGTGCCGTTCACGTATTCCATGACGAAGTATGCGGTGTTGTTTTCCCGGAAATAGTTCTGGACGGAAACGATATTCGGTGTGTTCTGGAGCTTTGCCAGAATGCGTGCTTCCTCCAGAAAACGTTCCATTCCGGATTGATAATCCTTTTCCTGATGACTGGTCAGAACGACAGTATAGCGGTCGGTATTCCGGGTAGCCATGGCGGAGGGCATATATTCTTTGATGGCGACTTTGATTTCGAGGGTCAGGTCAAAGCCGAGGTAGGTAATGCCGAAGCCACCGATGCCGAGGACTTTGCCGATCAGGTAGCGGCCGTTTACAATTGTGCCCAGGGGAAGGGCGAGATAGGGCTGCTGCTTTGTTTCATCGAACCCGCAGACGGGGCAGACCGTGCCGGGTTCTTTTTCGGAAAAGCAGCCGTAACAGATACGTTCGGGATTCATAATTCCTCACATTCCGCCGCAAAAGCGGCTTTTGATGATAGACAGTTGTAAAATGTTCCGGTGTATTAGGAAAAGGCTGGCGAGATCGCATCAGGACGGCTGATGCAGGTCAGAACGAAAAGCGTTCCATCGATGCTGCGGATGCGTTCCGTATGGCGAAACAGCAGCCCTACGAGCCAGTCTGTCGCGTTGTTGGCTTTTGAAAATTCAATCTGGATTTCCAAAGGTTCAATATAAAAATCTCCGCAGCAGACAAGGCCGCCCTCCCCCGGCAAAAGTACCGGGAGAGAAGTCTCTTTTTGCAGCCGCCCATCTGCCATCAGATGGTAAAAGACGGCAGCTTCGGGAAAAGAAAGCGTATCGGGGGAGAGCTCGACCAGCCGCGTTTCAAGGAGAGCCGCACAGGAAAGCCCTGTTTGGGTAGAAATCGTATCAGATGCAGTCATAGGTTCTCTCATTTCTGCGCACGCTTTTTGTGCATGTCGAGTTTGTGCCAAGTGCGCGCGGACACAAATCTCGTTTATTCATGACAATAGAATACTCGCAGAGCGTGCATTCTATTATTCCTTCGCAACGAGAAAACGGTTTGAGGGATCGCAGAGGAAGAACGTATCTCCGGCATAGAGCTTTTCGGGGACGTTCGGGGCGAGCTTTTTCCCATTTCCAAGGAAGGTTCCATAGGAGGAACCGAGGTCGGTCAGGACGAAGCAGCTTTCCCCCGGATTGTAGGAAAGCTGGCAGTGGCGGCTGCTGATGCCGGGCGTGCTCTTTTCATAAACGATGTTGCAGAACGTAGGATCTCTGCCGATGGTAACCTTTCCCTTGAGCAGGTCGAAGCTCTGCCCTGCGTAGCTGCCGGTCATTCCACGCAGGATCGCATGAGCGCCGGAGCTGCCTGCCGCACCGGAGTGTACAGGATTGCCGTTTAAGCCGCTTGCTGAGCCATTCGCCAGACCGCTGTTTCGATCTGCCAGGCCGCTGCGGTTATTTGTAACGCTGGCTGCAGCCTTCCTTTCCTTCCAGAAGAAAAACGTGCCCGCTGCGATCAACAGAATGCCGAGTAGGAGCAGCACAGCACTGCCGGGACCGTGGAACAGGGAAAAACCAGAGCTCGAAAACGTGTAGGGAATGCGCTCAACATCCAGGATTTTCGTCAGCTCGTTGATGATGATGGCATAGTTCATGCCAAGGCTCAGCCCGGTATTGGGATCAATGGCGCCTGCAACGTTGATACCGATTACGTTTCCTTTTTCATCGACCAGAGGACCGCCGGAGTTGCCGGGAGCGATGGAAACGTCCATTTGAAATGCCTCATAGGTGGAAAAAGAGGTGGTTGTACGTTTGCTGATGATGCCTCGGGTGATTGTAATATCGTCTATATCGTAGGTGGCAAAATCCTGACGCTGGGAGGAATTGCCGGGATAGCCGAGCGCGTAGGCGGTGTCGCCGATCTTGATGTCGCCGGAGTCGCGCAGCGTCAGGGCAGTCCGTTTATCCGTCGGGGAGGGCAGCTGCAGGATGGCGATATCCTTTTCCTCCTGAGGGGAAAAGTAGACGACCTTGGCTTTTACATAGTCGTTTTCCGCTGCGGAAAAAAAGACATCAATTTCCCCTCCGTAAAGACTGGAATCATAGCGGGGATAGGTATAGGCTTTATTGACGACATGCCCGTTTGTCACGATGTACTGAATCGGCTGTCCGGGCGTGCCGATGGCCCAGCCGGTTCCCATTCCGGCTTCGCTGTTTCCTTCGTTGTCATAGACTGTCGCATAGACCATGACGATACCGTTTCTGGATTCATAGGGATCCTCAGAGGAGCTTTTGGTCAGCCCTGTGATGCCGAAAATGGATGAGACAGCGCCGATCAGGATTAGCACAAGGGCGATCAGCTGTTTAGAAGAGAGTTGTTTGGTTTTCATTCAGTATTCTCCTTTTCCCCGTAATAATGTAAAACGATTGCGGTATAGTTATCCTGTGTGGGAAGTGCGGCTTTTCGGATTGCTGCTTCGAGCGCGCTGCAGCAGTCCTGAACCGGAAGCTCCATCGCCTCGCGGATTTGTTTCAGGGTCAGTGGATCGCTGATTCCGTCGGAGCATAACAGCAGGGTATCGCCCGGAAAAAGGGAAAGTGGAATGTGGGTGCGGTCCAGCGTGACCGCCTCCTTCCCGATATATTGGGAAAGTGCGCCTGCCTGAGGGTCAGAAAAAGCTTCCTCGATGGGAAATGCACCGTGAAAGGAACGCAGCAGCAGGTCCTTTTGAAATTCCTGCCGGGTGTTTAATGCATAGAGCTGATGTTCCCGGAGCAGAAAAAGGTCACTGTCTCCGACGCTCCAGAACTGCAGTTGATTT
>OHPV01001293.1_pt1 | contig 11109 bp, 8 predicted proteins | sample 1577781 | NCBI WGS metagenome assembly OHPV01 (sample SAMEA3879518, study PRJEB24766) | human gut metagenome | biome: human-associated habitat; feature: feces | place: USA | collected 1985/1987 | reverse complement strand
GCTCGAGCGTTTCGGGGTTGACTATTTCGGGATAGAAATAATCCTCGCAGAAGTGGAGGCCGTCGCGCTCCTCGCATTCGCCGGATACACCGGGTCCCATGAGCTCGCTCATGCCGTAGTTATCGGTAGCGAAAAGTCCCCAGCCGTTTTCTATCTGAGTTCTCATCTCGGGCGTGCAGCCCTCGGAGCCGAGCAAGCCGAGGCGAAGCTTATAGTCGCTCATAGGATAGTCGAGCTCTTTTGCAACTTCGCACATATAAAGAGCATATGACGGGGTTGCGACAAGGGCGGTGGTGCCGAAATCGCGCATATACATCAGCGCCTTTTCGGTGTTTCCGCTCGAATTGGGAATAACGGTAGCGCCGAGCTTTTCAAGTCCGTAGTGAAGTCCGAGCGCGCCGGTGAACATACCGTAGCCGAACGAAATCTGAACTATATCCTCATCGGTGGCACCCGCCGCCGCGACGATACGCGCAACGCAGTCCGACCAGATGTCAAGATCATGCTTGGTGTAGCCGACAACGGTGGGTTTTCCGGTCGTTCCGGAAGAAGCGTGAATACGCACCATATCCTTCATGGGCCTTGCAAACAGACCGAAGGGATAGTTGTCGCGCAAGTCGGCTTTCGTAGTCGGCGGTATATATTTTATATCGCTGAGACTCTTGATTTTGTCGGCGGTAACGCCCGCCTCATCAAGCTTTTTTGTATAGAACGGTACATTTTTATAGCAATAGTCAACCGTCCATTTCAGTCTTTCGAGCTGCAGTGCTTCCAATTCACTGCGCTTCATTGTTTCGATTTCCTTTTGAAAAAACATCTTGAAATCTCCCTCTTTTATGTTTCGACAGGGTACGCGAATTATTATAAATTATACCACTGTTACTCTTTTTCGACAATACCGTTGTAAAATAATTCGGTAATATTCTCATCCTCTTTGCCCGTTATCGCGCTGACGATGAAGCAGAGCGCGAGGGAAAGGAGCATAGCTATGCACGCGAAAAGCGGACCGAAACCCGCGAGAGATGCCGCTGTGACATTTTCGAGTCCGAACGCTGTGAGCAGCTTGCAGATTGCGGGAATTATCGCAACGCAGAAGCCTCCTATCATCGCCGCCCATGCCCCCTGTCTGTTCATGCGCTTCCAAAACAGCGCAACAACATACGGCGCGAGGAAAGAGCCGGAAATAATTCCCCATGAGTAGCTCATCATGTCGAGTATGGGCGTGTCGGTGTTGGCGACGACATAGGAGCAAATAATGAAAACGACGCAGAGAATTTTCGTGAGCGCGGTAACTTTTTTCTCTTTCATCTCGGGCTTCAGCACGCTCTTTACAAAGTCCATGGAGAAGGTGGAGCTTGCTGTAAGCGTTATGGAGCAAAGGGTTGAAACCGATGCGGCTATGAGCAGCACGAGCACGATTCCGAGCAGAATGTTCGGGAGGTTTGCAACCTTGAGCATATTGGGAACAATGTAGTCCTGAACGGGCTTTTTGAACGAAGCTATTTCGTCGGCAGTAAAGAATCTGTGGCAGAGAGAGCCGATAAAATATCCGCCTCCCGCAACGAGCAGGGCGAAAAATGTGGATATAACTATGCCGCGCTTTGCCTGCTTGTCGTCTTTTATGCCGAAATATTTCTGTATCATCTGCGGCAGTCCCCATGTGCCGAAGCTGGTCATGAGAACGGTTGCGATGAGCGACGCTGCAGCCTTAACTCCGAGCTTGGGAAGCCCCTGCGCCGAGTGAGCGTATTCTCTGAGCCCCTCGATTCCGCCGACTCTGTCGCAGCGGATAACAAAGATTATAAGCAGCGTTATGCCGAACATCATAACAATGCCCTGAACAAAATCCGCGCGCGCCTGAACGAGATATCCTCCGAGCAGCAGCAGAACGGCTGCGAGCACAGCTATAATTATCATGCATATTTTGTCGTCTATTCCGAGCAGAACCTCCGCAACCGAGGCGAGGCCCTTATAGACCGAGGCCGAATACGGAATCATAAAAATAAATATGACCATGCAGGCGAATATTTTCATTGCGCGGCTGTTGTATCTCAGCTCAAAAAACTGAGGCATGGTTTTTATCTTCAGCCTGTTTGAAACATCGCGCGTTCTTCGGGCAAGCACTCGCCACGCGAGCCATGAGCCGAACACCGCGTTGCCTATTCCCGCGGCTATGCCCCAGAGACCGTAGTTGAGTCCCGTACCGCCGGCGTAGCCGACAAACATGACTGCCGAAAAGTATGCGGTGCCGTAAGAAAGCGCCGAAAGCCAAGCTCCGGCGTTTCTTCCGCCGACGGTCAAGTCGGCTATGCTCTTCGATTTGCGTCCCGATACAATTCCGATTATCATCATAACCGCAACATATACCGCGATAGTTATCCAGACTGTGGCGTTTTCCATCCTAAAATTTCCCGCTTCCTGTTGTTTTTGTGCTTTAAAGCTTTTACCTGATAAAGTGCAACGAATATAATACAATAAAAAGCGGCATTTGTCAAGCTGTTTTACGTTATTTTAAAAAGAATTAAATATATCTCTGAAGCCCCCGCTCTTTTTCGGCGGCGTGCAGCATTCCTGTCGTTTCAGACACACCAATACGGTGTCTTCTCCTATTACTTTTATATCTTCCCAGCATATGCGAATATCCTCTCCCCGTCCGAGCAGTCCCAAGCATTTAGGCCTGCCGAACACGATTATTGCCACAACTCTGCCCGAGCAGGTATCGACCTCGACATCCGACACGGGACCTAATATATCGCCGTCCTTTTGATTTATGACCTGCTTGTTTCTCAGATCCGTTACGCAGCAGTTCAAAAAAATCACCCCCAACGGCATTATATGCCGCCGAGGGTGCGTAGAATCACACGACATTCATCTCTCTTTTCAGGTGCTCTATAATCCTTTTTTCAAGCCTTGAGATATAGCTCTGCGATATGCCGAGCATATCCGCGACTTCCTTTTGGGTATATTCCTTGCCGCCGCCGAGCCCGAACCGCATTCGCATTATAAGCTTGTCGCGGTCGGCGAGAGTGTCCACGGTGCGCAGAAGCAGACTTTTTTCATCCTCCGCCTCTATTCCGCGGTTCACGGTATCGGGCTCGCTGCCGAGAATATCCGACAGCAGCAGTTCGTTTCCGTCCCAGTCCACATTAAGAGGCTCGTCGAGCGAAATTTCGTTTCTGATGTTGTTGGTTTTCCGCAAAAACATAAGAATCTCGTTTTCAATACAGCGAGAGGCATATGTAGCGAGCTTTATATTCTTTGACGGCCTGAATGTGTTGACCGCCTTTATAAGTCCTATTGTGCCTATGGATATCAGATCCTCTATCCCGACCCCGGAGCTTTCGAATTTTCGCGCTATATAGACAACAAGTCTCAGATTGTGGACTATCAGCGGTTCGCGTGCCGATTCGTCTCCCGCCTCAATTCGTTCGAAGATTTCTCTCTCCTCATCTTTTTTCAGCGGAGCCGGCAGTATATCATAGCCGTTTATGTAGTGTATCTCGCCTCGGTCTTTGCGGTTGAAAAATCGCCTTATGAATTTTCTTAATATGACTTTCAGCTTTTTCATTTTCGCACTCTCCCCTTTTCGCTCTGTCAAAAAAATTGTTCCCGATAAGTGCCGAATATTCGCCCGCAGACAGCGAACCGACGTATATTGCGGCATATGTTTCATTACAAACAAAAGTGTCCTTGAGAGTTTTTACGGCTATACTGTCTGCTTTTATCGCCGGAAGCAGCCCGCTCCCGCCTATCGAACGGAAGCTTATAAACCTGACTCCGCAGCAGGCATTTGTATCTTCTTCTGTAAAATTATTGCGAACAAGCTCTTTTATTTCACCCGGCAAGACCGCCTCGACGGCTTTATATTCAAAAACTATCGCAGGATACGAGGAAAACGGCTCTTTCAGCGAGCTGCCGGTATCTATGAGCGCGGCGCACTCGGCTGTTTTATCGCAGATGCTTATTTTGACCGTTGCCGTATGACTGTCGGGCGCATTTCGGCGCAGAAAATATGAAATGAGACGGATAACCTCGTAGCAGGCGGCAGATGTCAGCAGGAGCGTTGCGGCGCTTATATCAAAATAGACAGCTCCGTTTTTATATGTAAGTCCGTCGGGCTTGAACGCCAGCCATACGGCGAGCGTTATTCCCGCAAAAGCAAAGTTTGCCATAAGAAATCCGCCGCCCGCTCTCAAAAGCTCCTGCGGTGAGCGTATCGGAAACGCGATAAACAGCATTGCCGAAAAGCAGCCGACGCGCAGAGCTATCGAGAAAAACGGATTCATATCGGGTAGAAATATTATAAGCGAGTAGGCAGCGCCGACGCACGCGGAAATGAGCATACGCCAGCTTCGCGTCGGAGCTTTCACCAACAGTCCCGCGGCCGAGAGCATCAAAAAGTTGACGAGCAGATTTATCATCAGCAGTATGTCGACATATATTACGTTGTTCATCCCGAGCCTCCCTAATCGATATGACTCAATTATAAGCCGCGCCAAAGGTCTTTTTTGTCAAATCAAAGGGTGAGAAAAATAAAAATGCCCCGCGCTTTAAAAGCACAGGGCACAAAAAGTATGTTTATTTAAGATTGTCAACCGCAGCGCGTTCTATCGCAAGACCCGCCTTGTAGCGCTCCATATATTTCCTGAAGCCCTCGGCGTCGTCCGGGTCGGGAGACACGCTGTCTCCGAGTATGTCGCCGAAAACGTTTGAATCAAGGAAGCTGTCAAGCGCTTCACCGTCGGCTCGGTTCTTCATATAAGACGCAAGTAAGGCTATGCCCCATGCGCCGCCCTCCCCGGCCGTTGACATGACGGCTACGGGCGTCTCGAGCACGGCAGCCATAAGCCTCTGACCCACAACGGGTGTCTTGAAGAGCCCTCCGTGGCCGAGAAGTCTGTCAACGCGGACAAACTCTTTTTCCGTCAGTATATTCATGCCGAACTTGAGTGTCGCCATGGAGGAAAAAAGTATCGCACGGGCGAAGTTCGCAAGGTTCATTTTGCTGTCCGGGAGCTTTGTGAAAAGCGGTCTGCCGGCTTCAAATCCGGTAGTGTGCTCACCGGAATAATAGTTGTAGGAGAGCAGTCCGCCGCAGTCCGCCGCACCCTCAAGAGCGCTGTTATAGAACGTATCATAGAGCTTCGGCACATTGACGCTTCCGCTCATCAGCTCAACAGTCTCTTTGAGAAGACCTATCCATGAATCAAGGTCGGTGGTGCAGTTGTTGCAGTGCACCATGGCAACGGGACTTCCGTCGGGCGTTGTCACCATGTCTATCTCGGGATATACTTTCGAGAGCGGCTTTTCGAGGACGACCATGGCAAAAATCGAAGTGCCTGCGGACACATTTCCGGTTCTCTGAGCAACACTGTTCGTCGCCACCATGCCCGTACCCGCATCGCCCTCGGGCGGACAGAACGGAATGCCGGGTTTGAGCCTTCCGGTAGGATCGAGAAGCTTTGCGCCCTCCTCCGTCAGCTTACCCGCGAAGTCTCCGGCGCAGCACACCCGAGGCATGATATCGCGGAGCTTCCACGGCAGCTTTTTATCGGCAATCCTCGAATCAAACTTCTCGGTCATGGCTTCGTCAAAGTCGAGCGTCTTACTGTCTATCGGAAACATACCCGACGCCTCGCCTATGCCTATGACCTTTTCACCGGTCAGAGTGCGATGTACATAGCCGGAAAGCGTTGTCATAAAGTCGATTTTTGCTATGTGCTCCTCATTGTTAAGTATGGCGCGGTCGAGATGCGCTATGCTCCAGCGCTGAGGAATATTGAAGCCGAAAAGCTCCGAGAGCTCGGCTGCCGAACGCTCGGTAACGGTATTTCGCCAAGTTCTGAAGTCGGCGAGCTGCCTGCCCTCTCTGTCAAATACAAGATATCCGTGCATCATACCGGAAATGCCCATGGCGCCGACAGTAGTCAGCTCAATATCGTATTTGTTTCTTACATCCTCGGCAAGGGTTCTGTAGCATTCGCGCATACCCGTCCAAACATCGTTGAGATGATATGTCCAAATGCCGTTTTCGAGCTTATTCTCCCACGAATAGCCGCCGGACGCGATAACCTCGTTGTTTTCGTCGACGAGGATTCCTTTAATTCTCGTTGAGCCGAGCTCTATACCGAGCGACGTGTTGGCGCAGAGTATCGAGTTCTTGATTCTTTCAATATTCATACAGCACCTTCTTTTCTAATTTTTAAACAACAAAATTTTATCACATTAAACAAAAAAATAAAAGAGAAAAAGTAAAACTAATGCAATTTATATTGAAATAATCGAAGCGCTATGTTACAATTATGAAAAATGCAAGGCGGTGGACAGATTGACCTATAAAGCACTGAGCAAATATCGCGGAGTTCTTATGGGCTTTGCCATTCTGTGGGTAATTTATTTTCATATTCCTATAAAATCCGTTACCGAAGTCGGCTGGTTCATTCACAGAATAGGCTTTTACGGAGTCGATATTTTCCTGTTCCTCTCCGGGCTCGGCGTATATTTTTCGCTGATGAAGCGCCCGAATGTGCTCGGTTTTTATAGAGCGCGTCTTGCGCGTATTCTACCGGCTTATATTATAGTCGCCTGTGTTTCGTATTGCTTTTTGCGGCTCGATAAAGCGAGCGCGCTTGACTTTTTCTATTACATATCCGGCATAGGCTATTGGACTCGGCATACGCGCTTTGACTGGTATATTCCCACACAGCTGGCGTTTTATCTTATAACTCCCCTCTTTCTGTTTTTCTATAAAAAGCTCGGCGGCAAAGGGCAGATAATATACACCGCCGTATGGATGTCGCTCTCCGTCCCGCTGTGCATAATAATGTATTACGGGAATCTTATTTATCTCTGGGGAACGGCAGTCAGGCTTTCGGTTTTCTTTCTGGGCATACACACGGGAAGGCTTGTCGCGGAGGACAAAAAGGTTACAAAGACTTCGCTTATACTCAATATTGCGGCATTTTCGGTCGGAACATTTTCAGCCTATTATCTGAACGGCTGCGTTAAAGAACCCGCGTATATTCAAAACGGTCTAAACTGTTATCCCGCACTGCTTATGATGCCGTCCTTCTGCCTGCTCGTTTCTCTCGGACTTTCGGCACTCGGCAAAAAATATCCTAAGGTTGAGAAAGCCATAGTCATTTCGTTTGGTTTTTTAGGTAAGTACAGTCTCGAGCTCTATTTACTCCATCAGCGCTTACAGTATATACTTCTGAAATATTTCGAACCCGGAGAAAACGCCACGACCAGAGCTATAGTGCAGCTCGCGGCTTTAATCATAACGCTCGTTGCGGCGCCGCTGCTCGGAACGGCAATAAGCTCCGTCAGAAATGCCTTAAAGAAACGCAAATCGGAAAGGAAGACCGCGAAAAATGTTTGATGTTACCGCAATAGGCGAACTGCTTATAGATATGGCGCAGTCCGGTCTGTCCGATATCGGCTCGCCGATATTCGAAGCAAACCCCGGCGGCGCGCCCTGCAATGTGCTGGCGATGCTAAATAAGCTCGGCAGACGCACCGCTTTTATCGGCAAGGTCGGAGACGATATTTTCGGGCAAAGACTGAAAAATATCGTCGAGAGTACCGGCACTGATATAGACGGGCTTGTGCTCGACAAGGATGTGCGCACAACGCTTGCTTTCGTCGAAACGGATGAGCACGGAGACCGCGCTCCGGGAGCGGATATGATGCTGCGCGAAGCCGAGGTTGACACGGATATAATAAAACATAGCCGTGTTCTGCATTTCGGAACGCTTTCGATGACTCATGAGGGCGTTGAAAAGGCCACGGTTAAAGCTGTTGAGACTGCCAAGGCTGCCGGAGCGCTGCTGTCTTTTGACCCAAATATCCGTCCCCCGCTCTGGGACAGCATGGACAGGGCAAGAGACAAGATGAGTTACGGCTGCTCGGTGAGCGATACGGTAAAAATCGAGATAGACGAGCTTCGTTTTTTAACAGGCTGCGATGACGCGAATAAAGCGGTTGAAATATTCGGAAAGCGCTATCCGAACGTGTCGCTTTTGACAGTGACTGCCGGACGCAACGGAAGCCGCGCGTATTACAAAGACGCATACGCAGAAGCGCCGACCTTTCTCAATGTCAAAACCATAGACACGACCGGCGCGGGCGATACGTTCTGCGCCTGCTGCATAGATTGGTTTTTGAATAACCGCGACGGTGCCGCAGACAGCTCGGAGCTTAAAAAAATGCTCGTTTTTGCAAATGCCGCCGCGTCCCTTGTGACCTGCAAAAAGGGAGCACTGCTCTCCATGCCCGAGGTAACGGATATAAACAAGCTTATAAGGGAGAACGAAACCGATGAGTGAACTGTACGATTCAATAAGGCTGACGCATTTGGCCGCCACATTCACGAGCGCTTTGGGCGTTGACGCCCCGGAGGGCGCGGAAAGTCCCTGCGATATTGTGCTCGACAGACTTTTTGCCGAGTTCGGCGAGGGCGGCGCCGACAGGGTATTTATATATAACCCGGACGCTGTCGCTCTGTGGCTGTTTCAAAAATACACCGAGCTTTTCAAGGATGCAATATCGAGAACTCAAATACAACTTCCGATACTCTCCGTAATGCCGAGCGTGACACCTGTCTGCTTTGCGTCGATGTATTCGGGTGTTATGCCGGAGGTTTACGGCATAATGAGATATGAAAAGCCGGTTCTGAAAATCAAAACGGTATTTGACGCGCTCGCCGCTGCGGGCAAACGCTGCGCGATAGTCTCGACCGAGGGAGACAGCATTTCAAAAATCTTCCTCGAGCGTGATATTGACTATTACATATATCCGTCCGTCGAGGAATGCAATGAAAAGGCACTGGAGCTGATAGCTTCGGATGAGCACGACTTTATAACGCTCTATAACGGCGACTATGACGGCACAATGCACCGTAATGCACCGGAAGGTAAACAGTCTATAGAGGCGCTAAAAGCCAATATAGCCGTATTTTCGCAGATATATGACGCGATCAAAGAGAAGTGGAGCGGGCATAGAACTCTGCTCGGCTTCTGCCCCGATCACGGTTGCCATGAGATAGACGGCGGCGCGGGAAGCCACGGGCTTGATATGCAGGAGGATATGAATATAATTCATATGTTCTCGCTTATAAAATAAGAAAGCGGCACCGCGTTTTTTACACGGTGCCGAATTTTTATATTCAGAGGTTGAAGCTTGTGAAGAACTTATATGCTGCATAGCCTGCGGCTAATACCGCAAAACCGATGCCCGCCTTTACAAGTATCGGTTTGACGGCGCGAACGCTTGTCGGCGAGTGCCTGTAAATGAACTCCTTGACAGGAGTTTTTATTTTTGTTCCGCAGAGCTCTTTGAAAGTAGCGGTATAGGTCTTGTATTCTCGCGGAGCGGTCTCGTCAAGCTCAAAAATTCGGACTCCCCTGTTTTCTCCGGGACCGTATACGTTGAATCCCGCGCCCTGGGTATATCCGAGGTCAACGCCCTTGAAGTTCACGACAAAGCTGTTGTTGTGGTCGTGACCGACATATATTCCGAGTACGTCGCCCTTTTCGCTCATCGCCTCAAATTCGCCCGTGTTTACATCCGGAGATGCGGGCGATTCGAGCATGAAACCGCCGTCGGCAACAGTCTCGTCGCTGAGCACAAAGTACTCGTTTTTATGCACGCCGTAAGCCTGAACAGCACCCTTGGTGCCCCTCGGAACTTCCTTTATAACATCGAAAAATTCCGGCACGGGGATGTGCTGAAATACGAGCGAGGGCAGATAGTCGCCGTTTTCGGCCTTCAGCTGTTCGCGGCGCGAAACATACCATTCTATCTGCTTTTTCTCAACGGGAGCATATCCCCCGCCCTCTTTAGCCTTGCCGTGCGAGTCAATCAGATATAGCCCGAACACCGGTTTGTCTCCGACACTCGAATATATCTGTATATCGGCGGTTCCGACATCGCTGCTGCTTCTGAGATTTCCGCTTAGAAAGTTTTTATACTTATTGTAAAACTCATACTGCCCGCGATTGTCAACGCCGCTCTCCGCGTCGTGATTGCCGTAGGTCACCATAAACGGGATGTTTCTCTTTGCTACAGGCTCAATCAGGATATCTATGGTCTTTTCGATTATGACGGGGTCTTTTCTGAATTTCCTCGAGTATCCCTTTATCTGATCTCCCGTGAATATAACGAGGTCGGGCTTTTCGCGGTCAAGCGCACTGTTGATGAGACTCAGCGTATCCGGCGACACAACCGGTGTTTCCTGTGTATCCGCTATCTGCATTATTTTAAATTTGTGCTCGGAGTTAAATTTCATCATTGCGTCGTGCCCCTTTCGTATTCATATTATATGTAAATCTCTTGAGAGTATATTGCGGTTTATTTCTCGCGCATATTTTGCGCTCTCTGCGTCCCACATATATATTATCATTAAAAACCGTATTTTTCAATTCATTTTATCTTTTTAGGCTCGCAAAAGCTTGGAAAAGATAAAAATATCACCGCGATTAGATATTGATGAGTCGCGGTGAATTTTTATTTATATATTCTCTTTGATAGCTTGGTTTACGCGCTCCCTGAGAGCTATGAGATAGCTGCTCCCGTGCGGATATTTAAGGAACGAAAATTCATCATCCCGAACGATTATCTCAAGCGCCTTTTCGCGTCCGACAAGGCTTTCAAGCAGACGCATGGCGGCAAAGTCCTGAAGTCCGTCATAGAACACTTTGAGCCTTAAAGAATTGAGCGGCTGACCGTTTTCTCCGGGATAAACCACAAACGCGTCGCCGGACGGAAACGCCTTTCCCGCGTCGGTCACCGTAAACGGGTCTATCTCATGCTTCGAAAACTGCGAGTACCAGAAGTTATATCCCCACTGGAGGAAGCCGACGGCGTTGTATTTATAAAGCAGCGCTCCGAGAATACGGTTGCGTGCAGACGGCATGGCAAAAAATCTGTTCGGAACATCCTTGTTGTGTTGACCGCAGCAGTAATACGTCCAAATTTCGTCTACCTTGCCGACGAAATCCTCAACATGATCCTCGGACGGAATGGGATATTTTACCGCACCCTTGTCAAAGAACTCTATATCAGAAAGAGCGTCAATGACTTTAAAGCCAGGGAATATTTCCGCTATAA
>OHPV01001286.1_pt1 | contig 11150 bp, 10 predicted proteins | sample 1577781 | NCBI WGS metagenome assembly OHPV01 (sample SAMEA3879518, study PRJEB24766) | human gut metagenome | biome: human-associated habitat; feature: feces | place: USA | collected 1985/1987 | reverse complement strand
CGAATTTTGGGGTAATCTGTGGGATTATACAGGATTCGGGCGAATTTTTTTTCGTTTGGGTGGATTCGTCGTTGCTTTGCTTTGATTGAAGATGCCTACAAGGAGGTCATCAAGACCGCAGTGGGCGGCGCTGCAGGTGTGATTCACGCCGTAGATTGTGCGACGACCGATTGTCAGCCGAACGAAAATGTGTAGGCCCTCCGCATCTTCATGCTCGCCAAGAAAATCGAGTGCCGTTCGGTCTGGAAGCCAATGCACAAGCAACCGGTTTACGCAGGTGCCACAGCCTACACCAATGACGTGGAAACCGCTCTCTTCAAGATCGCTGGCGCAGGAAGACTGTTTCCGAAGATGCGGATTAAGTTTTTTTGTTATACTTTTTTAGAGAAATCTTTTGGTTTTATAAGTAAAACCCTTATCTTTGTAGAAAATTATTCCCCTTAGATGAAAAAGGCTAAGGCTCGCCACCTCTCGGGGTGGCTTAATTTTTTTTAAAAAGATAGAGTATGGAGAAGCAGCAGAAAGTTATCGTCTACGTGGACGGGTTTAATTTCTATTACGGCCTTCGCAGTGACCGTCGTTGGAAACAGTACTATTGGTTAGATGTGGTCAAGCTGTTTGAAAGGTTTATGCGGCCGGACCAGGAACTGATAGCTGTCAAGTACTTCTCTGCGCGTCCGACGAATGATTCCCAAAAAAACGCTCGCCAGTATGCGTTCTTTCAGGCAAACAAGGAGAATCCAAAGTTCCAGTTGATTCTTGGCAAGTATCTGAGCAAGGACATTACCTGTTTCCGCTGCGGCAATATCATCCATACGCATGAAGAGAAAGAGACAGATGCTCGCATTGTGACGCAGATTGTGGCAGACGCCTATGAGAAGAACTGTGATGTGGCTATTGTTGTTTCGGCAGACAGCGATATGATTCCGGCCGTTGAGTTGGCCAAGGCTGCCGGGCAGAGAGTTTATATCTATTTCCCGCCCAATCACTATTCCAGCAATTTGTCCGTATTGGCAAACGGGAAGCCAATAATGATGGCTCGTTATGAGAGTCGTTTCAGGCAGAGCCTTCTTCCGGATGTTGTTCATCTGGTTGCCCAGAATTACGACCTGTCTATACCTGCTAAATGGAAAAGCTTTCAGCCTGTTAGATAGATTTCCCATTCTTCATTTCTCTCGCTGATTGCGTGAATGAAAATCCCTTCGGAATCCTCGATGTGCGGGTCCGCTTCACGAACGGGATGGAGTTGTCGCAGAGTGAAGGCTATCTTAACGAACTATTCGGAATGGTTAGAAAGATGTTGGGATAGGGTTATGCTCACAGAGGCTTCTGTATGCGGAAATAAAAGGATATAGTACGTTTATTAAGTGCCTGTAAATAATTGTATATTAATAAAATGGGCCTGATTTTACTTGCATTATTCGGGAAATATGAGTAGCTTGGATGATATGAAAGTAGAGACTCAATTGCAAGTAGCGTACTTGGCAAACGGCCAGTTGTTGAAGGAATTATTGAAATACGCTATTGGAGAGTGGCCGGCGATGAAGCGGGTGATGGGATGTGGAGAGGTTGAATTGTCAAACAACTTGAGCGAGCAGATGATGCGTAGGATAAAGATGAATTTGAAGAATGCCTGCAATATAGGAGGAGAAATATTTGCAAAACATAATGCATTCATGTTTTCGGTGATCGAGAGTTGTAAGATGATAAAGCGAAATGTGGAAGACTATCTGAAAGCTCTTTTCCGTCGACTGCGAACAGCGAAAGAAGGCGAAGACTTGACGTGCTGCTTGCCATGTTATATGGCTTTTTAGTAAGAAACTAAAAATCATAAAAAATATTATTAACAAAACCGCTGGAAATCAGCGGTTAACGAGGGTATGCGGAAAAGTGGACGCGTACATTAAGAGAATCTATGAGCGAAGAAGCAAGATTGGTGGATCAAACAACAAACGTTGTTGAGTCGTTTGATGAGACTCTTGAGAATAGTAATCTTTTGACTACTTTTTCTCAGGTAGGCGAGTTTGCCATTGACCAAGCCATACAGAATGACCTTTTAAAAGACATTCCCGTATTCGGTCTTTTGGTGAGTGGCTATAAGACTGTTATCAATATCAAAGATTTCAATCTGACAAAGAAAGTGTTTCGCTTTCTCTATAATTTGCGAGACACGACACCTGAGCAACGTCAGAAGTTTATAAAGAAGTACCTTGAAGAAAATCAAGAAAGTACAGCCGCCTCCTTGTTAGATATACTTGAAAAGCTGAATAATAGCAATAGTGTTCCGTTGGTCAGCAATCTTATGAAGGCGGTCATCAATGAACATATTAGTGTGGCTCAATTCAACAGACTCGTTATAGCAATACAGCGTACCGCGTTTACGGACTTGATTCAACTTGAAAAGTATACCAATGAGTATGATGAAGACGGCCTCTCTGATGCATTACAGGCAGCAGGCCTGATATATCAGAGTACTTACGATGGAGGAAGTGCTGACACGGGGGAGAATAATAGTAAATTTAGGATAAATCAAAATGGGTTTCTCCTTTTGCATTATGGCTTTCAGAAAACTGACGTGGACGAAAGGCCTAGGTTTACAGAAATCAATGCAGGTCTCAATTGGGAGACTCCTGTTGATAAGCAGATAGAACAAATGAACAACGATCGCGCAATGTTTGAATTTGACATTGCAAGAGGAAAATAGAATTGAAAATGAGTGGACGGATAAGAATTCGATAGTAGACGACCTGTAATATCATTTATATGGTGGGCTCTAAACAAAGAAAGGATAAACTTTGGAACGTCTGTCTGCCGGTTAGTGGTCAATTCTTGGACTCAGGAAAAAGCGTCATAACTTAAGCGAAAAAAGCAAAGGTTATGTACAGCAGTGAAGACTTGGAGAGGTTCTACCTCGATTGTCAAAGCGAATGGGTCCCGTGAGGGATGACGCTACAGGCGTATTGCAGCAGGAACAACGTTCCATATAAGGTGATGGAAAACTATTCACGCAATATCCAAAAGAAGATTGTGGAGATAAAAGTGGTAGGTCGTCCTACGGAAGAGTCTCAGCAAAGTGTTTCTTTATCTCCGTCATCTGTCCAGCCCAAAGCGAACAGTTGTTCAAACGGGAGTTAATGCGTTGTATATCGGTGGCAATCCGTTTCGGAGATGGGAAAGAGGTGAGTCGAAAGGGATTGGATTATGTAGGCTTGAAATTGCGCTGCAAGTATAATAGGATACTGGCAGTGATACGTCACCAGTTGGGACGCGAGCCTGAGCAGGGCGATGTGTTCATAGTGATGTCGAAGAACAGACGTCTGATACGCCTGTTCGCATATGACAAGATATCTTGCCAGTTGTTTGAAAAGAGGTTTGTTCCGGAATACGAGTTCATGAAAGTGGAATACGATGGAGAGCAGCCTGTGTATAGAATGGATTGGAAAGACTTGGTTACGCTTCTGGAGAGGCCGGTACGCAAGAAATTGCGCCTAAAGTAAAAAATATCAAGTTGTTGATTCGTCCTTTTTCTTTAATCTTTATAGGCTAGCTCTCTTCAAGATAGGCTTCTGTCTCCCTGCCGGCCCATACGTAACTGACGATGATGTCCGCTACATTGTAGATTGCATCAAAGAGGCGATTCGGTAGGGGAATGTAACGGCTCAGAGGCCTGCAAACAGTTTCGATTCACCGTTGAATGTATCCAGATGCTCATAGGCTATCTGGATATATTCGTTTTTGAAGAGTTTCATAAAAGGGAGCGCAAAAGCGAGTTGACAAAATTTTAGTTGTGTTTCCATTCACTCGTGTTGTTTCGCATAAAAAATCGAAGTATATTTGTTTATCGGTGGGTTTGTTTTATGTTAAATTGATTATGTCATGAGGCATCTTATAATAAAGAGTGTTGGCCCAATAAAAAATGTGGACATTGAGTTGAAAAGATTCAATATCCTGATTGGTGCGCAGAGCAGTGGAAAGAGTACGATTGCGAAGATTCTAAGCACATGCAGTTGGGTAGAGAAAGAAATAGCAACGACGCAAAATCCTAACGCAGTACAAGATGCTGCATCCTTCAAATCGCTCGTTGAGAACTTTCATAAGATGGTCGGATATTTCAATGACGGCTCTGAAATCTACTATGAAACCGATGCGATCAAGATTCATTATCTGCCGACAAACTTGGAGGTGAATCTCAAGGATAATGTGATCTACAAGAGGAAAAAAGTCTGCTATATTCCCTCTGAACGTAATATTGTTACATTGCCGGAATTACAAGGCTATGAGTTCAAGGCGACAAATCTTCGTAGTTTTCTATTCGACTGGCTTGCTGCCAGAGAATATTATGGCCCTGCAAATAAAACGGAAAACATTCTCGATCTGGGAGTAAGATACTTCTTCAATGATAATGAGCCTTTTGAAAAAGATAGGATTGAGCACAGTAATGGTATAACTTATGGCATATCGTTGCCAAATGCAAGCAGTGGGTTGCAGTCGGTTGTCCCTCTGTTCATTATGCTGCAGTACTATTCCGGACAGTATTTTAAAGATTACAGTGGAAAAGTCTCTTTCGTAAACAAAGAAAGAGAAAAAGAACTTATGCTTTCACTGGGGGAAAAATATATCATATCTCGTATGCCTGCTGGAGATGAGGCTGATGCTCAGGCTCTTGTAGATAAATGCTTCAATGAGGCGTATGATGGAAATAAAGAGTATACTGGGTGGATTCTTGAATTTTCCAAGGTGTTCAAGTCTTTGACTGTTCCTCAGAACACGGATTTTATAGTTGAGGAACCTGAACAAAATCTCTTTCCGTCGACCCAGAAATCATTGGTGGAGAATTTGGTGAGCACATGTAATGAAAATGGACATGAGCATGGCTTTACTTTAACAACCCACAGTCCATATGTGTTGTCCGCATTGAATAATCTTATCTATGCGTATCAGGTGGGACAAAAGAATGACGTGAGCGATATTGTTCCGAGACAATGTTGGATTGCTCCTTCTGATATTTGCGCGTGGATGGTGATGGACAACGGAACTGTCGAAGATATAATTGATCCCGAGCTGAAGCATATCATGGCGGAAAAGATAGATTCTGTATCAACTTGTATAAATGAGACTTTTGATTTACTGATGAAGAGGGATTTGTATGGAGAGAACGAGTAAGAAACTGCGAAAGCCTGACAGACGTGGAGATATTGTTGATAAAGTGATAAATGACAGCGCTGATTTTCCATTCTATCAGCATTATCATGATTCGGGCTATGTGCAATTTCATGAGAAGAGACCACGTGTTGCATTGAAAGATAAAAGATCTGCAAGCATTTATAATCTGCAGAACGACTTGAACAAAGAATTAGTTTGTTATCGTGTCGATGAAGGGGTTATCTGTGGCAAGGATTTCAATAAATGTGATTATGCTCTTTACACAGAGGATGATCTCCTCATTCTTGTCGAATTGAAAGGTGTGGATTATGAAAAGGCAATCGAGCAGATATCGGAAACAATAAATGTATTGCTGAAGACTCCTGGTGTGTCTGTTCACAGGGTATGCTCTCGTGTGGTTCTGAGTAAAGCAAGAGTTCCGGATATATTGCTGACAAAGGAGAAAAAACTGATGTCACTGATATCGAAGAACTATAACGGCAATCATTCAAAATGCTCCAGGCAGATGGATGAGTTTTTGTCAAAAGTATGACTTGACATGTTGTTATAATTCGGCTCCAGTGTATCTTTTACTGAATAAAGAATGAATACCCTGAAAAACATTCAGATAAATGTGCCAGAGAATATTTTTGGCACAAAACTTCAATTGTATTGTTTTAGCCACAAACATGAGATATCTGATAATTCTCAGATTAATGAGACTATCTATAAGATTGTTAGCGCATCACTGACAGAGCGAGAGAACAAAACATGGATTGGGAAGCTCCGTTTATCTCCAACTGAAAGACAGGAACTGATGTCCATTTCAATTGATACGATTAAGAATGCCGAGTTAAGTGCAAGAATTGATGATGTTCTCAATTATAGTTCTGGCCTTGAGAACAAAAAGAATATCTCAACCCGTTATTTATCCCTTTTTGATATAAAAAAGGATTGTGATTACCTGATTCGTGCAGTTGATGTCAGGGCAATTCCTCCCTTATGTGAAGAATCATTCCTTGAAACCATAATTAATAGACTTGAGTCAAATTCTTTTTATGGTAACCAGTGGAAACTGGTGCTAATCGCTCGTAGTAAAAGCTACAAGCCTTTACCTGTTAAGTATTATGATACGATAGAATTAAAAATCAAAAATTTTGCCGATAATGAACAATATGATTGCGAACGTCACTTATTAAAAGGTTTATTCTATATCGGAGGAATATCTGAACATGAAACATCATATAGAATTGCGCTATCACATGAAAGAGAAGGACTGAAAGTATGGAACTCTCGTGAAGAGAATACCTTTTATCCTACTATCGTGCAGTTTTTTAAAAGTGCATATGATGAAATCTCAAGTGTCCAAGCATTATATCCTGAAGACGAGAAACGAATAAAAAAAGAGTATGTCGAAGCGCAAAATTACTTTGCAGAAATGCTTCTTGCTGTTGGTGTGCCCTCAACATATGTCGATAAAAAATTCAAAGAACAGGTAGATAAATGGGTAAAGGGAATGAATATCAACCGCTTTGAAGATGTGATAATAGAATGGACAAGAATACCTTATACGACAAAAGAGAACATTAATAAATACAAGAGAATAGTTGGAAAATCCTCATATTTATCATTCTTTGGCGCAGTTGAAAAAATTGGAAAAATAGGCAATATCGAGGGTAAATGTAGCGCTGAAAGAGAGATAGAACTTGAATGCCATAATTATATACGTATAAGAACAAACTATTTGGTGAGTATGCTAATCGCGGAACTTGAAAATAATAGTGTTGAAATTAACGAAAACAATCTTGCGCAATTAATACATGGATGCAAGCCCTCATTCATCCCCGAAGACACACTAGAATTATGGTATCTTGGTTTTTTGCATGGATTAAAACGTGAGTTTATTGAATCTTCCTCTATTCTAGTTCCCCAAATAGAAAGTGCTTTAAGAGGATGGGCTGAAGAATTTTGTGGTGATTTAGCGAAACTAGAAAAGGAATCAAACCAGGATGAAGCAAACTTGACAACTGTCCTTAAAAATCTCAAAGGGTTCATTGATGATGAGTTCCTAAATGATGTGGAAATTTTCTTAAATAATAGCTCTGGCGTAAACTTCCGAAACAAATTATTGCATGGATTGTTGTCTGCTGGTGAAATTATTGCAGAGACACCATATCTTTTAAAAATAGCTGCTGATATTTATTGGGGTAATAAGAAGTATGTTCTCAAAGATAAGTCCTTATAAGTTCTTATTTTTAACGAACAAGAAGGCATCAAGTTCTTAAATGTTTTCAGTTTTAAACAATATGGCGAAATAGGCAATAAAAGAGAATAACCAGTGAGAACGTACTAAGTCATACGAAAAAATTAAAGATGAACTATTTCAATATTGAGTAGCGTCAAACTGCATCTCACGACCTGGTTCGTACGTGTGACGGTACTTGTAGTCGTGGTTCTTTTCGTATTCCTGGATGATTGCCTTGAACTGCGTATATCCGTAAGGGTTGTCCGTGCTCCTAAGATATTCCTCGTTCAGAACGCCATAGGTCATGTGCTTGCGCATCATGTCCTTTGCGTAGCCTTCGACATTCTCTTGCATAAAGGCATACCTGTCAGCGTCCCTGCCACGATGGCCGTCGCCTTTTTGCATAATTGCCTGCAGCTCAGCATCGTTCAAGGAAAGGAGATCAGCCATACTCCTGCCGGTCGCTTCAGCGCGGTCACGATAGTTCCTTAAAGAGGTGCGGCTAAGTTGCAGCTTTCGTTCCATCTCTCGTAGTGATGTCCCGCGTGAGAGCTCGCGGATGATTACTCTGATGTCTGTCATTGTCGCTTTTACGTTTGCCATAACCCTGTGGTATTCTTATTACCACAAAGTTACATTGTCAAACCGTTTGCGACCATTCCAAAGTGTCTACCCCCCCCCAACCACGCTGGCACTGGTTAACAGGGGGTACATTTGATTCCGCTACAGGCGGTACATTTCAAAGTGATACGGGCGGCACATTTCATTCTGATATACCCGGTACATTTGAAGTGTCGCAATCACATAATCATACGCCAGTTCATCTGTGCGTAATCCCCTCCCCTTAAAACCCTTCATTCGTAAGGAATTAATCCAAATTCATGCTATCATATTGTAAACTTCGTCCTTTGACGGTCTTTATTTGTGCATACGCGTATCTCATATATGAATTGAGTGCAACCAATGCTATAGTATCATCAGCTTTTGTAATAGAAGACTCTTTTTTACCCAAAGAGTCTACCGAACAGAGCATGATAGCTTCGTGAATGTTATTGTCTTCATCTGAACAAATCCAATAACGGTCGTGCATAGGGCCATCATCTGGTTTGTCTGCGTACCACACAAAATTGAGCTTTATACGGTTGGTTACACCCGAAGATATTGTGCGCCATTGAGAGGAATAATCCTCGTTGCAGTATTCCTTTCGATGGGCGAGAATTCTTATTTCCAATTCATTGTTAATATCACAAAGCGTCTTGATTATATCTAAATCTTTTGGTTTAAAATAAGGGTCGATGATTGTCAAGGTGTTGTAGTGTACAGACTGATACCAATTGGTGATATACGCCATCGCTTTATCCTCCTCTCCAACTTGAATATAACCATCGTCAGAATTGGTGTGATTATGAATTAAACTGTCCACACGGTTGATGCGCTCTTTTGTGCCAGCTCCCAACGACAGTGCGAGTTTTAGGTTGAAACGCAATGCACTATGAATGCAAAGCAACAATTCCCGATTTTCCTTGGATAATTTATACTTTCTAAAGATGTCCTCCATTATGTAAAGGATAGCCCATTGTGTATTTTCAATGTTATTTGCAAATATGTGCTTAATGGAAACATTGAAAATCGTTTCTATATCCAACAACTGCCCGGTACCATTGACAATGTCATCCAATCGCTTTTCAAAGAATTTTATTTGTTCTTCTAACGAAAGGCGGTAAATCCTACTAAAATCATCTTTGTCAAAATCTTCATGTGCTTGTTTCAATTTCTTAGCCGATGATATATGATTAAGCAATCGTTGCTTGTATTGCACACGCGCAGGGTCTCTGTCCATATTATCGACCATTTCTTCCGCTAATTCTGGCTTATGCTGATATATCATGTCAATTAGCCTTTGATGGTCTTCAAGCGTACCATTTATGCGCAAACTAGTCAAAGCAGACTCTGCAATAGGCTTGACCATATCACTGAGCTTGTTTTCCATGCACTCGTTGATGCTCATGTCCAAACGGCTTACCTTATCGTAAGTGGAAGCTATCGAATCTGCCAAATGGATTCCTTTTTGGAAAAAATCAGTCTTGTCTTGCTTTTTTTTAAAGAAAGGGGCTATATGCAAGAAGAGAAATGCTCTATCTGCTTTATTCCCAATTTTTCCAATTTCAGTTTCCCAATATGTTTTTTTGTCGTTCCCAAAATCACCATTCACATATTTCAATGAAGCTAAACAGGCTATCTTGTAACCATCGTGCTGTACGCCTTTGGCTGTTGGTAGATTGTTACTAACGACTAGTTCTAAACTTTTGATTATGGTCTTCTTCTGTTCCACGCTTAGTGTATGCTTGGGCTTTCCATCTCGTAAACTCCTTGAAATTATAGTGATTAATTGATAATATGTTTCATCAGCGGTAGAATGTTCTAAGACGGCTATCAAGTCTTGATAGTCTTTATAATCCAAGTCGTATGCTTTCAGCTCTATGGACGTGCCGGACAGAAAGGAGTGTTTGCCAATAATAAACTCGGCGATACAACGTAGGCAATCATTTTTGAATGTATCATCGTATTTACCCAATAGCGTATAAAACGTGTCCCGACTATAGATAAATAGCGCAGGTGCAATACGATAGATGATACATTTCTGGCTCATAACAGAAAGCCCGTCAAAGTCAGTGGGTATATATTCCATGCACAATTTGTCGAATTGCTGATGATTATTAGCCAAATAGTATTCCAAAGCGATATTCCCCCATATTGACACTTTCTCAACACATGACAGTTGTGAATCTATGTCGTCTCTGAATTGCGACAGCATACATTCGTCACTACTCAAGCCATATCTTATCAATAGCGACATTGAACGCACATAAAGTTTCATGGCAACTTCATAAGCAGACACGCATGATGATGATCCCAACAAACACTCTGCTTTGAGTGCGTGGCATTTGTTCAAGATAGCTTCCGCATCTTCTTTTGAAGTCTTGGCAAAATTCTTTGCCAAGAAGAATCCACATTCTATTTGCGCTTTCAATGTGTCTATCAAGTTCCAATTCTTCATAACAGAATCCTTAAGTTTCACTGCAAATTTATCTGTAGGGAAATTCTTTGTTATCCATAAATACAAGCGCATGAATATCATAACCTTTTGGGATGCACGCTCCAATTCTTCAAAGAAATGGAACTCTTTCTTCACAACGGGCAAAAATGCAGCATGATTGACCTTTTCGGAATACAAGAGCATTCCGGAAAGCAACTCTAAAGGATATTCTCTATTGTCGTATGTGTTGTCTGTTTTTGAGATTAGTTCAAAGAAATAGTTGGGAGAAACTTTTTCTTCATCCTGCTTCAACAAGTAGTGTGTGGCGGCCAAAGAATAGGCTCTCTTCTTTCTTTCATCGGTGTTGATACCAACTACCAATTCATCTATCATAGTCGAATAGTCGCATACCAACGCCTTAATAGGTTCTTCCACGACCTTAAGATGATACGCTGTTTCTTGCAGGAGCTTATTGACAAATTCTGTGATTTCTTTCCTTATATCAACGCTTGAACACCCCAAAGTCTTTTCTGTTTCTGCCTTCTCACCTAAATGATCAAATCTTCCTAACAATTTAGACAGACAAGCCACCTTTACAGAATCATCCGTCAAATCAAGGATATGTAGATATATGTTCTCTAAATGCTCCTTGCTCTTTTGAGGCAAGACATCCTTTGTCGCTTCAATGATTGTCAACTCAGCATCCACATAGTCGAAAGTGGGATA
>OHPV01001274.1_pt1 | contig 11261 bp, 11 predicted proteins | sample 1577781 | NCBI WGS metagenome assembly OHPV01 (sample SAMEA3879518, study PRJEB24766) | human gut metagenome | biome: human-associated habitat; feature: feces | place: USA | collected 1985/1987 | reverse complement strand
AATACAAAATGTAAATCAGACTGTCGCTTTTTTCATGCATTTTTAAATCAAATAAATTTTAAAAGCTGATGCAGAGTGTGTGGCTCATTATTCTGAGAAGCGGTAATACGAGTATCAAATGGCTTGAAATGATTCTGCGTATAAAAGCTCAGAAGAAATTCATTATCTTCGCATTCAAGAAACTCCATAACGCCACCTACGGAATATTTGAGACTGGATATGGTTTCCAGTGCAAATCCCAGTAGAATATTTCCAGGAATTCGTTTTTCCTTTGGAAGAGAATAGTTCTTTCCCAACTGGGCGATCAGGTAAGCTGCGGTAGTATAGGATTGTGTTTCTTCATCCAAAATACTGACACGGGACAGCTTTTTTGCCATTGTCTTGCTGATATTTGAAGCACGGACAGAGATGGGTTTTACTGTAAGTGAAAAATAACCAACCAGTGAAGCATCTTCAGCATCAAATACCAGATAAGTGATAGATTGATCTTTTTTGGTAAACTCAATCGCATTATGTAATAAAAAGTATTCCACATCGGGATTTTTGGGACAAGAAAAATCGGAGAGTAAGTCGTAAAGACTTTCCTCTCCGATATATGTCGGTTCGTCTTTATCCAAATATGCCCGAATATTAACGGTAAAATATTTATCAGACATGTTTTTTCTTCCTTTTTGACATTAAAGCTAAGATTTCCTGTGGGTTCGTTAACTGACGTCCGGGAAGTGTCTGCTTTGGTGTGCGGTCACGGTCGGCTTCGTCAATTGCTGCGACAAAACGCTTTACGCTATTTGGATTGGATACGACAAAATTATGAGTAATACTTGAAGTAGCCATACTAACACCTCCTCTTTTTTGGCTTTTTTGTGTATTTATAGTATATGCAATGTGTGATAAAAACACAATATCAAAAACAGAAATTATTTCTAAATAATTTTCAAGCCGGACATTTATTAGACGCTTCCGGTAAGCGAACAATATTTTCGAGCCAATCATTTATAAGTCGCCAATGGTGGGCGGGCAATATTTTGATAACAGAAATGCTCTGTATCTAACTTAATTATACGATTGGCGAAGAAATGCGTCAATACGGAAAATAAGTATTGAAAATAGTTGGAACAAGTACTAAAATAAGGTTGGGACAATAAAACAGAGTTATACTGCGAGGAAGATTATGAAGAATAAAAAGATTAAATGCGATATATATACCAGAGTATCCACAACCATGCAGGTAGATGGCTACAGTCTGGATGCTCAGAAAGAAAAACTCAAGAGATATGCGGAATTTCAGAATATGGAAATTGTAAATGAGTATTCAGACGAAGGTAAGTCTGGAAAGAGCGTAGAGGGCAGACCGGAATTTCAGAGAATGTTGGATAATATTGAGAATGGAACAGATGAGGTGCAGTTTGTACTGGTGTTCAAGCTTTCCAGATTCGGTCGTAATGCGGCAGATGTATTAAACTCTTTGCAGAGGATGCAGGATTTTGGAGTGAATCTGATTTGTGTAGAAGATGGAATTGACAGCTCAAAAGATAGTGGAAAGCTGATGATTTCTGTTCTGTCTGCGGTGGCAGAGATTGAACGAGAGAATATCCTTGTTCAGACAATGGAAGGACGTAAGCAGAAAGCCAGGGAAGGAAAATGGAACGGTGGATTTGCTCCATATGGCTATGAATTGGTAAATGGAGAATTGCAGATTGCAGAGGACGAAGCAGAGATTATTCGTCTGATCTATGACAAATTTATTCATACCAATATGGGAATCTCTGCGATTGCTGCATGGCTGAACCAGCATGGATATAAAAAGAAAAAACGACAGAATAATACACTGGACGCATTTGCCGCTTCATTTATAAAAGGCGTTCTGGATAATCCGGTATACTGTGGAAAGCTGGCTTATGGACGAAGGAAAAACGAGAAAGTTTCTGGTACAAGAAATGAATATCGCATTGTAAAACAGGAAAATTATATGCTGCACGATGGTATCCATGAAGGGATTGTTTCAGAAACAGACTGGGAGCTGGCACATCAAAAACGGGAAAAAACAGGTGTGAAATATGAAAAGACACATAGCCTCGATCATGAGCATATTTTATCCGGAATATTGAGATGTCCGTTATGTGGAAGCGGTATGTATGGAAACGTGAACCGAAAGAAAAAGAAAGACGGAACCTTATATAAGGATTATTTCTATTATGCCTGCAAACATCGTCGCCTGGTAGATGGTCATAAATGTGGATATCGTAAACAATGGAGTGAGGAGAAGATTAACAATGCAGTGGAAGAAGTTATTCGGAAGCTGGTGAAGAATCCGAAATTTGAAGAAGCAATTCTGAATAAAATCGGTTCAAGAATAGATACAGAAGAAATAGAAAAAGAGATTGAAAGACTGGAAAAACAGCACAGGCAGCTGACCGGAGCAAAAGCAAGACTTGGACAGCAGATGGACAGTCTGGATATCATGGATAAATTTTATGAGAAGAAATATCAGGATGGCGTTTTAGGATATGTTCCCGTGTACGAAAAATGGGCATTTTATTGTTATTTTGAAAAGCTGCGAGGCGTTTCAGGAAGAGCAAACTGTTGAAGTCAAAAAGTGGCTGGGAGCGTTATATTTAATTCACTTTGGCAAGGTGATATGACTGTATGGATCAAGGTTGGTTGCAGCTTCTGACTTTTATAGCCGTAATCCTTTAATATCTTTAATGCGTGATAAGATCATATTGCAACTGCAGCTGATAATGCCAGGCAGTGTATCAATGACATTATGCAGGAAGTGCTCCATTTCATCACTTGATGAAGCAACGGCATGTACATGAAGCCTGTCTCTTCCTGTGACACGGTAAATCTGTGAGACTGTATCATTTTTGTACAATATATCTGTCACCTGCGCCAGGTACTCCGGTTTTGTTTCAATTTCAAAATAGCATGATACAGCCCCACTGATTTTTTGCGGATTAATAATTGTTGTATATTCTTCGATTACGCCTCTTTTCTCCAAAGCCTGGATACGGGCTTTTACTGCCACTCTGGAAATACCGGTTTCTTCACCGATATCAGAGTAAGAGATACGTGCGTTTTCTATAAGCAGCCGGATAATCTTCTGATCCAGCTCATCTAAACCGTCCAGGTACATAAGTTCCCTCCTGTAAAATAATATAAAATAATATCCATCTGATAGCAGCTTTTTTCAATATCAAATATCATATCATTTATATTACTAAAAGTAAACAGCAGCTTGACTTATTTGCTGTAACTACATATAATTGTTGCGTAACGAAATCTTAAACTTACATTTTGAAAATACAATCGTGATTTCGGATAAAAAGCAGGAATTGATGGAGGAAAATGAGAATGTCAAAAGATGAATATTTAATCACAGATGCCCCTCTTAAAGCACTGACTGTTTTTGCAATGCCTATGATTCTGGGCAGCTTCTTTCAACAAGTATATAATATGGCTGATTCCATTATCGTAGGTCAGTTTGTGGGATCCTCTGCACTTGCGGCAGTTGGAGCCTGTGCCGCTTTGACCAATGTTTTCATCTGTGTGGCTTTGGGAGCCGGTGTAGGAGCAGGTGTACTTGTGAGCCGCTATTTTGGAGCTCAGAATTATAGCAAAATGAAAACAATTGTGTCAACATCGTTGATCAGTTTTCTGATTCTGAGTATACTTCTGGGGGTTTTTGGCTTTGTTTTTTCTCATTTTATGATGAGTTTATTACAAACACCTGCTGACATACTGGATGAAGCGGTACTGTATCTGCGTGTTTATTTTGTGGGATTTCCCTTTCTGTTTATGTACAATATCCTTTCAACGATGTTCAATTCCATCGGTGAATCGAAGATTCCGCTGGGCCTTTTGATATTTTCTTCTGTTTTGAATATTGTTATGGATCTTTGGATGGTGGCAGGTTTAGGGCTGGGTGTGTTCGGTGCCGCCCTTGCAACTCTCATTGCGCAGGGGATTTCCGCAGTGTTTTCGCTTTTGATTTTCTTTAACCGGATGCGTCGATATAAAAGCCGCTTTAACTGGTTTGACAGGCAGGAGTTACATTCCATGCTTCGTATTGCAGTACCATCGGTTCTTCAGCAATCCACAGTGTCAATTGGTATGATGATCGTACAGGCGGTTGTAAATCCCTTCGGTACACAGGCGCTGGCAGGTTATGCGGCAACCATGAGAGAATGTTTTTTCACTGATATTTGTATCCATTGGAAATGCGGTTTCGCCCTATGTTTCCCAGAATCTTGGAGCAAAGAAAATTGAACGTATTAAAAAAGGATATCACGCTGCACTGGTGTTAGATCTGTGTTTCGCAGTCCTTGCTTTCATAGTCATTGAAACACTGCACACCCCAATTTCTTCCTTATTCCTTGGAAAAGATGGAACCGCTCTGGCATATCAGGTGTCCGGGGATTATATGAAATGGCTGGGATATTTCTTTATTTTTATGGGTATTAAGATGGCAACAGATGGAGTTCTTCGTGGACTTGGAATTATGCGGCCGTTTCTCATTGCCAATATGGTAAACCTTGCCATTCGGCTGTCAGTTGCCTTGATTTTTGCACCGCGTTATGGAATTGCATTTGTCTGGCTTGCTGTACCGGCCGGATGGCTTGCGAATTTTCTGATCTCCTATGGGGCACTTAGAAAATCATGGCCGGTTGATGAAGGAGTTTCATTCCGGTAAATTTCTCTTAAGTTTTGATGGGAAGCTGGATTTGTATGTTAAGAGGTATATTTTCGTTACTGTTCACTGGCAATATCCTGCGAAGCGTGTTGCTGTGAACAGTAACATATTTTCTTATAGACATGATATAGTATGAGTGCTATAATAAAAATAATTTTTTATGGCATTTATTGGCAAACCGGTTGAAAAGCCGGGGCGCAAAGCCAGAAGGAGCTAAAGTCAGATTGAAATCTGGCCATGCCAGCCGGTTGCATCATGCCTCAGTAATAAAAAAAGGTAAATGTTAAATGGGCATTATGGAAAAAGTTCCTGTAAAATTTTTTACAAGGAACTTTTTTTTGTCTTCAAGCGGATATTCGCAACCTCCGCAGGGGACTTACCTGATTCGGTTAAATTTGATGGAAAATAGAGAAGAACAGCAGGAATGGAGAAAAGATGAAAGGAAAAAGAGTGATTGCAGGCATTCTGCTTGTGGGAATTTTAGCAACTGCCCTGGCAGGGTGCAAAAATGCAGATGTTACTAAAAAAGAAAGAGAAAAGCCCGTTATCACCCTGGGCAGTGACAGTTATCCGCCATACAATTATCTGAATGAAGATGGAATCCCCACAGGAATTGATGTGGAACTGGCTACAGAAGCTTTCAGAAGAATGGGGTATCAGGTGGATGTTGTCCAGATCAACTGGGAGAAGAAAAAAGAACTGGTAGAAAGCGGAGAGATCGACTGTATTATGGGCTGTTTTTCCATGGAAGGACGCCTTGACGATTACCGCTGGGCAGGACCCTACATAGCAAGCCGCCAGGTAGTTGCTGTAAATGAGAGCAGTGATATCTATAAACTAAGTGATCTGGAGGGAAAGAACCTTGCCGTCCAGTCCACAACCAAACCGGAAGGCATCTTTCTGAACCGGACGGATGAGAGGATCCCAAAGCTGGGAAATCTGATCAGCCTGGGACACCGGGAGCTGATCTATACGTTTCTGGGGAAAGGATATGTAGATGCGGTTGCCGCACACGAGGAATCTATCGTTCAGTATAGGAAGGATTATGATGCAAGCTTCCGTATCCTGGAAGAGCCTCTGATGATCACCGGAATAGGTGTTGCTTTTGCAAAAGATGATGACAGAGGAATCTGTGAGCAGATGGAACAGACGCTGGAAGAAATGCGTCAGGATGGCACATCCCTGAAAATCATTAAAAAATATCTGGATGATCCCCAGAAGTATCTGGAGGTGGATGATCTTGGATATTAAGAGAAAGAAAAAAGAAAAACGAATCCAGCTGCTCGGCGGTCTGATTGGAATCTGTGTGGCTGTAGTTTCCCTGCTTTATTTCTTCCACACAGAAAAAACGGAAGCAGAGAAAAGAATGGTGGAGATTGTAAATTATGTCAAAGTGCAGTGCTCTACCTACACTCATTATAATGAATCTTCGGAATCCAAAAGTCTTCTCCGTGCGATTGAAAGTGCCAGACAGATGAGTACAAATATTTACATGGAAATAGAAAACGGTGGTCAGCTGAGCAAGGATTTCCTAAAAGAAAATCAGCAGACTCTCTGGGTGGATGGTATCATTATACTGGATAAAGAAGGAAAGACGGACTGTGAATACAGTACGGATGAATCTTTGACCAATGAGATTACGGAGTATCTGCAAAAAGACATTATCATGGATTTTACCGGATATGAAGAAAGATCTTATTCGGAACGGATTGACCGAGAAGACGGATCACGTATCGACATTGCAGCCTGTGCCAGAAAAGATGCACCGGGGATTGTTGCAATCTACTATTATACATCTCCTGAATTTGCCAGAAACTATACGCTGACGATACAGGGGCTTTTAAATGGTTATAGTGTCCAGAAAGATGGAACGATTATTGTTGCAGACGAGGGAAGCATTGTTGCCAGTAATGATGAGAGCCTGCTGGGGCAGAATACAACCGACAACGAAGTTGTTCAGGCAATGAAAAAGCATACAGACAGTCAGCACATTTATCATTTGAAGAATGAAGGAACTGGATGTTACGGAATAATGCTTAAGCAGCGGGATTATTATATTTATGCTTATCTTCCAGATACAGAAGTATTTCATAATCTTCCATTAAGTGTAGCAAGTGTTATTTTCCTTTATTTTTTGCTGTTCAGTACATTTTGGTTCTGGGCATACAGAACTAATCTGATGCATCAGAAAATAGAACAGGAAAAAGATGAAAAATACAAGGCAGAACTTCTGATAGCTGCAAAAAAGGCAGAAGCCGCCAATGAGGCAAAAACTGAGTTTCTTCAGCGGATGAGCCATGATATCCGGACTCCGATCAATGGAATCTGCGGCATGGTCAATATGGCAGACCATTATGCAGATGATATGGAGAAACAGACGGAATACAGAACAAAGGTTAAAGAGGCATCTAATTTGTTGCTGGAACTGGTAAATGATGTTTTGGACATGAGCAAGCTTGAGTCAGGTGAAATCGTTCTGGAAGAGATTCCATTTAATCTGAGCAGTATTTTCAGGGAAGTATTTGTTGTGATCGAACAGATTGCAGAAGAACAGAATATTAGGATTGCGTGGGAGAAAAAAGAAATCATACACCGGAATCTTATCGGAAGTCCGGGGTATGTGAAACGTGTGATGATGAATATACTGTCGAATGCGGTGAAATATAACAGAGAAAACGGACATATCTATATCAGCTGCATGGAAATTCCATCAAAACAACCAGAAATGACGACAATGGAATTCGTTTGTCGTGATACTGGAATCGGAATGACTGAGGAGTTCCAGAAATGTGTGTTTGAACCATTTGCACAGGAACACACAGGAAGCCGAACAAAATTTGCCGGAACAGGCCTTGGAATGTCGATTGCAAAGAATCTCATCGAGAAAATGGGAGGAAGCATTTCCTTTGAAAGTAAAGAAGGAGCAGGAACTACCTTTGTTATCCAGGTTCCGTTTAAAATAGATCCGGATGCTGATAAACGTGAAGAACAGAGGGATGTATCAGAAAAATCAATAAAGGGACTACATATTCTTCTGGCAGAAGATAATGAGCTGAATATGGAAATCGCTGAATTTGTGCTTCAGAATGTAGGCGCTGACGTGACAAAAGCATGGAATGGTCAGGAAGCTGTTGAACTATTTAGAAAAAGTGAACAAGGTGGATTTGATATCATTCTTATGGACATTATGATGCCGGTCATGAATGGTTATGAAGCCACAAAGATGATTAGGTCTTTGGATAGAGAGGATGCAAAGACAATACCAATCATTGCAATGACAGCAAATGCATTTACGGAGGACAGGCTGAAAGCTAAAGAAGCAGGTATGAATGAGCATATTGTTAAGCCGCTTGATGTTGAATTACTGATAAAAGTAATTCATAAATTGGTAGAATATTGATATGGAAGTGACAAATAAGCGGTGAAATATAGACAGGAGGACATAAGTATGACAATACAGGAATGCTATAAAGCTATCGGAGGAAACTATGAAGATGTCTTAAGACGCCTTCCAAACGAAGCTCTTATCAGGAAATTTACATTAAAGTTTCTTGAAGATCAGAGTTATCTGCAGCTAAAACAGGCATTGAAAGATAAGAATTATGAAGATGCTTTCCGTAGTGCACACACACTTAAAGGGGTTTGTCAGAATCTTTCTTTTGACCGTCTATATGAGGTTAGTAATGAATTGACAGAACTTTTGAGAGATAGAACTGGAGAGCAGCCGGGGATACCAGAGGCAATGGAAAAAGTAACAGAAGTATATGAGCTGACGATTGAAGAAATAAAGAATGGATTGTCGCATTAAGTAATGCGACATGAAATGAAAGAAAGCCAGTGTATTGATGAAACTCCTATAATCATGATATCTTCTGAAGCTGATGTTGATACTATGCGTAAAGCATATGAGCTGGGAATCACAGATTATATCACACGGCCGTTTGATTCTGTGATTGTGAAGAAAAGAGTTCAGAATACATTGGGACTCTATATGAATCAAAAGCATCTGATAAATGTGGTTTATGATCAGGTTTACGAAAAAGAAGAAAATAATAATAGAATGACAGTCAGATGTATAAACTGAAATTGCATACGCTGTGGTCACCTTTAAAGAAGGATGGATATTTGGACATTGTAAAATAGAGAAATGCAAAGGAAACTCAGAGGAGGAGTAGTAGTGGAAAAGAAAAAATGGAACAGAGTTTTGTCGGTGCTTCTGATAATGGTGACAGCTATATCACTTTTGTCAGGCTGTGGGGGTAAAAGTGCAAAAAAAGAAGATGCAGAAACAATTACGGTGTACTTATGGAGCACAAGCTTGTATGAAAAATATGCACCATACATTCAGGAACAGCTTCCGGATATCAATGTTGAATTTGTAGTAGGGAATAATAATCTGGATTTCTACAAGTTTCTTAAGGAAAACGGTGGATTGCCGGATATTATAACCTGCTGTCGTTTTTCACTACATGATGCTAGTCCATTAAAAGACAGTCTTATGGATCTTTCCACAACCAATGCGGCCGGTGCTGTTTATGATAGCTATCTTAGCAATTTTATGAATGAAGACGGAAGCGTAAACTGGATTCCGGTGTGTGCGGATGCACACGGTTTTATAGTCAACAAAGATCTTTTTGAAAAGTATGGTATCCCTCTTCCAACAGATTATGAAAGCTTTGTTTCAGCCTGTCAGGCATTTGACAAAGTGGGAATCCGTGGGTTTACTGCAGACTATTATTATGATTATACCTGTATGGAAACACTGCAGGGTCTGTCTGCATCAGAGTTGTCTTCTGTATATGGACGCAAGTGGCGTACTACCTACAGTGATCCGGATAATACAAAGAGAGAAGGTCTTGATAGTATCATCTGGCCGGAGGCTTTTGAACGCATGGAGCAGTTTATCAAGGATACTGGTCTTAGTCCGGATGATTTGGATATGAATTATGATGATATAGTTGAGATGTATCAAAGTGGCAAGCTTGCCATGTACTTTGGCAGTTCTTTCGGTGTAAAAATGTTCCAGGATCAGGGCATTAACACAACATTTCTTCCATTCTTTCAGGAGAACGGTGAAAAGTGGATTATGACTACACCATATTTCCAGGTGGCTTTAAACCGTGACCTGACAAAGGATGAAACACGTCGGCAGAAAGCAATGAAGGTACTGAACACAATGCTTTCAGAGGATGCGCAGAACCGGATCATTAGTGATGGACAGGATCTGTTAAGCTACAGTCAGGATGTGGATATGCAGCTTACGGAATATCTGAAAGATGTGAGACCTGTGATTGAAGAAAACCATATGTATATCCGTATTGCGTCAAATGACTTTTTCTCGGTGTCCAGGGATGTGGTGTCTAGAATGATCACAGGAGAATATGATGCAGAGCAGGCTTATCAGTCATTTAATTCGCAGCTTCTTGAGGAGAAATCCGTTTCTAAGAAAGTAATATTGGATTCACAGAAGTCTTATTCCAACCGTTTTCATAGCAGCGGCGGAAATGCGGCATATTCGGTTATGGCCAACACTCTGCGTGGCATTTATGGGACAGATGTGCTTATTGCAACCGGAAACAGCTTTACTGGAAATGTGCTGAAAGCCGGTTATACACTCAAAATGGCGGGAAGCATGATTATGCCAAATTGTCTTTCAGCCTACAGCAGCATGATGAGTGGAGCTGAGCTGAAAGAGACTGTTAAAAACTTTGTAGAAGGCTATGAGGGCGGATTTATTCCGTTTAACCGAGGCTCATTGCCTGTGTTCAGCGGTATTTCCGTGGAAATCAAAGAAACAGATGATGGCTATACATTGAGCAACGTTACAATGGATGGAAAAAAAGTTCAGGACAATGATACTTTTACAGTAACCTGTCTTGCGATACCAAAACACATGAACGCTTATCCAGCAGATGAGAATATTGTGTTTGAGGAAGGAGATACCACTGTGGAAGATACCTGGATGGGATATGTTTCAGATGGTGATGCCATTCTTGCAGAACCTGAAGACTACGTGACTCTGAGGTGAGAAGAATGGATATTAAGAATCATAATATGAACAAAGAGAAACCTATCATGAGAAAACGATTCAGGATCATTGCCTTTCTTGCGTTCTTTTTTGGAATAGTTATGGCTGTTTCTCAATATTTTGAGTTTGTATCGAAAACTGTCTATGAGGAAAGCGTTTCTCATCTGACCGAAGTTTTCCATCAGTCGGATAATATGTTAGGTGAACTGACACATAAGAATCTGATGTATCTTCATATGTGGAGTGAGTATCTGCAGGATGCTCCAAGTGAAAGCAAAATTCGTGATTATATAGATAAAGCGCAGAAAGATGCGGGATTTTTATATTTTTATTTTCTATCAGCTGACGGTAACTATAAGATGACAACAGGTGAAACAGGCTATCTTGGATTACAGGAAAATATTGAAGATGAGATTCAAAAAGGCAATGATATCATAACCAATGCAGCAGTTCCCGGAAAATCCCAGATGCTTGTTTTTGCCAGTCCGAAGGCTCATGGAAGTTATCAGGGATTTAAATATGATGCAATTGCTATTGCCT
>OHPV01001273.1_pt1 | contig 11272 bp, 6 predicted proteins | sample 1577781 | NCBI WGS metagenome assembly OHPV01 (sample SAMEA3879518, study PRJEB24766) | human gut metagenome | biome: human-associated habitat; feature: feces | place: USA | collected 1985/1987 | reverse complement strand
TGATGAGAAAAAAGATATAGACCGAAAAGATTCCTTAAGATGATGCAGGTTATTTTTTGAAGGTTACTTAAGTAAAAGCGAGAATCTGATGCAAAGATATTTCAATCCTTGAACTTGGGATTCAGAATTGCGTCATAAATTATCAGCTTTTTAGGATCAATCTTCTCCATGACAGGCTTTTCTGACACTTCCTCTACCTTACGGGATGCCGGCCTGAGGCCTTCAGGACGACTAGGCGCAGTTTCGCGGACACGCATACCGGAATTCTCCGCAACAGGCGTTGCCGCAAGGGCAGGTGTCTGAACGGCATCAGGAACAGGTTTAGGGTCAATGACAACAGGTTCGGACCATGGTTTTGTCTGGGAAGGAGTCTCCGGAACCGGTTCTTCCCACGGCATTGACGGTTCCTCATCGTCCTCTACGACAGGCTCCTGCCATGGTCTGGACGGCTCCTCCTCAGGATCTTCATCCTGCTGAGCCGTCGTCTCCCCATTCATTTCAGCAAGAATGCTCTTGAAGATATCCTTAATGTCTTCTCCGTGTTCCTGTCCGCCCTGCAGAGGTTTCTTGGATTTGTTCTTCTTCTCCTTAGCGGAGATGACTGCTGAAACCACCGGCAGACCGAGAAATATGACTATCGTCAATATGTCGTAAAAACTCATAACACCTATAATATCGTTCCGGTAAATATAGTCATTTTTTGGACATGTCGGGAACCGGCCGGCAACTTTTGCCCTTGACCAGTCTTCTACAGAAGGCTGCGACAGAGATTCCTGTCCTTGTCAAGCTGCGAAGTAAGGAGAGCCAAATCATTGAATTTCACCTCATTCCTTATCTTCTTCACAAAGGAAAGACGGATGTCAAGGCCATAGATATCCTCATCGAAATCGAAGATATTGGTCTCTATTGTCAATGCATTTCCCGAGCCCAATGTAGGACGCACGCCAATGTTGCACATACCGTCCAACTGACGGCCAAGTGTCTCTACCTTAACGAGATAGACCCCGTTCCCCGGGACAAGTTTCAACGGCTCATACAACTGCATGTTGGCAGTCGGGAATCCTATCGTATGCCCGAGGCGGTTGCCTGAGACGACGACTCCGTAGAGCTGATAGGGATAGCCCAGCATGGCATTGGCCTCATCAATGTTACCCTCTGACAGGGCATTCCTTATCTTGGTGGAGCTTATGACAATGCCGTTGTCCGTCTTGAAACTCATTGGCCTGATCACTTCAAGCCCAAGCTTTTCCGCGATTCCGGCAGTCTGTTCCGGAGTACAGAGGTCCGAGCCTATCCTGTTGTCATAACCCACCAGCACGGCCTTTCCGCCGAACTTGGCAATCACGTAATCCCGAAGGTAATCCTCTGTCGTCAAGCGGCTGAATTCCCTGGAGAAAGGAATGACCTCAACTTTGTCAATGCCGATATCCGTCAGCAGTTTCTTCTTCTCTTCCATCGAGGTCAGCAGGCGGAGATTCCTGGCATCATTCTGCAGCACATTCCTCGGATGAGGCCAGAAAGTGACGACCATGCTCTCATCACCACGTTTCCTGGCCTCCTCCAAGAGTTGCTGTAAAATAAAACGGTGCCCAAGATGGACACCGTCGAAAAATCCTGTGGCTATAACCATCTTACGAGTCCGAAATCCTGTCTGTGAGGCAGCAGCGGATTCTTTGGATAAATCCTGGTTGCCACCTGATACATTCCGGTACGCTCAGGAAGGATGGATGCCTGATACTTGACAACGCCATCCTTTGCCTCGGTAACATTGAAATCACACTTGTCCTGGATGTGGAGCTTGCCGTTGTTGTCGGTTACGGCGAAGAGCATTTCCACTCCGATATCCTCCGGTTTGAGGTCTCCGATGTTCAGAACGACCTCTGCCTTGAGCGCGTTGCTTGGAGAAAGTGAGTATGAAGAATCAGGCTGAGTGTATGAAAGTACCTCAATGTCAGGCCATTCCCTGCGCACCTGCTTCTTCCATGATGCAATTTCGCGTGCAACCTTGTAATCATCAGCCTCCAGAGATGCTGCCCTGACTGACTGCGGAGCATAGTACTGGTTCACATAGTCAGTGAGCATTCTGTTTGTGGTGAAGTTGCAAGCTACCTGGGCAATTGTATTCTTGATATATTCAATCCATGCTTCTGAATGTCCGGTGTTCTTGTCAACATCGTAGTAAACAGGAGCGATTTCATTTTCGATTGTGGTGTAGATGGTCGCAGCATCGAGCTCATTCTGATAATACTGGTCATCATATGTCCTCTCGAGAGGGAGAGCCCAGCCTGCGCCCTTCTTGTAGCCTTCTACCCACCAGCCGTCAAGCACTGAGAAATGCATTACGCCGTTCATGGCTGCCTTCTCTCCTGATGTACCTGAAGCCTCCTGCGGCCTTGTAGGGTTGTTCATCCAGACATCGACACCCTGTACGAGTCTCTTGGCAAGTGAAATGTCATAGCCCGGTACGAAGACAATCTTTCCGATGAACCTGTCCTGCTTGGAGATTTCCACAATCTGACGGATAAGGTCCTGACCTGCCTTGTCTGCCGGATGTGCCTTTCCTGCGAAGAGGAACTGAACCGGCATCTTAGGGTTATTCACGATTGCATCGAGCCTGTCGAGGTCAGAGAAGAGCAATGTCGCACGCTTGTAAGTTGCGAAACGTCTTGCGAATCCGATTGTGAGCACGTCATCACGGAGGGTCTCCTTGATGGTAACCACCTGTCTAGGTGAATAGTGGTTTGCCACGGCAGGATTTGAAAGTTTCTCCTTAACGACATTGATAAGAGTCCTCTTCAGTTCTTTCCTGGTCTCCCAGATCTCGTCATCAGAAACCTTGTAGATTCCTTCGAAGCACTTCTTATCGTAGTGATGTGTCTGGAATTCAGGACCGAACACTTTCGCGTGGATGGCCTTCCACTCCTTTGAAGCCCATGTAGGATAGTGGACACCGTTGGTCACATAGCTGACATAGAGCTCCTCAGGAAGATATCCAGGGTACATGTTTGCGAAGATGTCCTGGCTGACCTTTCCGTGAAGCATTGACACGCCGTTCACATTCTGTGAGATGTTGGCAGCGAGAATGCTCATGGAGAACTTCTCGTTGATGTCGTTTCCGTTGAGCTTTCCGAGCCCCATCATTGTCTCCCAGTCGATTTTCAGGCGCTGCGGATAATGTCCGATGTATTTTCTCAACATTCCCTCGTCGAAGGCATCGTGTCCTGCAGGAACAGGGGTATGTGTCGTGAACAGAGATGATGCACGCACGACTTCCAGTGCCTCAGGGAATTCGAGATTGTCATTCTGGATATATTCACGGAGTCTTTCGAGTCCGATGAATGCAGCATGTCCCTCGTTGCAGTGATAAACCTGAGGATTCAGGCCAAGAGCACGGAGGGCACAGACACCGCCGACACCGAGAAGGAGTTCCTGCTTGAGTCGGTTCTCCCAGTCGCCTCCGTAGAGGTGATATGTAACCTGACGGTCCTCGTCAATGTTTGCTTCGTAGTCAGTATCAAGGAGATAGAGGTCTGTTCTGCCGACTGCCACCTTCCAGATGCGGGCTGTGATAGTACGTCCAGGGAATGCCACGCTGGTAGTTACCCAGTTACCATCCTTGTCCATGACAGGCTCAGCAGGAATCTTGGAGAAGTTCTGCGCGTCATACTTGGCAACCTGGTCGCCCTGTGCAGAAAGTACCTGTGTAAAATAACCGTAACGGTAGAGAAGACCTACTGCGACAAGATTCACGTTCATGTCGCTGGTTTCCTTCAGATAGTCGCCGGCAAGAATACCGAGACCACCGGAGTAGATGCTCAGGGATGAGTCGAGACCGTACTCCATGCAGAAGTATCCGACAGAAGGGTCTTTTCTCTCTGCCTTGAGGGCCATATATGCGTTGAATTCCTGCATAACGCTCTCATACTGTCCGACAAATGCGGCATCCTTGCTGAGTTCATTGAACCTCTTGAGGCTGACAGTGTCGAGAACAACCATCGGGTTGTGTCCGCAGTTATGCCATACAGTCGGGTCAATGGCTTTGAACAATGCCTTGGCGCTTTCGTTCCAGCACCACCAAAGGTTTTTAGAGAGGGTCTCAAGCCCGCTCAGTGCATCAGGAAGATGCCTTGTCACCATTACACTCTTCCATGAAGGTGTACTTACTTGTATCTTTTCGTACTTCATAATCGGTTTTTCTGCCGCTTCCGGATAGGCTCCGTTCACGGCTATCACTTTGTCAATCGCTTTGGAGTATGCCTCCTGATAATATTTGATCTGGTTTTCCCACAACGCTATAGCCGAAACGTCTTTAGCATTGGCCATATATTCATGCTTCTGGTCGTCTGTCATCAATGCGGCCTCGCGGATTCTCTCCGCTACGGCAGCAACGACGTCATTGTAGTTGGAATCGTTCCTCTCCACTACTGATATGCCAGGGTGCTTCTTGCTGTAGTGAGTGTCCACCCAGACACCGAAACCGGCAAGACTTGTTGTCAATGTCGGTATCCTGAATGCCAGACTTTCGAGAGGTGTGTATCCCCACGGCTCATAATAGGAAGGGAACAATGTCAAGTCCAGACCGATGATGAGGTCATAGTACTTCATATTGAAAATGCCGTCGTTGCCATTCAGGTATGACGGAATGAAGTATGTCTTGATGTTCGCTCCCGCAGCATTGTCAAGTCCGAGTTCCCTGAATCGCCCGGTTATCTGGTCATATTCAGGATTCATCAGATAATGAGACACTTGAGTCTTATATGAAGCATTGCCTTTTCCGGCAAGTTTGGCTTCAAGCTCACGGTCCGGTCCGTTGTGGCCGGCAGGAATCATGATGAACGCGTGGATTTCCTTTCCGCGGAAATCCGACTTGCGTATTTCATTGGCGGCGTCGATGAAAACATCGATACCTTTGTTCCTGTACTCGTATCTTCCGCCGATTCCGATGAAGACGGCATCCTCCGCAACCTCCTCTCCGGACATTGCGGAAGCCACTTCCTTCAGTCTGAGTCTGGCGGCTCTGCGTTTTTCATCATATTCTTCCTCTGTAGAAGGAGTGAAGCTATTCTCGAATCCGTTCGGTGTCACCACATCGACAGGCCTTCCGAGGAAGTGCTCGCATTCGCGTGCCGTGATCTCGCTGACTGTAGTGAATATGTCAGCATTCTCGGCAGACTTCTTCTCCAGGGAATAAAGAGCCATCACATTGAGCTGACGAGCCTTATCTTCCGCGTTGTATGACTCCATGGAATCATACAGCGGCATATTGTTGCCTGCTAGACACCTGCCTATCACCGTGGCATGTGTGGTAAATACAGTGGCAACCGGTGATTTCCTTGCCTTGAGGTACAGGATACCCGCACCCGTCTGCCACTCGTGGAACTGTGCCACGACCTTCTCGGATGAGCTGAGATAGAAATTGCAGTAACTTTCGATTACTTTACCTGCAACATATCCGAAAAGAACTGATTCCTTGTAGTCCCAGTTTCCTGTGATGGAATCTACTTTGTAAAGTTCCCAATATTTAGCCAGAATATTATCGGTATCGGTAAGGAAGTGTTTGAAATCCACGAGGATAGCCACTGGGTTTCCAGGTACGTTCCACCTTCCGATTCTGAGTCTGAGGCCGCTCTTGGCTGCCTCGACTCTCCAGTCCTGCCAAAGCAGAGGATCCTCACGGAAGTCAGGGTTGGCATCGGTATCCATCCATACGTCCGGACCGACAAGAATATGATGTCTCTTCAGCTGTGATTTAAGGAACAGCGATTTAGTCGCTATGACGGTATAGATTCCGCCGATTTTGTTGCAGACTTCCCAGCTGACCTCAAACAGATAATCCGGTCTGTTCAATTCTTTAGTCATTATTCACTTTTCTTTTTTACGGCTTTCTTTACGGCCGGCTTCGAATTTTTCTTCTCCTTTGCCGCCTCCGGTTTCACCGCTTTACCTGCAGACTTTTTCGCGGCCTTCACAGTTTTTTCAGATGTCAAGGTCGTCTTAGTCTTCTTGTTTTCAGCCGGTTCCGCTTTTTTTGCCGGCTTCTTTTTCTCAGTTTCCTGATTTTCAGAAGTTGCAAATTTAGCAACAGTTGCGGAATATTCCTCATCCACCCTGATAATAAAATCACTCAAAACGTTCATATAGTTGATGAACGCCTCGTAAGGGGTGTCGTAAGGGTTGAAATATTTGTGGACTTCTCCGTCTGAGAAGAATTTTGTGCACATATAATAGAAGTGGTCGCTCTCCTGCAGATGGCCGAAATCATTGTAGAGTGCAGGGTCATTGACAAGAGCGAGCTTCTCATACTGGGCGTAAAGCTTGTTGTAGGCCTCCTGCTGGAGTTCGTTTCCGAGCCATGCCGTGACGTCGCGCTCCTCGTCTGCCCATGAAATAGGCTCCGGAACTTCGAGTGAAGACACCGGTTTGCAAGCTTTTGCAACCTCTGAAGGAGTACTGAAGCGGAAGGTACCGTCATTGAGGATGGTCTCAGGAAGGTACTTCATGAAATCAAAGATTCCTGAAGCGGCGTTCTGGTGCTCGCCGAAGGTCTCGTAATCCATGAACAGGTTGATCACGTCACCTGCAGAGGTATTGATATCATTCTTGAGCCATCCGAGATACTTCTCGGCAGTAAGTGGCCACTCAGCCCAGCTCCTGTCAGAGAATCTGAATGCGATATCATCGCTGAGAGAGTAGTTTCTGAGAAGGAGTTTCAGTCTGTTCTGCCTGTCATCGGAATATACGAAATCAGGGCTTCTCCATGCGAGGATATGCTTTGCGCCCTCGGTAAGCATCGTGTGGAATCCCATGTCATAAACCTGTGCGCCGATAGTGTCAGAGTAGATGAGCTCGGTATTTCTGAATGTAACCGGGGTAACTCCGAAATAGTGCTCGATGGCGGCCTTATGCTTGAGGACCTGGTGTTTGAACTCAGGCTCTGAAGCGAGGGAAGCCAATGAGTGATAATAAGTTTCGCAGAGGAACTCGGCGCATCCCGTGTCCGCGAGCTTACGGAAACTGTCAATGACTTCAGGTGCATATCTCTCGAACTGCTCCAATGCAGAACCGCTTATGGAGAAAGCCACCTTGAATGCGCCCTTGTGCTGATTAATGAGTTCGAGCAGGAGCTTGTTCATCGGAAGATAGCACAAGTCTGCCACTCTCTTGAGAATGGTCCTGTTCGTGAAGTCATCATAATAATGTGAATCCTTGCCGATATCGAAAAACCTGTAAAGTCTCAGTCTGGTAGGCTGATGGATCTGGAAATACAGGCATAAATTTTTCTGGGTCATATCTATATCATTTTATTTTACAACTGATTCGTAAACGCTCTTGATTTTGGCGGCGGCGTTGTTCCATTTGAGGGTATTGACCTCGTCATAGCCGAACTTGGATGCGAACTGGGAAAGTGCAGGATACTGCAGAAGAGCATAAATCTCGTCCGCCATGGCATCCACATCCCAGAAGTCCACCTTGAATGCATATTTGAGAACCTCGGCAGCACCTGACTGTCTGGAAATGACTGAAGGCACTCCTGAGCGCATAGCCTCGAGAGGGGAAATTCCGAAAGGCTCCGATACAGAAGGCATTACATATACATCTGACAATGCAAACATCTTCTGCACCTCATTTCCGCGGAGGAATCCTGTAAAGTGGAACCTATCTGAGATTCCGAGTCTTGCCACCTGGCGGATGGACCTGTTCATCATATCTCCGCTGCCGGCCATCACGAAACGGACATTGTCACATCTCTTCAGCACTTTGGCTGCGGCCTCGATGAAATACTCAGGACCCTTCTGGAAAGTGATTCGGCCGAGGAATGTCACGACCTTGTCCTTCACGCCCTTTTCCACCTTCACTTCACTTCTTCCGCTGAAATCCACGGCATTATGCACGGTAACGACCTTTGCAGGGTCAATGCCGTACTTCGTAATCACGATGTTTCTGGTAAGGTCGCTCACGGTAATCACTTTGTCTGCAGCCTCCATTCCGCGCTTCTCGATTTCATAGACGCGAGTGTCAATGTTATTGTCACTGCTTCTGTCGAACGATGTCGCGTGGACATGCACTACGAGCGGTTTTCCGGAGAGCCTCTTGGCAGCGATTCCGGCATTGTATGTAAGCCAGTCATGCGCATGGATGACATCGAACTCATCCTTGTGTGTCATGGCGATAGTTCCGCCCACCATAGCATATCTGGCAACCTCTTCCATCAGGTTTGAGCCGTATTTTCCGGAGAATTTGTAGGTATGACCGTAGTTCACGGTAAAGTCACGGACCTGACGTTTCCTGTCTTCCTCAACGAGAGTATGGAACTCTTCTGGATCAAGGTACGGAACCATGTTGGTACCGATATGCACGAACTGCACCTTGTCGAGGAAGTCATCCACGTTCATGGTGTCCGTAATCTCAACAGGAACATCACTGGCATTGATAATATCCGCAGCACTCTTATCCTCATCGCCCGATGCCGAAGGCATCACGAACATGGTCTCTACACCATTGTATGCCAAGCCTTTGACGATTCCGTAGCAGGCTGTTCCGAGTCCGCCGGCGATATGTGGAGGGAATTCCCATCCGAACATCAGCACTTTCATTATCTTTCCTCCCTATATTTATTGATCATACTTTCCACATAAAGAAGAGCCGCCGTGCTCAATGCAGACGAAATCGCTCCGTGGGGCTCGTGAGGAGGGTCTCCGTCGTAAAGTTCGGAGAATGCTCCCACGCCGTGCTTGTTCAGATCGTCATAGAATCCTTCGATGAGCATCTCGGCCCTGCGGCAATATGCTGCGCCGTGCATCTTGAACTTGGCATTGGCATAGAACAGGAGCAGCGCAGGCCATGCGCAACCCTGCTGATAGGCATTGTCACGCTCTGTCTGGTTACCCTCATATACGCCTCTGTATTTCATGTCGCGAGGAGACAGTGTCCTGATTCCCCTGGATGTCGCAAGTTCCCTGTCAACGATATTCATGACACTGTTCATCACGCTGTCATCCACAAGCTGGTGGAAGATTGCAAGTGCGAACAGCTGGTTCGGGCGCACATCGGTATTCTGACCATTATTATCCACATAGTCAGCAAGGTAGCCCTTGTCTTCCATCCAGAATGTCGGCTGATAGTTGGCCTTGACAAGGTCCCTTACCGGAGACCAGACCGCAGCGAATTTGCCGTCGCCGTACTTCTCGTCCATCTCTGTAGAGAAGCAGAGAATGTCATACCACAAGGCATTGGTCTCTACCTGGTATCCCGCTCTTTCCGTTACAGGGTTGCCGTCAACGTATGCGTTCATCCATGTCAATGCCGTCCTGTCTTTCTGTGCCCAGAGCAGTCCGTCCGGCTGAAGAGAAATCTCCTTCCTGTTTCCAGGAGAATAGCTTTCTACGACGCGCTTCACCACGTCTCCATATTTTGCCCAGACCTTCTTGGCGGATGCACCGGCTGCGATATATTCCTGGAGAACAGATGCAAGCATCATAGGTGCCTCAACCTGAGTCGTGCGGTGGAAGAACCTTTCCTGGTTGTCTGCGATGAGGTTGTCCAGAATCTCCTCGAACTCGTTTTTCTTTCCGGTTGCAAGCGTAAGTCCCGGAAGTGAGAATAATGTCTCTCTGAGAAGTCCGGTGTAAAGCCATGAGAATCCGGCGGTTATGCTCTTCTTTCCGTTTCTGTCACGAATAAGAAGGTCTGCACAGTGTACGAGCTGATCGTGGAAACTTCCGATATTCTTCATGCCTTTGAGGGCAGCATTGAACTTTCTCGTTATCACGCGAGGATTCTCTTCATTGACAGAAGCTGAGAGGATAACCGAATCTCCCTGCTTCATATTCAGGATGAAGGCTCCAGGAACGAACAAATCCTCTTTGCACTCGAAACCGCGTCTTGCCTCGTCGGAATATGTTATTCCATTGTACCAGTATGGTGCGGATTTAAACTCGAATGAAGAAGAACTGAGCTGAAGGTTAAGGTCAGGGAATCCCTCATACATATTGAAAGAGACACCATTGCCGATAACCCTGTAGTCTGTGCAAGCTTCTGAATTCTGCTTGGTGAGACTATGAATATTTCTGAATGCCAGGAAAGGCTTCAGGTTCAATGTTACTTCGGCAGGTGATTTTCTGAGTTCATAACGGATCATCACCTGGTCCCTGTCAGGAACAAGCATGATACTCTTGACGAACTCCATTTCGCCTACCCTATAGACAATCTGCGGAATCGGGTCTGCCATGAAGTCAACGATATATTTATGGCCGCGCGGCTCATAAATGTCTCCATAGCAATGGATTCCGAGGTTGAATACTTTTCCGTTCACAGCAAGGCTCTCATCGACAGATGACAGCAGCATGTATTTGCTGCCGCCGAAATTGTCAACGGGCACGCCCAGCAGTCCGTGATAGCGTCTCGTGTTACATGTGACAATGGAGGTGTTGCAGTAAGCACCTGTCTTATTGGCACATATAATCTCTCTCTTCAATGAGTACGAGAGATTCACAAGTTCCGCCTTGTTGAAATTCAGGAATGCCATATTTTATATTTAGTTTTTATGATTTACGTCTGAATACCAGCGCACATCGGCTAGGAAGATACATAGTGATGCCGGTATCGGAATGATGCACTTCTCCTTCCTTAAGTCTGGAGAATCCGTCATACCGCTTCTCATCAGAATCCAGTTCAAGCTCCCAATCTCCTTCCGGAGCTTCGACAGCGTAGCCGGTGAATGATTCTGAAGGGTTAAAATCGAGTGCAAAGATATAATTTTTGCGTCTGAAAATCAAGACTTTCTTCTCCTCGTCGGCTCTGATCAATTCCGGTTTATAAGCCAGAAGATTCTCTTTTCTGAACAGATGAATCATGTCAGAATCGAAATTCATCAGATACTTGTAGCGGAGATAGTCAGGTTTGCACAGAGACCATTGTCTTCTGGCATATTTATACGACCATCCGTTTCCGGCACGGGGGAAATCTATCCACTCGGGATGACCGAACTCATTTCCCATGAAAGTAAGGTACCCGTCACCTGCCGTCGCGATGGTGACCAGCCTTATCATCTTGTGCAGAGCGATGCCCCTATCAACGACAAGACTCTTGGAGTCAATGTTCATCGATGTGTACATCTCCTTATCTATAAGTCTGAATATGAGGGTTTTGTCTCCCACCAGCGCCTGGTCGTGGCACTCGGCATAACTGATGGTCTTCTCATCCTCACGCTTGTTGGTAAGTTCCCACCAGATTTCACCCATGCTCCACTGGTCGTCTGTCTTTTCCTTGAGCC
>OHPV01001264.1_pt1 | contig 11322 bp, 12 predicted proteins | sample 1577781 | NCBI WGS metagenome assembly OHPV01 (sample SAMEA3879518, study PRJEB24766) | human gut metagenome | biome: human-associated habitat; feature: feces | place: USA | collected 1985/1987 | reverse complement strand
TTCGCAGAACGCGCAGCCACAGAATGAAATTCTGTGTTCAAAGGGGCTTGGGGGCGCTGCCCTCAACAAGCAAGCGGAGAGGAAAATCACGGAGGGATTTTCTTCTCTGCGGGCCTGTGTGTATTAACACAGGCATTGCTTGCCTCTTTTCTCCGAAAATGAAAAGAACCAGTGAGAGAATCGTTAAATTTCACTCACTGGCTCAATTCGTTTCAAATTTTTTTGACAACTCTGTCAGTTCTTTCACCGTTTCCTGGGTGTGATGCAGCAGGGTGTCACGCATTTCTGGCGGACAGCTGGAATAAAGCATTTTCATCTGATTGACACCCTCATCCTCCAGAGAAACATCTGGATTTATAAGTGTATCTAAAGAGATGTGCAGGACCTTTGCCAATGCTCTTAAAATCAAATAAGAAGGATTCATTTTCCCCTTTTCGATATTGGCGATTTGCTTTACAGAAACATGGCTCAGATCAGAAAGTTCCTGTTGTGTCAGTTCTTTATTCTTTCGGGCTTCTCGCATTTTTTGCCCTAAAGCAGTTAAATCATCAATCGGCATAATCGTTCACCTCAATAACATTGTATCGTTCTGGTTTGTGCAAAGGAATAACCTAATTATGCCTGATGAACGGTAAGATAATGCTGATTTTTGTAGAGTAATAGGTAGGGATAAACTTGTATTCTTCGAGAAGACGAAATATAATATTTTAGGAGGTGCAAAATGGACTACATAACATTAAAAGAGGCAAGCCAAAAATGGAATGTTACGCCGCGCCAGATAAATTATTTGTGTACATCTGGGCGCATCCCCGGTGCTGTAAAAATGGCGACGATTTGGCTTATTCCTAAAAATGCAGAGAAGCCAGTAGACAGGCGGAGAAAAGAAAACAAATCTCAGTGAGGTTTCTGTGACATTTGGGTGATACACTGAAAATGAAGGAGTGTGATACCATGCGAATTTTAGTAGTCGAGGATGATCGACTTTTGAATAATACTTTATGCTATAACTTGAATACTGCGGGCTATGCGGTGGATTCTGCGCTGACAAAATCAGCGGCCGGTAGTTTCTTGACAGAGCAGGACTATGACCTAATTGTGCTGGATGTAAATTTGCCGGATGGGAACGGTTTTGACTTCTGCCGGGAGGTAAAAGAGCGCCGCCCTGATACCGCTATTATCTTTCTGACCGCAAATGATATGGAAAGCGATATGCTCAAAGGGTATGAGCTGGGTGCAGAAGATTATGTGACAAAACCTTTCCCTATGAGTGTCTTTCAAAAGAAACTGGCGGTAGTGCTAGGGAGGCTGACAAAACAATATGGTGGTGATACTTATGAGGATGACATACTGACCATCAATTTTTCAGAAATGAGTGCTACTCTATCAGGAAAGCCACTTACATTCACACCACTGGAATATCGACTTTTGAAAATTCTGATGAAAAATCCACAGATTGTTTTGACCCGGCAAGTCTTGTTGGAAAAATTGTGGGACGCAGACGGAAATTTCGTGGATGAACACGCTCTGACTGCGGCTATCAGCCGGGTACGAAACAAAATTGAAACACCCGACCGTCAGTACATCAAAACGGTATATGGTATGGGTTATATGTGGATTGGAGGGGTGCTGAAATGAATGGGCGAAAACTCTCTGTCAACAAAGCCTGTCTCTTTTTAGCTGTTCTCCTGCTGGTGGCAATGGGGACGGTTTCAGCAGCTTTGTATGGGCTAACTCAGAATATAACCGCTGTCTGGTATGTAGTATTGTTCGGCATCTTTGTGCTGCTTTGCGCTGTTTGTTTTATGGTGCTGGTTCGACGTAAACTGGCAATGTTCTCCGATAGCTTTTGTAGTCTGATAGATAATATGTTGTCCGGGAATATGCAGCCGAAACAGATTATTGAAGAAGAAAGTCTTTTCTATAAAATTGAATATCGGCTGAACCGTTTATATGAAGTCATGCAGGAAAACAAGAACAGCATTGCACAAGAACGGGCTGACCTGCAAGAACTGATTTCCGACATTTCTCATCAGGTCAAGACCCCGATTGCGAACTTGAAAATGATTAACAGCACCCTGCTTGAAAATGAAGTCCCTGTGCAAAAGCAAAAAGAGTTTCTTACAGCACAGGCCAGCCAACTTGATAAACTGGATTTTCTCATGCAGATGATGATTAAAACCTCTCGTCTGGAAGCAGGTGTCATTTCTCTGGAAAAGAAAAGCCAGCCGCTTTATGACACGCTTGCCGCCGCATTGGGCGGTATTCTTCTGAACGCCGAGAAAAAACAGATCAATGTTCAAGTGGACTGCCCGGAGAACTTGGTCGTTTCCCATGACAGAAAATGGACAGGTGAAGCATTGTTCAATATTTTGGACAATGCGGTGAAATATACGCCGGAGGGCGGTCAAATCCGTGTTTCGGTTGAAAGTTGGGAAATGTATGTGAAAATCGACATTGCAGATACAGGCATTGGCATTTCAGAACAGCATCAGGGAGCAATTTTCAAGCGTTTCTATCGAGAGGACATCGTACATGATGTAGATGGAATTGGTATTGGTCTATATCTGGCTCGTGAGATCGTAACCTTGCAAGGCGGTTATATCCGGGTAACATCCGAGGTTGGGAGGGGTTCAACTTTTTCCGTCTTTCTGCCTCGACAATAAAATAAGTACGCTAAAAAACAAAATGTCACAGACCTATGACATTTGAGATTTAATTAAACAGAGGTATTTTGTTTCCCGTGACATTTCTGTGAGGTTTACCTTTTATGATAGAGCCATCAAAAAGAAAGGGTGGTGTTCTATATGAACATATTACAAACGACAGATTTGAAGAAATATTACGGCACCGAACCGAACATTACAAAAGCATTGGATGGCGTGACCCTATCCATTGAGGAAGGTGAATTTGTTGCCATTGTTGGTACTTCCGGCAGCGGTAAGTCTACTTTGCTGAACATGATGGGCGGGTTAGATACGCCAACTTCCGGCAGTATTAAAGTAAAAGGGAAAGAATTATCGAAACTCAAGGATGAACAGCTTACCATCTTCCGCAGACGTAACATCGGGTTTATCTTTCAGAATTACAATCTTGTTCCTGTGCTGAATGTCTATGAAAATATTGTCCTGCCGGTGGAGCTGGATGGTGATACCGTGGACAAGCGGTTTATGGATGAAGTAGTGAAAATGCTGGCTCTCGATGGGAAGCTGAACAGTATGCCTAACAATCTGTCCGGCGGCCAGCAGCAGCGTGTAGCGATTGCCCGCGCCCTTGTTTCCAAACCAGCTATTATACTTGCAGATGAACCGACAGGCAATTTGGATAGCCGGACAAGTAGTGATGTTCTTGGTTTGCTGAAAGTTACAAGTCAGAAGTTCCATCAAACGCTTGTAATGATTACCCATAACAATGAAATTGCCCAGCTTGCCGACCGAATTATCCGTATTGAGGACGGAAAAATCGCACAGTGACAGGGGGTGACATTGATGGATGATATTTTATTTGGGAACAATAATCAGGCAACAATCAATCGTCTTGCCAAAAGAAGCTACCGCGCTAATAAGCAGAGAAATGTTTTCGTTACCATCGCATTATTCTTGACCGCCTTTATGATTACATCTGTATTTAGTTTGGGGTGCAGTTATTTTGAAACCTATCAAATGCGCAAATTCGTGCGATGGGCACGACTGCGGATGTGGCAATTACAAGTCTCTCAGAAGAACAATATGAAGAATTGAGCCGATCCAGCTTGGTATCCGTAGTTGGTGTCAGTCAGAGATTGGGCAGCATTGATACATCTGGAATGGACGATGCCCTGCTGAGTATTACTTGGATAGACGAAACAGAATGGCAAGAACACCGTATACCAACAATTTCGGATATACACGGAGATTATCCGCAAGCAAAAAATGAAATTATGCTCCCTACATGGGCTTTGCGTGCAATGGGGATTGATGATCCACAGATAGGGATGAATATTTCCCTTTCCTATCAACTCGGAACAGATTATCAATATATCTCCGATGAATTTGTTTTGTCGGGCTATTATACAGATTATTCGGCTTCACGTGCAGGCAACCGTGGTGCCGCTTATGTTTCGGAGCTTTTTGCAACACAAACAGGGCTTCCCTTTGATAGTGTGTCTACCGCAATGATTTCTTTTTCTGATGACAGTAATGCCCTGCGATCCTGTGAAAAACTAAAACGGAAGATTTCGTTTACAGAAAGTCAGTCCTTTGAAATTGTACCTATTGCTCAGAGCAATTCCACCACCATTGTTCTTCCACTGGCTGCTATTATCGTCTTTATCATTATCAGCGGCTATTTGCTGATTTATAACATTCTGTATATCTCAATTTCAAGAGATACACAATTCTATGGACAGCTTAAAACGATAGGCACGACAAAAAGACAAATCAAGCGGATCGTGCGTTCTCAAATATTCAGAACGGCGGTGATCGGTATTCCCAGCGGCCTGATTGTCGGTGGTATTGTTTCGCTTGGACTTGTTCCGTTTGCCATGAATATGATGTACTCAAGCGATACAGACCTTGGGGAGATAGTGTCCTTTTCCCCCATTATTTTTGCGGGTGCCGCAATCTTCACATTTTTTACTGCAATCATCGGCAGCATGAAACCAGCGAAAATAGCTGCAAGTATTTCTCCTGTTGCGGCTTCACGCTATACGGAGGCAAATACAAGGAGTTACCGAAATCATAAGAGCCATAGAACAAAATTATCTCGGATGGCACGAGATAATATTTTTAGAAACCCTAAAAGCGCTTTCCTTACTTTTGCGTCCTTATTTTTAGGCTTAATATTGTTTTTGGTTTCTGCTGGTCTACTATCAAGCCTAAGTCCCGACAATTTTGTAAATCAATGGGGAGAAAGTGATTTCGCATTGACTTACAGCATTTCCGAAGAAGGAAACCTGCTCTCTGATGAAATGTTGCAGCAAATTGAAACAATGCAGGGAATTGAAAATCTGCGCGTCACTTATTCTGCTTCACCGTGGCCCACTATGGATGTCATTTACGACGAAAATGTATTCGGGAAATATATTGATTCCTTGGATGGCGTATCAGGTCTTGATTTTTCAAATGCGGAAACACGAAAAAACTATACAGATAATTTTTGGAGCGGCGTTTACGGAATAGATTCCAGATATATCGAAGAACTTAATAAAACGCTTGATAAGCCTATTGACTTAACCGCCTTTGAAAAGGGAGAGTTGGTGGTTTTGTCCGCTATGACGGATGATGAGGGAAACCTATTGATTCAGCCAGGGCAAGCAATCACCGTTGTCGGTGAGTCCGGGGAACAGGTCTTTACAGTGGCAACTGGCTTTCTGGACGCTGATTTTCAGAGTGGTCGAGGAAATGAGAGAGGTACTGCCCCTGATTTGTATATCAGTAAGCAGGCAATAGAGAAGTTGTCTGGAGAAACCAAAATCTTTCGGATTGCTTTTGATACGATTGATAGCAGTTATGACAAAGGGATTATGGAGCAGCTTCAATCCATTACTGCTTCGTCACCGGGCATTACGATTCTGTCACGATATGAAAAGCAGCAAGAAATGGCCGGATATTTGCTGACCTCAAGGATTATAGCCGCAGGGTTGTCCACTGTATTTTTGCTGATAGGAATTATGAATTTCATTAACACAATGGTTGTTAGTGTAAATACTCGGAAACATGAATTTGCCACACTTGAAAGTATAGGAATGACGAAAAAGCAAATTAGAAATGTATTGCTTTGGGAAGGCGGGTATTATTGGAGTATTTCTTTCCTACTGCTTGCCACACTGGGAACAGCGATATATATTCCGATATACTCAGCCTTTAGAAAAATGGTTCCTTATGCAGCTTTTCACTATCCTGTATTTTCTCTGTTGGTTGTCGCAGCTATTGTTTTACTGGTCTGCTTGGCAACTCCCGTCATAACTTTCATGCAAAATGTTAAGCAAAGCGTTGTAGAGAGACTGCGGCAGAATTAAATATTTGCGATGAAAACCGGGAGATTATTCTCCCGGTTTTTCAAATCTCACAGGTTTGTGAGATTTCAGCCCATTATTCTGTCGAAACAGCGTGTGTCGGTGACATTTCTGTGAGGATTGCTTGTTAAGATAAACGCAAAAGGAACAAGCTGCCGCACGACGGCGAAAGAAAAAAAGCCGTCGTACAGCAGACACATTTTCACGCGCCTTTGAAGCGGCGGCTCGATTTTCAGAGCCGCCGCTTCTTTTTATCCATGAGAAACTAACGATGACCCTAACACTGTAAAAGCTACGGCGGCATATAGGAGGATGTCGCCGTGTTCATTTTTGCTTTTCACAGTACCCATGATCTGCATCAGTTAAAAAAAGCGTAGCTCCCCCTCCGGGTTATTCCGGCTATGGATGCGAAATATGGCAGTATATTAAGGAAAACGTATTTTCATGCGCTCGTATGGCTTTATGCTGTGCGGGCGCTTTTATATATCCTCCCCCTCGCTTCTGGTCACGGTGGCCAGAGGCTCCAAGGTGCCGGGGGCCGCCTGTTCTCCATTTCAATCCGCACTCACCAACCACCTTTTGAAATGGAGGACAATTATGACGACTATCAACCTGAAACGGTATTACCCCTATATGACCGAAAATGTGATGCTGGAAGTTTCGGACGAGATCGCCGCCACCCTCTCTATGGGAGGCCGCCTGTGCGACAGCTACAAGCGGCAGAAGCGCAGAAATGGCGAGTGCTCGCTGGACACCGATCCCGGCTTTGAGGCCGACGTGCTCCGCCAGCCCATGACCCCGGACGAGTACATTGAGGCGCGGGAAACCACGTTTGCCCTCTATGACGCGCTGACCCAGCTCCCGCCCACGCAGGCCCGGCGTGTGTACCAGCACTATCTTCTCGGCATGAGCAAGGCCGAGATCGCGGCAGCCGAGGGCGTTGGCCGGAGCCGCATCTGCTGCTCCATTGAGCGCGGGCTGGCCGCTATGAAAAATATTTTGAAAAAATCTCTGTAAGAGGGAGTACATTTGCCCCCGAAACCTCCTGATAGGTGAGAGGAGTTTTCTTCCTCGCCTTGAAAACTGAATAGACAGTATTCCCGATACGAAATCCGCGTGATAGCGACGTAAGGTGCGCCGCCACGACAGCCAGTTCAGGAGGTGATGGACAAGCTGGCCGAGCGATCAACGCAGCCTTTGACCCGGTGCTGGCAAACCGGGCGCGAGGACAGCGCGGAGGATAATGAAACTTGCTCACGCCCTCCCACAGACTTGAGGGGGAGTCCCTGCGGTATGCGCCAGCCCTCCACGGGCAGCGGTGCTGTGGGGCTATGCAGCCGAAGCCATCGGCGGTCTGGAATACTCCCCGTGCCGGGGATGCGTGGCAAATACGGCACACAACAATCATACAGGGAGCCGTCAAACCGGGTCTTTCTGTCTTATGACAGCCCAAACCATTCCGGCGCGGCGGCTCCCTCTTTTGTGGATTGAAACGGAAAACAACTGTCCCGCTGCTTCTGGTCATCGTGGCCAGAGGTGGGGCAAGGTCAAAGGACGGCGCTTTTGTGCCGTCCTTTCACGTTTCCCCACGGACAACGGGAAACCATCAAATTTATTCACACCGCTGATTTTTATAGGAGGTTTTCAGATGACGGAGGCAAGAGTCGGCTATCACAAGGAAGTCAAAACCGCGTCTTTTCAGGGCAAATCCATCACCGTGGAAAATCTGACCCCGATGCTCTCTCCCCGAGCACGGGATAAGCGCAAGCGTGAGATTGAAAGCTGTCTGTATGAGGTCTTTGTGAAGTATGCGCCGGGACGGGCGCAGATGCACTAATGCGAGACATCCTTGAGATGCGGGGCTGCCAGAGGTATAATATAGGTGTAAGGTTTGGTAGCTCCTACACGGAAAGGAGCACCAAATGATTATTCGTGAAGATGCCATTTATGGCAGACAGTCCGTTGACCGCAAGGACAGTATCAGCATTGAAAGCCAGATTGAGTTCTGCAAGTATGAATTGAGAGGAGGCAATTTCCGCAAGTACACCGACAAGGGCTATTCCGGCAAGAATACCGACAGGCCCAAGTTCCAAGAAATGATGGCCGATATTCGCCGGGGCCTGATCAAGCGCGTAGTGGTCTACAAGCTGGATCGTATCAGCCGTTCCATTCTGGACTTCGCAACCATGATGGAAACTTTTCAGGAATACAATGTTGAGTTCGTATCTTCCACGGAGAAGTTTGACACGTCCACCCCGATGGGGCGGGCCATGCTGAATATCTGCATTGTGTTCGCCCAGCTTGAACGTGAAACCATCCAGAAGCGCGTGACCGATGCCTACTATTCCCGCTGCCAGCACGGTTTTCACATGAGCGGTGCGGCCCCCTACGGCTTCCAACTGGAGCCGACCACCATTGAGGGCATCCGCACAAAAATGATGAAGCCTGACCCGGAAACGGCAGATATTGCAAAGCTGATGTTTGAAATGTACTCCCAGCCCGCAACCTCTTTCGGGGACATCGCCCGCTACTTTGCCGACGAGGGTATCCTGATCTACGGCAAGGAAATGAAACGGGGCTTTATCTCTCAGCTTTTAAGAAACCCCATTTACGCACAGGCTGACCTCGATATGTACGAGTTCTTCAAAAGCCAGGGTACGGTGGTAGTCAATGAAGCAACAGATTTTGCCGGGACAAACGGCTGCTATCTCTATCAGGGCCGGGACGTGCAGGAAAGAAAAAACAAGCACCTGAAAGATCAGATACTTGTTCTGGCTCCCAGCGAGGGGCTGGTATCGTCTGATACATGGCTGCGCTGCCGGAAGAAGCTCATGGCAAACAAGACGTTCCAAGGCGGGCGCAAGGCAAAGAATACATGGCTTGCCGGAAAGGTCAAGTGTGGCCGCTGCGGGTATGCGCTTATGAGCGTCGGCAATCCGACAGGCGTTCAATATCTCCGCTGCTCCAAGCGGGCCGACAGCAAAAGCTGTGACGGCTGCGGGACGCTCCGTACACGGGAATTTGAAAGGTTCCTGTACGGCGAGATGGTCAAGAAGCTGTCCGAGTTCCAGACGCTGACGGCAAAGCGGGAAACGGTCAATCCCAAATTGACCGCGCTGAACATGGAGCTTGCCCGCGTGGAGGAGGAGATTGAAAAACTGCTGAATACTCTGACCGGGGCTAATGCTGTGCTGCTGTCCTATGCCAACAGCAAAATCGAGGAGCTGGACACACACCGCCAAGCCCTGACAAAAGAGATCGCGGCGCTGTCGGCGGAAACCATGTCCCCGGAGCAGATCGAGCGGCTGTCGGTCTACCTCAACCAATGGGAAGAAATTGACTTCGAGGACAGGCGGCAGGTTGCCGACGGCCTGATCTCACAGATCCGCGCAACCGACGAACACGTTTCGATTGAGTGGAAAATTTGACTTTTACTTATCCATCGCACACGACAAAGGGCTGTGTGCCCTTGTCAAGCGATGTAAAAGAAACCGAATTGCAAAAACTGTATCATGATGAGATGCTCGTGGTCATTGATGATCCTGTTTCAAGTTTTGATGTTGAAAATCGTGTTGGGATTTTGTCTTTCTTGAGGTATAAGTTAAACCAGATGCTTTCCGCTTGCGCGACTACAAAAGTTCTTATGATGTCGCATGATGTGAGCGTGATATTTGATTTACAGAAAGTCATGGATGAGGTTTCCGCAAATTGTGCTGAGGTTGGAAAACATGCGGAGTATTGCTCATTCCAGCTTGTGAATAAGAGAATAGTTCCGTTTAAAGCCAAGTCACATAACGAATATACGAGGTTAATGAAATGTGTCTATGAATATGGTCGCAATCCTGAACCTACGGCGGAGCTAACTATTGGCAATATGACAAGGCGAGTATTGGAAGCATTTTCGACATTCACATTTAAAGAAGGACCCGATAAAGTAAGTTTGAATCCACAGGTACTTGCCCTAATTCCAGACCAGAACAAAAGAGCTTATTTCCAAAACTCTATGTATAGATTGGTTTTAAACACGGAGAGCCATTTGCAGGAAGCCGTACAAGAAGCACCGGAGATGAGTTTCTTTAGTCATCTTACCGTTGAGGAAAAACAACGTACAGCCAGAGATGTCTTGTGTTTTATGTATTGTGTTAATCCAGCTCATGTGTTGGCTCACCTTCCCAATGCACGGAAAGAATTAGATAATTGGATGGCAAGTATAGGATGAGCAAATAACAAAAAGTTTCAATTAGATGCCAAAAGCCGTTGAATTCGGCGGAATTGGCAGCTTCTTATTACATTATGTCGAGGATAAACCCCATGAGAACACAGAAGAAGGTGAAGTTGAGGTGAAAACAAATGGCCCAGAGTGATAAAATCCAACTGTTCGAGGACAAGCGCATTCGCACTGCATGGGATGAGGAAAAGGGAGAATGGTACTTCTCCATTGTCGATGTGGTAGCTGTGCTGACTGACAGTCCAAATCCTCAAACCTACTGGCGCGTACTTAAAAAGCGTTTAAAGGACGAGGGAAATGAAACCGTTACAAGTTGTAACGCTTTGAAAATGACCGCTGCAGACGGCAAGCGCCGTCTGACCGATGTGGCTGACACCGAGCAGCTTCTCCGCATCATCCAGTCTATTCCTTCACCGAAAGCAGAGCCGTTCAAGCTATGGTTGGCACAGGTTGGCCGGGAGCGTATCGAAGAAACTATCGACTCTGAGTTGACCATTGACCGTGCTCTGGAAACCTACCTCAAGAAAGGTTACACCCGCGAATGGATCAACCAACGGCTGCAGGCCATTCAAGTCCGCAAGGAGCTGACGGATGAGTGGGATGCCCGTGGTGTACAAAAAGGCGTGGAGTACGCTTGAACACCACCCGTGTTTCGAACTTTTTTATCGAAACACGGGTGGTTTCTTATACGGAAAGCCTTGCGTCACAAGGCTTTCCACTTTTCTTGCATATGTTCCTATATATCACGAAACACCAAAATTGCGAAGATGTTTTTATACGCCAGCATCGCGGTATGAACACGACTTTTCGATATATTTACAGAAGAGGAAATGGGCAGTTTGATGTATGTGAGCGCCGATAGCGATATTAGCTATTTTGGAGTAAGGACAAGATGAAAATAGCCGAGTTGAAGACATCTGACATGGATGCCACGCGAACTGCGATCCTTTTTGAAACACGGGTGGCACCTTATTCCGAATGCCTTGCTATGGAGGACATTTTACAAAAACGTAGACATTTTGTTAGCTGTCGGATATAATAAACCCGAAGGAGGAGTGCTTATGATTTATTCAATCTACGAAATTCAGCAGCGAATCGCGCC
>OHPV01001254.1_pt1 | contig 11420 bp, 8 predicted proteins | sample 1577781 | NCBI WGS metagenome assembly OHPV01 (sample SAMEA3879518, study PRJEB24766) | human gut metagenome | biome: human-associated habitat; feature: feces | place: USA | collected 1985/1987 | reverse complement strand
AGCGCTGGCCGGGCAGGTGCTGGTCGGTCTGGTACAGGGCACTGCCGCCGTCGTAGCCGAACACGGCATCGCACACCACAAGGTCGGCCCCCTGCTGCAAGGCGGCTGCAAAATAGGTGAGGGCGGTGGAGGTGCACTCCACATCCTCGCTCACCAGCAGCACGCCGTTCACGGAGGGGGTCAGCTCACCTTCCAGCCGGTCCACCAGCCGGAACTTGCGGTGCAGCTGCTCGGCCAGAGAAAGGGTCAGGGCATTGCGGCGGCCCGGCGCATACACCAGCAGATAGGTGCTCTGGGTGTCGGTATAGGTCTGTTCCCGCAGCTGGCGGCGCTGCAGGGGGCTGTAACTGCTGTACATGTACGAACCCCCTTCAATGCCGGTGGAACAGGCCCAGCAGCTTGCGCAGCGGAGCCGTGAGCTTCCAGCTGCTGCTGGCCAGCACGTTTTCCAGCGAGGCTTCGTAGGCGGCCCGGCTGTTCTGCAGGTCGGCCAGATGCTGCTGCTGTTCTGCCAGCTGCTTGCGCAGCTGCTGGATCTCAGCGTTTGCCTCCAGCAGCTGTTCGGTGCCCTGACGGGACACGGCCTCGGTCTCTTCCTTGAGCACGGTCAGCGCCCGCAGCAGGGCCTTGCCGGGCTGCTCATGCAGGTAGCGGCCCAGGGGATAGTAGCGATATTTCACCGCAAACCGCAGCCCGGCGGGGAAGCCTACGGCACTTTCCACTGTCAGGTTGGGGTCGATGTTCATGAACAGCATGGTGCCCTCCTGCAGGGCGTTGCCGTTGAGGATGTGGTAGCTGAGCCGCTCGTCTGAGAGGGAAAAATCGGTGATGCAGCAGGCAAATTCACCGGGATCCAGCCGCAGAGCCCTGGCCTCCACGGGCAACTCGAACACAGCCGACACTTCGTGGGTCAGCTCGTCGTAGGAGTCAGGGGCAACGGTCAGGCACTCATGGGGCGAAAAACCGGAGCCGGAGTCGTAGAACAGCTGGGGCAGAAGCAGAGCACCCTGCTCGGTGTCGGCACCCTGCGAGGCCAGCACGGCCTCATATTTCAGCACCTGCTGCTCCAGCTCCAGGCACCGCTGTGCCAGGCGGGAAACGCCTTCGTCCGACAGCCGGAGCTGCTGTTCCAGTTCGGCCACGCGGCTGCCTGCCGCGTCCAGGGTCTGGGGGGCATCGTTGTTCATAACCGGATTCTCCTCTTGTTTTATAGGATACGGCTGCACCGCAGCAGCCGGGGAAATCAATGCTGCGAAAGCGCGGGGGTGCGCCGCTGGGCCTGCCGCCGTGCGGCCGAGGCTTTGACGATCCAGCTGCGCCGCAGGTTCAGCAGGGCGCACACCAGCCCGATGGAGGCAAACGCGATCACGTTCTGCAGCAGCATACCGCGCAGCGGGTGGTCTGTAAAGTGAGCCGCGAACAGATACCACGGAATGGCGATAAGCTCCACCGTGTGGATGCAGAAGATGTTCAGCGAGTTGCGGCCGATGGCCTGCAGGCCCTGTGCGATGGGGCCGGTGAAGCGGTTGAGCCGCATGAACAGGCGGATGAACAAAAAGCCGGTGGCGGCATCCAGCAGGATGCTCAGCGGGCCGAGGGTCCACTCGCCCATGGAAATGCAGTCGGTGCTCTGGGCAAGCAGAGCTCCCACAGCGGTCAGAGCTGTGCCGCCCAGCAGGATGTACAGGGTGCGGCGGGGCAGGGGCTTGTCCAGCCAGCGGTTCTTCTTGGCCAGATAGCCGATGTAAAGGTAGGGCAGCGACACCATGCCCTGTGCGATGCAGAAAGGAGCCTCCCACACCAGCGTGACGCCCCAGCCAAGCAGGGTGACGCCGACGACTGCGGGGGTTATGTACCGCTCGGGGAAGATCTCGAGCAGCACGTCCAGAAGCACCCACGCCAGCATCAGGGCCACTAAGTACCACATGGGTCCGCAGGAGAAAAACTGCTGCCCGAAGTAAGTGGCCGTGTGGGGCAGGCCTAACAGGAAGCCGCCTAAGACCTTGGCCGATTCTGAGAGGGCGGCATCCCACGAGCCGAAAGCTGCGTGGTGAAGGAAAGCGTGGAGCACCGTGGTGGCCAGTGCAGTATAAAGGTAAGGCTTGAGCAGGGTCTTGAGCTGCTGCTCGATGCATTTGTGGATGGAGCGCTTGCGGAAGCCGTAGCCGCTGGCAATAAAAAAGGCGGCCATCAGCGCTTCGCGGTAAGCGAACAGCGCGAACGCGAAAGGGATGACGTCGTTGGTGCCGAGGGGGTAAAGCTCTGCCGTGTGGGCAAAGACGATGGCCAGCATTCCGATGCCTTTCAGCAGGTCGAACATGCCAAGGCTGCTTACAGTGCGGGGCTTGGTGCCTTCCATGAAAAGGGTCCTCCTTGTGCGCCATTCGTCCCGGAGGCCCCGGAAGGCCGTATTTTAGGCGCGATAAATAAAAATATGAAGCTCGGCGGGGAGCTTTTTTGCTAAATGATATAACCAGTATAATGCTTTTTGGGCTTGCTGTCAATTTGATAAGGACTCGACCTCCGGGCGAAGTTTCGTCCTGACGAAAAAAAGTGTATCACAGCTTTTCGCGCATCGCAACAAAAGGAAAGAATTACATCTGCCTGCACAAATCAAATGCAAGCTCAAGTTGCATATTTGTGCAATTAAATCTTGCGTTTGCGCTCTGCTTGCGGTATACTGTTGCCATGAGGAGCCGTGCCAGAGTTTTCCTCGAACTGCCAGAGATTCGGAATGGCTCTGGAAGGTGAATGAAAAAAGTACTGAACTGAAAATTTGACAAAAAAGGAGAAAGACCGATGGCTGAATACATCAAAGTACCCGCAGGCGTATACGACATGGTGACCCGCTGCATGGAGCAGGAGTTCCCCGATCATGTGGCCATCCGCTATGTGGCCGAGGACGGCAAGACTGTTGTGGAGAAGAAATATCGCGAGTATGCGCAGGACATCCGCCGGATGGTGGCCTATCTCAAGGCCGAAGTGCCGGACATCAAGGGCCGGCGCATCGTTCTGCTGAGCCGGAACTGCTATGAATTCTGCGTGGCGTCCTTTGGCATCATCCTCGCCGGCGGCGTCCTCGTGACCCTGAACCAGAAAAAGAACTGGGACGAGCTGGAATATGAGCTGGGCCTCGTGGAGCCTGCCCTCATCCTGAACGACGGCATCGACTACGGCTGCCGCGCCGAGCTGGAAGCCGCCTACGGCCCGAAGCTCCGCCCCATGGACTGCTATAAGGATACTGCCCCCGGCGAGCTGACCAACTGCGTGGGCCACGATGATCTGATGATGCTGATGTTCACCTCCGGCACCACCGGCCGCAGCAAGGGCGTCATGCTCTCGGAGCGGAATATGTGCGCCAGCCTGCACACCTATTCGGAGGTGGCAGAGAACTGGATCACCGACCGCCTCCCGGCAGGCCAGAAGCTGCCGCTGAGCCATATGACCCTGCTGCCCCTCTTCCACATGGCCTGCTTCGTCTGCGTCATGTCCTACCCGCCTGCCGGCTGGACTCTGAACCTCTGCGGCGACATCCGCGACTTCTACCGCGACCTGGGCCTGATGCACAGCGATGTCATGGCCTCGGCCCCCGTGCTGGTGGAGACCATCTACAAGGACATGAAGCGCGGCCGCGTCAGCCGCCTGAACGGCCTGTGGGACCTGTGCTGCTCTTCCGCTGCCCTTGACCCCAAGATGCTGCTGGAGCTGGCCCAGAACGGCTTCGTCGTCAACCAGTGCTACGGTATGACCGAGACCTTCGGCGACGGCATCCTGAACTTTACGCAGGTCGAAAAGCACATGAGTGCCGTGGGCAAGCCCGACGACCACGTTCAGTATAAGCTGGACGAGACCGGCGAGATCTGCATCAAGGGCGACTGCGTGATGCTGGGCTACTACAAGGACCCCGAGGCCACGGCAGAGGTCATCGACGCCGACGGCTGGTTCCACACCGGCGACCTGGCCCGGATGGATGAGGAAGGCTTCTATTACATCACCGGCCGCAAGAAGAACCTCATCATCCTCGCCAGCGGCGAGAACGTCAGCCCCGAAGAGCTGGAAAAGAAGCTGGCCCTCTGCCCGGCCATCATCGAGTGCATCGTGAAGGAGAAGGGCCAGAAAATCTGTGCCGTCATCTACTGCCCTGAGGATAAGCAGGAAGAGGTCAGAGCCTTCGTCACCGAGGTGAACCGCAGCCTGCCGCTGTATAAGCGCATCAGTGCCGTGGAGTTCACCGCTGAGCCCCTGCCCCGCAACGCTCTGGGGAAGCTGCTGCGGAAGTAACAAGTAAGAAGAAACAGTGAAAAGGATACGCCGCGTGGTTGCATTTCTCAGCCGAAACAGGTATTATTACTCTGAGGCAGAAAATGTCAGCTACCGGCGTTTCGCTGTAATAAGGCACCATGCCTCTGCCCCGCACCGGCACCGGCAAGCTGCTGCGCAAGTAAGAATAAACGGGGCAGGCTGCGGAATACTGGAAAAGAGCCGCGGCCGCCTTGAATGGAATTACGAAAGGAAGATTCAAACTATGGAAAGAACCGAGATCGTGTCCCAGATCCTTGCAATTCTGGAAGATGTTGCAGAGATTTCCCCCGAGGATGTCAACGAGAACAGCGTCCTGATGGACGATCTGGACCTGTCGTCCATGGAGATCCTGACCGTCGTCGCCGACCTGGAGGAGACGTTCGGCCTGCGCATCCCCGAAAAGGAGCTGCGCAACTTCGTCACCATCAGCGATCTGGCCGACTATCTGGCCGCACACGCGGGGGAATAAGGAATGGATGCCGGACAGCGCTCTGTTTTTCAGGGCATCGTCTACTATTACCGCGAAAACATGGTCAACTGCCGCTATCAGGTCACGCTGAAGGATGCCGTGGACGGTGCGCTTTTGCAGCAGGCTCTGGATGCGGCCCGGGCAAAGGCACCCTACTATTTCCAGAAGCCGGTGTGGGAGAAAAAGCTGCTCCACCTCGAGCCGTCGGACGCCCCCTGCCCGGTGCGGCAGGGCAGCGCAAAGCCCGAATTTCCGGACGAGAACGGCTTTACGGTTGCCCTGAGCTATGAGGGGAAAGCCGTCTATTTCGACTGGTTCCACTTTCTGGCCGATGGCCGGGGCATGGCACCCTTCATGACCATGGTGCTGCAGTTCTACTGCAACCTGCGGTACGGCACAGCTTTCGAGGGCCGGACCCTTGAGACGGACCCTGCCTACGACATCGAGGACATCCTTGCAAAGTACCCCGAGAGTCAGGCGGCCAACGATATGCAGCGCCCCGTGGTGCAGACCTTTGAAGAGACGCCCACCTGCTGCCGCGTCCGGCTGGAAAAGGCGGGGCTTGTGGACGCCGCCCTCCGCTGCGGCGTCAAGCCCTTCAGTACCCTCACGGCTCTGCTCTGTAAGGCGGTGCGGACGTATCTGGACAAGGACGAGGTGCTCTACAGCTACTCGACAGACGCCCGCGACGCGCTGGGTGTGCCGAACGCTCTCTACAACTGCGTGGCATCCTTCCAGCGCAAGCTGCCGCTGACGGCAGATGCCCCGCTGGCCGAAGTGGCCGTGGGCGTGGACGCTGACCTGAAAGAAAACCTTTCCGCTGAGCGAAAACTGTTCCGTATCGCGGAGCAGATGGGCTGGGTCTACCGGGTCTACCAGCAGAAAGCCAGCCTCAGCATCAAAAAGCGCATCTTCCAGATGGGCGAGTACATCAGCGGCTTCCCGGCGGACTTCTGGGTGAGCTATCTGGGCGACCCCTTCGCCCCGTCCAGCCCGGAGCTGACCCGGTACATCGAGGACTTCCAGACCTGGGTGCCGGCGGACGGCGCTTCCATCGGTCTGGAATGCACCAGCCTGCATGGCATCATCACCCTCTGCGTCAAGAACAAGGTGCCGCGCCCCGGCTTTGCCGAGGCTCTGCGCGCCGCGTTCGAGGCCGAAGGCATCAAGGTGCTGGAGGCCGCAGAGCTGGGCGCAGACAATACATAATCCGCGTGGCCAAGAGCGAGGGCCTGCTGAACGAGAAAAAGTTCAACGCATAATTGACCTGTAACATACAAAAGCGTCCCTCCGTTTTACCGGAGGGGCGCTTTTTGCGCAGCAGAAGTCTTCTTTTTTACAGACGGCCCAAAGCCGCCGCCGGGGTTTTACGCCGATTTTGCGTCCGCATGGTTTCGGGACGGGCGGCTGCGGCGGTAGAATAAGGCCGTTCCCGGTAAATCGAAAAAGAGAGAAGGAGCCATGAGGCTCATGGAAAGAGAGGACTTTCGCATGAAAGAGAATAAAATGTCCCGCCGCAGCTTTTTGAAGGCCGGTGCCTTTGCATCCGCCGCCGGTATGCTGGCCGCAGCGCCTGCCGCTGCCAACGCCGCTGCCCCCAATGCCGCCAAAGCGGCAGAGGAGGAGAACGGACTGCTGGGCGTGTTCGGCGGCAGACCCAAGTATGTTTTCCTCTTCATCGGCGACGGCATGGGTACGGCCCAGATCCAGTCCGCCCGATTCTATAAGGGTACGGTGGAGAACAACGGCGCTGTCGTCGAGGGCGAGCTGAGCTTCACCCAGTTCCCCGAGGTGGGCAGCGTGACCACCTACGACAGCACTTCTTTCTGCCCCGACTCCGCTTCCACTGCCACTTCCATCGCCACCGGCCACAAGACCGAGAGCGGCGTCATCAATATGTGCCCCTGGACCCGCGATGTGCCCTATGAGACCATCGCCGAGAAGCTCCACGCCCAGAAGAACTACAAGGTGGGCGTCGTCTCCTCCGTCAACATCGACCACGCCACCCCCGCCGCCTTCTATGCACATCAGAAGACCCGCAAGAACTACTACGCCATCGGCAAGGAGCTGGCCGTCTCCGGCTTCGAGTATTTCGCCGGCGGCGAGTTCCAGAAGGTGAACGGCGACGGCACCGGCCCCAACAACCACGAGATCGCCGCCCAGAACGGCTACAACGTCGTCACCCGTCAGGCAGACGCCGCCGCCCTCAAGGCCGGTGCAGGCAAGACCCTCATCATCGCCGAGGCACTGGCCGACGGCAAGGCCATGAACTACGCCATGGACGCCGCCGCAGGCGAGTGGCAGCTGACCGACTACGTCAGGAAGGGCATCGAGCTGCTGGACAACAAGAAGGGCTTCTTCCTGATGACCGAGTCCGGCAAGATCGACTGGGCCTGCCACGCCAACGATGCCGCCGCTTCCATCCACGATGTGCTGGAGATGAGCAACGCCGTGCAGGCCGCTGTGGACTTCTACAACGCCCACCCCAACGACACCCTCATCCTCGTCACCGCAGACCACGAGACGGGCGGCATGGCCATCGGCTACAAGACCACCAACTACGACACCTTCCTCACTAACCTCACCCACCAGAAGATGTCCTACGCCAAGTTCGACTCCACCTATGTGAAGGGCTACATCGCCAACAAGACTCCCTTCGAGGCCGCCATGGCCGACGTGAAGGCAAACTTCGGCCTGACCCTGCCCACCGATCCCGATGCCGCCAGTGCAGGCAAGCTGCTGCTGACCGACTACGAGGTGGAGAATCTGCGCAAGGCCTACGAGCGGACGCTGGAAGTCGGCGCTGCCTCCCAGAAGGAGATGAGCCAGCAGGATTATGAGCTCTACGGCACCTACATCCCCTTCAGCATGGCCATCTGCCACACCATCAACCACAAGTCCGGCATGGACCACACCACCTATGCCCACACCGGTGCCATGGTGAACCTTTACGCCCTGGGCGTGGGAGCCGAAAAGTTTGGCGGCGTCTACGACAACACCGAGATCTTCCACAAACTGGCTGAGCTGACCAGCGTGCAGTGATCACTTCATCCAAAAAGCCCCGCTCTGTGCGATACAGAGCGGGGCTTTGCTGCGTATTGGGAAACGGGATCAGGAGACCACGGCGTTGGTTTTCAGCCACTCCATCACAGCCGTCTGCAGGGCGGTTTGATGGATGAAGTTGTCGCCGTAGGAGCTGCCGGAGTAAGAAGCGGCAGCGGCATCCAGCTGCTCCTGGGTGGGCTCGATGCCCTGGCTCTCGGCAATGGCCTGATACAGCAGGTCCTGTTTGGCCAGGTGAGTGATCACGGTGTCCGAAGCGCCCAGCATGGCGTTGGCGTCGGTGTAGCCCTGTGCCTGGGCGATGGTGTCCAGATCGCTGCTGTAGTAGCTGGACAGCTGGTAGTAGTAATTCAGGAACATGCAGGCGTAGTAGCCGGGCACCTCGCTGGGCAGGTCCTTAAAGGCGGCGTTGTCCAGCAGGCTGTCCATGATGGCATCCTCCAGATTCTGGTCATACAGCGCATCGGAGAAGTAGGTGCGCAGCGCCTCCACGGTGTGCACGTCGTCGCTGGTGCCGAAGGTGCTGTCCACCCACTCGTCGGTCAGCTCCGGCGTCACCGGCTCGGAGATGGAGTTCACGGTCACGCGGAACACGGCCTCCTTGCCGCTGAGCTCAACGGTGTTGCCGTCAGAATCGGTGGAGGCGTCGTAGCCGTCAGGGAAGGTGACGGTCACATCAAAGGTGTCGCCGGTGTTGTGACCGACGATCTGGTCCTCAAAGCCGGTGATGAAGCTGCCGCTGCCCAGCGTGAGGTCGTAGCCCTGGTAGGTGCCGCCGTTGAACGCCACACCGTCCACGGTGCCGGAATAATCAATGTTCACGACGTCGCCGTTCTGCGCGGCGCGGTCGGTCACGGCCTGAGTGGTGCTGTACTGGCTCAGCAGGCTGTCGATGCGGGCCTGGACGTCCGAGTCGCTGGGGGTGACGTCTGCCTTCTTGATGGGCAGAGCGGCCACATTGTCCGGCAGGGTGACATAGTCCTGTGCAGTGATGCCGGTGCGGTAACCGTTTGCATCCAGACCGTCGCTGTAGGTGAAATTCTGGTAGTCAAAGCTGTCCACCGTGCCGTACTCCGAGACGGCAGGAGCGGAAGAAGCGACCGCAGAAGATGCGGACGAAGCACTCTGCTTTTTGGTCAGCGTGAAGATGGCAAAGATCACGCACAAGGCGGCTGCTGCCGCACACAGTACGCAGAGCAGGGTTTTGGTTGAATGTTTCAAGAATAGACCTCCTAAATAAAAAGACCGTTTGCACGGCCGGATCGGATCGTGTGCTTTCCTATTATATCGGATAAAACGCCAAAAGGAAAGTTTTTTGCCAAATTTCCACAAATCCGGTCCGCCGCAGCGCCGCACTTTTGCCCGCCTGCCCCCTGCAAAAGGCGCAAAACCGGTGGAAATGCCCCGGCGGTTCTGCTACAATAAAATTATGTGACCTGAACCGTTTCCCTCTCAGGGGGAGCCTGATAAAAATGGAGGAAAAACCCATGGATTACAACAAAGCCGCTCTGGAAATGCACGAGACGCACCACGGCAAGGTGGGCATCGTGAGCAAGGTGGAGGTCAAGACCCGTGATGACCTGTCTACCGCCTACACCCCCGGCGTTGCCGAGCCCTGCCGCAAGATCAAGGCAAACCCGGAGGACGTGTACAAGTACACCTTCAAAGGCAACATGGTGGCCGTTGTCTCCAACGGCACCGCCGTGCTGGGCCTGGGTGACATCGGCCCCGAGGCCGGTCTGCCTGTGATGGAGGGCAAGGCCGTGCTGTTCAAGGAGTTCGGCGGCGTGGATGCCTTCCCCATCTGCATCAACGCCCACAGTGCCAAAGAAGTGATCGCAGCCTGCAAGGCCATTGCGCCTACCTTCGGCGGCATCAATCTGGAGGATATCAAGAGCCCCGAGTGCTTTGAGATCGAGCAGACGCTGGAAAAAGAGCTGGACATCCCTGTGTTCCACGATGACCAGCACGGCACGGCCATCGTGGTCACCGCTGCCCTCATCAACGCCCTGCGCGTGGTGGGCAAAAAGATGGAGGACGTGCACATCGTCCTGAACGGCCCCGGCGCTGCCGGTACGGCCATCATCAAGATGCTTATGACCGCCGGTGCAAAGGACATCGTGGCGGTGGATCAGTTTGGCACCCTGTACAAGGGCTGCAACAGCGCCGAAGCCCACAAGAACTGGCTGGGCGAGGTGACCAACCCCCGCCAGATCAAGGGCGGCCTGAAGGAAGCCATCGAGGGAGCCGACGTGTTCATCGGCGTGTCCCGCCCCGGCATCCTGACCACCGAACTGTGCAAGACCATGAACAAGGACGCCATCGTCTTTGCCATGGCCAACCCCACCCCGGAGATCATGCCGGACGAGGCCAAGGCAGGCGGCGTGCGGGTGATGGCCACCGGCCGCAGCGACTTCCCGAATCAGGTCAACAACGTGCTGTGCTTCCCCGGCCTGTTCAAGGGTGCCCTGAGCGTGCGTGCCCGCGACATCAACGACCAGATGAAGCTGGCTGCCGCCTATGCTATCGCAGACCTCATCACCGACGATGACCGCAGCGAGGAGAACATCATCCCCGGTGCCTTCGACCCCCGTGTGGCCCAGGCTGTGGCCGACGCTGTGGCCCAGGCTGCCCGGGACACCGGCGTGGCCCGCCTGTAACCGGAGGAACTGCCCATGAGAACGATTTCTGCACAGGAGATCACCGATACCGTTGCACGGCTGTGCATCGAGGCCAACACCCGCCTGCCGCAGGATGTGCAGGCCGCACTGGACAAGGCCCGGCAGGAAGAGCCCTGGCCGCTGGCCAGGAACACCCTCGACCTGCTGTGGTCGAACCTGAGCGCCGCCAAAGAGAAGGATCTGCCCATCTGTCAGGATACCGGCATGGCCTGCGTGTTCGTGGAACTGGGCACCGATGTGCACATTGACGGCAGCTTTGAAACCGCCATCCATGAGGGCGTGCGCCGGGGCTACACCGACGGCTATCTGCGCAAGAGCATCGTGGCCGACCCGCTGCGCCGGGGCAACACCGGCGACAACACCCCCGCCGCCATCACGGTGCATCTGGTGGACGGCGAGGGCTGCCGCATCACGGTGGCCCCCAAGGGCTTTGGCAGCGAGAACATGAGCCGCATCCAGATGCTCAAGCCCGCCGACGGCGTGGAGGGTTTCAAGAAGTTCGTCATCGAGACGGTCAGGCTGGCCGGTTCCAACCCCTGCCCGCCCATCGTGCTGGGCGTCGGCGTGGGCGGCAGCTTTGATAAAGTGGCCTATCTCGCCAAGAAAGCGCTGCTCCGCCCGCTGGACGTCCCGAACCCCGATCCCTATTACGCGGACCTCGAGAAAGAGCTTCTGACAGCCATCAATGAGCTGGGCATCGGCCCGCAGGGCTTTGGCGGCCAGACCACCTGTCTGGGCCTTGCCATTGAGCAGATGCCCACCCATGTGGCGGGCCTGCCCGTGGCCGTGAACGTTTCCTGCCATGTCACCCGGCGGGCCAGCGCGACTTTATAAAGGTCAAACCTCTCCGTCAATGCTTCGCATTGCCACCTCTCCTAGTAGGAGAGGCCTTGGCAGTCGGGTAA
>OHPV01001245.1_pt1 | contig 11515 bp, 11 predicted proteins | sample 1577781 | NCBI WGS metagenome assembly OHPV01 (sample SAMEA3879518, study PRJEB24766) | human gut metagenome | biome: human-associated habitat; feature: feces | place: USA | collected 1985/1987 | reverse complement strand
AGCTTTCCGGGTGGTCCTTGGGCAGGCCGCGGTACTCATCCAGATTGACGGTCGTCACCCCCGAAAAGTCGAGGTCACCCTTGTTGTACCACTCCACCAGCTGCTGGTAGGCACCCACCGGGGTGCCGCCGGTGGCCAGACCCAGCACGCAGTCGGGTTTCAGGATGATCTGCGCCGAAAGGATGTTGGCCGCCTTGCGGGACATGTCTGCGTAATCGTTTGCGCGAATGATCTTCATCGGTTCTCCGCTCCTTTGTTTTTACTTCAGCAGCAGCGGCAGAAAGCTGGTGCCGTTTTCCGGTGCCTTGCTGTGGAAATAGTCCGCAGCGGTCGCACCGACATCGCTGAGGGTCTTGCGGATCCCGATATTCTTGGGGGTGGAGTGGGCGCTGTGGATCATCAGCGGCACCATCTCACGGGTGTGGTGCGGGTGTCCGATGGTCGGGTCGTTGCCGTGGTCCGCCTGCACGATGAGGATATCGTCCTCGCCCAGGGCGTCGCGGATCTTGCCGATCCATTCGTCCGCCACCCGCAGGCGGTCTGCGTAGGCCGCGACATTCTCCCGGTGGCCGCACAGGTCCGTTTCCTGCACGTTGGTGCAGATGAACGCAGTCTCCTGCTCCTTTACGATCTCCAGGGTGCGCTGCAGCACGCTGGCCGTGTCCACCATGGGGATGCTGGTGCCGTAATTGTTCGTGACCACGTCGGCCACCTTGCCCAGCAGGAACACCGGCAGGCCGCTCTTGCCCAAAATCGTCGGGATCTGCACCTCCGGGTCAACGCCGTAGCCCATGTGGATGCAATGGTAGTCGTTGTTGTAAACGCCGCTGGCCGGAGCATTCACGCCGATGTAATCGCCGTGTTCCTCAATGGCATCCAGCAGGTTCTGCAGGTGCACGCCGCGCCCGCCGAAGGTGATGACGCGGGGCACGACCGACACGCTGCGCACCAGATGACCGATCTTGAGTTCTTCCTCAAAATCAAGGTCGTCGATGGCCGCCGTGACGTTGAAGGCCTGACCCGGATCGCATTCCACGTTGTCGGCCACAGTGCAGGCCTCGTTGACGATCAGCAGGCGCTTGCCGGATGTTCCGGTGTAATACCGGACATGGTAACCCGCATCCTCCAGCGTCTTTTTGATGAGCTCGATCTTATTGCAGATCGGCTCGCCGAAAGGCTTTGCCGGGCGGGTGCCCATGATCTCCTGATGGCCGAAGAAGGTGTCCGCACCATCGTGCATCAGCTCGGCACGGCCGAACGTTGCATCCGTCGCAAACGGCAGGCCGGGGAACTCCCGCCCCACGATGTTCGCCAGACCAAGGCTTGCCAGATTGGGCAGCTTCAGGTCCGGCGTGCGCTCAAAGATATGCACGCAGGTGTTGGCACCGCAGTCCGCAGGGCGCACCTGCGGCACATCCGGCATTGCGCCCACACCAAAACCATCCAGAACGATTACAACAAACTTTCCCATTGCGAATTATCCTTTCTGTCATTCCCGGACCGGTTCTCCCAGCGCAGAGTACAGGCCCGCCAGCTCCGGCTTGCCGGAGGACAGCCCTTTGACCACTGCCACCCGGCTCCGGGTCACAAAGAACTGTGTCCGGAACGCCATGACCGCCGCAGCCGAGACCGGACAGTTCTGCTGCAGTTCAAAATGATAGTCGATGCTGGAGTCGTCCGGCGGCAGCACCGGCACGACCTTTGCATTTTCCGGCGTCGTGCCCACCAGGGCGTTCTTCATATGGCCGCGGCGGTAATGCCCGCCGCCGTAGCAGTACGCCTTATCGCCCAGATTGTGGCTGACCTCCGAAACATACAGGTAGCCGGGGCGCTCCTCGGCATCCGGGTGGCCGGCATGATACGGTGTCGTTCCGGTCAGGCCGTGTCCCGGTTCCCCGTGGGTGCCGCCTGCCGCCGCGATCATCGGGATGCTGTGGGTGCAGGTGGCACTGGGCGTATTGAGCATCAGGTCCCGGTAGCCGCGGGCGCGCAGCATTTCGGCTGCGGTCTGCACGGTCCGGAGGTTGGGCATGGGCAGGATGTCCTGTGCCGCTTCGTCGTACAAAAAGCAAGGGAAGCTGCACACGCCGCCCACCTCCACATTCGGCATCGCCTCGATCGCACGCACTGCGCTGTCCAGTTCCTGCAATTCAAAGCCGCCGTACTGCCCGGAATACAGCATGTCGCCTTCTCCCAGAACACGGAGCATCAGCTTCTGGTGCAGGCCCAGCTCGGTGCAGACTGCGCTGATCTCGCGGGCTTTTTCCAGCGTGTACACCGTTACGATCACCGGCTTTGCGCGGAGGATCTTTTTCAGGGCCGCCCGGGGGATCTGGACCAGATGCCCTACGTTGCCGAGGGGGATCTGATTTTCCACCATCGTCAGCGCCTCGCGGAAGTCCACGCACACAGCGCCCACATATCCCATGTCGGTCAGCGCACGGGCGATCAGGGGGTTGCGTCCGATCTGCTTGAGCATGAAAAAGTTCTGCACGCCGTTTGCGTCGCCTGCCTGTTTGATGCTGCGGGCATTTTCCAGGATCGTGTCGTAATCCAGCAGATAGGTGTCCGGCAGGATCACGCCATTCTGCTGCCATTCAATGCCCAGACGCACCAACGGCTGGTTGCGCTCCATTACGGTCTTTAAAAACACAGGGCATCTCTCCTTTTCCTCTCGTTTTTTCAGCGGTTCAGTTTTCCTCGACCTGCTCCATGCAGCTGCGCAGGATGCGGATGATGGTGTCCGGGCCGCTGCGCATGGGGTTGATGCGGATCATCCGGTGTTCAATGGTCGGGTCCTGCGCACGGAACGTTCCACTGACACGGTAGATCATGGGGGCAAACTCGTATTTGCTCTCGCTGCCCACCGGATGCGGCGCTGCGCCGAACTTCGGGGCAGCGTCCAGAATTTTTTCGGCGATCTCCTGATCAAACTCCACCAGCAGCACCTTGCTCTGCGCGTTTGCCAGGAACGCCTGCCGCACATGGGGAATCTCGCCGGCGTTCAGGCGGCGGACCAGCTCCTCGTTGACCTCGCTCTGGATGGCGAGCGCCACCGGCGCATAGATCAGGCCGCGCAGGGCCTCCATGGCTTCGTGTCCCTGCACCTGACTGCCGCCGGAATACTGCATCTTGTAGATGCGGTCGATCAGCTCCTTGCTGCCGATCACTGCACCGACGCCCTCCGGACCAAGGATCTTGAAGCAGGAGAAGGTGGACAGGTCGGCCCCCGCCTGGCAGCCGATGGCGTCCACTTTCAGGGCGGCGTAGTTGTCATCGGTCACCACCGGGATGCCCGGCAGCGCAGCCTTGATGGCTGCGATCACGGCCTTGTAGTCGTAGCGGTCCTCCGGCTTCTGCCGGGTCAGCTGCACCAGGGCGCCGCGGATCTCGTCCTTGTGCTGCGCACAGACGGCCTTGAGCTGTTCCAGATCGTTGAAGTCCGCGCGGATGGGTTTCAGCCCCATGGCGTCGATGGTCACCTGCGTCGTCGTATAGATGGGCGAGGTGTGCACCAGAATGGCATCCACCGGTTTCAGGCAGGCGGTCAGAGCCCAGCGGATCGCGCCCGTGCCGGAGCCGCGCACAAGCAGCGCCGCCGGGGCATCAAAGGTGTCGGCAAAGACCTTTTCCACCTTTACCGTGCAGCGGGGCTTGTTCAGCCCTTTCACCACGCCGAGGTCGCCCAGCGAGAGGACTTCCTCTCCCTGAAAATTGCGGGTCACTGCGTCAATGACCTTGAACTGGAGCTGTTTTGCCTGTTCCAGCGAGATAGAATGCAGGGGATAGGTTTTCATTGTCAATTCCTCGAATCCTTGTTATTTCTGTCCTTTGTAGATGCGCAGTGCATTGCGGTACAGCAGGTTCTCCCATGCGCGGTCCGGCACGCCTGCCTCGCTTGCCAGCGGAGCAAAGGTGTCCAGCAGGTAGCTGTAGCCCACACCGCCCCGGTCTGCAAAGTTGCTGCGGCGGGTGATGTCCATGCTCATGACGATCTGCGTGTCGTACCCTTCCGCACAAAGGCGGCTGAGCCAGTCTGCACGGGAGACATCGGGCTGGTAGTTGCACTTGCCGATGGTGTCGAACGCAATGTTGACCCCCTGATCCAGCAGGCGCTTCATGTAATCCAGATCGGCCGACAGGTCGATGTGGCTCAGCACCACCCGGCTCAGGTCAACGCCAAAGCTCTTGAAGATCTCCAGCTGCTCCAGGCCGCGCGTGCCCAGCGTTGTGTGGGTGCAGATGGGTGCCCCCGTTTCTGCATGGGCGCGGGATGCCGCACGGAACACCTTGGCCTCCGTCTCGGTGATGTCCTTCGAGGTGCCGATCTCGCCGATGACGGTCGCCCGGACACCGGTGCCTTCAATGCCCTCGGTCAGTTCCTTCACCATGATGTCACACAGCTGCTGTTCGGTCAGCGTATAGCACTCCGGCGGGAGAAAAGGCTCCTTGTAGTAGCCCGTCGCGTGGGTGATCTCCACCCCCGCCTGTGCAGCCATTTTCTGCACATAGGCCACGTTCCGGCCCATCCCGCGGTTGGTCTGGTCGATGATGCCGACCACACCGTGTTCCGCCAGCCGCCGGTATTCTGCCGCGGTCGCGTCAAAATCATCCAGCCTGCAGTCGATGTTCTTCTTCGGGCCGGACAGGTCGATCGTCGTATGCTCGTGCGCATACAGAATCTTTTCAGGCAGTTTCAAAAGGATTCGCCTCCTGTATTGTTTCTTAACCAGAGCCGCCTCCCGACGCAGGCCGGGAGGCGCTCATTTTATCCGGGAATCAGGCGGCAGGGGTGTACAGAGACAGCAGGAACAGCACGTTTGCAATCAGGCCGACCAGGATCGCGCCCAGAGGACCGACCGCCATGGAGACCAGAGGCTTCTTGCTGCACTTGTTGATGCACCAGAATGCCACGATGATGAACAGACCCGTCGTGGGCATAATCGCCTGAGCAGCCAGGATGCCGCCGATCAGCAGGGCGATGTCGATGACGTAGCTCATAGCGGTACGGATGTTGTCGCCGCAGCGCTTGATGCCGGGGAACTTGTCCAGACCCTTTGCGATGACGTTCAGCAGCAGGATCTCCACGCAGATGCAGGCTGCACCGGCGATCAGGGCGATAAAGGGGTTGGGAATCAGCAGACCGATCACAAAGACGAAGGTCATGCCGGCCGGAGCGTTGATGGCGGTGGTGGCAACCAGCGGGATAAAGCCGATGGCACGGGCCAGAGCGGTCAGACCTGCGTTGACGCGGTCACCCTCGGCCAGCAGGCCCAGGCTGATGGGGTCACCGGCCATGATGCTCATGCTGGTGCCTGCTGCGATCAGGCCGCCCATGAGGGCCAGAACCGGCATATACTTGCGGATGCGTGCGACCTTGTCGGCAAAGATCTGGGTCAGCATTTCGTTGGAGTTCTGGTCGTTGCCTTCCTTATCCATGGCAGCGAACACCAGCATGATGATCATACCGGCCAGCAGGGCCATACCGTCCTTGTTCAGGCTGATCGTGTGCTCGGCGTCCAGTGCGATCTTGCCGTAGGTCTCAACGATCTGACGGACCAGCAGGGTCACAACGGCGGTGATGATGCCCTTGGCAGCGCCGAACTGCAGGGCAACCGTCACAGCCGGGAAGATGGCGAAGGCCAGCGTGATACCGGCAGAGACCTGGCCCAGGCTGCCCAGGAAGTTGACCGGCAGCAGGTTGAACAGGTCGATGATCACCTGCAGGCCGAACAGCAGGGCCACGCCGTACACAGCGCCGATGACGCCGGAAGCGATCATGCCCTTTTTGGTGTCCGGGCACCAGGTGCCGATGATGTCGGTGGTGAGCAGGATGCAGTGGATCAGGATGATGCTTGCGGCAATGGACGTGGGCAGGCCGTAGCCGATGACCAGACCAAAGCCGATGGCAAAGCTGGTGGCTGCCAGAGCCTTGCGGTCCATGCGCTTTTCCAGATACTCCGGCAGGACCGGGCGCAGGCCGTCGTTGAACACGGCGATGCTCTGGTTTGCCAGGATCGATGCCAACGCACCAACTGCCGCGATGATAACGTAGCGCAGAATGGTTTCCATATGTAATCCTCCTTATTTGACGATCCGGATCAGAAGCCCAGACCCTTGAGAATGATCGGCACGACCTTTTCGATGTGCTGATCCGTAAAGCCGTATGCCTTCTTGCCGGCCTTGACCTGTGCCAGGATCTCGTCCTCGCTCAGCATTTTGCCCGGCATGGACACCGTTGCGCACTGGTTCATGCCCAGCAGGGCAATGGCCATTGCCAGCGCACCGCCGCCGCCCGTCTTGCAGGCGCCGAAGTAGTAATCTGCCTGCCCGGTCTTGACCGCCATTGCCGCCGCAATGTCATCCTTGATCTCCACCGAGGCACGGTCGCCTACAACACCCTTGATGGTGTCATAAACCTTCTGCTTGTCGATCTGGCCGCCTACTACGATTTTCATAAGCTAGCCCTCCTTTCTGATGTGGGTTTTATGCAAATGCTGTCACGATTGTGCCAGCACGACCCCGATGTGCATGGTCAGGAACTTCTGCTCGTCCTCCGGCAGGTCCGGCAGGATCTCCCGCACCAGCGCCTGCGTTGCTTCCAGTGCCTTGGGGAAGGTAGGCTCCTGGCTGGTCTCTTCGTAGACCTCCTCGTCCAGCGGCTCCACCGGCTCTCCGCGGTGGATGCGCCCCAGCGCAGCGCACAGGTGCGTGATCATGGCGGAGGCGTTTTCTTCGGTCAATGTCAGACCGTATTTCTCCTGAAAAAAACGGATCACATCCTGTACCTTCCGGCAATCCTCCTCGGACAGCATCCCTGCCTGGTGCAGGATCGTTAATCTCGGTTCAAAATCCATCTCTGACATCTCCCAATGATTTTTTGTTTTGCTTACAGCCAGGTGCCGATCTTGTCGGCCAGCGTCTCAGCCGGAGCTTCGGTTCCAAAAATATTCCAGACCAGCTCACAGATCTCGCCGCAGCAGCTATAGGGGCTGTAGTACGAGGTGGAGTCCGGCTTGAAGCCGACGTTCTGCTTGTTGGTCAGGAAAATGACGGCGGTCTTGTTGGTCTTGTTCATGACCACATGGGTGCCGGTAAAGCCTGCGTGGCCAAAGGCGTCGTAGTGGCGGTCGCCGCGGCCCATGAACGAGGAGCCGCGCTCAAAGCCCAGCCCGCGGGACGGCTTGCCGTTCTGCTCGCTGGTGAACTCGTCGATGACTTTCTTCTTGTAAAGGCGGACGCCCTTGTAGATGCCGCCGTTCAGCATGGCCTGGCACAGCACGGCCAGATCTTCCGCGTCGGAGTACAGGCCCGCGTGACCGGCCACGCCGCCGTTTGCCATCCATGCATTGCCGTCGTTGCACTCGCCCTGCAGGGTGTAGTTGCGCCAGCCGGTGAAGGTGCGGAACGCGTCCAGATCGGCGGTACAGTCGTAGCCAAAGCCCGGGTGGTCGATCTCGTCCACCATGGCATACTCATACGGGTTGCCGAAGGAGGTGGCTGCCACATCCTCGGTGGTAAAGCCGTTGGCCAGCGGCAGATAGGTGGTGCGCTTCAGCCCCAGAGGCTTGTAGATCTCGTTCTTGACGTATTCGTCCATCGAGCGCCCGGTGATCCGCTCCACCAGGAAGCCCAGCATCTGGAAGCCCAGGTCGCTGTACTTTTCCTCGCCGGGGGCGAACATCAGCTCACAGTTGCAGATGTAATCCAGCACCTTGGCCTTGTCCTTCTCGATGTAGAGGAACATCGCCTTCCACTGCGGCAGACCGGAGGTGTGAGTCAGCAGCTGATGCACGGTGACGTTTTCCTTCCCGTTCTTGGCAAACTCCGGAATGTAGCTTGCTACCGTGGCGTTCAGGTCGATCTTGCCCTCGCTGTACAGCTTCATGATGGACTGTGTCGTGGCCATGATCTTGGTGCAGGATGCCATGTCGAACATGGTATCCATCTGCATGGGGCGGGGATCGTCCAGCCGCACGCCCATGTCGTTGAGCATTGCGTAGCCGTATGCCTTTTCATACACGATCTTGCCGCCGCGTGCCACCACGATCGTTGCGCCGGGGAAATATCCCTGTCCCATGTAGTTTTCCACAATGTTGTCGATGGCCGTCAGGCGGTCATCGGTCCGGACGGGCATTGCAGACCGGGGGAAGCAGTTCTCCGCCTGCTCCGGGCTGGCACACCCCATAAAGGCAGAGGCAGCTGCCAGTGTGCCAACGGTTTTGCCGGATGCGATCAGGAAGTTGCGCCGAGTGATCTTTTTCATGCGAGATCTCCTTTTCTTTCTGCAAAAAAATCAGACATCCTGTATCGGTTTTCGGAAGAAAATGTTTTATACAATATTTTGTATTTTCATTCCGAAAGAAACATCCGCATGTCCTCCATGCAGATGTGACTTCTGTTTGACAGCACCTTTGCTTAGTAGCGCGGAATGATCTGCTTGCGCATCACCTGCTGCTGGATGTGGTCCACACGCTCCACCGACAGGATCTTGCGCACCAGCTGCGCGGTGATGTTATCACTTTTCCGGCAGGCAAGCACGGCCACGGTATCTTTTTCCTGCTCATCCAGCCGGGGCATCGGATAATAGCTCAGCCCCTCCGGCAGCATATCGGCGCTCCAGACGCCGGCATCAATGACGCCGCTGTGCAGAAACGGCACCAGTTGACTATAGATGATGGGCACATATTGCACCGGCTTATCGGCAAAACAGAACCGGGTCAGCATCTCCTGGTCCACCGAGGAGGCATCCACGCCCACCTTGCAGTTCTGCCAGTCGCCCTTGAAGTCCGGGCGGACAAAGACCCGATGCTGTTCCACATAGCTCTGCGGGCCAAAGGCCGCGATCAGCTGGATGTCCTTGCCCTCCTGCGCATAGTGTTCAAATGCAAGCTGGCTCATGACGCACAGATGAAAGCGCCCTTCTTCCACACAGTTCAGCCGGTAGCCGGAACCGCGCATAAATGCGATCGCACCCGTGACCCCTTTCTGGTTCAGTTCCTCATACAGTCCGCTGGCCAAGCCTTCATAGCGCAGGCCATACGGCATAGGCATCACGCAGGTCAGACCCGTATTGCTGCAATACTGCGCCATTGCCACATAGTCGATCTCTGTTGCAATGGTGCCGTTCTGCCCATGGGATTCCAGACGGATCACATGATTCTGTTTCAGGTTGTTCAGCGCGATCTGGATATTTCCCCGTGCCATCTCGCATTGTTCGCTCAGTTCCGTCACCGTGGGGATCCGGTCTCCCGGTTCCAGCCCTGCCAGGATCTGCGCGACCTGCAGCGTTGCCAGACCAGACTTCTGGAGCAGACTTGTGTTCATCATGGTTGCTCTTCCCTTCTCGACCTATCTTTCAATCCGCATCAGGTGGACCGTGGGAAATTCCACAGGAAAGAAGCGTATTTTGGGCGTTCCGCCCCTCCTCACAAGAGACAGATCGCTTGCAGATTTATGATAATACAAAATTTTATATATTGCAATATGGAGTCTTGCATAAACTTTTTCCATCGAATTTGTACAACCTGATTTTTCATCCGCCGCGGCTTTCCGGTCCGTCGGCAGCCTCCCCGGCAGGAACACCATGCGCCGCTCGCCCTTGAGGTCACCCCCGCGTATGCGGGGAAAAGTCCATCCGGCGCATCATGCAGAGCAAGGTGATGGGATCACCCCCGCGTATGCGGGGAAAAGCCGTTGCAATCTTCCGTCAACTGCACCATGGAAGGATCACCCCCGCGTATGCGGGGAAAAGTTATTCCGGTTCATTCTCGTTCTTCACCCCCTCGGATCACCCCCGCGTATGCGGGGAAAAGCTGCACAGTCTGCCAAAGAAGCGAAGACTGTTGGGATCACCCCCGCGTATGCGGGGAAAAGGCTTCGGTCTGCTGGTAGCGCCACAGCTGCCAGGGATCACCCCCGCGTATGCGGGGAAAAGCTGTTCCTCTTCGGTCAGCAGCAGCCAGCGGATGTCGTGGACCATCCGTTCCAGAATATGATGCCGGACACGGCGGCGCACGACGGCAGGCAGTTCCTCCGGGGCCTGCGCCGCCACCTCAAATGCGATTGGGATGGTCACCTCCGCCTTGTACAGGTCGGCAATGTCGTACACGAAAGAGCACTCATGCCCGACGTGCACGAATCCCAGTCCCGGCGCACACCCCAGCGCCACAATGACCGCATGGGCCAGCCCGTACAGGCAGGCATGCACGGTGGGTCACACGGGTGCCGGGGCCGAGCAGCAGCACCGAAATGCCCGCCGCCGGGATCTGAACGATACCCTTTTCATCCGTCACCGTGATGGCACCGTCCTGACGGCCCAGCGTGCAGTGTTCCAGGTACAGAAAGGTCATCCGGTCCCGGACCTGCGGCAGCGCCTGCAGATCAGGGCGGATCATGCCCGGCACATCATCCATGGCTGCTTCCTCCGTGCAGGATGGTCATCAGGCCAAGGCCGTAGGCTTTGCCGCGGCCAATGCCCTGACACAGCATCTCCCGGAACGCTTCCGGGTCGGTCACCTGAAGGATGCCCTCATAGGTCACCGCCAGCAATGTGACCGGCCGCTTTCCGTTCTTCCGGAAGTGACAGGTCTGTTTCCGGGTCACCTGAAAAGCGCCCTCCGTCAAGGCAAAGCCGTGCTTCCCGGCCTGCTCCAGCAGCCACCGGGCCGTATGGTCGGCAGAGTCTTTTTTGCTGCGGGTGGGGTTGGCGGTCAGGCGGAACTGCCAGCAGCTGCCCGAGGTCACCCGTTCCAGCAGCGGCTCGTAGCGGCGCGTTTCCGGTGCGGCACCCGTCCCGAACTGCGCACACAGTCCGGTCAGGTCGGGGAGCTCCTCGCTGAGCAGCAGCAGATACAATTTTCCGTTCAGGCTGTCCAGCCGCCACAGCCTGCGGCGTCGTTCGCCGGAGAACGAGTTTTCCACCGCGCCGTGGAACTTCTGTGGAGAAGTCAGCGCGATCATGGTACTGCGGCGGGTGGGGTCAAGTTCTGCGCGGGACAAATACATTGCATCTCACCTCAATTCTGCAATTCCGCCATGGGGTCGTGCTCCGTCGGTTCCGGCATTTCCGGCCGTTCCAGCCGCCATTCCCGCACCGGTCGGAACCCGTACTGTCGGTGCACCGGGCTGAAGGACACCGGCAGATCCTGCCGGGGCACTGCTGCAGGGTCTGCCGGGTCGGCGTCGGCCACGATGCGCAGCTTCCCTGTTTCCGGTTTTCGTCCCTGCATGGGTTCCGTCCGGAGGACGTCCAGCAGGCTCCCCTGCCGGATGCCCAGACAGAGCGGCAGGGTGGGCGGGCAGGAGCGCCGCCCCAGATACAGCGGGTAGACCGGGTGCCGCAGAGCCGCTTCCAGCTCCCGCAGCAGAGCTTCGTCCCCGCTTTCCAGCCCCGCCAGAAAAACGGCGTCCTGCAGATAGTGGCGGTAGGTCACATAGGAGGTGTCCCGGCTTTTGGCGGTGTGAAAATCCACCAGCAGGCTGCCCTCCTGGTCTGCCCGCACGGCAAAGCGCA
>OHPV01001243.1_pt1 | contig 11530 bp, 8 predicted proteins | sample 1577781 | NCBI WGS metagenome assembly OHPV01 (sample SAMEA3879518, study PRJEB24766) | human gut metagenome | biome: human-associated habitat; feature: feces | place: USA | collected 1985/1987 | reverse complement strand
CCCGCTGAGGGCGGCGCTGCTGCTGCCGAGGAGCAGACCGAGTTCGATGTTATCCTTACTTCTGCCGGCGCTGCTAAGATCAACGTCATCAAGGCTGTCCGCGAGATCACCGGCCTTGGCCTGAAGGAAGCTAAGGAGCTCGTCGACGGCGCTCCCAAGGCTGTTAAGGAGAAGGTTTCTGCTGACGACGCTGAGGCTGCTAAGGCTAAGCTCGAAGAGGCAGGCGCAACTGTCGAGGTTAAGTAATTTAACTTTGAATAACAAAAACTGCTGTGGTTATTCCATGGCAGTTTTTTTATTTCCCCGACGCTGCGGGACACTTTCCGGAAAAGTGTTGCCGCAGCTTTATTTTTTGAGACAAATTGCAATAAATCCGCGCTGTTCTTTGCCTTTTTATATTTACTTTCCACCTAAATATATGATATAATCACTCTATATGGCGCGCATTTTTCATTGCACGGTTTTGCTTAAAATTACTCATTATCATAAGTATTAAGTAAGTTGGAGGTTTTCAAATGAAACACGCAGATCTCATCTCACAGATGACATTGGAAGAAAAAGCAGCATTCTGCTCCGGCAGCGACTATTGGCACACCGCATCCATCGAGCGTCTGGGCATACCGTCCATACTCTGGAGCGACGGCCCTCACGGTATACGCAACAGCGTAGGCACCCATGATAAGGACGAGCCCAAGAAGAAGGATAAGAAGGGCGAAGGCATGGATGCGCTGCTCGGCGGCATTCCTGCTGTCTGCTATCCCACCGCCGCCACGACCGCCTGCTCATGGGATCCCGAGCTTATCTACGGCATGGGTGAGCTCCTCGGCGAGGAGTGCATAGCGGAGAAGGTCTCCGTCCTGCTCGGCCCCGGAACGAATATGAAGCGTTCGCCCCTGTGCGGCAGAAACTTCGAGTATTTCTCGGAGGATCCGTATCTTGCGGGTAAAATGTCCGCCGCATTCATAAACGGCGTTCAGTCCAAGGGCATAGGCACCTCGCTCAAGCACTATGCGGTCAACAACCAGGAGACCCGCAGGATGACCGTCAGCGCAGTTGTTGACGAGAGAACCCTGCGCGAGATTTATCTCACCGCCTATGAGATAGCGGTCAAGGAAGCTCAGCCCTGGACCATTATGTGTATGTATAACCGCCTCAACGGCATCTACGGCGCAGAGAACAAGTGGCTGCTCACCGACGTTCTCCGCAAGGATTTCGGCTTTGAGGGCATGATAGTCACCGACTGGGGCGCGGAGAATGAGCGTGTTCCCGGCCTGCTTGCGGGTCAGAACCTCGAGATGCCCACCTCCAACGGCGTAGGCAATCAGAAGATTTACGATGCTGTAAAGAGCGGCGAAATAAGTGAGGATTTCCTCGACGAGATGGTCGACGGCGTTGTTGATGTTATCATGCGCGCCAAGGAGGTTCTTGCGGACGGCAAGGGCTACAATGCGGGCGCTCATCACGCCGCGGCTCGCAAGATAGCGGGCGAGAGCATGGTGCTTCTCAAGAACGACGACAATATTCTGCCTCTGAGCAAGACGGCGAAAATCGCGGTTATCGGTCAGATGGCCAAGAAGCCGCGTCATCAGGGCGCCGGAAGCTCTCTTGTTAATTCTATAAAGATAGACAGTGCGTATGACACGATGTTCGAATCGGGCATTGATGTTATCTATGCCGACGGCTATGCCATGACAAAGAAGGAGAAGAAGACTTCTCCCGAGACTTACATAGCCGACGCAGTCGAGGCCGCGAGAAAAGCGGATGTTTCGGTGCTGTTCATCGGCCTTACCGACGAGTTCGAGTCCGAGGGCTTTGACAGAACCCACCTGCGCATCCCGCCCGAGCACGTTGCGCTGCTCAGCGCAATACGCGGAGTCACAGAGAACATAGTTGTCGTCCTTGCGGGCGGCGCGGTTGTTGAGATGCCGTGGATAGACGAGACAAAGGCTCTGCTCAACAGCTATCTCGGCGGCGAGGCGAGCGGCAGCGCGGTCACCGATATTCTCTTCGGAGACGTCAACCCCTCCGGCAAGCTTGCGGAAACCTATCCGCTCTCGCTCGAGGATACCCCCTGCTACAATAACTTCCCCGGCAATACCGCAACCGTCGAGTACCGCGAGGGTCTCTACATCGGCTACCGCTACTATGACACCGCCAACAAGAACGTCCTGTTCCCGTTCGGCTTCGGTCTGTCCTATACCAACTTCAAGTACAGCGGACTCAAGCTCTCCGCGAGCAGCATAAACGATACCGACACTCTCAAGGTCTCCTTCAAGATAAAGAACACCGGCGACAGAGACGGCGCGGAGATAGCTGAGCTCTATGTTGCCCAGGAAAACAGCACCGTATATCGCCCCGCCAAGGAACTCAGAGGCTTCAAGAAGGTATTCCTCAAGGCGGGCGAGGAGAAGGAGGTCGAGATAGAGCTGAGCGAGCGTGCGTTTGCGTTCTACGATGTCGACCTCGGCGATTGGCATGTTGAGACCGATGATTACAAGATTCTCGTCGGCGCGTCGAGCCGCGATATCCGTCTTGAGGGCAGCGTGAAGGTCAAGAGCACCGTTGACGCCCCTGTCAAGGATCTCAGAGATGTTATGCCCGCTTACTATTCGGCGGATATCATGAACGTTCCGGATGAGCAGTTTGAGGCTCTTATCGGCCATGAGATTCCCGAGAGCGAGATTCACGACTATCCGAATCTGACCTTTGCCAACACTATTGAGGACTCCGCCTGCGGCAAGAACGGCGCGAAGCTCTGCAAGATGCTGCGCAAGTTCGTCGGCAGCGAGGGCATGGCGTGCTCCATCGCGCTCCAGACCCCCGTCAAGAACTTCGTCTCCATGAGCATGGGCGTGTTCAGCGAGGATCTTGCAAATCAGCTGCTCGATATCCTCAACGACAAGAAGCCCATGGGACGCGGCATACTCGTCCTCATTGCAAAGGCCATTCCTGCCGTTGCCAAGGGACTCCCGAACCTGCTCAAGAACATCTGATAATCACAGCTCAGACTATCCGCCGCGAGCTTTCTTGCGGCGGATATTTTCATGCGCGAAACAGAGGCTTAATATATGAAAAACAAAGACAGCGTTGAGCTTATAGAATACACAAAGGCGCAGGACGCGCTGAACTGCGCCACTCACGCGCTCGGCGCGATTTTCGGCGCGGCAGTGCTCGTTTTGCTGATAAAAAAAGCCCTGCCCTTGGGCAGTGCGAGATATACGGCAGCGGCCGTCGTCTACGGACTTTCGATTATTTTGCTCTACGGCTCGTCGGCGGTCTACCACGGTCTGCCGCGGGGCGAGGCGAAGCGGACGGCGCGTCTTGTCGATCATCTGGTTATCCCCGTGCTGCTTGCGGGCACGGCGACCCCGTGCTCGCTCATAACGCTCTATAATCACAACAAAATCTGCTGTGCCGTAGTGCTCCTGCTCGGCTGGGGAAGCGTGCTGTTCGGCTTTATCGCCAAGCTGTTCTTTTTCCAAAAGACGAAAGCCGCGTGCGTCGCGGTGTATATAATCGCCGGCGCGGTGATGCTCTCCTGCTCGCTTGCGGTTATAGACGAGATAAATATCCGTGCGCTCCTGCTTTTGGTGCTCGGCTGCGCGGTCTACCTCTTCGGCTCGATATTCTGCGCCGCAGGCAGAAAACACCCGTGGTTCCATGTGCCGTTTCATATGTTCATGGTCGCGGGCAGCATGGTACACGCGTATGTGATATACGAATATATATTCGCGGCCGCGTGATTATTTAAATTTAAAATAAAAACAAAAGCGGCGGTTAAAAATTTAATTGCCGCTTTAAAAATTTTGTAAGATTTTGAGTTTAGCGCAGTCTTATATATGAAAGGAGGCGGCAGAGTGACGGAGTTTGAAAAAATATACCGCGATTATTTCGACGATGTGTTTCTTTATATCAAACGACTCTCGGGCAGCGAGGATATAGCCGAAGATATCACGAGCGAAGCTTTCTATAAGGCCATGCGTTCGATAAAAGGCTTTCGCGGCGAGTGCGACATCCGCGTTTGGCTGTGTCAGATAGCAAAAAACTGCTATTATACTTATCTCAAAAAATCCGCTCGGACGGATAGCGTCGATGATTCCGTTCTCTTCAATTTGCCCGCCTTTGAAGGAAACGCCGAAGAGCAGATATTGAAGCGCGATGAGGCAATGAGGGCGCGGAAAATCCTGCGCTCTATTCCCGACCCGTACAGAGAGGTGTTTATGTGGCGCGTATTTGCGCAGCTCAGCTATAAGCAGATAGGCGAGCTGTTCGGCAAAACCGAAAACTGGGCGTGTGTCACTTATCATCGGGCGCGCGGCATGATAAGAACAGGATTGGAGGAGAACGAAAATGAGAAATGAGTGCAATATCATTCGCGATATTCTGCCGCTGTATGCTGATAAAATGGTGAGCGCGGACACGGCATCTTTCGTTGAAGAGCATCTTATCGGGTGCGCCGAGTGCCGCGCGGAGCTCGAAAAGCTGAAAGTCGCCGATGTTATTGAGTCTGCCGTTTCGGATGCGGAAAATGATGACGAAAAGCGGCTAAAAGCTTTTGCCGGTAAGGTCAACAGGAAAAGACATATTGTGATATCCGCATTTGCGGCAGTTCTGTTGCTCGCCGTTTTGCTCGGCGGCAGTCTGATATCATCCGCAAAATTCGGCACGGCGAATTTTTTTGCTGCCGCCAACGGATTTGTGCAGGTGACGGCTGCAGACAGGGAATATGTTGAAATACAACGCTCGCCGAGAGTAGTTGTCGCCCGACCGGACTACGAGCTGTTCGCGGAATATATGAAAAATCGCGGCTTCAGCGAAGTCGAGCAGTTCGGCTCGCAGCATATTTTTTCTGACGGGGAGAGGACAGAGAGAGTCATTTATTATCAAAACACGTATTTTTCCAAATGGATTTGGGATTGATACTTTTGCGGAGAATCGGAAAAAAGCTTTACTCCGAGGGCTGACCTCTGATATAATATATAATGTGTAAATTTATCTCAGGAGGGACGCCGATGAAACACGATTACCACGGAAAACCGACTTCGCTTTCAGCGCGTCTTATGCGTGTCGCGAGACGGTACAAAAGAGAAGACAGACCCGAAAAGGCGGCGGAGCTTGCGGCTCTGCCTAAGAGAGAATTCGGCGAAGGCGAGAAGCAGCGCCTGCCGAAGTTCATAGCGCCCCGCGATGTCACCTGCTTTTGCGTTGACGATAAAAATGTGCTGTGGATAGGCACAAACGAGGGACTTTGGCGCATAGACGAGAGCGAAAAGGATGAGCTCGACCGCGTGCAGTGCTTCAGAGCCAACGCCTGTATGCTTGATAACAGCGTTAAAGCCGCTGAACCGGACGGCAAAAACGGCGTGTGGGTGCTGACCGAAACCGGCGTTTCGCACATTGAGATGCGTCTGCTCTCGGTCGAGCACAAGGCGAATCTCCATTCCGCCATGGACGAGAGAATAGTTCAGCGCCGCGGAATGCTCAGCGGCACTGATTGGAGTGCCGAGAGAAACCGCTGGGTGCCCCACGAGTCCGACAACGACGGACTCTGGACTGCGCTTGTCGCCATGGGAGACATCTGCCGTTACGGTGTGATGAAGAACGACCCGAAGTACACCCCAGAGCAGATAGAGCACGCGCGCAAAGCTGCGACCCGCTGGACGGAGGCCGTACTCCTGCTCGAATACATTCCCGCATGGAAGGGCAAAGTCGCGTCGTTTGTCCGCTACAACGAGCCGGGAACGAACCGAGCGTCAAAGGGCTACCTCAAGCGCGGCAGGGAGGGCAGGCTCAACATCCCCGATTTCGGCCCTGCGGGCTTTGTTCACGCCGAGCTCGGCCCCGTCGATGAGGATGACTGGGCGGAGCGCGACGCGGTGCCGGAGATAGTTTTTCGCAACGTTGAGGGCTATATAGCGCGCTCTTATCATGTCACCGACCCCGTAAACGACCCGATACCCTTCAGCGACGGCGTTTTCTTCAAAAAGGTCTACGACCCTGACGGGAAGCTTGTCAGCGTGCGCGTGCCCACGAGCAGCGAAAAGGGCGACGATCTGCCCGGGCTGCTGACTGTTGACAGCTCGCTGGAAATTCCCGAGCGCCTGCGCCGCCTCTATACGGACGAAATCGACCCTGCAACAGGCAGGCACTGGGGCGACGATGACATAGTCTATAAGTGCGACACCTCGAACGACGAGCTGACGGGTCACTACGCAATTTGGCAGCTCGCCTATGATATACTCGGGGAGGATGACCCGGAGTTGCGCGAGATAATCGCGACAGTCGCCGAGCGCCACGCCCGCCACTTTGCGGATAATGACTACGCCCACACCGACGCGGGCGGTCAGCCGACCTCATGGGCGCGTATGACAAGGGAATATTATCTCAACCGCGACTGTGAGGGCTATGAGGACGGGCCGCTGGGCACGATGATATTGCTCCAGCTTTTCAAGGTTGCCCACCATGTCACGGGTAACGACCGCTGGGATAAGGAATACCGCAAGCTTGCGCTTGAGGAGCCGTACCGCTATGCAGACCTCGCCTGCGAGCACTATGAGCGCTACGAAAACAAGATAAAAGAATATCTCCGCAACGAGGAGCTTGACTCCGATACGCTGTTTCCGATAGTCGTAAAGACCATGAACTATTCCGACACGCGCATGGCGGCGGTAGTTTACTACACAATGTCGCAGCTCGAGGATGACCCGATACTGCTCGAAAAGTTCAGGCGCGGCGCGGACTGCTGGTGGAGACTCGAAAGGTACGGGCGCGACATAGAGTGGTCGCTCGTCTACCAGCTGATGTATCCCGACGAGGAAAAATACGACGCATTCGGCAGAGCCTGCAAGGATGTTCTCGCGTGGCAGGCCTCGCGCTATCCGATAAGCTCCCGCGAGATATTTATCGACAACACCACTCGCCCCGACGCCCGTGAGGAGGACGGTATGCTCTGGTATAAGGATACCGAAAAGCCGACACCCTACGCCGTTGCGATGGACGAGCGCGGCAGCACGGGCACCGATTTCTTCCACGCCCGCCAGGGAAAAGGGGAGGACAGAATCAGCGTCAACGGCTCCTACAACCTTATCATGCCCTATTGGATAGGCCGCTACAACGGTCTTATTAAGGAGGAGGGCGAGGGCGGCGACATGACCGCCGATGAGCTCGAGGAGATACTCAGAACGCAGTAAAAAATGCCGCTCAAAACGGCATAATAAGAAAGACAGCCGCAGCAGTTTATCTGTTGCGGCTCAAGCTGTTTGCTTGAAAGTTTATATATAAATCGGGAGCTGCGGCACAGTTTTAATTGCGTACCTACGCAAAGCCCAATCCGACTATTCTGATTTTTTACTCAAACACCAGTCTGCCCATTTTTCCGTTCTGTAGAATTTGCCTGACATTGTGTGCCCGTATTTATCAGGGCGGGTGTATTTTATATCTGCTCCGAGCTTCTCAAGCTCTGCGGCGCAATAATCATCGCTGTCTATTCTCACATTGGTATCGTCCGATGAATGCGCCGCCCAGATCGGCGTTTTGACTAACCGCCGAATGTCATATTTTTCATAGCGGTGATCCGGGCACAGGCTGCCCATTACCGGCACCGCCGCCGCAAAATATTCGGGAAAAAGATAGATAAGCTGCCAGACGCAGCAGCCGCCGAAGGAGGTTCCGATTATATATATGCGCTTTCTGTCGAAATCTATGGGCAGCTTATCCGCAAGCCTCTTTATCGATTTTATGTAATTCTGCATCGCTTCGCCTCTGTTTGAGCCGAAAGGTGCCTGCGGCAAAAGAATATTGCAATCTGTTTTTATTAGCTGCTTGTACAACGGTAAGTTGTCAAACAGCTGTTTTAAGTTGTCACTGCCCATTGCGCCCGCGCCGTGTAAGAGAACGAATAACGGCTCGTTTTTATCTTTGCTTGCACGAAGCCTGAAAGGAAAGCACATTTTATTCTCTTGGTCGGTGTATTTATAGGCTGAAAATCTGCCGCCGGATACTTTCCTTATGCCGTCGCCGCTGTGACTGAGTTCTCTCTCTATATGCGCGGCGGCTCGGTTTTGCTTTTTCTTATAGCGCTTATAGTATCTGTATGCCTTCATAACAGAATGAGGCATTTTGCCTTTTTTCTCGACGGAGCCTTGCGACAGTATATATAAATATCCGTCGCTGCCCTCAAGCTGAGTTTCATTTAAAAGGCTTTTAATTGTATCAAGCTCGCTTTCGTCGAAAGCTATTAGAGCCAAGCCCATATCCGACGAGCCTTTTTCAATATAGGGCTCGAAAGGAGCAATATCGCAGAAATCGTTGTCAACAAGACAGCGGAATCTCAAGTCGCTCATAAAATCACCGTTAAAATAAATTCACCGCATATAGGCGTTTTCATATTCGAAATGCGCGTTCATACGGCGCGCTTATTTATTCAGATACTCCGCATACTGCCTGTAAAGCTCCGCGGAGCTCTCGTGCCCGGCGAATGAGCCGGAATCCTCGGGATTCATCAGCCCGATATACTGATATCCGATTATCTTGTCCGCATACGGCGCTACGTTCGCTATCTGCCGCTCGATGCGCTCGAAATCGGCGGGGAGCAGGGCGCTTTTGTAGACCATGCCCTCGAAATCGAACAGCTCGATATCGGCCCAGAGCGCGGCGCGTCCCGCTTTATCATGGGCTTTTTTCAGGCGTGCAAATATTTTTTTGCTCTGCCACACGCGCGTCTTTTTGACGCCTATCTCGTCCTGATACGCTATAAAATCGACATCGAGCGAGGCGAGCGCGTCGATATATTTTGAGTTCGTGAGCGTAAGATTTGTGCCGTAGGGCGCGATAAGCGTCTTTTTGTCGGGCGTTATCTCGCGGCAGCGGGCGGAGCAGAGGTTGACATATTTCATGAAATTCCCCGAAAAGCGCAGGATTATACAAGTCTCGTCCGGGAAATACCAGCCGTAGAAGCTTTTGTGCCGCGCGTATTTTTCCGTCAGCTCATCCATGGCTTTAAACGAGCGGTCTATTACCTCGCTCGAGGTTATGTTGACTCCGGGCTTCGTCCAGTCGCCGTAAAAGCCGTTGCCGAGGAAAACCTTTATGCCGCATTTGTCCGCCTCGTCGAGCACCGCTTCGATAGGGTCGGCGCAGGGGATATCCGCCAAAGGAAAAACGGACGACTCGAAATAGCAGCGGTCATAGAGTGCAGTAGCCATAACGACTATGTATTCCATTTTGAGCGCCGCTATCTCGCGAACCTTTTCGCGCCAGTTTTCGGCGGTAAAGGAGTCGAGAGCGGGGTTCCAGTATTTGCCCTCCGCCGTGTTGTGATGGTGAATTTCAAAAAAAGTTCCGTCAAGTCCTCTTGCCATAAAAGCACCTCCGTATTCTGATTAGATTATATCACGTCGCCGGCCGTCAGGCAACGGTTTTCGGCGCACGGGAATAACCCCGGGCGAAAATGCAAAAACTTTAAAAACTTCTTTACAAACCGCTCTATAACTGATATAATACCGTTGTATGCGTCCGCTACTCGGCTTATGGATTAAACCTCAAAGAGGTTTTCACCGGCCTTTTGCTGGGTTACGGAGCAAATATTAAAATGAGGTGAAAAAAATGACTCAGGCAGAAAAAACCGCAATTATGCAGGAGTACGCTATCCATGAGGGCGACACCGGTTCTCCGGAGGTTCAGATCGCTGTTCTCACCAAGAGAATCCGCGACCTGACAGAGCATCTTAAGGAGCATCCGAAGGATCACCATTCGCGCCGCGGCCTTCTCAAGATGGTCGGTCACAGACGCAATCTCCTGGCATACCTTCAGAAGGTCGACATTGAGCGTTACCGCGCTATCATTGCCAGACTCGGTATCCGTAAATAATTGCACGACGAGCAGGCAGGAGTTTATTTCTGCCTGCTTTTCTGAATTACAATCGACAGACTGCAACGGTTTTAGCAGTGAATCGGGGCTCCGGGAGGCCGGGGAACGGATTTATTGCTAAGTCCGGGGGTCTGTGGAAATAAAACTAAAGAGGTAAAACTATGTTCGAGGATTTCAAGAAGTTTGAAACTGAGATCGCCGGCAGACCCTTCGTTGTTGAAGTCGGCAAAATGGCTCAGCTCGCAGGCGGTTCGTGCCTCGTCCGTTACGGCGAGACCGACGTGCTCTGCACCGCAACCATGGCTGCAAAGCCGAGAGAGGGCGTGGATTTCTTCCCGCTTTCGGTTGATTTTGAAGAGAAGCTCTATTCCGTAGGCAAGATTCCCGGCTCGTTCCAGCGCCGCGAGGGCAGAGCGAGCGAGAAGGCTACTCTTGCGTCGAGAGTTATCGACAGACCCATTCGCCCCCTGTTCCCCAAGGACATGAGAAATGATGTCAGCGTCGTGGCTACCGTTATGTCGGTCGATCCCGACTGCCAGCCCGAAATCGCCGCCATGCTCGGCGTTTCCATCGCGCTGTCTATCTCCGAGATTCCGTGGGACGGCCCGATTTCCGGCGTGAGCGTCGGCCTTATCGACGGTGAGTATGTTATCAACCCCACAGAGGCTCAGCGCGAGGTCAGCCGCATGGCTGTCACCGTCGCCTCCACCTCCGACCTCGTCGCAATGATCGAGGCGGGCAAAGGAAGTTACCAACGACGAGATGTTCGACGGCATTATGTTCGCCCACAAGGAGAACCAGCGTCTTGTCGAGTTCATAAAGGGCATTCAGGCCGAGGTCGGCAAGAAGAAGATAGACTTCCCCTCAAATGATCCCGCACCCGAGATGTACGAGGCTATCAAGGATTTCGCCATTGACGATATCCGTGCTGCTCTTGACACCGATGACAAGCGTATCCGCGACGAGCGCCTCAAGCCCATTTATGAGAAAGTTCACGAGAAGTTCGACGAGATTTATCCCGACGAGATAGATAAGATAGAGGACTGCCTCTATAAGACTCAGAAGTACGTCGTGCGCCGCTGGCTGCTTGACGACGGCAAGCGCGTTGACGGCAGAGGTATAGACGAGATTCGTCCGCTGGCTGCCGAGGTTGACCTGCTTGACAGAGTCCACGGCTCGGGTATGTTCACCAGAGGTCAGACTCAGGTTCTGACCGTCACCACCCTCGGCCCCGTCAGCGACTCTCAGATTCTCGACGGTATCGACGGCGAGGATTCCAAGCGCTATATGCATCACTACAATTTCCCCTCCTACTCCGTCGGCGAGACCAAGCCCTCCAGAGGCCCCGGACGCCGCGAGATAGGTCACGGCGCACTTGCGGAGCGCGCTCTTCTGCCCGTTATCCCGAGCGTTGAGGAATTCCCGTACTGCCTGCGCCTCGTCTCCGAGGTTCTTTCGTCCAACGGCTCGACCTCGCAGGCCTCCATCTGCGGCTCGACCCTCTCCCTTATGGCGGCCGGCGTGCCGATAAAGGCTCCCGTTGCCGGTATCTCCTGCGGCCTTGTTACCGAGGGCGACCGCTTCATGACCATGGTTGATATCCAGGGTCTTGAGGACTTCTTCGGAGACATGGACTTCAAGGTAGGCGGTACTCACGAAGGTA
>OHPV01001242.1_pt1 | contig 11532 bp, 10 predicted proteins | sample 1577781 | NCBI WGS metagenome assembly OHPV01 (sample SAMEA3879518, study PRJEB24766) | human gut metagenome | biome: human-associated habitat; feature: feces | place: USA | collected 1985/1987 | reverse complement strand
ACTCATCGCAGAAAACATCAGTTCGTCGAAGAACTGTTCCGCCGGAACGGATTCGTCCCGCTCGCGCAGGCTGTCAAAGACCATGCGGCCGAGCTGTTCGTACAGAGAAGAAATATTCTCGTTCATTTTTTTCGCTCCTTTAAAAAGCTATGATATCGGATCGTATTTCACATTGTAGAACGACCACAGGCGCTTGCCGTTCACATTTTTCAGGGCAACGATCATCTCGCAGGGTCTGTCTTTTCCGGTTTCGTCGCCAAAGTCAGTGGTAGTTATTGTCAAACTGACCTTGTATTTTCCGTCGCTCAGGCGGGTTTTTGAATTTATTTTCGCTTCCTCGCTGTAGACCTTGCCCGCAGCAGTAAACTCCGCATAAACGCGCCCGTCATAATAATAGATCGACCCGTAATCTCCGTGCGCTATCGTCGTGTTAAAAACATTCTTTGCGATGTAATCCACATTTGCCGCCGGAAATGACTCATATCCAGACTGCGAATATTTGTTTAAAGGATCCGGAACATAATTATCATCGTACGGATTCGCACTTGATGCTTTGTCGGAAAAATATTTATCATATACTCCGAACACCCATGCGATTTTATAAAGAACCTCCCTGCTTGCATCCGCGCTTGTGCAGTCGTGATTCGAAATAAAGGTATCGTTGCTGTTCAGCAGCGCTTCAAGCGCTTTAAAGTCCGCGTCGGTCGCAGTCAGGATTTCCGAAGATGTGCTTGCGGGCTTTTTTGTTTCCGTCTTCTTTGTTGTTTCGACCGGAGCTGCCGTTGACGGCTCGTCCGCAGCTTCGCCGCCGTCGGTCAGGGCTTCGCTGCTTCCCTCCGAGGGCTGCGTGTTCGCGGATTCGCGCACGGAAACCACGATTGCCGGAACCGCTATCGCCACCGCCGTAACGGAAAACACAACGGAAAGTATTATCGCCGCAAGCTTGCCTATTGTAAGTGTTTTCATTTTATTGTCCTCAAAGCATATCGCCGCTTATCTCGGACAGTTCTTCGCCGTTTTCCACTCTCTCGTAGAACTCGCTGAGAAGCTTGATGAATTCCTCATGCTCCTCGTCCTCATAGCCTCTGAAATAGATCTCGGCTATATCGTCGTGATTGAATACATACTGCACGTCCGTGCCGATGTTTCCCTCGGGATAGGGCACGCCGGCATAGTCATATTCAACGCCGTCATTTTCTTCGTCAAGCTGTTTGATTCCGAAGATCATAAGCTTCTTTTCTCCGCCGTTGAGCACAACGACACTTCCGATCGGCAGTAAATCCTTGACATTCATTTGTTATTCCTCCTGTTTATGCAGCTTTTTTGCCCCAGATTACAGAGGCGCCTTTTTTAACTTCTTTTCCGCAGTTGACAAGCACGTCAGTCATCATCTTGTATTTCTTCTTTTCCGTCTTAACGAAGAAGTCAGTAACGGCATCGATGCCGTCCACTATCTTATCGGACGCAAAATCGGTCAAGCCGTCATACTCTCCGCCGGACAGCGACTCGGTTGCAACATCCAGCCCTTTCTTTATAAGGAACGTACCTGCGGCAACGACAAGAACGGGCGCCCCGCCGAATGCAGCCACCATTCCCGCGGCGACTGCTATCTTCAGCCCCGCATCCAGCGCTACATCAAGCGTTGTCTGCACAATGGTCTTTTTGACCGCCTTGTTTGCGGAAATCTTTCCGCTCTTATATTTATCATAGTTGGAAAGTCCGTTGCAGATACCGGAAACAAGTGCTCCTACCGCCAACGAGCTTGCTTTGAGCTCTTTCCCGGCGACCTTCTTCGCATTTTCTGCCCATCGCGTTGTAAATTTGCTTGCTTTCGAGACCGCACCGAGACCGTTGACATCAAAATAATCCCTGAAGCCTAAAGCATTTTTCCACCAAAAAGTGTTGTAATCCTTCTTGGATGGTTTAAACCACTTATACAGCGCCAGTTCTTCGTCCGCTTTTCTGGCAGTCTTAAATGCGCTGAACAGAGTTTCTCCCGATGATATAATGTCTTTAACGCCGAGCGCCCATTTGCCCGCCTGCACATTTTTCACGCCGTCTGAGAGTTTTTTTACCGCCCCGTAACCTCCGCCGATAATACCGACCTTTTCGAGGATTCCGAAATCAAGCGAGAGGGCGCCCGATTTTTTCTTCTTTGCCGCTCCGAATTTTTTGTCGCCGACATTCTTGTCCGTCTGCGCATAGAGCCTCGCCGCGTTCTTCAGCGCCCCGGAGAGCTTCCTGGCGTTGCTCGCGGAGGTGTTGATAGTTGCCTTAAAGTTTCGGCCGCTCCTGTCGAAAGCGACGGTGAGCCGTCCGCTGAAGTTGAGACTCTTTATCGTCTTATCGGTCTCGTTGGCGATAGCTGATATTTTTTTTGATATTTTTTCAAAGTCGCTTCCTCTGTCGTTGAGCAAGCTTGTGTTTACTACTAAATCCGCCATTTGAATTCTCCTTCTTGTTTTCTTCTTCCTTATAATACATCAGCGGCCGGGAGAAAAACGGCTCGGCTGACGAAATGCCGCTTTGTGGGAATGAAGTGCGCCCGGGGAAAACAATTACTTTTTGCGGTATCTCACATACGTCTTAACATTCGAGATTCCGCTGCCGCTCGGATAGGTTGGGGACTTTTCTACTGTTCTCTCATACAGATATATCGTTTCTTTGTCACGATAGCGGTATATCTTATGTGATTTTTCGGGGATAGTCTCTTTGAATGTAGTATGTTTCGTTCCCTGGTTAGGATTAACATCTGCTTTCCACCAATGGTCATTCTCATTTCCATATCCCGGGTAAGTTTTTCCATTTTCATAATAATTTTTATAAAACGGAAGTTCTTCTGTCGTAGATTTATACTCCCATTCTCCTTTGAACCCCATGTTGGTTGCCCAAGTGCTTCCATACGTCACATAATACTTACCGTTACTTGTGTTTTTATATCTGTATCGCTTATACCAATATACAGTTTTTTCCGGGGTGTCGACTACTTTTTTAGGCGTGTCAAATTGCCGTCCTTCCTTGTCTGGAGCTTTTGTCTTAGACCACTCACTCCAAGGTCCGTAGTCTCCAAGTCTCGTGCCGGCTGAACGCCAGCCGTTCCCGGTTTCGTTGGCACTCTTGGACTCCTTGGTCTCAGTATATGAATAAGCATATTCGACTTTCTGCGCCCCGGCGGGAACCTTGCTCTCTTCGACCCAATCGGAAAGCTCATTCTCCGTTGCATACGCAGTCAGGGTGACATTGCTTTCGGGCATGGTAAAGGTGTAGCTCGCGCTGCCGCTGTCAGACACCTCGTAGTTATCGGAATTCCAATTGGAGAAGGTGTAGTAGTCCCTCGCCTTTGCCGTTACCTGAACTTGCGTTCCGGCGGTATATGAGCCGCCGCCCGAAACCGAGCTGACTCCGCTGCCGCATTTTACCGAAACAGTGTATTTCGGAAGCTCCGTGCGGGTGACGGATACGGTGCAGGTCTTCTGATATGTTTTCCCGTTGTACTCGAACTCGGCTCTTATCGTTGTCGTTCCCGCGCTGACGCCGTAGACCGTACCGTTCGAGACGGTTGCTGTGCTCTCGTCGTCCGACGACCAGTACACACTCTGTCCCGAGGGCGCAGTCGTCGCGGTTATTCTCTCGGAGCCCTTGTCGGAAACGGTGATACTGCCCTTGTTGAGCGATATCGAGGGCGCTTTTATCGTCAGAGCGAGACTCGTTGTGCAGCTTCTTCCGTCGGAATAAGAGATCCTTACCGAGCAGCTGCCCGCATATCTCGAATCAAAGCTGTCCGTGTCTATGTCGCAGGAGCTTGTGACATCCTTTGTCGTGCCGTCGCTGTACTGCGCCTCAACCCTGAGTCCGCTGCTGTCGAAGCTGTCGCCGATATAGTAGGTCGTCTTGTTCGGCTTTGATGCCACCCTTATTCCCGTAAGCGTCGGAGACTCGGGCTCAACATACTCTTCGCCCTTGCTGACAACAATTGTCACCGTGTCATTCTGGCTGCAGGAGGTGCCTGCGGCGGGAGTCTGTCTGATAACATATCCGCTGTTGACAGTGGAGCTTGACTCGTAGCAGACGTTCGGCACAAGGCCTGCCGCGGTTATCTCCTCGCGCGCCTCGCGCTCCTCCGTTCCCGTGACATAGGGGGCAGAGACCGTAAATCCGCTGCTTACATATACCGTAACAGTCGTTCCGGCGGGTACTGATGTTCCCGCTGCGGGCTCCTGTCTGATAACACAGCCGGGCGATACGTCGCGGCTCTCCTCATTGAGGACTGTCACGTTGAGGTTCTTGTCGCCGAGCATATTCCTGGCGTCCTGCTCGTTTCGGTACTGAACATCGGGAACGTAGACGCTCTCTATGCCGAGGCTGACTACAACGTTGACCGTCGTGCCCGCCTTGACTTGGCTGCCGGACTGCGGATCCTGCGAGATTATCTGATCCTTTGTATATTTGCTGCTGAAAACGGTATCGACTATCTTTATGTAGAGATCCTGTTCTGAAGCCTCCTTCTGCGCGGCGCTGAAAATCTTGCCGGTAAGGCTCGGAACGGTGACCGTCTTGTTTTGGTCTATTCCCTTTTTGCCCTTGCTGACCGTCAGAACAACCGTTGAGCCCTTTTCGAGCTGAGTTCCGGCGGCGGGATCCTGTCCGATAACGGCGCCGGGGGCGACAAGGTCGTCGTACTTCTCTTTTATCTCGACCTTGAAGCCGAGATTCTCAAGCTCGTTCTTTGCGAGCTCTTGGGAATAGTTGAGAACATCTACCACATATTCCTCGCCGTTGCCCGCGCTGATAACGATTTCGATTATTGTTCCCTTTAAAACCGTGTCCGCCGCTCCGGGGTTCTGCGAAAGAATCGTGTTGTTCTTGAACTTTTCGCTCTCTATCTTTCCGCCGATAACGGTGCGGTTGTTCTCGTTGCCGAGGTCGGCCTTTTCGAGCTTCTTATCCGCTTTCTCGCGCGTCATGCCGAGAATATTGGGAACTCGCGTCTGACCGTCGGGCAGATTGTAGTTGCCGAGAAGTCCGGACTTGGGGCCTATCACGCCTACCGCAAGCAGCACGCAGAGCGTGACTATCGCCGCAAGCGCCGTCGGCACGCCTATCTTCGCCCATATCGGCCAGGTCAGCATATCTATCTTCTTTATCGTTCCCTTGCGGCGCTTGACCGGCTCCTCCGAGAGCAGCTCGCCCGCGAGAGTGACCATGTTTTCCGTTCTGTCCTCTATGCGGACATTCATGGCGTTGTAGATAGCCGCCTCCTGGTTAGGCGTGATATCCTGCGTGAACTTCGTTATCGGCTGAAGAATGTCCTTATGCTTCTTCTCGTAGCTCGCCCTGCGCTCAAGCGCATCGGGCGGGGTGACTCCGGTTATCATCTTGTAGAGTACCGCGCCGACGGAATAGACATCCGTGTGCGATCCCTGGTCGCCGCGGCTGCGGTACTGCTCCTCCGCCGAGTAGCCGGGCTTGATTATGACGGTAAGGCTGCGGCTGTGGGTCGTTGTTGCGAAGCGCGCCGCGCCGAAGTCGATAAGCTTGGTCTTTCCGTCCTTTGTCAGGAATATATTGTCCGGGCTGATATCACGGTGAAGTATTCCCGCCTCATGGACATGGTTGAGAGACTCTATGACGGGCATCATTATCTGAATCGCCTCGTCAGCCGGTATGGTCTTTTCTCTCTTGAGTCTGTCGGCAAGCGTCTCGCCGTCGAGATATTCCATGACTATATATGCGGTTCCGTTCGCCTTGAAGCTGTCAAAAATCTTGACGACTCCGCTCTCGTTCTGGAATTTCGCAAGGCGCTTCGCCTCGTCGATAAACTTCGACATTCCGTCGTTGAACTGACGCTCTTTTTCGCCCGTGAAAACCGTTACGCGAGTCTGTCCCTCGGCGCGGGTGGAGAATTCACTCGGGAGATACTCCTTTATCGCCACCTTTATGCGCAAGATGGGATCCCACGCAATATATGTAACGCCGAAGCCGCCGTTTCCCAGCACCCTACCTACCTCGTAACGTCCGTTGAGAACCGAACCCGGGGACATATGGAGAGGGCTGTCCGCCGTTGCGTTCGCCGGATATCCGCAGTGCGGGCAGAGCTCCCATTTCTTGTCGTAGAGCTCCATGCACCCCATGCAGCGGCGCTTGTCAGAATTCTCCGTGCCGCGTTTGTGCCCGTCTTCTCCCGGGAACATCGCAACCGTCTTATCGTTGCTCATAAATAACACCACCTAAAAAACTTTCTTTTATACTACAGCTTTAATCTCGAAAAATCTCATAATCCGACATACGGTCAGAATAATCGGATAAACCGCTTTAGCCGTACAGATAGTACTCGCTCCTGTTTTCATAGATATACGGCATATCGTGCGCATCCTCGCCGGTCAAAGTCTTCAGCGCGTTTTTGTCTATCGGCAGACCGACCTCTTTGCTGTTGTTGAAGAGTATACTCTGTCCCTTGTTTGCAAGCATCAGCTTAAGCAGCATTTTTGCCGCCGCGTTCTCCGCCTCGCTGCCGGAATCCTTTACGCTCCACTCGAGCGCAACAGAGACGGGAATCCTTCCCGGCGCCACGGCGATGCCTGTCACCAAATCGTTGGCAGCGCTTGCGGCCTGTTGAATAGTCGCATACTCCGAGGTGTCGGTCAAATAGTAGCAGCTGCCGCCCGACTTCTCCGGCGAAAGGACGCTGATGAGTCGGTCCTTGTCGGCAAACTCCACGTATTGAAGCCCCTCCTCGCCGAACATTTCTATAAAGCGATCCTTTATGTCGGAGTTGACTACTACTTTTTTCTCTCCGCCTATCGAACGAAGATCTTCTATGCTGTTGACGGACTCGACCTGCGTCTCGTTATCGTTTGTCAGAAGTATGGGAACATTGAAGCTGACAGGCATACGGGTCTTTTGGGGGAAGTAGTCGCTGTAATCCTTCAGGAAAAGGCAGTCGTTTTCAATGCTCTTTACAAAATACTTTGTTACCACCGAGAGCTTGCTGCCCTCTCGGAGAATCGAATCCAATTCGCAGACCCGTCCGTTCAGCAGCCCTTCGTCAATTCCCGAGCTTATGAACAGGTTCGGCGCGGTTCCGTCCTCGAGCGCCTTGGGCAGCTTCGAGCGGTATTCGTTCTCGTCCATTCCGACAAGATTAACCGTTACGCCCTCGTTTTCTTCGCAGAACTGCCTCTTGAGCTCCTCATAGACCTTCGCCTTATCCCCGCCCTTGATATACCACACGGTTATTTCCGCCGGCTCGAGTTGGACGGAGCTTTTTCTGACATGAAGATCGTACGAAAATCCCGCCGTTATCAGCGCAATTATCACCGCCGCCACGGATATACCTATCCGGCGCCTTCTCTTCTTGCGCTTTTTGTAGACTCCGGGGGTCACAACCTTTATTTCGCCGACGAGAGCTTTTTCAAACTCGCTCACATTCGGGAAACGCAGATGCTGATCGACCGCCATGGCTCGCATAACGGCGTTTGAGATGTTTTGCGGGATAGAAGGATCTATCTCTATCGGATCTTTTACAATATCTTTTATCTTTCTGTTTGTGGACTCGTCGGGTTGAGTGCCGGTTATCATATAGTACATGGTCGCGCCGAGCGCATATATATCCGTCCACGGACCCTGCTTGCCGGTCTTATCGTACTGCTCTGCCGGAGAGAAGCCGGGCTTGAGAATGATGGTCAGATTCTCGGTGTTGTCGGCGGTAAATCTCGCCGCGCCGAAGTCGATAAGCTTTATATCTCCGTTGTTGCACAGAAAAATATTATCGGGGCTTATATCGCGGTGGATTATATTGTGCTTATGCGCCTCTTTGAGGGCGTTGATAATGCCGAGAACTATTTTTACGCTTTTGTCAACCGCAAGCTTCTCGCCGTTTTCTCTCATATAATCGCCGAGAGTGCTGCCGTCAAGATATTCCATGACGATATAGGCGGTATTGTTCTCCTCTATGTACCCGTAGACGTTGACGATGTTCGGATGCGAATTAAACTGCGCCATGTTCCGCGCCTCGTCGATAAACCGTTCGAGACCCATTTCAAACTCGCGCCTGCCTCTGTCGGAGAGGAAAATAAGCTTGCTCGAATCGGGGGTTCTGTTGACCGCGCCGACAGGATAGTATTCCTTTATTGCGACTAACGTGTCGAGCTGAGTATCCCACGCCTTATAGGTTATACCGAAGCCGCCGAAGCCGATAACGTTTCCGAGGCGGTATCTGTCGCCTATGACGGTGCCCGGCGCGAGATGGTAGGCCTCCTTCGCCGGCGCGCCCGGATAATAGCCGCAGTAGGGGCAGAGGTCGAACTTATCATCGTACTTTTTAAAACAACCGTTGCAAAGCTTTTCCATAACTGTTCTTCTCCTCGGTTATTTTATGTACTGATCCCAGCTGAAATCCGCACCGCAAAGAGGCTTGAACAGGAACTCACAGCCGCCGACCGTAAGCTTATCGTCCTGCACAAAGGGCTTAAAGCCCATGAGCAGCTCGCCGTTTAAATAGGTGAGCCCGCTGCTCTCGCCCGACTGGACAAGGAATTCACGCTTGTTGGGCTCGTATACCACCGCCGCGTGGCGGTCGCGCGAAACACGGCCGTCCTTGGCGAGCACAATATCCATGTTCCCGGCGCGGCCTATGTTGTTGCGTCCGGATTTCAGATTGAAGCTCTCGCCGAGATAATCGCCCTTTATGCAGACGAGCCAGCCGACAACCGGCTCACTGTCGCTCGGCAGATTGTAATACGCAACCGTTTTCGGCATTGAGTCGGCGCTCTGAATAGCGCTTTTAAGCGGGCTCTTTGCCGGGGCGGGGGCTGCGGGCGCCGCCGGAGCCGGAGCCGCAGGGGCCGCGTGCGCTCTTTCCGCCGCACCTGTGTTTGAGAAGATATCGCGCTCCGGGCTCGGTGCCGCCTCGGCACGCGGAGCCTCGGGGGCCGCGTTGTTATGGGCGGGCTTCTCCTTTTTTCTGGGCTTAAAGGAAAATCCCGACTTTTCCCTGTGCTCCGCCGGAGCCGGAGCCGCGGGGGCCGCCGGAGCTGCGTGCTCCGCCTCCGCGCCGTCCGAACAGTGCGGGCAGGATGAATACTTGTCTTCGTCATAGAAAAACTTACATTTACTGCATCTTACCGGTTTCATTTTTTTCCTCCGTTTTCACTAATATAAAAGAGACATTGTCGCTTCCGCTTATCTCCGCTTTTGTTTCTGCCTGCGCTATCAGCGCATCGGCCGCTTCCTGCACCGTTTCTTCTCTTTCGATTATGCCATATATTTCGCTGTCGTCGAGCAGTCTGAACAGTCCGTCACTGGTCAGCAAAAGCTTATCGCCCGCGCAAAGAGCAAAGGGATTCCGGTTTAGATCCATCATCTCTATCCCGCCGATTCCGATATAGCTCATAAGCGCTTCGCCGTGCTTTTCCATGGAGGCTATCTCCTCCGAGGTGGCCGTTCCGAGGTTTTGCCGCTCCTCGACATAAAGCGAAAAATTGTGATCCCTTGTTGCGGCGACGATTTCATCTCCCCGGATTATATAGAGTCTCGAATCGCCGACCGAGAGCCAATAGAGCTCTCCCCCGCTTAAATACACCGCAACGACCGTTGTTCCCGGATTCACTCCGTCATTGTGTTCATCCTTTATTTTGCATACGCTTTCGTCCATAACATCAACACAATGAAGGAACCAATCCGGAACGCTGACGCCGTCCGGTCTCATCGGAAAAAGCTCCGCAAGACAGCGCACCGCCGTTTGGCTTGCAAGCGCGCCCTTTGTCATTCCGCCCATTCCGTCGCAGACTATGCCGAGGAGTCCGTCGGAAAGCTCCGTCACTCCCACACAGTCCTGCTGTTCCTCTCGCGTGCCTATAATACTTCTTACCGCAAAATCAAAAATCATTTCGTTGACCATTCCGTATTCCTTCATGCAAAAACCGCTATTGCCGAAAAATTGTCCATGTCGCGGTCGGCGCCCGCGGCCTCTACCTGCTCCGTCATGCTGTTGAGCCACTCATCCGCGGTTTTACTGTGCCGCAGCGCCCTGGTCATCGCTTTTTCGTCAATCAGCTCCCAAAATCCGTCCGTGCACAGAAGAAAGGCCTGTTTCTTCTTCAGCGGCTGAACATCCGAGATCACAAACTGATCGTCCGCCCATTTTATTCCCATAACGCGCAGGAGCTTGTTTCGGTCTGCGTGAAAGCGTATCTCCTTTTCCCTGATGTCTCCCGCCAGCGCAAGCATCTGCGGAACGCTGTGGTCGAGGGTTCGCGTTTTGAGTCTGCCGCCGCCGAACATATAGAGTCTCGAGTCGCCCACATAGCCCCAGCGTGCCGAGTTTTCGGACACCGTAAGGATAACCGCCGTCGTCTTCATCTCGAACACCGCCCTGCGCGCCTCCTGCTCGCAGAGAAGCGTCTGCTGAGCGCTGAAGAGAGCTCTCTCAAGAAAATCCGGCTCACCTCCGAACTTGTCGAAGCATTCCATAAGATGATCCGCAACGACCTGAGAGGCCTCCTCTCCCCGCCCGTGGCCGCCGAGTCCGTCGCATACGACGAAGCAGAAGCGGCCGTCTTTTTCAGCCGTTCTCACGCAGTCTTCGTTTATCTCTCTGTTTCCCGTGTTTGATACCGTGCTGTATTCAACCATATTAAAAAATCCCGAAACTTTCTTATCTCTGTTTAAACACATCAAAGCCCTGCAAAAGCTCTGCAAGACTTTGACTTTAGTTTTATTTCCTCAGACGATAACATCTCCGCTGAGATTCTGAATGATATCAATATTCTGATTCTCGGTTGAGGTGAACTTGCTCGCCATTGTCTGAAGATCCGTCGAATGCTCCTTGACCATCTTTACAAGCATCTGGATATCGTCGTTGAGCTGGTTGAACTTTGCGGAATAAGCCGAGGATGCATCGCCCTGCCAGAAGCTCGAAAGGCTCGTTACGATATCGATCATCTGCTGAGTCAGAGAAGAGATCGTGTCTCCGTTGCTCGAAAATTCCTGTGAAGTTGAAATGAGTTTCTCCGGTGTTACTTTAAGAATGCCTTCCATTATATTGTCCTCCTGAAAATTATATTGATTTTAGTGTTTTTGAGCTTTGTAATCAGCCCTTGTAGGTTCTGGTTGTGCCGACCTCGACGTTTGCCTTTTCGGCGTTGTCATAGTTCGTTGCTATCTGGTTGAGCGCCGAAACATACTGCGCAATCGCGTTGTAGAAGTTGTGCATCTGCACCTTGTCGTTGTTGAATGCGCCGTGGAACGCCTCCTTGGAATCGCCCTCCCACATCGAGACAAGCGCCGTCTCGGTGCTCTCGAGCTGATCGACCTGCTGCTTGAACTTTGCGTTGATGTTTGAGAGCTCCTCCGCCTTGCTTCTGAGCTGCGCTGATGTTGTAAGAATTTCTGCCATGATAATTTCCTCCGTTTTTTTATTTTATTTTATGCCTCTCGGCATTTTGTAAAGCTTATGCCGGCCTTCGCGTTACCAGGAGCCTCCGCCGCTGCCTCCGCCGAAGCCTCCTCCGAGCTGCTTGCGCGCCTCGATAA
>OHPV01001216.1_pt1 | contig 11783 bp, 8 predicted proteins | sample 1577781 | NCBI WGS metagenome assembly OHPV01 (sample SAMEA3879518, study PRJEB24766) | human gut metagenome | biome: human-associated habitat; feature: feces | place: USA | collected 1985/1987 | reverse complement strand
GTTTTGGGGCTGATGCCGCGTAGAAAGCGACGTCGGCTATGTCCGCACCAGTAAGGGGAGTGATGCCCTTGTAAACCTTGTCGGCCCTTTCGTTGTCACCATGGAAGCGGACGTTGCTGAAATTGGTTTCTACAAGTCCGGGTTTGAGATTCGTGACACGGACAGCGGTTTCGGCCACGTCGATGCGCAATCCGTCAGTGATGGTCTTCACGGCAGCCTTCGTCGCGCAATATACATTGCCGTTGGCATAAGCCGCGTCACCGGCAACACTGCCGACATTGATTACATGTCCTTCATTCCGTTTCACCATGCCGGGGACGATGAGTCTGGTCATAGTCAGAAGTCCCTTTATGTTGGTGTCTATCATTGTGTTCCAATCTTCAGGATCGCCTTCATACTCTTTGTCAAGGCCGAGAGCGAGTCCGGCGTTATTGATGAGGACATCGATTTTCTGCCATTCCGGTTCGAGTGAATCAACAGCGGTTTTTGCTGCCTCGGCATCACGTACATCGAATACCAATGTCTTTACCTTGGCGCCCTCTGCTTCCAATTCAGCCTTGATTTCAGCCAGTTTTCCTGCACGGCGGGCCGTTAGTATCAAATTGTAACCGCCCTCTGCAAATTTTCTTGCGCAGGCTTCTCCGATTCCGCTGGTAGCTCCTGTTATTAATGCTATCTTTTTCATTGACTGTTAGTTGTTTAAGTGTATATTAATTTGATTGATTTTCCGGGTTTGTCGATAACGTGTTCTGGCATTGACCTGTCTTCTTATGGGTTTTCCTCCACTCGCTCGCAGACATTCCTGTGAATTTTCGGAAATCTGTGTGGAAGTTGCTGCTGTCGCTGTAGTCGATGGCTTCGCTGATTCTTTCCGCTTTCATCTCGGGGTGTTCCAGCAGCATCCGGCAGGCATCATTGAGTCGGAGTCTGTTTCTCCATGAACGGAAATCCATCCCGTGCTCACTCTTCATGAAGGCGCGCATGGTCGCCGGGTCGGTGTCGAGATTCTCCAATATGTCTTTATATGGTATATCCCTGTGTCGGTATTCTCCGGCGGCGACCCATGATTCCAGTTTGTCCCGCAGTTCAATTATCTGGTTGTCAGAGATATTGGCGGGATTTTTATGTGAGGCCTCAGAGGGTTGTTCCGCAGGTGGCGTCTCTGTGCTGTCCTGACTGACGGCAGGAAGTATGAAAGATGTGATGTTTACATAGCGTATCATGCAGATCGCGACGATGGTATAGCAGATGAGATATGCCGGGACGAAGATGGAGTAGAACCACGGGCCTGTAACCAGGGTGCAAAGTGCCATCACTCCTATTATGAGCATGAGAATGAAGCCTGCCCGAATTCCTCCGAGTCTGGGAGAGAAGTCGTCTGCATAATATTCGTTCAAGTCATTCAGTGTCATGTTCTGCGACTTGAAGAAGCTGATGCTGTACAGGACAAGTTGCAGTACCAGAAGAGCCGCTCCTGTGTAGAAGAAGACAGGATATATCCCCGGAAAAAGGAACATGACGAAGTAGAGCAGGGCAGTGATGAGGCTGATTGCCGCCACTTGTAGTCCCACCCATTTTCCTGTAACCACATCCGGACGGATGAATACCAGCAGGGTCCCGGTCAGAAGGAGGGCCTGGAATGCTGCAACTATCATGGTGTTCAGTCTGTCGAGGTCCTCATCGTAGCCCGTGAAATAGCAGATGAAATTCAGAATTGAAAGTGTGATGAATGATGCCGCCAGTGTCGCTCTGGCAGTCCTGAGTTTCCTGAACTCCTGCTTTGACGGGATTTTGATTCCTATGATTGACACGGCAAGGGCGGCAATCACCCCTGAGGCCAACAGCATCAGGTCGCAATATGTTTTTTCCATTTCAGTTTCCGTTTTATGTCTTGCAAAGATATGGTTTTTCGCAAAAACTGCGTAGTTACGGACTATGTTTAATCAAAAATAGTGATTATAACGTCTCCGGAACGTATATTCGTCAACGATTTCTGTATCGTAATCCACATGACCTCTATATAAGACAAACTGTATGAGAAGATTTATTTATCAATTTGTTGCATCATTGGCATTGACTTCAGTGTTGGTGTGTTGCGGTAAGGAGAATGTCAATGACAGACCTTCTCCGGAAGAACCGGGGAAGGAGGAACCGAAACCGGAGGTAAACAAGCCTGAAATCTGTTTCAAGTTTGACATTGAACCATATGTAATCGCTTCTTCGGAAGATTCTGTCGAATGTGCCTGGACTGAGGGCGACGCTGTCGGTGTATATGCATATGATGCCGAATCTGATGAGTTGGTTTTCGGGAACAAGAAATTGACATTTGATGGCAGCAATTGGGTAGGAGACAAATTGTGCTGGGAAAAAGAATCGCTGAGATTCTGCGCATATTATCCTTTCGACGAGAACAATACTGACCCTACCGCAATCTCTGTCAATGTCAAAGAGGACCAAAGCAGTGAGAATGATTACAGGCTTTCAGATTTTCTGGTGGCCAGGAATGAGGAGGGAGTCAAAATCGGAAGCGACGTGAAGCTTGAATTCAGGCATGAGTTCGCTATGATTCAGGTGGAAGTGCCTAAAAGCAAGTATTGGAACATTGATGGAAAACTTGAAGTCAGCCTCTGCGGAGTCGGGACTCTCGCCGAAATCAATTTGCTTGAGGATAGTGACGTTTCTGCCTCGGCAGAGGGAACCGGGAATTCTGACGGAAATGTCAAAATGCTTCTCTTCGAGTTGCCGGGTGAAAAGAGAAACAAGTACATTTATCGTGCTGTCATTCCGGTTCAGACGCTTGGAGGCGGCACATCACTGTTCAGTTATGTTACGGACGGCAAAGAATACAGGTTGGGCGGTCCGGTCGGGGATTGTGCCCTGAATGCCGGAAACGTAAAAGTGTTCAACCGCTCATTGCCGGTGGATTACAAGCATCCTGATGTCATTCAGATGGTTGTCGACCAGAAGGGTACTTATAAGTTTCAAGGTGATGGACTGTGGTATTTCCGTATGGGCAGTCCGAAAACTGAGGAAGGACGGAATAATACGAATGTCGAGAATCAGCATAATGTGCATCTGGCCCGCAGTTACTATATGGGCAAGTATGAAGTTACCAATGCCGAGTATGCGTCTTTTCTGAATGACAATAAGATAGGAAGCGACGGCATATGGAACGGATGGGGCGATGCGGAGAACAAATCGAAAGTCCTTGTGAGGCAGTATGCCAAGTTCGGACTCATCTGGGATGCGGAACTTGCCGAATGGAAGCCGGCTGACGGATATTGTGATTGCCCTGTCGTCAATGTCAGCTGGTATGGAGCGAAGGCTTTCGCAGATTGCGTGGGTGGAGCGCTTCCGACTGAGGCGCAGTGGGAATTTGCCTGCAGGGGAGGTCTTGAAGAGACGCCTTTCGGCCTTGGAAATGGTCAGGACCTGACAGGGGAGATGGCGAATATCAGGTCGGCCGGCAGAGGAACAACTGCTCCGGTAGGTTCTTATCCCCCTAACGGGTTCGAACTGTATGACTTGCATGGGAATGTTTCAGAATGGGTGGCGGACTGGTTTGACGTAAATTATTATGGAGGTTCGGGCGGATTTGCCTGGAATCCGACAGGTCCGAAGACCGGAACCGACAAGGTTGTTCGTGGAGGGGACTTCACTATGGACAAGCTCAGCTGCCGTTGTGCAGCAAGAGTATATTGTTCACCTCGGGTGACAAACATGCTGATTGGATTCCGTGTGTCTTTCGACCAGGATATGAAATGGGAATAAATGAACTTTAAATATATGGTAATGAAGAAATTAGTTTACTTTTTAGCTCTTTGGACCATACTGTTGTCCGGAGTGAGCTGCGACAAGGATTCAGACAAGGATTCTGTTCCTGTCCCTTTGTATGTCAATACATGGGCAATTGAAGGTATCGGTCAACTTGGAGGAGCGGATTGCTGTCTCTATCAATTCAATGCTGACAAGACGTTTAACTCGGGTTTCATCGTCAATGAAAAGTTACTGGAAGTCCTTAGGAGTCAATACTTGCCGTCCTCTGATAATCCCGAAACTGATGGAAATTCACGTGAACTTCCGGCTGAAGTCGTCGAAATGATCAAATCGATCAAGGTCAATGATGTTGTCACAATTCTCAAGGGTCTGTATGTGGAGATTCCCGGAAAGAATAACGACGTTTATTTGTCCACATTCAGCATTAGAAATATTGAAGGTATGGAATATCCGGTTCCGATGGAGAATGAACTTCATTTGACAAACATTTCCAAGGAATCAATGGTATTCGGTAATGAATCGTCCGGTGAAAAGCCATTCACGGTGAAGAGCCTGTCTTCTTCCGGCATTACTGTCGGAAAGACAGTTGACTTGACTGAATTGTTGGGTATGTACTAAAGATTGAAAATATGAAAAGATTGATATACAGTATATTGGCATTCGCTGTTATTGCAGTTGCCAATGCATGTGACAAGAATGGCTCAGAGCCGGATGACCCGAAACTGTACGTGAATACATGGGTTGTCAATTTCTCGAACGAGTTCAGCAGCATCATGCAATTGAATGATGACGGGACGGTGCTCTTGGGAAATGTCTTTACGGAGGAGACCTTGGCTGAACTCAAGGGAAGCATTGACATGGATAAACTGACTGAGGAGCAGAAGGCTCTTGTCGATGGCATCAAGGTGAACGACGTCTATTCTTTTAATGGCTGGTATTCCATGAAGAGGAACTCTGACGGGAGCATGGCGTTCTGCCTTACATATGAAAATCTCTCTGATGACGGCCCTCAGGCAATTCCGATGGCGTTCTATGTGAAGGAGGTTACCGGAGACCACATGCTGCTGTTCAACGGCGATTTCGATGAAAACGACAATCCGAAGTACATGGAGGCTGTGAGACTGGAGAAATCTTCAGTCACTCCGGGAACCTACTATGACCAGAGGGTCATTTCTGAACTTCCGCACATTGGAAATGTGGATGCAGAGGTCCAGTAGATTGGAATTTCGAGTTTCTTGAAACTTGAGTTAGCATTAATATTTTTGAGTCGTCCCAAGTCTTCGTTGGCTTCGGGACGATTGCCGTTTAGTAGTCTGTCTAGGGCCGACATTTTGACATTTTATATATATTTGCGGCTTGATGTAAATTTCAAACAGTATGCAAACTCTTAAAGAATATATCGAGTCGGAAATCATTCCGCGTTATGACAATTTCGATGGAGCCCATAGGCGGGATCATGTAAGAAGTGTGATCGGGCAGAGCCAGGAACTCTCCAGATATTATGATGTGAATCCTGAAATCCTTTATGCAGCAGCTGCTTATCATGATTTGGGCTTGTGTGAGGGACGAGAGAAACATCATCTGGTATCAGGTAGGATCATCCGGGAGGACAAAACTCTCCTCAACTGGTTCTCCGTCGAGGAAATCGAGGTCATCGCTGAGGCTGCCGAGGACCACAGGGCTTCCAATGAGACTCCTCCCCGCAGTATCTACGGCAAGATTATCGCTGAGTCGGACAGGCTCATTGACCCTGAAACAGTCATCAGGCGCACTGTCCAATATGGTTTTGCCCATTACCCGCAGATGAACCGCGAACAGATGTGGGAGAGGACATTGACACATCTTCAGAAGAAATACGGGTATGGCGGTTACCTGAAACTTTGGATTCCGGAGTCATCGAATGCCTGCCGGCTCGAAGAATTGCGCAAAATAATCGCTGATGAAAAGAGGCTGAGGTCAATGTTTGATCGCTTCTACGACGAGGAACAGTCCTGACCTTATGGTTTATACGGAGTTTTCTACACGGCTTATAAAAGAGAGCTGTCCTACCGGGACAGTCCTGACGTAATATTATGGTTTACCCGGAGGGTTGTCACTATTCGACCCTCTTGACAACTTCGCTTTGGTGTTATTGGCTGATTTCCAATTATTTATACGATTTGCGAGATGCCAAGAGGTGGCTTTGAAATGGGGTCTTGACAGATAGGTGAATCTGTCAGTGCTCATTATGACATTGATATAGAACACTTTGGCTGCTGGAATTGAAAATTGGCGGTTGCCAAGAGGGTCGGAAATAAGATATGTTTTGTTCACTTTTTCTTATATTTGCATATAGGCCTCGGGTGTTTCGATGAGCCGTTACTTAGTTTTAACCTTAATAATCATTGACGAATGAAGTGTTCAAGATTTCTCGCCAGTTTGCTGGCGTCTCTGGTCCTTGTCGGCTGTAACAACAAGGACAATCCGACTCCACCGGAAACACCGGATCCTGAAATCGGTCCTAAAGCTGACCTGGAATTGGTTATGGACCGTACCACCAAGGTGCTTTATTATGGAGACCGCAAGACAGAAGGAGTATTCAATTACTATGTCGGTCTTGGTGACAAGGAATTCATTAAAGATAATGAATGCGATGATGCCGCTCCTGCAGACGGTCATATCATTTTCTTCGACATTTATGCATCTGAAGGCTCTGATTCATTCGAAACGGCTGTACTGCCTGACGGTAAGTACACTATCGCGGAGACCAATGCTGCGGGCTCTCTCAATAATTATTATACCCGAATGCAGGTCAATGTGGAGGGAAAGCAGACCAGTGTCGATTTTACGGAAGGTTATCTGGAAGTCAAGACTTCGGATAAGGGAAAGATACTCAAGGGCCTGTTTACATTGAAGGACGGCTCTACCGTCAGCTGTATCTATGAAGGTCCTCTTGACTTCGGGGATCCTAATGCAGGCTCTGAGCCAATCGAACAGATCCCGGCATTGGAGGAAGACATCAATGTTTCTTTTGCTCATGCTTTCGGGGTTTATTATGGTGATAAACTCAGTTCCGGCACAGACGGGTATTCTGTAGTCCTGACCTCACCAACGGCGGGCAATGACGGAGTTACAGTATCAGGAGGTGCAGTAGTCGGACTTTCCCTTACCCTTGAAAACAGTCCGGTCATCTACCTTATGCCTGGCATATATACTGTTGCCGATACCTATGCGGCTGGGACTATAGAACCGGGATTCTCGCTTTTGGGTGAGTACTACGGCTCGATCGCCGCTACCGTCGATGCGGAAGGGAATATACTTTCCCAGAGCGGCATTGCGTCAGGAACCGCACTTGTCAGTGAATTCGGTGATACCGGTTACAGAATCGAACTTGAGCTCGTTACTGACAACGGAAAGTCGGTGAAGGGGGTATTTACGGGAGACATTGAATTTACGGACGAATCTCCGAAGGAAGAGGCCAACACGACTCTTACCGGAGACTATACTCTGAAACTTCCTGCGGAGACAACTACCGCTTCCCTTGCGTACTATGGGGATTATCTTGGAGTCGGTCTGGCCAACTGGATTCTGTCACTGGAAAATGCCAATGGCGATGCGATTGACATTGAACTTCTTACGGAAAAGGCTTCCACTACCGAAATTCCTATTCCTGAGAAACAGTATAACATGAGTGTGGACAATCAGACTGTCGGTTTCGTAGCAGGCAAGACTTCACCTTTAGGACAATCCGGCACATGGTATTGGGATCTTTCCACTCTTGATTCTGATGGCTACCTTCATGGCTATGCGGCAGCTATCGACGGTTGGGTGAAACTGGCCAAGGATGGGGACAAGACCACTGTCAGTTTCGAATTTGTGGATCCTGCATATAACTTGTTCGGCGGCTCGTGGACTGGCGTCATTCCTGCGGCAGTGGACAAGAGTAACCTGGCAGGCTCTTCGTCAATCAAATCCCGTTTGCCCCATAGGGCACAGCCGAGTATTCGGAGAAGGGCGAGAGCAATGTCATGGTAGGCGCTTCCGCCGGGGATATCAGGCTTCTTGCTGAGATGACCAGGCAGGTGACTGTTGCTTAAAATAGAATTCCCGCCATCGTGCTTCATGAGAAAGACGATGGCGGGAATTTATTTATGGATGGGCGCGTATGATTATTCTGCGGTGAATTTGATCTCTGCGCCTTTCAGAAGTGGAGAACTGAACGAGACATTGATTTCTCCCGCTTCTCCGGTAGTCTGGATATAGGCCAGCAGGCGTCCGTTATAGACTCTCTGCCGATTGTCACGGTAATCACCCATGTCCGTGTTGTCCGCGCCTTCGAGTCCGAGGAGTCGCGCAGGACCATCCACAGTGCAGGTGATGTTGTTGTCTGCCAGTTTGACCATGACACCATTCTCATCGACGACTGTAACTATGATGTGTGCGGTGGCCTTGTCTTTGGACAATTCTGAGCAGTCCGAGATTACCCGCAGGGCATATGGGCGGCCGGATGTGGTGATGGAGTATTCCGAGATGACGTTACCGTCTTTGTCGCATCCTTCAGCCTTGAGTGTGCCTGGTCTGAAAGGTATATCCCACCAGATGATACCGCTCTCGTCATCGTAAGGTTTCATCTCTCCGACCTCCTTGCCGTTCAGAAGGAGTCTTGCCTGGGCTGCGTTGGTATAGCATACTACACGGATTTTCTGCTCAAGTGAGTAGTTCCAGATGTCCAAAGCGTCCGGGGACAGAAATGTCCGTCCGTTTCCATTACGTGGGGCCGGCACCGGATATGTGCCGATGTAAGTCATCGGACTGGTGCTCCACATTGAAGCGCGGAAGTATCCGTTCGGCTTAGGGAAACTGGCGAAATCGAGCAGTCCGGTTCCCAGTCCTCGTGACGGCCATGGTCCTGACTCTCCGAGGTAGTCGGTTCCGGTCCATATGAACTGTCCGAAGATGAAATCTTTGTCACGCACGGCCAGCCAGGCGTTTCTGCTCCGTCCATTCTCGCTGCCGTAGATGACTCTCTTCGGATAGGTGGCATGGTCCATGTCATATCGGTTCTCTGTGTAGTTATAGCCTACAACATCTACTGCATCAGGATACTCTGTTTCGTTGGACATTACCACTCCGGCAAGTGCTCCGGTTGTCGGACGCGAAGTATCGACGTCGCGTACGCATGCGACGAGTCTCTTGGCTATCTTGCCGATGCGCATGGCATCAGGTGCATCAGGATTATATCCTCCGAACATTGGCTGGTCTATGCTGCTGCTGTTCAGGATAGGGTGCGAATATGGGTCGTTCGGATAATCGACTTCGTTGCCGATACTCCAGAGGAATATGCTGGTGTGATTCCGGTCGCGTCTTACCATGTCGGAGATATCCTTCTCAATCCATTCTTCGAAAAAGTCGAAGGAACCGTCATAACTTGGAGTTCCTACATTCCATCCTTCAATCCATTTGCGCTTAGGAAATTCCCATTCGTCCGATACCTCGTCCATCACGAGCAGTCCCATCTCGTCGCAGAGGTCGTAAAGTACAGGTGCCTGAGGATTGTGGCTCATGCGGATTGCATTGGTGCCGATAGCCTTGAGATTCTCCAGACGCCGTTTCCAAACTTCCTGAGGTACAACAGCACCGAGAACTCCGGCATCATGATGGAGACAGACTCCTTTGATTTTCATCCAGTTCCCGTTCAGGGCGAAGCCTTTGTCCGCGTCGAATGTGAGGGTGCGGAGTCCGACTCTGGTTTTGCTTCCGTCAATCTTCTGTCCGTCAGAAAGGATATCGGTCTCAAGGGTGTAGAGATATGGCTCGTCAAGGTTCCAAAGATGCGGATTCTTGACTCTCAGCTCTGTCGCGACTTTACTCAAGCCTGCTTCTCTGTCATTGACAGCGATGGTCCTGCTTGCGACAAGATTGTTGCCGGCATCGTAGAGGCTGGCTTTTGCTTCGAGTTTTGATTGTACGGCCATATGCTTCTGTATCTCCATGTCCACTGATACTGTAGCCTGTTTTTCCGTGATGGATTTGGCGTGCCAGCCGACTCCCCAGAGTGAAAAATGTGTTTCGGGTGCGGATACGAGCCAGACGTCACGGTATATGCCTGAACCGGTGTACCAGCGTGAATCCGCATATCGGCTGTGGTCCACTCTCACTGCAAGTACATTCTCTCCGTCCTTGAGGTAAGGGGTCAAGTCGTACATGAACGACACGTATCCGTTTGGACGTTTGCCGAGAAGCTGTCCGTTAAGGTACACTTCGCTGCGGTTATAGACGCCTTCGAAATAGATGTAGTGTCTCGGTGCGTCGTCGTTCACCGTGAAATGCTTGCGGTACCAACCGATGCCGGCGGGAAGATATCCCGTGCAGCTTGCGAGTGTAGGGGAGAGACGCCCTTCTATGGACCAGTCGTGAGGAAGGTCGAGTGTGCGCCAATCTTTGTCATTGAAAGAATTGTCTTTCTGGTCAGGAGCGTCGGTGAGGCTGAACAGCCAGCCGTCATCGAATTTCATTGCATCGCCGAACGAGGTCTGTGCCTGTGCCGAAATGCAGGTCAATGCTGATAAAAGCGTGACAATCAAGTGTTTTGTAGTCATGTCGAGATCTGATTTGTCCAAATGTCATAAATAAAGCCGAAGCCTGCAAGTGCAGTCTCCGGCATTTGTGATGTTGTGAGATTACTGGCGTCTGGCCGGGTTTTCCGAAAATGCGATTTCCCACGCTTCAGAGAACTTGCCTTTTTCGACGGAGACCTTGATCTTACTTGAAAGCAGGCTCTGAGGGTCCGCATTCAGTTTGAGAGCAAACTCTGAACGGCTCTTTTCTTTGCCCAGATCCACGATTGTGGTCTTTCCGTTCTTCGGATTTGTCCAGGAAATCGTTCCGGTTACTCCATCTTCGAGCGGCTGGTAGAGTCTGATGTTGAGGACGTCGGTTTCCTTGATGCCGAACTCGAGAGGAAAACACCATTTCGCCCATGCCACGGCAGATGCATCTCTGGCGTCTGCGTCCTGGGCGGCAATGGCAGCTTCATCAGCGAATACTCCGCTTCCGAGATACTCGAAAGCACCGACATCAGGATGACCGTCATTGACAGGAAAACCGAAGAAGTCGCGTCCGCCGTTATGCGTCATATGGGTTCCCGCATTGATACATGGAGAGTCCTTCTGAAGCATGTACCCCTTCAGTGTGCCCAGACCTGTTCCGCCTGTGCCGGGGTCGACAAACTTAGGGTCTGCCACGATGGCTTTCGGGTCGTCAGGTATGCCGTTTTTCCATGGTCCGAAGTAGCAGTTGTTGAAGAACAGGCTGCCGGCAGGGAGATCAGGCTTCAGTGTGTCATCGAAAGACCTGTCCCAAGCGTAACCGACTGACCAGGCGGTGCGGAACTGTCCTTGTCCAGTGGCGTAGAAGATGTTGTTGTAGAAGTGGGCCCCGAGGTCGTTTATATCCTTTGCCTTCTCAGGATGGTCACCTCTGAAATACTCTACTTCCGAGACTCCGTGGTCCACATAGAACACGTTGTTGTAGAGGACGTTGTTGTCGCTCTTCAGGCTGCCCTGCATCTGGACGAGATGTGTCTTGTCGTTCTCTGAGATGTTGTATCTGGCAACATTCTCGAAAATGTCGTACATCATGAGCAGGAAGCCGTGGTTCTCCTTGCTGTAGTTGTATTGTGCGATGCAGCGTTTGCAATAGAAGTCGAAGTCATAAGCGAAACCGTCTCCATTTCTGATCTGACGTCCGGTGTCATAGACCTCGTTGAATTGCATGATGGTTTCTTCACAGCCTATGATCCAGCATGCTGCCGTATGAGGCCACCAGCCTTCGCCTTTCTCTGCCCAACCGTTGTCTCCTGGGAGGTCGAGCAAACCTGAACGCATACAAGAGCGGTGGATTTCATTGAATTCGACAACAGCTCTGAAAGAGCTGCTGACTATTATGCCGTCGCCGCCGAGGTTGTCCATATAATTGCGGCGTACACGGAGTTTGTCAATGCCGGTAGTTGTGATGCCCACCTTGTC
>OHPV01001214.1_pt1 | contig 11803 bp, 10 predicted proteins | sample 1577781 | NCBI WGS metagenome assembly OHPV01 (sample SAMEA3879518, study PRJEB24766) | human gut metagenome | biome: human-associated habitat; feature: feces | place: USA | collected 1985/1987 | reverse complement strand
TACCGTTTGAATCCATTTATTCGTAGTTCTGTTTGGTTAGAACCTTTATTCCCGGATCTGTAAACTTGGAAGATCGCAATTTCCGAGTTTGGAGAAGCATCGCTTAATAATAATTTGGCAGCAAGATAACCGCTTTGTAAAGAATCCATTCCGAAATAGGCAAGAGAATGTATTTCTTCCATATCCGAATCGATAAGAACGTATGGAATTTCTTGAATCTCTAATTGTTTTGCTAATGAAATGGACTGCTCTTTAAATATCGGGGCAAGTAAAACAGCATCCGGAGCCAGCTTTAGGACTGTTTCTATTGCTTTTTCGAACGATGTGCTGTCATATTGAATGAAAAATATCTGTTCTACAGAGATATTTAAGTCCAGAAACTCATGTGCTGCTTGATCTACTCCTTTTTTTATATCGCTCCAATATTCTCCCTCGTTAGATTCCGGTAATAATGTAACAAATGTGTATCTTTTTTTTGAAGCGAGAGCTGAAGCATAAATGTTGGGTTGATAATTTATCTCTTTGAGAACTTTTTCAACTTTTTCGCGGCTTTTAGCCGAAACCTCACCTCGGTTGTGCAATACGCGATCGACTGTCCCGGTAGATACATTGGCTAAACGGGCAATATCTTTGATTCGTATTTTGTCCGGCAAGCTTTTCATGTTGCTTATATATTGTTATTCGTGCGTGCACACGGTTTATAATTTGTAATTTCATCTGCAAATATACAGAATATTTTTGTGTTTCAAAAAAAAATCGTAATTTCGTGCCCGAACACGGAATTTATTTGATAGGGCTGTGTTTTCAATTTGCTATGTCGTTTTTTGCATTTATACATCATTTAAAAATACTCTGGCAACTTCTTCTACAGAGCTTTTCTTTACTGCAGCCTTGATTACAGCGGGCTTTGCCCCGATTCCGAGGAATCCGGAAGAACCTTCTTCCACTACCTGATAATCCAACTTGTCACTGGTAACACCCAGCTTCTGACAAGCTTCCGTAATGGCATCACTGACTGTCTTTGCAGATACTTCGATCATGTCCATATTATTTACCTCCTCAATTAATCATAAGGAAAATTTATTTACGACTGTTCTTCTCGTTATAATCTCTGACCATATTTGCCTTGGCCATCATACTTCCGGGCTTAGCTTCTTTTACTTCGGAATAGCTGTCAGCAGATACTTCACTGTTATCGACCCTGGAAGAAATATTTGCTTTCTTCTGAATGTTCTTGGTATTCATGGAAGCGTAAGCATTCAGCTTATCCTGCTGTTCTTTCATCTTCTCCAGCTTTTTTGCACTCTTTGCTGAATTTTTCCTGATAATATCATCAAAATCCATCTTATCAATGTGTTTGTTAATAACGATCTGCTGGATACTTCTGACAACACTACCTGCTACCCAGTAAAGACCAAGACCGGATGGTAATGTGAAGCAGAACCATGCAGACATCAAAGGCATGATCATATTCATGGTCTTCATGGAAGAAGCCATTGCTGCAGCCTGATCATTACCATTGTTAGAAGAAGTATCCTGCTGAGGCATCAGCTTTACGTTGATCCACTGTGTCAATGCAGACAAAACCGGAATAGCGATTGCACCGATTACCAGCAGCCATGCTCCGTTAGCCCATGCTTCCTTCAACACATAAGAAGGAGAGTTGCCGATATTCAGTCCTAAAAAATTATTATACTCTTCCAGCTTGCTTACCGTATTGGTCACATCTGCTGCAAGAGAAGGGAACTTCTCACTGATACTGGCAAAATCAGCGGTAGATGCCTTGTTCAGACAGTCAATGATCGTATTCTGTACATATTCACTGTGAGTGCCGGCTACAAAGCCTGAATTCGTGAACTGCTTACTGTACATAGCGGAATTACTCAGATTCTGAACCAGCTCTGTTGCACCGGCTGTATCAATAATATTATCTACCAGAGGGAAGAAGGCTTCCTTAACTCTGCCTACATAGGCCGGAATTGCATAAATTACACGATACAGAGCAAACAGAATAGGCATCTGGATCAGCATATACAGACAGCTGCCTGTAGGAGATACTCCATACTTGGCATAAACTGCCTGAATTTCCTGATTCTGTGCCAGCTGTGCATCCTGATCCTTACGATTCTTGTATTTTGCCTGAATTGCCTGAATCTCGGGATTCATTTTAGCAGAAAGTTTGGAGAATTTCTGCTGTTTGATGGTAAGAGGCATCATCAACAGGTTCACAACAATTGTAAAAAGGATGATTGCGAGACCGATATTGGGAATACCGATCATGTTCAGAACTTCGAAGATTCCTTCCATTATCTTACCAAGCAGCCAGGCTACCTGTCCGATAATGAATGTGGAATTCTGTGTCAAAAGAATACCGTTCATTTATCCTCCTAATATTTGCCACCTTCTATCGGATATTCTCAAGGTACAGGATCATATCCTCCTTTAGAGAAAGGATTACATCGAAGAATTCTCCATGCAGCCAGAAGTCCTCCCTTGATCACACCATATTTTTCAATGGCTTCCAGACCATATTGAGAACAACTGGGAACATAAGGACACTTCGTACCTTTGTACGGTGAGATATATTTCTGATAGAACCTAATCATGGCTATAACTAATTTTTTCATATACAAATTTTATTTAATCCTGATAAAAATAGATTTTTATCAGATGATGAAGTTTTGCAAGATGCAGCAACGCACTTTCCGCTTCTTCATATCCTATAGAAGCTGCGGCCGGTCTTGCAATGATTACCATATCCAAACCACTATTGAATACACTTTCATGTAATCTGTAACTTTCTCTGACCAGTCGGGTAATTCTATGTCTTACGACACTATTACCGACTTTTTTACTTACACTGATTCCGATTCTGTTCTTATCAAGGCCATTTTCCTTCACATACATGATAAAGTACTTGTTGGCATAAGATCTGCCATTCTTGTACACAAAACGGAACTGCTGATTATTTTTTAATGATTCCGAAAACTGCATGCACTCCTCCAACCGTGAAAGTTAAGAGAAAAAAAGGTCACATTGCTGTGACCTATGCGGATAATTTCTTTCTTCCTTTTGCACGTCTTGCTGCTAAAACTTTTCTTCCACCGGGAGTACTCATTCTGGCTCTGAAACCGTGAACCTTGGAATGGGAACGCTTTTTAGGCTGAAATGTCATCTTCATGGAAAGGCACCTCCTTCTCTAAACCTTCTTATATAAAAAGGTAAACATATTTTTCAACATTTGGACGCATAAAAAATGCGCCTTCCTTTCGGAAAATAGCATATTGATTGTAATGTAAAAGCCCGTCAATGTCAAGCAAAATTCAATAAAAATGCTGAAAAATCAAGAGAAATAGGGCTTTCTGAAATTCATAAAATTTTTTAAATCGAGTTATCCACATAGATATACACCATATTTACCCACAAACGAGTTATCCACAGCCTGTTGATTATTTGTGGATATTTATTTTTTTCACATGGATATTCTGTGTAAATTCGGTGTAAAAGTGGACAAGTTTACCGTAATTGTGGATATCTCGAAATTTGTCGGATTTATCCACATATACACATCACTATCCACATCCCCTGTTAATATTCCCAGTTATGAACAACTTTATCAACAATATGTGGATAACTTTATCCATGACCTGTTCATAACTTACATTTGAATTATTTTTAATTCTATTATACAATGAAATGGAGTTTCGCACAGTGGGACTCTTAGCGGGAGGAAATTAATGGACGCAATCAAAGAAAACTGGACAACTGTCAAAGAAGCTGTCAGAAGAGAATACAGTCTTTCTGACATTTCTTATCATACATGGGTGGAGCCTTTGGAGTTTCATAATGTAGTGAATGATGTAGTGAGCATTATCATTCCTTCGGACCAGGCCCATGCCCTGAATTACATTTCATCAAAATATAAGAGCTTTTTTCAGGTAACTATTACCGAAATGTTCGATCATCCTTATGATATCAACTTTATCCTGGAGAAGGATGTCAAGGCAGAAGAACCTGCTGAGAATGAAATGGCTGTTCCTAATCAGATCTATGGTATTAATTATGAAGATGCCCATCTGAACCCTAAGTATAAATTCGATACCTTTGTCGTGGGAAGTAATAACAAATTTGCTCATTCCGCATCCCTTGCGGTAGCGGAATCTCCGGGAGAAGTCTACAATCCTCTCTATTTATATGGAGGTCCCGGTCTGGGCAAGACTCACCTGATGCATTCCATCGGACATTTTATTTTAGAACAGGATCCGGACAAAAAGGTTCTCTACGTTACCAGTGAGGAATTCACAAACGAGGTAATCGAATCCATTCGAAGTGGTAATGCGGCTTCCATGACCAAGCTGCGTGAGAAATACCGTAACGTGGATGTTCTCATGGTCGATGACGTACAATTTATTATAGGTAAGGAAAGTACCCAGGAGGAATTCTTCCATACTTTCAATGCCTTGCATGCTGCCCATAAACAGATCATTCTGTCTTCCGATAAACCGCCCAAGGAAATGGAAACTCTGGATGAAAGATTCCGTTCCCGTTTCGAATGGGGCCTGATTGCTGATATCCAGCCGCCCGATTATGAGACCCGAATGGCAATTTTACGGAAAAATGCAGAGACCTACGATCGTCAGATTGATGAAGAGATCATCAAATACATTGCCACAAATATTAAATCCAATATTCGTGAACTGGAAGGCGCGTTTAACAAGATCATTGCTTTTGCAAAATTAAATAAGGTAGATCTGACACTCTCTCTGGCCGAAGAGGCCCTGAAGGATGTCATCTATCCCAACAAGCCAAAGGAGATCACTCCTACTCTCATTATTAATGTAGTGGCAGAGCATTTTGGCGTAAAGCCGGAAGATATTACTTCCAAGAAGAGAAATTCCGAGTTCGTACAGCCCCGTCAGGTCGTAATGTACCTGTGCAGAGAGCTGACGGATACCTCCTTCACTAATATAGGAAAGCTTTTGGGCAAAAAAGACCATACAACGATCATTCACGGCGTAAATAAAGTGTCTGCAGAGATCCAGACGAACGAAGAACTTCGTAATAAAATCGATATTATCACAAAGAAGATAAATCCTTCTTAGAAGATATCTGTTAATAATTTTTCTTATTCTGAGGACAAGTTGTGTATATCTTTGGAATAAACGGTGTTCATCTGTTGATAACTTGTTTTAAGGTTCCGGAACAGAATCTGGACGGTGTGAATAATCTGAGAGTTGTTCTTAGGTTATTCTGCCAAATCCACTAAGATTTCCATTCCATTTTGCCTTGAAAAATAGTATAATAAGACTGGTTATGCACATATCAACACCCCTTATTAAGGTGACTACGAAATTCTTTTAATATTTTTATACAACGCGTATCTGCGCGTACGCAAATCAACCAGAAAGGAAGTTATGCACACATGAAATTAGTCTGTTCGAAAGCCAATCTTTTAAATGGCGTACAAACTGTATCAAAAGCTGTTCCCAGTAAGACTACCATGTCTATTCTGGAATGTATTTTAGTAGATGCTACCAATGGAGAGATCAAGTTAACTGCCAACGATATGGAACTTGGTATCGAGACTACCATAGAAGGACAGATCGTAGAAAAAGGTATCATTGCTCTGGATGCAAAAATGTTCCTGGAAATCGTACGTAAACTTCCTGACAGTGACATTACCATTGAGACTGATGCTTCCTTCAAGGTAGTTATTACCTGTGAAAAAGCAAAATTCACGATCATCGGTAAATCTGGTGAAGATTTCTCTTATTTACCGGCAGTAGAAAAAGATGACAGTATTGTCATGAGTCAGTTTACACTGAAAGAGGTTGTAAGACAGACCATCTTCTCTATCTCTGACAATGATAACAATAAGCTGATGACAGGTGAACTTTTTGATATTAACGGAGAAGAGTTCAAGATCGTGTCCCTGGACGGACACCGTATCTCCATTCGTAAGATCCAGCTGAAGAACAGCTATTCTCCGAAAAAGGTAGTTGTTCCCGGCAAGACTCTGAACGAGGTAAGTAAGATTTTACCCGGAGATGCAGACAGTGATGTAACGATTTCCTTTACGGAAAAACATATTGTATTTGAATTTGATAAGACCGTTGTAGTATCCCGTCTGATCGAGGGAGAATATTTTAAGATCGACCAGATGCTTTCCAGCGATTATGAGACCAAAGTAAGAGTCAACAAGAAAGAGTTCTTAAGCTGTATCGATCGTGCTACTCTTCTGGTAAAGGAAGGCGATAAGAAACCTATTATCGTAAATATCACAGACAGTGGAATGGAACTTAAAATCAATTCCGCTCTGGGAAGCATGAACGAAGAAATCGATATTCAGAAACAGGGTAAGGATCTGATGATTGGATTCAACCCCAAGTTCCTGATCGATGCTCTCCGTGTCATCGATGATGAGGAAGTGGATCTGTATATGGTAAATCCCAAGGCACCTTGTTTTATCAAGAATGCAGAGGAAAGCTATATTTACCTGATCCTTCCCGTGAACTTTACAACAGTTGCTTAAACTTAAGAACAGAGGTTAAATCAATGCATACGATCCGTTTAAAGGATGATTATATTAAGCTTGGTCAGGCATTAAAGGCAGCCGGTGTGGTAGAATCCGGCGTGGATGCCAAGTTCGCCGTACAGGATGGCCTGGTAAAGGTGAACGGACAGACAGAAACCCAGCGTGGCAAAAAACTGGTATCCGGAGATAAAGTGGAATATGATGGTGAGACCATCGTAATAGAATAAGCAGGTTACTATGATCATCAAATCAATCGAATTGGCAGATTACAGGAATTATGATTCTCTTGTGCTGCAGTTTGACCGGGGGACAAATATCCTCTACGGAGACAATGCGCAGGGCAAGACCAATATTCTGGAAGCAATCTATGTAGCTGCCACCACAAAATCGCATAAGGGAAGCAAGGACAGAGAAATCGTTAATTTCGACAAGGAAGAGGCACATATCAGAACTTATCTCGAGAAAGACGGTAAAGAAATCCGTGTGGATATGCATCTGAGAAAGTCCAAATCCAAAGGAATTGCCATAGATGGCCAGAAGATCAAGAAAGCAGCGGATCTTCTGGGGCTTTGTAATGTTGTGTTTTTTTCTCCGGAAGACTTGGGAATCATTAAAAATGGTCCCTCTGAGCGGAGAAGATTTGTAGATATGGAACTGTGCCAGCTGGATAATTTCTATCTCTACAATCTCAATCATTACAACAAAATTGTCAATCAGCGTAACAAGCTTCTCAAAGATATGTATATGAATCCGGATCTGAAAGAAACTCTGACTATCTGGGATATGCAGCTGGTATCTTACGGAAGTAAGATTATAGAGAGAAGAAAGCTGTTCGTGGAACAGCTCAATGAGATCATTTATGAGATTCATAAAAAATTGTCCGGTGGGCGGGAAGAAATCCGTATCCAGTATGAGCCGGATGTGGAACTGGATGAATTTGAAAGTAAGCTGAGAAACAGTCAGGACCGGGATATGCGGGCAAAAATGACATCTGTGGGACCCCACAGAGATGATTTTTCTTTTCTGGTAGGGGACGTGGATATCCGTAAGTTCGGATCCCAGGGGCAACAGCGTACTGCTGCTCTTTCCTTGAAATTATCCGAGATCGAGCTGGTAAAAAGGATTACGAAAGATACGCCGGTATTATTACTTGATGATGTATTGTCTGAACTGGACAGTAACCGGCAAAACTATCTGTTGAACAGTATCGGGGATATTCAGACCATCATTACCTGTACCGGTCTGGAGGAATTTGTAAATAACCGGTTTGAAATCAACCGGGTATTCAAAGTATCCGCTGGAACTGTCACCTGTGTAAATGAAAATATGGGACTGAAATCGGAACCGGAAGAAACTCCGGCAGATGAGTATAATTTTGGCAGCCTGTAGGGCAGAATGTGAGGAATCATGAGCGAAGAAAATATGAACAATACCGCGGTAGAACATGAATATGGCGCGGATCAGATTCAGATATTGGAAGGTCTGGAAGCTGTAAGAAAGCGTCCGGGAATGTATATTGGTACCACATCCAGCAGAGGACTGCATCATCTGGTATATGAGATCGTAGACAATGCGGTGGATGAAGCACTGGCAGGATTCTGTGATACCATTGATGTAACCATCAATGAAGACAATTCCATCACCGTTATTGATAACGGACGAGGAATTCCGGTAGGCATCAATCACAAAGCAGGTATCCCTGCAGTAGAAGTCGTATTTACGATTCTGCATGCCGGCGGTAAGTTTGGCGGTGGGGGATACAAGGTATCCGGTGGTCTGCACGGTGTAGGTGCCTCTGTTGTAAATGCCCTCTCCAACTGGCTGGAAGTAGAAATTTGCCAGGGTGGCAAGGTATATAAGCAGCGTTATGAGAGAGGTCATGTATGCTATGCTCTGAAAGAAATCGGCACCTGCCCTATGGAAAAGACCGGAACGAAAGTTACTTTCCTGCCAGATGATACGATTTTTACTGAGACAACGGTATATGATTTTGATGTATTGAAGAGAAGACTCAGAGAGATGGCATTCCTGACCAAGGGGCTGCGCATCATTTTAAGAGATAATCGTACTGAAGAGGAAACTTTTCTGGAAGGTGGTTCTGTCGTTGACAGTGCAGCTGTGGAAGCTATGTCTACAGAGCACGAAAAGAAGCAGATCAGTGAACTGTTACAGAGGGCACAGGAAGATGCCATGGAAGCAGGAGCATCCACAGAAGCAATGACTTCCAAAGAAACTTCAGCTTCTGCGGATACAGCAAATGACTCTGAAGCATTTGCAGATGCTTTTGCTACGTCCGAGGAATCCACCAAAGCCCATACCGGCGGCAAGATCGGTAAGATACATACCATTACTCTGGAAAATGGTAAGAAGCAGAAAGTCGTTGAGTTCTACTATGAAGGTGGTATCAAGGAATTTGTTGCTTACCTGAACAAAAGTAAGGAGCCTTTATACGAAAACATTCTGTATTTTGAGGGTGAGAAGAATAATGTGTACGTGGAAGTATCCTTCCAGCACAATGATTCTTATAACGAGAGCGTATTCAGCTTTGTAAATAACATCAATACTCCCGAGGGAGGTACTCATTTACAGGGCTTCCGTAATGCCATTACGAAGACATTTAACGATTACGCAAGAAGCGCAAAGCTGTTAAAAGACAGTGAGCCGAATCTGTCCGGTGAAGATATCCGTGAGGGCCTGACTGCCATTGTCAGTGTCAAAATCGAGGATCCTCAGTTCGAAGGACAGACCAAGCAGAAACTGGGTAACAGTGAGGCAAGAGGCGCTGTTGACAATATTGTCAGTGAGCAGCTGACTTATTTCTTAGAGCAGAATCCGCAGATTGCAAAGTCCATCTGTGAGAAGTCGATTCTGGCACAGCGTGCCAGAGAGGCAGCCAGAAAGGCAAGAGACCTCACCAGGAGAAAGACCGCTCTGGATACCATGGCTCTGCCCGGTAAGCTGGCAGACTGTTCCGATAAGGATCCGAAGAACTGCGAGATTTATATCGTTGAGGGAGACTCCGCAGGAGGAAGTGCGAAGACAGCACGTTCCCGTGCAACACAGGCTATCCTGCCCCTGCGTGGTAAGATACTGAATGTAGAAAAGGCAAGACTGGATAAGATTTATGCCAATGCTGAGATCAAGGCAATGATCACTGCTTTTGGTACCGGAATCCATGAGGATTTTGATATTTCCAAGCTTCGTTACAACAAGATCATTCTGATGACCGATGCCGATGTAGACGGTGCGCATATCAGTACTCTTCTGCTGACTTTCATCTATCGGTTTATGCCGGAGCTGATCAAGCAGGGACATGTATTCCTGGCGAAGCCGCCTCTGTATAAGCTGGAGAAGAACAAGAAGGTATGGTATGCCTACAGTGATGAAGAACTGGACAGCATTCTCTCTGAAGTAGGTCGTGACCAGAACAACAAGATCCAGCGTTACAAAGGTCTGGGTGAGATGGATGCGGAACAGCTCTGGGAGACCACCATGGATCCGGAGAGACGTATTCTGCTCAGAGTAAACTACGATGAAGAGACTGAATCCGAACTGGATCTGACCTTTACCACACTGATGGGTGACAAGGTAGAACCCAGAAGAGAATTCATCGAAGAAAATGCTCAGTTTGTTAAGAATCTGGACATCTAATAACTATTCAGAGCCGTTATCAGGCTCTGAATAGTTACGGTATTTAATAATAGAGAGTCGTATTTTACGACAGATTGTGAGGAAACATGAACGACGATATTTTTGATAAGCCTTCGGAGGCTGAGATTGATAAAATCCATGAAGTCGATCTGAAAGAAAAAATGGAAACTTTCTATATCGACTATGCCATGAGTGTTATCGCATCCCGTGCGCTTCCGGATGTGAGGGATGGTCTGAAGCCGGTACAGAGACGTGTACTCTATTCCATGATCGAACTGAACAATGGTCCCGACAAGCCGCATCGTAAGAGTGCCCGCATTGTCGGTGATACCATGGGTAAATATCATCCTCATGGTGACAGCTCCATCTACGGTGCATTGGTTAATATGGCACAGGACTGGTCTACCCGTTATCCTCTGGTAGATGGCCACGGTAACTTCGGTTCCATGGATGGTGACGGTGCTGCAGCAATGCGTTATACCGAGGCAAGACTTTCCAAGATTTCCATGGAGCTTCTGGCAGATATCGGTAAGAATACCGTAGATTTTGTACCGAACTTTGATGATACTGAAAAAGAACCTGTCGTACTGCCCAGCCGTTATCCAAACCTGCTAGTCAACGGTACTACCGGTATTGCCGTAGGTATGGCTACCAATATTCCACCTCACAACCTTCGTGAAGTGGTACAGGCTGTTGTTAAAATTATTGATAATCGTGTAGAAGAAGACAGAGATACTACGATCGATGAGATTCTTCCCATTGTGAAAGCTCCCGATTTTCCTACCGGAGGACTGATTCTGGGTACCAGAGGCTGTGAGGAAGCTTACCGTACCGGCCGTGGTAAGATCAGAGTCCGTGCAGTGACCAATATCGAGACACTACCTAACGGTAAGAGCCAGATCATTGCCACCGAACTGCCATATATGGTCAATAAGGCCAATCTGATCATCAAGATTGCTGAGCTGGTAAAACTGAAAAAGATCGACGGTATCACAGATATCCGTGATGAATCCAACCGTGAAGGTGTCCGCGTGGTTATTGAGCTTCGTAAGGATGCCAATGCCAATGTTATTCTGAATCAGCTGTACAAGCATACACAGCTTCAGGATACTTTTGGTGTGATCATGCTGGCGCTGATCAACAATCAGCCTAAGGTCATGAATCTGCTGGATATGCTGACTTATTACCTGAAACATCAGGAGGATGTGGTTACCAGAAGAACCAAATATGATCTGAACAAGGCTGAGGAAAGAGATCATATTTTACAGGGATTGTTAAAGGCTCTGGACTTCATTGACGAAGTTATTACTATTATCCGTGGCAGTCAGAATGCCCAGATTGCAAAAGAACGTTTGATGGAGAGATTTGAACTTTCTGATGTACAGGCACAGGCTATTGTGGATATGCGTCTGCGTGCTCTGACAGGTCTGGAAAGAGAGAAACTGGAAAACGAGCATCAGGATCTGGTAGCAAAAATTGCGGAGTTGAAGGCTATTTTGGCAGATGAAAAGCTGTTATTAGGTGTTATTAAGACAGAAATGAGTGCTATCGCTGAGAAATACGGCGATGACAGACGCAGTAAGATCGGTTATGACGAACTGGATATCTCCATGGAGG